>Ga0307374_10013979_pt1 | contig 10990 bp, 4 predicted proteins | sample OX3MG_FD_202532 | JGI IMG/M metagenome (GOLD analysis project Ga0307374, IMG submission 202532) | Soil microbial communities from Risofladan, Vaasa, Finland - OX-3 | ecosystem: Environmental > Terrestrial > Soil > Coastal area > Acid sulfate soil | place: Finland: Risofladan, Vaasa | collected... | reverse complement strand
GCTGTTGCCCAGCCGGCACTTGGGCACCGAGTGGAAGAAGGTGCGGGCGGAGGCGGAAGGAGTGGAGAAGCGCCTGCTGGCTCTGCCCAGCGGGGGCGCGACGCCGTGGCTGCGGCGGGCGCAGGAAGCGATCGAGAAGACGCTGCCCGAGGGAGTGATCTACGCCAGCCTGGAGCCCAGCAACGCCAAGGCCGGGAAAAAGCTGAAGGAGTTTCAAGCCCAAGCCCAGCAACTGCGGCAGCGACTGCCGTTGGGAGTGCTGCGGGGATTGGGCCTGGCGCCGCATTCGTTGGAAGCGGAGGAGATTCTGCGTCCCTGGTATCGGCGCCTGCTGAACGGAGAATCGCTGAGCGACACCGAACTGGCCGAGGGGCTGCGCGGGGCGGTGGCGGCGACGCGGCCGGCCCCGCCGCCGCCGCCGACGACGGCGGGCAAGGCGGCCAAGACGGGCGCCAAGGCGGCCACCCGGGGTGGAGTGCCGGCCAGCCCGCTGCCGCCGCCCCTCCCCGCCATTCCGGCCGCGCCGGCGGCGGTGGGGGGCAAAGCCGTCGCCAAGCCTGCCCCCAAGCTCGCCGCCAAGCCTGCGCCGGCGCGCGCGAACGGATCGGCGAACAAGCCGGCCGCCCCCGCCCGCCACAAACCCGCGCACCCGGTCAAGAAGAAGAAAGCTTCGAAATAGCAGAACGGCGAAGGCGGCGGCGATGCCGGCGCCCCCCGGCTATAATCAAGCTCGGTTGTCTCCCGCCGCGTCCATGGATCCCTTCGTCCACCTCCACGTCCACTCCGATTATTCGCTGCTCGACGGCGCCTGCGCGGTAGACAAGCTGGTGGCGCAGGCCAAGCAGCAAGGCATGGGGGCGGTGGCGTTGACCGACCACGGCAACCTGTTCGGGGCGTGGAGCTTCCACGCCGCGGCGCGGGCGGCGGGCATCAAGCCCATCCTGGGGTGCGAGCTCTACGTCTGCAAGAACGCCGACCACCGCGGCCCGCCGGAAGGCGACAGCTACAACCACCTGATCGTGCTGTGCGAGAACGAAGCCGGGTACCGCAACCTGGTCAAGATCGTCTCGGAAGCGAGCCTGCACGGGTTCTACTACAAGCCGCGCATCAGCAAGGCGTTTTTGGCCGAGCACAGCCAGGGGTTGGTGGGGCTGTCGGCCTGCCTCAAGGGCGAGGTGCAGGAGGAACTGCTGCGCGAGAACCCGGCGGCGGCGCGGCGGGTGGCGGGCGAGTACGCCGAGCTGTTTGGCCCGGAGCGCTTCTACCTGGAGATTCAGGACCAGGGCTTGGAACAGGAGCATCGCATCCAGGCCGGCCTGGTGGAGCTGTCGCGGCAGACCGGGCTGGGCCTCGTCGCCACCAACGACTGCCACTATCTGACCGCCGGGGACGCGCGCATGCACGACGTGCTGCTGTGCATCCAGACCGGCAAGCGGGTGGGGGACACGCAGCGGATGCGGTTTGGCAGCGACCAGTTTTTTTTGAAGACGGGAGCGGAGATGCTGCGGGTGTTCTCGGGACTGGAGGAGGCGGTGCATCGGACCACGGCCATCGCCGAGCGCTGCGACTTCCACTTGAGCAAGGTGGAGGATCCGTTCCCCGAATTTTCGGTGCCCGAGGGCTCGAACCGCGACGACTATTTCGAGCAGGTGGCGCGGGCCGGCATGGCCAGCCGGGAAGAGTGGATCGAGACCCGGCGGCGGCTGGGCAAGGCGCGCTACCCGCGCGCCGCCTACCAAGCCCGGTTGGACCAGGAAATCGCCGTCATCCGGGGGATGCGCTACTCCGGCTATTTCCTCATCGTCTGGGACTTCATCCGCTTCGCGCGGGAGCGCGGCATCCCGGTGGGGCCGGGGCGCGGCTCCGCCGCCGGCAGCCTGGTGTCGTACGCGCTGGGCATCACCGATCTGGACCCGCTGGAGAACGAGCTGCTGTTCGAGCGCTTCCTCAATCCCGAGCGCATCTCGATGCCCGACATTGACATCGACTTTTGCATGCACCGGCGGGGCGAGGTGATCGAGTATGTGACCCACAAGTACGGGCGCGAGAACGTCTCGCAGATCATCACCTTCGGCACCATGGCGGCCAAGGCGGCGATCAAGGACGTGGGGCGGGCACTGGACTTGCCCTACGGCGAGGTGGACCGGATCGCCAAGCTGGTGCCCAACCAGTTGAACATCACCCTGGCGGAGGCGCTGGAGCAGTCGCCGCCGCTGCGCGAACTGGCCGACTGCGACGCCCGGGTGGGCGAACTGCTGGAGGTGGCCCAGAAGGTGGAGGGACTGTGCCGCCACGCCGGCATGCACGCCGCCGGGGTGGTGATCGCGCCGCGGCCGCTGACCGAGCTGGTGCCGCTGTACAAGACCAACCGCGAGGAAATTGTCACCCAGTTCGACATGAACGGGCTGGAGAAGCTGGGCCTGCTGAAGATGGATTTCCTCGGCCTGACCACGCTCACCATCCTGGAAGAGGCGGTGGCGATGATCGAGCGCAACCGCGGGGTGAAGCTGGAGCTGGCGCGGCTGCCGGACGAGGACGCGGCCACCTTCGAGCTCTTCTGCAAGGGCCAGACCCACGGCGTTTTCCAGTTCGAGTCGGCGGGCATGCGTGACATTCTGCGCCGCTACCGGCCCAGCCGGCTCAGCGATCTGACCGCGCTGAACGCCCTCTACCGGCCGGGGCCGATCCAGGGCGGCATGATCGACGATTTCATCGACCGCAAGCACGGGCGCAAGCCCATCGCCTATGCGCTGCCCGAACTCGAGCCCATTCTGGCGGAGACCTTTGGCGTGTTCGTCTACCAGGAGCAGGTGATGCAAGCGGCCAACCGGCTGGCGGGCTACTCGCTGGGGCAGGCCGACATCCTGCGCAAGGCGATGGGCAAGAAGCAGGCGGAGGAGATGGACCGGCAGCGGGCGAAGTTCGTGGCCGGGGCGCGCGAGCGGGGTTTGCCCGCCGAGCCGGTGGAGCGGGTCTTTGACCTGATGGCGCAGTTTGCCGCCTACGGCTTCAACAAGAGCCACTCCGCCGCCTACGCCTGGGTGGCCTACCAGACGGCCTACCTGAAAACCCACTATCCGGTCGAGTTCATGGCGGCGCTGCTCAGCTCGAGCATCTCCAACACCGACAGCATGGTGAAGTACATCAAGGAGTGCCGGGAGATGAAGCTGCCGGTGGAGGCGCCCGACATCCATGTCAGCTTGGCAGGGTTCACGCCCCAGGGCGAGCGCATCCGCTTTGGGCTGAACGCCATCAAAAACGTCGGCGAGAGCGCGGTGCAGGCGATCCTGGCGGCGCGGGAGGCGGACGGGTTCCGCGACCTCTACGATTTTTGCGAGCGGGTGGGCGGCAAGGCGCTCAACAAGCGCGTCGTGGAGAGCCTGGTGAAGAGCGGGGCGATGGACGCCTGGGGGCGGCGGGCGGCCGTACACGCCCAGGTGGAGCGCGCCCTGGAGCAGGCGCAGAAGGCGGAGAAGGCGCGCCAGAGCGGCCAGCACGGCCTCTTCCTCTCCTTTGATGAGGACGCGGCGCAGCGGCCGGCGCCGGCCCTGCCCGCAGTTCCGGATTGGGACGAGGACACGCGGCTGGCGGGGGAGAAGGAAGTGCTGGGCTACTTTGTCAGCGGCCATCCGCTGGAGCGCTTCGCCGATCGCCTGCTCGATCTGCGCGTGACGCCTTTGGAGGAGGTGGGGAGCCGCGGGGCGCGCAACAACGACGAGATCCAGGTGGCCGGCATCTTGTCGCAACTGCAGGTCAAGCGCAACAAGAAAGGCGAGGCCTGGGCCACCGCCAGCCTGGAGGACCGCACCGGACGGCGCGAGCTGCTCTGCTTTGCCGAGGCCTACCGCCGTTTGGAGCCGCAACTGCGGTTGACGCAGCCGGTGCTGGCGCGGGTGCGGGTGCGCGCCGAGGACAACGACGACGATCCCGGGCAGGCGGAGACCAAGCTGCAGGTGATGGAGCTGCGCGACCTGGCCGGGGCGCCGGTGAGCTTGCCGCAAGGCCTGCGCCTGCGGCTGGAGCTGGACGGGTTGTCGCCGGAACGGGTGGAGCGGCTGGCGGCCATGCTGGCGGGTTCTTCCGGATCGGCTAAGATACATTTGCATGCGGTCTCGAGCGCGGGCCAGTTCGAACAGATCCTGGAGGTGGCGGGCGGGGTGGGCGGTGGCGCCGCCTTCCGCCGCGGCTTGGAAGAGATCTGCGGGCCCGGCTCGGTGCGGGTGGTGAGCGGAGAATGATGAGCGCGGACAATCCCGAACCGGCGCCCGGCGCCGAGGCGCCGCCGAAAAGCCGCGAGGCCGAGGCGGCGGCGCTGCCCGAGGCCGACTCCGAAGCCTGGCGGCGGGTGCAGTTGGCCCGCCATCCCCAGCGCCCCAACTTTGTGGACTGGCTGCCGGCGCTGTGCACCGATTTTGCCGAGCTGCACGGCGACCGCCGCTTTGGCGACGATGCCGCCATCGTCGCCGGGCTGGCCCGCTTCCGCGGCCGCGAGGTGATGGTGGTGGGGCAACAGAAGGGGCGGGAGATCAAAGAAAAGATTCGCCGCAACTTTGGCATGCCCCAGCCGGAAGGCTACCGCAAGGCCCTGCGCTTGATGCAGTTGGCGGAAAAATTTCGGCGCCCCATCCTCACCTTCGTTGACACCAACGGCGCCTATCCCGGCCTGGACGCGGAAGAGCGCGGCCAAGCCGAAGCCATCGCCTTCAACCTGCGCGAGATGGCGCGGCTGCGCGTGCCCATCGTCGCCACCATCACCGGCGAGGGCGGCAGCGGCGGTGCCTTGGCGATTGCCGTGGGCAACCGCGTGCTGATGCTGGAAAACGCCATCTACTCGGTCATCACCCCCGAGGGCTGCGCCTCGATCACTTGGCGCGACGCCAGCATGAAGGCGCGCGCCGCCGCCGCCCTCAAGCCCACGGCCGCCGAGATGCTCAACTTGGGCTTGATTGACGAGGTGGTGCCCGAACCTCCCGGCGGCGCCCACCACGACCCCGCCGGCGCCGCCCGCCTGCTCGGCGACGCCCTGGAGCGCCATTTGGATGAATTGCAAGAATTGGGATCAGAACGGATTGTGCTGGATCGCTACCAGCGCTTTCGGAAGATGGGAGGCGCCTATGTCTACCAAGGCGGAGTCTAGGCAAGCGCCTAAAGCGGCGCCGCGTCTGACTAGGGGTGGCGAATCGCGACCTCGAGTTGTTGACGGAGGTGGTGGCGGCGGCCTGCCAAGCGTGGCACTCGCGCCCACCGCCACGGTGGGCCCGCCTGCAATGGACGCCGGTGGGCGAAGGCGGCGCCGCGGTGGCGTCCGAACCGCAGGTGCTGCGGCGGCAGATTCTCGAATGCCTGGATGAGTTGGAGGCCCGCTCTGCCCGCCGCCGCCAGGTCGGGACGATTGCGCTGCGGACTTGGCAAGACCAAGACGCGGTGCGGCTTGAGGTGCGGGGGGATTCCGGCTTGGCGCGGGTGTGGCGGCTGGCATCCCCGCCCCCGGCAACCGGTCCGGCGCGCCGCCGCCGCCGCCGGCTGGTATTGCCCGCCCAACCACAGTGGCCGCATGCGCGCACCGACACCCGGACGGCACTATGCGTGGTCAGCCAAAATCCTAGCACCGTGGAATGGGCGCGCTCGCTCTTGCTTCCGCTCGGGCTCGGCGGGCTCTGGGCGACCCACAGCATGCAGCGCGCGCGCCCTTGGCTGGCCTGCCACCCACGCTGTCCACTGTTGGTGGTGGAGAACGCCGGCCCCAGCCGAGCTACGCTGATCCTGGCCAACCCCGGGACCGGACAGAGCGAGCAACTGCGGCTGCCCTGCCGTAGTGCAGAGCTGCTGGCGGCGGCACGTAAAATCTGCCGTCAGTATGAAGAAAACATCGGAAAGGGCCGCGGGGGAATCGGCTGCACCCAGGTAAGCCGTTTATTTTCTTAGTCCAACGCTTTGGCACGGCGCTTGCAACGCTTAAAGCAGACGAAGTGGCGCAACCTGGAAGGGGATCCGGATGGCAAGCAACATCCGGATCCCCTTCCTGCTTTTGGTCTCTTTTGGGCTAGTGCAGAATGCCTTGCAGAAGATCGGTGTGCATGAGGCTGGCCAGGGTAGCCTCGGGCGAGGAGATCTGCAAGAAGGCGTGATCGCCGGCCGAATCCACTTGAATCTGGTTGAGAACGGTTTTCGCAGCGGGGTCTTTTTCCTGCTGTTGCCGCAGCGCGATGGCGGCGTTCAGGCCGGTGGAGACGGCGGCGGCGCTGAGGGCATCGGTGGTCATCAACTCCAAATTGAGCTGCACCTGGTTGTCGAAGGAGATGGTGTAGCGGGCGCCGTCAAAATGCTTGTCAATCAGGCTGGGATCGAGGCCGCCGGTGGCGCCGCCGATCATCGTGCGGATCATGGCGCGCGAGCCTTGGGCGTCGAGCACGCTCCAGACGTCGCTGGATTGGGTGCCGGCGATGAGATCGGTCAGGGCTTCGTTCTGGCCGATCTTGGGGGCGCCCTGCTCGGTTTGGATGGCCTGGGCGACGGCGTCATGCGAGCCGAAGACCATGGTCGAAGAATCGGGGAGGAAGAAGCTGAGGCCGCCGGCGGTGTAGACATCTACCCCGTCAATCTGGGGCGGGGTGGGCTGCTTGGGGGTCTTGTGGAAAAATTTCGATAGCTGCAGGCCGCCGAGGTTGCCTTCGGCGATGCCCAGTAGGCCGATGCCCTTGTCCGCCTGGTAGGTGGCGAAGGTCAGGCGGTTGAGGTCGGCGGCGACGTTGATGCCGCCTTGGGCGAGCAGGTTCCCGAGGCCGCGCATCTCCGGCGGCAGGACTTGGGCTTCGAGTTGTTGGGCGACCGGATCGGCGGCGAGGCGGTGGTAGTCGAGCGACACCACTTGGCGGGTGGATTTCGGCATTACTGCCTGCGCCGCGCCGCTCAATTGCGCAGCGGCGGCCGATAGGGCGAACAGCAACACCAAGGGCAGGGAAGCAAGGCGGGCACGCATCGAGGCACCTCCGGCAGAAACTCTGCCTTCATTTTAGAGCAATACCGCGATGCGTGCGCCTGGACTCGGCGGTTGGCCTAGTCCACCGTCAGCGTCGCGGGCTGGCTGTGCGTAGTGCTGCCGGCGGTGCCCACAAAGTTGAGGGTGTAGTTGCCGGCCGGCGTTCCGGGGTTGGTGGTGGTGCCGCCGCAACCAAAGGCGGCCACGGCCCAGCCCAGCAGCAGCGCCGTGCCCAGCCAACCCAAGCCGCGGCTGCCGGCGCCGAGGCGGCGTCCGGTGGCGTAGAGCAGCAAGGAGGCGGCCAAGCCCAGCGCCAACAGCGCCAGCCAGGTCCAGGGGCCGCGCGGAATCGTGGGCAGCGCCGGCACCAGCGCCGGGCGCACCGTGGTGGTCACGGTGTAGGTGGCGGTGGAGGCGGTGTTGCCGTTCATGGTGAGCGAGGTGGGCGAGGCGGTGCAGGTGGCCTGCGCCGGGGCGCCGGTGCAGGTAAGCGCCACCACCTTCGTGTAGCCGATCGCCGGGGTGACGTTCAGCGAGAAGCTGGCGCTGGAGCCGGCGGCGATGGTGATGATGGTGGGGGCGGCGGTGAGGCTGAAGTCCCCGCCGCTGCCGGTAAGTGTCAGGGTCTGCGAGCCTCCGGGAGCGTTGTCGCTAACTACCAGCGTGCCGCTTTGTGTGCCCGCCGCGGTTGGCGTGAAGACCACGTTGAGGGTGCAGGAGGCGCCGGGCTGCAAGGTCGAGCTGTTGGCGTTGCAGTTGTCGGTCTCGGTGTAAGGACCGGTAGTGGCGATGCCGGAGATGACCAGCGGCTTTTCGCCGCCGTTGGTGAAGATCACCGACTCGGCGGTGCTGGCCACGGTGGACGCCTGGGCCGGAAAGCCCAAAGCGGTGGGGCTGAATACGCCCTGGGGCGCGGTGACAAACTTGGCCACGAAGGCGTCGTTCTGGCTATTGACGGAGGCTTGCAAGACACCCGTGGTGACCGGAAAATTCGAAGAGGAGGTTACGCCGACTACGTAGAGCTCGCCGGTGGCATCGAGGCCAATGCCTTGGCCGGAGTCGTTGGCCAAGCCGCCGAAGTAGGTGGAGAACAACAGCTTCTGGCCGACCGAGTCAAACTTGGACAAGAAGGCATCTTGTACGCCGCCTGCGGAGATCTGGGTGGCATTGCTGGTAATGGGGAAATCAGACGACGAGGTCGAGCCGGTGACGAAGGCGCCGTCGGCGCCGTCCACCGCAATGCCGGTGCCCACGTCGGTCGCGCTGCCGCCCAGATAGGTGCCGTAAACCAGGGTAGAGCCGGAGTTGTTGAGCTCGGCGACGAAGGCGTCGCTGGTGCCGCCGCCAAAGCTCTGTTGGAAGGCGCTCGAGGCGCCGGGGAAGATGTTAATGGAACTGGTGTCGCCGGTGACGAAGGCGTGTCCAGCGGCATCCACGGCGATGGCATTGACCTCGTCGGCCTTGCTGCCCCCCAAGTAGGTCACATAGCCAAAGCTGCGGCCGGAGCGGTCCACCTTGGCCACAAAGCCGTCAAAGCCGCCGGCAATGGCGGTCTGCAAGGCTCCCGTGGTAGCCGGGAAGTCGGCCGAGGCGGTGGCGCCGGAGACGTAGGCATTGCCGGTCTGATCCACGGCGACGCCGGTGGCGCGATCCACCGCCGTGCCGCCCAAATAGGTGGAATACAGCAGGGCGCTGCCGGCCGGATTCAGCGCGGCCACGAACGCGTCCTGCGCGCCCCCGAAGGCGGCTTGGGGCGCACCGACGGAGGTGGGAAAATTGGCGGAGGAGGTGGCGCCGGTGACGAAAGCGTCGCCCGAGCCGTCAATGGCAATGGCCGTGGCCTTGTCGTCCTGGCTGCCGCCCAAGTAGGTTGCGTAGACCAGCGTCGAGCCGGTGGGATCGAGCTTGGCCACAAAGGCGTCGAATCCACCGCCGTTTGCCGCCTGCTCGGCGCCCATAGTGGGGAAGTTGGTAGAGCTGGTGAAGCCGGTGACGTAAGCGTTGTTGGTGGCATCCACCGCAATGCCGGTGGCTTCGTCGTCGCCGTTGCCGCCGAGGTAGGTGGAGTAGACCAGCTTGGTGCCGTCCGGCGAGATCTTCGAGACAAAAGCGTCAAAGGCTGGGCCGAAGGTGCCCGGCGCCAGGTTGGCTTGGATCGGGCCAATCGTGGGAAAGTCAGCGGAGAGGGTAAAGCCGGCAACATAGCCGGCGCCGGTGCTGTCCACCGCCACCGCGTTGGCTTGGTTGAAGTTGGTGCCGCCGAGCAGGGTGGAGAACGCCAGGACCGGATCGATCACCAGGCCCTGGGAGCGATCATAGGCACCCAGTTGGAAGCCGATACGTTGGCCGCGGCGCACATAGCGGACGGCAACGGCGCGGCGATGGCCGGCGATGGTCTGGTAGGCCTGCGGCGCATGCAGCGACATGGAGGCGCCCAACCGCAGTTCGCCCTGGGCGGCGAGGCGCGGCGAGGCGCCGGCCACCAACAACTGAATGCGGCTGGGGTCGGCGCCCGGGGCAAGCCGCAGGTCGTATTCCAACATGCCGCGATGGCCGTAGTAAACCAGATCGACGCCGGGGTAGAGGCCGGCATAGCGGACTTGGCCAAAACTCGGCACGGCGCGATGCCAGCCCGCGCTGGAACCGGTGAGATAGTTGACCGTGCTGGCGGAGCGCTGGCTGCCCTGAGCGTGGGCTGGCGTGGCTCCAATAAAATCCATGCCCACGGCACCCGTGGTGGTCTTGACCACCGCGCCGCGGGCGGTCAGGAATACGACCGAGCCGGCGCTGCGGGCAAGGAATTGCGCGCGGGAATCGGTTTGGCCCTGATTGGCCTCAAAGGCCAAGGGAAACTGCGCCAGCCGAGGCTGCAGGCGGGCCGCCTCGACGGCACGCATCTCCGCCGCCGGCGATTTCGCCGGAGCCGCTGCAGGGGGCGCCACCTGCGCCCCGGCTGCCACCAGCAAAGCCGCCAGAGTCGCCAGGGTATGGGGGAAAGACAAGTCCGAGCAGGGCAGTTTCCATCGAGACATAAGCGTTTTCAGTAGATTCCAGGCTTGAACGGCAAGAACTAGGGAGCTCCGAGCGAATGCCCGGAACACCGGGCCGTTAACAGATGATCCAAAATGCCCGGCCCTTAAGTCAAGTAAAAACGCGCCGGGTGGGCCCGCCCAGTCGGCGGCCCGGTCTCCGGGAACGCCGCCCCCGGAGCCTCGCCAGCGCACCACCAGAATATCAGCAGAGGTTGTGACGCAGCCGCCTGACCGGACGTTTCCCCGATCGCACTGGGAGCGGCGGCTACGAACCCAGTTTGGCCATCTCGGCATCCAGGCGGAGGCGCTCGGGCGAGTCGGCGGGCAGGGAATCGAGGTTGATGGCGACATTGTCGCGGGCGCCGCGGGCGCCGGCCTGGGCCAGGGCCAGGGCGGTGGTGAGATCGCTGGCCATGGCGGGCGGTGCCAGCGGCTGCAATTGGCGCAGCCGCTCTTGCAACCGGCGGCAGCGCACGGCTACGCCCAGAGGCACCTCGGCGGCGAGCACGGTGGCGGCGCGGGCGGCGGCTTGGCGGGCCTGCTGCTGCTCGGGGGTGGCCTTGGGCAGGCGCCAGGCGGCGCGAATGGCGAGGAAGGCCTCGCTGTCCTCGTCGATGGCGCGGGCGAGTTCGGCGGCCAGGGAGGCGATCTCCTCGCCCGCCTCGGTCCAGAGCGGGGAGGGGGGCTGGTCGGGCTGAGCCTTTTGGGCTTTGAGCAGCGCCAGGCGAGCCACCATTTGCCCCAGCGCGGCGGCCATGGCGCCGGCGGCGGCGGCGGCGCTGCCGCCCCCGGGGGCGGGCGCCTCCGAGGCCAGGGCGTCTAGGAAGGGGCGCAGCGTGCCGGCGTGGCGGGTGGGCAGCGCCGCCATCACGCTCGCCACCCGGTTTTCGACCACGCGCTCGGCGTCAAAGGCGCAGAACTGCAGCATCTCGGCGGCGGCGGCCTCGAGCGCCGCCCGCGGGATGAGGCCGATCAACTC
>Ga0307374_10013978_pt1 | contig 10990 bp, 8 predicted proteins | sample OX3MG_FD_202532 | JGI IMG/M metagenome (GOLD analysis project Ga0307374, IMG submission 202532) | Soil microbial communities from Risofladan, Vaasa, Finland - OX-3 | ecosystem: Environmental > Terrestrial > Soil > Coastal area > Acid sulfate soil | place: Finland: Risofladan, Vaasa | collected... | reverse complement strand
CCACGTGCCGACGCCGACGCTCGAGGCCGGCACGCCGGCGTTCACGAGGCCGAAGAAGAACAGGATCACCTGCACCGGATTCTTCCACCAATGCTCGAATTGCGTCAGCGGATCACGATGTGCCGTCTCCACCATCGGCTCGTGTCCCCGCGACCCGTGGGGGATGAACGGCACGATCGGCACCAGCGCCAGCGCCGGATGGAACCCGCCGCGCTCGAAGGCCAGCCAGGACAGCGTGCCGGCGCCGAGTACGTACGGCCAGAAGCTGTCGGCGCGGCGCCACCGCAGCACCGCGGCGCACACGAGGGCGGCGGCCAGCCACAGCGCGAATTCGAAGATCCGGATCGATCCGGCCGGATAGAACAGTGCCAGCACGATCAGCCCCAGCGCATCGTCCGCGATGGCGAGGAGCAGCAGAAAGGGAACAGCCGGATGACGTGGACCGAAGATCGCCCGCGCGACCAGGTAGCTGAAGGCGATGTCGGTGGCGCACGGGATCGCCCAGCCGCGTGCGAGCGCCGGCCGGCCCAGACCGTGGGCGAGTCCCAGGTAGATGAGCGCCGGCGCCAGCATGCCGCCCGCCGCCGCCAGCAGCGGCACCGCCGCGCGGCGCGGCGTGGCCAGCGGCCCGCCCGGCAGCGTCGCCTGGAACACTTCCAGGGCGGCGAGCGCGAAGAAGAACACCATGCCGACATCGTTGACGAGGAAGCGCAGCGGCTCGGCGACGCGGATGTAGCTGGCGCGGGCGACGTTGGCCCAGACCACGGCCGCCACGGCGCCGGCCACCAGCAGGAGCGAGTGGTCGAGGACGAACGCCACCATGTGGCGCACCCGGGACGACAGGGACATCGCGACAGCCTTTCGGATGCGATCCGCGAGGGCGCGGGGCGGGGCGACGGGGCCCCCGCGAGCGCCCGAGCCGGGGTGTGGGGCGGAGCCCCACCTGAATCAGGTCAGCGCGCGGCGGGCGGCCAGCACGCGGTCGACGGCGGCCGGTCCGGTCCGGTCCAGCGCCGTGAGATGGCCCATCTTGCGGCCCGGCCTGGGCTCGGTCTTGCCGTACAGGTGCAGCCGCACCTCCGGCACGGCGCACGCGGCCGCCCAGTCGGGCTCGCCCTGCGCCCAGAGATCGCCGAGGAGGTTCGCCATCGCCGCCGGCATCAGATAGTCCGTCGACCCGAGCGGCAGCCCGCAGACCGCCCGCAGCTGCTGCTCGAACTGGCTGGTGCGGCAGGCGTCGATCGTCAGGTGCCCCGAGTTGTGCGGCCGCGGCGCCAGCTCGTTGACGAGCAGACGGCCGTCGCGGCTCACGAAGTACTCGACCCCCATTACGCCGACGTAGTCGAGCGCCTCGAGGATGTCGCGCGCGATCCGCACGGCGCGGTCCGCGACCGCCGGCCCGATCGGCGCCGGCGCCACCGAGATGTCGAGGATGTGATGCCGGTGCGTGTTCTGAATCGCGCCGAAATGGGCGAACGCGCGGTCGAGCCCCCGGACCGCGATCACCGAAATCTCGCATTCGAGGTCGACGAACGCTTCCAGGACCGCCTCGTGGCGTCCGATCGTGTCCCACGCCGGCAGAGCGTCCTCGGGGCGGTCCACGCGGACCTGGCCCTTGCCGTCGTAACCGAAGGCCGCCGTCTTGAGCACCGCCGGACAGCCGAGCCGCGCGACGGCGGCAGCGAGATCTTCGGGCGAGCGGACCGCGGCGAAGGCGGTCACCGGAAAGCCCCGGGCGGCGAGGAATTCCTTTTCGCGCAGCCGCTGCTGGGCGACGTGCAGGGCGCTCCCGTCCGGCCGCACCGGCACGATCTCGGCCGCCGCCCGCGCGGCCTCGACCGACACGTTCTCGAACTCGAACGTGATCACGTCGACGCGCCGCGCGAACGCCCGGATGGCGTCGAGGTCGTCGTATCGCGCGTTGACCGCCAGGTCGGCAATCTGTCCGGTCGGCGTGTCGTCTTCGGGCGACAGCGTGTGCACGCGGTAGCCCATGCGCCGCGCCACGAGCGCGAGCATCCGCCCGAGCTGGCCGCCGCCGAGGATGCCGATCGTCGATCCCGGGCTGAAGACGCGCGTCACGGAAGGATTTCGCGGCGGACCTCTTCGGCCCGGGCCCGGCGGTAAACGTCGAGCCGCTCGCGCAGCGCCGGACGGGAGATCCCCAGGATGGCCACGGCGAGCAGCCCGGCGTTCGTCGCGCCGGCCGCGCCGATTGCGACGGTGGCCACGGGCACGCCGCGCGGCATCTGGACGATGGAGAGAAGGGAATCGAGGCCGTGGAGGGCGGCGCTCTCGACCGGCACGCCGATGACCGGCAGCAGTGTCTGCGCCGCGACCATCCCCGGCAGGTGCGCCGCGCCACCGGCGCCGGCCACGATCACCTCGAGGCCACGGGCCGCCGCGCCGACGGCGTATTCCGCCATCCACTGGGGCGTCCGGTGGGCGGACACCACGCGGCACTCGTGCGGCACCTCGAAGCCGGCCAGGATCTCGTGCGCCGCGCGCATGGTCTCCCAGTCCGACCTGCTGCCCATGATGACGCCGACCAGCGGCCCCGGCTCGGTCATGTCGTCGACTCCCCCGGTAGGATAACCCCAACCGGAGCCGGCTGGAAATTCCGGGTGACGCCGGCGGCCGGGCCGGACACCGCCACGGCCGGCGTCCGGCGTCGTCGCCCTCGCGGTGCTGCACGCCCCGGCCGCCGCTGAGCTGGCGCCGATGCGGCCGGCAGTGTACCCTCTCCCCTTCAGTTCCGCGTGCCGTGGCAGCACGGCCGTCCGACGGCCCGCGTTCCTCCGGTGGAGTCTCCCATGCGCTCACTCATCGCCGCCTTCGCGCTCACGCTCTTCGCCATTCCGGCGGCGGCCCGGCCGCTGCCGACGATCGCCGAGAAGACCGCCGGCCTGCAGGAAATCGCCGGGTTCATCCCGCTGTTCGAAGACAACCAGACCGGCCACGTGTACATGGAGATCAGCCGGTTCCACGATCAGTTCCTCTGCCAGATCTCGCTGCCGTGGGGCGTCGGCTCCAATCCGATCGGGCTCGATCGCAATCAGCTCGGCAGCACCAGCGTCGTCTACTTCGATCGTGAAGGGCCGAAGGTGCTGCTCGTGCAGCCGAACCTCCGGTACCGGGCGCTGGCGGGCGACGCGGCCGAGCGGCGGGGCGTCCGCCACTCCTTCGCGCAATCGGTGCTGTGGGGCTTCCCCGTCGTCGCGGCGGACGGCGACCGCGTGCTGGTGGACGCGACGTCGTTCTTCCTGCGCGACGCGCACGGCGTGGCGCGCCGGCTCCGGGAGACCCATCAGGGCGACTACAAGCTCGATCTGTCGCGCAGCGCGTTCTATCAGCCGCGCACGAAGGGCTTTCCGAAGAACACCGAGGTCGAGGTGACGCTGACGTTCACCACCGACGGACAGCCGGGCCGGGACATCAGCCAGGTGACGCCGACGCCCGAGGCGGTGACGGTGCGCGAGCACTACTCCCTCGTGGAGCTGCCGCCGCTCGGCAGCTACACGCCGCGGCCGTTCGATCCGCGGGTCGGCCTGTTCAACATCCGCTTCTACGATTTCTCGGCGCCGCTCGGCAAGCCGCTGGTCCAGCGGTGGATCGAGCGGCACAAGCTCGTGAAGAAGGACCCGGACGCCGCCATCTCCGATCCGGTCAAGCCGATCGTCTACTACGTCGACAACACGGCGCCGAAGATGATCCAGGACGCGATCATCCAGGGCGCGTCCTGGTGGAACGCGGCGTTCGAGGCGGCCGGCTTCAGCCACGCGTTCCAGGTCAAGGTGCTGCCGAAGGGGGCCGATCCGATGGACCTCCGCTACAACATGATCGACTGGGTCGACCGGTCGACCCGTGGCTGGTCGTACGGCGGCGCCGTCGTCGATCCGCGGACCGGCCAGATCCTCAAGGGGAACGTCACCCTCGGCTCGCTGCGCCTGCGCCAGGACTACCTGATCGGCAGCGGCCTGGTGGGCGTGCCGGCCGCCGACCAGGTGGCCACCCTCTTCCCGCCGTTCGCCTGGGGCTTCACCGGCGGCACGTGCGACGCCGGCGCCATGCCCGACGAGTCCTTCCTCGCGGCCGACGATCCCTCGACGACGCCCGAGGAGATGGCGCTGGCGCGGCTGCGCCAGCTCGCCGCGCACGAAGTCGGACACTCGCTCGGCATGGCCCACAACTTCGCCTCCAGCACGTATGGCCGGGCGTCGGTCATGGACTACCCGGCACCGCTCGTGGAGATTCACAACGGCAAGCTGGACCTGTCGCACGCCTATGCCGTCGGCGTCGGCCCCTACGACAAGTTCGCCATCAAGTACGCCTACTCCCAGTTCCCGAAGGGGACGAACGTGAAGCAGGCGCTGGCGAAGATCGTCGCCGACGGCGAGAAGGCCGGCATGCTCTACCTGAGCGACGCCGACGCCCGGCCGCCCGGCGCCGCCGACCCGCTCGACAATCTCTGGGACAACGGTTCGGATCCGGTCGCCGAGCTGCGGCACGACCTGCGCGTGCGGGAGATCGCGCTGTCGCAGTTCGGGCTGCGGAACATCGCCAACGGCACGCCGCTGTCGCTGCTGCAGGCGAAGCTGCTGCCGCTGTACCTCTACTACCGCTACCAGCTGCAGGCGGCGGTGAAGACGCTGGGCGGGCTGTACTACACCTACTCGGTGAAGACGGACGGCGCGCCCAGCCCGGCGCAGGTCGTGCAGATCATACCGGCGGCACGGCAGCGCGACGCCCTCCAGGCGGTGCTGTCGACGCTGGATCTGAGCGTGCTGACCCTGCCGTCGCGGATCCTCGACCTGATCCCGCCGCAGGCGGACGACTACGGCTCGCCGACCGACGAGCTGTTCGCCGGCCACATGAGCCCGGCGTTCGATCCGATTGCCGCGGCGACGATCGCCGCCGACCTGACGGTCTCCGGGCTGCTGCAGCCGCAGCGCGCCGCGCGCATGATCGATTTTCACGGGCGGGAGGCGGCCAATCCCGGCTTCATGGACGTGGTCAACGCGCTCATCGCCAGGACCTGGGTGCACGCGGCGCCCGCGAACGGCTCGCAGGCGGTGGTCGCCAGGGCCGTCCAGCACGTCGTCGTGCAGCAGTTGATGGAGCTGGCGGCGAATCGTGAGGCCTCGTCGCAGGTGCGGGCCGTCGCCGCCCAGGGGCTGCGCCAGCTGGCCAATCGGCTGAAGACCGCCCCGGCCGGCGCCGGCCCGATGACGATCGCGTTCCGCAGCGCGACGCGCGACGACATCGAGCGATTCCTCCACCGGCCGGCGGCCGTCTATCAGCCGACCGCGCCGCTGCCGACGCCGCCCGGCGACCCGATCGGCGCCTCGAGCGGAGGCGGCACGGTGCCGCGGCGGTAGGGGCTTGGGGCTCGGGGCTCGGAGACCCGCGGGGTCGTCGTAGCGCCGGGCTTCAGCCCGGCCACTCGGGGCTCGGGCCCTCGCGGCTCGGGAACGCCTGAGCACCCGAGACCCGGATCCTACTTGCCGGGTGCGATGACCTGGGTGAACCCGAGGACGTTGACGTCGCGGAAGACCGGCGTCCGCGGCGGCAGCAGCGAGGGCGTCAGGAAGTCGGTGTCGAAGTTGTAGGCGCGGGTCGGCGGACTGTAGACGTTGTTGCAGCACTTGTAGGTGCCGACCGCCTGCTGGCTGTAGAAGAAGCTCGCCATGGCGCCGCGATAGTTCAGCGTCTGTCCCGACCAGCTCTCGATGTAGCGCAGGAAGTTGTGCACGCCGCCGTCGGTGCCGAAGTCCTGCGCGGCGCCCCACGTCGGCTGCGGGAACGACATTCCCTTGCCGGCGATCACCGCCAGGCGGTACCAGGTCGTCGACGCCTGGCGCCCGGACGGATTCTGCGGCGACGCGAACGATTTCTCGTCGTTCCAGGCGTTCGACAGCAGCGTCAGCGCGTCGGCGATGATCGACGTCGCGACGTGCGGATTGCCGAACGACCCGGCCGCGTTCCAGTCGCCCTGCAGGTACACCGGGTTCTCGGCGGCGATCGTCAGGCCGGGCGCGATGATGTTGCCGAGCGCGCCGTCGGTCACTTTCAGCGCGCGCCGGAAGAAGATCGGGCTGTTCACCTCCGCGATCTGCGGCGTGACGGCCGTCCACGGCGTCGCCGTCGCGTCGAGCGGTGACATCCCGCCGGGCGGCACGGTCGGCACCTCGCCGTACGTGTCCAGCACCCCGTTGCCGTTCACGTCTTCGCCCGGGTCCAGGATGCCGTTCGGCGTGCCGGACGGCGACGCGGGGTTGACGAAATCCTCGAAGCCGTACTCGCCGGTCTCGTTCCCCGAGGCGTCATGGTTGTTGCGCCGATCGGAAAAGTAGACGACGTAGCCGGTCTGGTTCATCGCGTTGGTGCCTTCCGTCCCGATCTGGCCCTCGAACCAGCGCGACAGGTTCCGCACGTCGAGCTCCACGTAGCCCATCACGCCGCCGAGGTACACGTTCTTGCTGCTCGTCGAATTGCTGTCGCGGAGGTCGCCCTCGCGCGGGTCGAACAGCAGGTCGGGCCAGTAGTCGGTCGCCACCGTGCTGCCGTTGCCGCACGCGTTGCCGGGGGCGGTCGACGGCACGTCCCGCAGGCGCTCGAACCGGAGCACCGCGTCGGGATTCGGATCCGTGCACGCGCCGTTCGACAGGTTCTTGCCGGCGATCCCGAGACTGAGGATGTCCGCGGTGACGTCGCTCCAGACGCCGTTGACGTCCTGCTTCTCGATCTTCAGGTACCCGCCCAGCAGCGGCGTGCCGGCCGGCGACCGATAGCCGTCCGTCGTCACGCCCGACGAGATCGCCAGCGGCGGATGGTTGGCATCCACCGTGTACCCGCTGATCGGATTCAGCGCCAGGTTCCCCAGGGAGACCGGCGGCGTCTGGGTCACGGTCGGCAGCGACGTGATGTCGTTCGGGTTGTCCGACAGCAGGATCCGCAGGCTGGCCATGCTGAAGTAGCGCTGCTGGAACAGCGTCGGGTTCGTCACGTTCTCCGTCGAGGAGGCCGGCCGGCGGATGAGGTCGGTCGTCTGGCCGCCGACCGTGATGAGCGGCAGGTTGAGCGTGGTCGCCCCCGTCCGGCCGTTCCGGATGTTGCCGTTGTAGGTCCCCAGGGAGAGGTTCGTCCAGGTCGGCTCGTTGAGCGCCGACCCGAGGGTGCCGACGAGGCTCCCCTCCGTCGTCTTCAGCGCGCGGTACGCGCCGGGCGACGTGAGGACGTTCACCGTGCCGGTGTAGTTGCTGCTGGTCGGCCAGCCGTTCGACAGGTTCGTCCGGATCACCTCGCCGACCGCCGTGACGTTGTCCGACAGCGTCAGCGTGTTGCCGTTGCCCTCGGCCAGGAACAGGTTGCCGTTGGTGTGCACGCGGCCCCCGAAGTTGAAGCTGGGGCCGGCGAAGAAGCTGAGGTCGGTGTCCGAGAACGTGCCGAACTGGAAGACCGGGATGGCGACCGTCTGCAGGGTCCGCGTGAGGTGGACTTCGCTGCCGCGCACCGTCCGGGCCGTCACGTCCATCTGGTAGGGCGTGATGAGGCCGATGAGCCCCTGGTACGGCCCCGAGAGGATCGTCCGGTTCTGCGAAACCGGATTGCCATTCGCGTCGGCGGTGTAGGTGATGGTGTAGCCCGACCCGCCGCCGGCCGCCTGGTAGGTGACGCCCGGGAGGACCGGCGGGTTGTTCATCACGCCGTCGATCTGCGCCTGGCTGGGCGCCACGTCGGTCGAGAACAGGTTGCCGAGGTCGGCGGTCAGCTTCTCCAGCCCGCCCTGGGCGGCATAGAACGCCTGCGTCCGGTCCTCGTCGATCCCCCGGTTCTGCTGGTCGCTCACCACGACCGCCGTGAACCCGACGAGCAGCGACGACACCAGCATCAGCACGAGCAGCGTCGTGATGAGCGCCACCCCGCGTTCCGACGAAGACCCCTGTGGTGCCATGATCGTTCTCTGCGCTCCCTACTGGTACCGATCGACGTACGCCAGGTTGCGGACGGTGATCTGGGTGTTCAGGTACGCCCGCAGGTAGTCGTTCAGCGGCGCGACCTTGTCCTCCGACCTGACGCCGATCTGGAGGTTGATCGATCGGATCTGGTTCGGCGTGTTGGGCGCCACCGGGCTCTTCACGTCGGTCGGGTTCGTGACGCCGTCGACCAGGTTGTACGAGATCTGCAGGTCCTCGACCACGCCCGCCAGGGCCAGCGGCGGGCCGAAGTCCACCTGGCGCACGAGCCGCGGCTCGCCCGGAGTCGTCGTCTGATCCACGTAGAACGTGATCATGTCGATGCGCGTCGCCGTCGTCGGGGGAAACACCCCGGGACTGCTCTGGAGCTGCATGATCGTTCCCTGCGCCGCGCCGCGCTGGTTCAGGTTCATCGGATCGCCGGCGTCGAAGTACACCGTCTGGCCGCCGCTCACGCGGGTCACCATCTGAATGGCGTTGCCGATCGCATTGCTGAACATGATGAGATCGCCGACCTTGATGCCGCTGTCCGCATCGGTGATCGGCGTCCCCGGATCGACCGTCATGCTCGATCCGTCCGACGCAATCGCCGTCAACGGCGTCTGGTCGAGCGGCAGCGAGCTGTCGGCGTACAGCAGGGTCACCTCGTCCGTCGCCTGGCCGTTGACCGTCGAGCCCAGGCCCATGCCGGGCGTGATGGCCGGCAGGACGTCGAGCGCCGGGTTGAACTTGGGCGCCGTGCCCGGCACGCCGGGCCGGTCGAGCGGCGTCGCGCCGGCACCCGACGGAATCGGAATGCCGCCGGTCGGAATGCCCGCGCCGGTCTGCAGCAGATCGCGCACCATCAGGTCGGTGCCGGCCCGCAGGTTCTGGCTGGCGTCGCCGAGCTCCGTGCCGGCGGCGTTCACCTTCAGCGCGCTGGTGAACGTCGTCAGCGACGCGCCGAGCACGAGCAGCACGATGGTCATGCTGATCAGCAGCTCGATGAGCGTGAAGCCGCGTTCGCGGTCCGGGGTCTCAGCCACCATGGCCTCAGGAGTAGTTCGAGATGTACGACGTCAGCACGTACTGCCGCTGCCCCGTGCCGTCCTGGTACGTGACGATGACCGTGATCTGGCGCAGGTCGGGCTCGACGTCGCGGATCTGGATCTCGCGCGTGTAGCTGGTGAGCGGAATCTGCTGATCGTCCGCCGTGCCGAAACGCCCGTCCGGCCCAGGATTCGTCACCGTCTCGATCGGCCCGTCGTCCGCCGTGTTCACCAGCCCGTCCGGGCCGGGCGTGCGCAGCGGCTGCGGGCCGTCCAGAAAGACGCCGCCGTCGGCCCCCGACGCCCCCTTCACGTTCCGGATCTGCGCCCAGGTCAGCACGTGCGAGTCGCGCGCCGCGAACACGCTCTCGATCGCCTCCGCCGCCTTCTGCGTCGCAATCACCTGCGCCGGCGAGCCCGCGAGCCGCTTCATGCCGGCCGTGAGCACGCCGGCCGCGCCGAGCAGGCCGACGGCCAGAATGCCCATCGCGATCATCGTTTCGATGAGCGAGAAGCCGCGATCCGTCCGCACCGCCGGCGTCATCATTGCCCCCACTGGACGCCGTTCCACTTGTACCCGCTGACCCGGCCGGTCGAACCGAGCACCGTCACGGCACGCACCGAGCCCGCCGCGTGCGGAATCCCCAGGAAGACCGTGCCGTTCAGCGGCGTTCCCGTCTGATCGATGAAGGTGCCGTCGCTCGTGAACATCATCGACGTGGCGTTGCCGAAATCGACCGCCGACGCGTCGCCGAAGGCGTCCGGCGTGTCAGGCACCCCGGGAAACTGCATGAACTGCACGCCACTCTCGAGCGGCACCAGGCTCAGCACCGTCGTGCCGGCCGGCACCTCCTGCCGCACCAGCTGAATCTCGTTCGGCGCGATGAAGTTCACCTCGATGTTCCGTCGCTGGCTGATCGCCAGCGCGCGCGCGCTGTTGAGCTGGGCCATGACGACCTGCATGCCCCCGTCCGCGTGGATCGCCGGCAGCGACACCTGCGCCTGGAACACGGCCATGGCCGTGGTGATCCCCATGATGGCAATCACCACCATCAGCTCGGTGAGGGTGAACCCGGCGGCGTTGGATCGGTGAGGTCGGGGCATGTGCACAGCCTTGGCACCCGCCGGGCCGGACGGCAGACTGGTTCCGTGGGCTGATGCCGAGCAAGGCGTGTTCCCGGAGCCGGGTCAGCGCCAACCGCTTGATCTTGAGGAGGATAATCTATCTCAGACAGCCGGGATGTGGAAGCGGGGCATGACCGGTCCGTGCGAAAGATTACGAAATTGGTGGGTGGCGACGGCGGGCCGGGGCGGAGACGGCCGCCCGGCCCGGACCCGTTCCTCGAGCGTCAGCAGTCGAGACAGCGCACTTCGGCGAAGATATCGTCCAGCTTGTCGGGGTTCTCCCGCGCGTAGTTCACCAGGCACCGGACCGCCTTGCCGATGTCGGCCAGGTCGTATTTCCTGGTCATCTCCTGCAGGAACTTCACTTTCTCGCGTTCGAGCTCGATGCTGTGCGCAGCCAGATCCTTCATGTAATCGCCCCCCGTTGAACGATGCGTCCAGTCTTCCGGCGCGCCGTGGCTCACCGCGCCGGCTGCGCCTGCCGGCCGTGCGCGAGCCGCCGCCAGCCTTCCGCATACAGGTCCGCGCGCACCGGCAGATAGCCCGGATACGCGCGCCGCGCCCGCGCCGCCCGCGCCCGTTCGAGGGTGACGAGGGCGACCGGCTCGGTCGTCTCCACCAGCACGTCGCCGTCCGGCGCCACCGCGATCGACGGCCCGCCGAGCAGCACGTCCTGCTCGGGCGCCGGGCGGTTCACCGACAGCACGTAGGCGGCGCTGGTCAGCGCGTTGGCCACGAAGACGACCCGCCACCGATCGTAGGTGGCCCGCTCGGTCGCGCGGGGCGCCAGAATCGCCTCGGCCCCCAGGCCGCCCAGCAGGTGCGACCCTTCCGGGCGGTTGATGTCGGAGCAGATCTGCA
>Ga0307374_10013977_pt1 | contig 10990 bp, 9 predicted proteins | sample OX3MG_FD_202532 | JGI IMG/M metagenome (GOLD analysis project Ga0307374, IMG submission 202532) | Soil microbial communities from Risofladan, Vaasa, Finland - OX-3 | ecosystem: Environmental > Terrestrial > Soil > Coastal area > Acid sulfate soil | place: Finland: Risofladan, Vaasa | collected... | reverse complement strand
CATCCGGACCTCCGGCGGGCCCGGGCGGCCGGCCTGTCCATCATCCCCACCACCACCGGCGCCGCCCAGGCGATCGCGCTGGTCCTCCCCGAGCTCGCCGGCCGCCTCCACGGGTATGCGCTGCGGGTGCCGGTGGCGAACGTCTCGCTGGTCGACCTCACCGCGACCCTCACCCGGCCGGCCACCGAGGGCGCCGTCAACCAGGCCCTCCGGTCGGCGGCCGAGGGGCCGCTCCTCGGCATCCTCGGGGTCAGCGACGAGCCCCTGGTCTCCGCCGACTTCCGCGGCGACCCCCGCTCGTCGATCGTCGACCTGGCCTCCACCATGACCGTCGGCGACCGCCTGATCAAGGTGCTCAGCTGGTACGACAACGAGTGGGGCTACTCCTGCCGGGTCGTGGAGCTGGCCCGGCTGGTGGCCTCGCGGCTGCCGGCGGCCGAGCCGGCAGCGGGCCGCTGACGGTGGCCCCGGCCCCGCCGCCCCGCCGCGCCGCCGGGCTCGACGACGTGGAGGTGGCGGGGCGGCTGGTCCTGGTGCGGGTGGACTTCAACGTGCCGGTCTGCCCCGACGGCACCCTCCGGGACGACACCCGGATCCGGGGGTCGCTGGCGACCGTCGCGGAGCTCCGCCGCCGGGGAGCCCGGACCGTGCTCCTCACCCATCTCGGCCGACCCCACGGCACCGTCGACCCGGCGCTCGCGGTGGCGCCGCTGGCACGGCGGCTGGCCCAGCTCCTGGGCGCGCCGGTCGCCACCGCGCCCGACTGTGTCGGCCCCGCGGTCCAGGCCCAGGTGGCGCGGCTTCGGCCGGGCGAGGTCCTGCTGCTGGAGAACCTGCGCTTCCACGCCGGCGAGGAGGCCAACGATCCCGCCTTCGCCGACGCCCTCGCCGGCCTCGGCGACCTGTTCGTCAACGACGCCTTCGGGACCGCCCACCGTGCCCACGCCTCCACCGTCGGGGTGGCGGAGCGGCTGCCGGCGGTCGCCGGGCGGCTGATGGCGCGCGAGCTGGACCAGCTCGGGGCCCTCTTCGCCGACCCCGCCCGCCCGCTGGTGGCGGTGGTCGGCGGCAGCAAGCTCACCACCAAGCTCGCCTTCCTCACCAGCCTGGTCGAGCGGGTCGACGCCCTCTGCCTCGGGGGTGCGATGGCCTCCACCTTCATCGTCGCCGCCGGGGCCGGGGTGGGCACCTCGCACACCGAGGTCGACGCCGTCGACCAGGCGTCAGACCTGGTCCGCTACGCCGCCGACCACCGGGTGGACCTGCGCCTGCCCGTCGACGTGGTGGTCGCCCCCGACCCCAAGGCGGCCCGGTCGACGATCGGCATCTGCGACGTGCGGGCCATCCCCCCGGACCAGATGCTCCTCGACATCGGCCCGAGGACCGTCGCCAGCTGGCGACCCCTCCTCGCTGGCGCCGGCACCGTGGTCTGGAACGGTCCCCTCGGGCTGTACGAGCGGGAGGAGTTCGCGGCCGGCACCGGGGGGGTGGCCGAGGCGATCCTGGCCAGCCGGGCCACCACCGTGATCGCGGGGGGGGACCTCGCCGCGGCGCTCCACCAGCAGGGGCTGCTCGCCCGCTTCGACCACGTCAGCACCGGCGGCGGGGCCACCCTGGAGTTCCTGGAGGGCCGGGTGCTGCCGGGCGTCGCCGCCCTCCTGCGGGTGGGCGACCCCTCCCTCACCGCGCCGGCGCCGGCGACCCCGGCCGGGACGCCCCGAACCTCGGCCCGCTGATGGCGCGGCGACGCCTGGTGGCGGGCAACTGGAAGATGCACACCGGCGTCGCCGAGGCCCTCGCCCTGGCGGACGCGATCCGGGCCGGGCTCCCGGCCCAGCCGCCCTGCGACATCCTCCTGCTGCCGCCGTTCATCAGCCTGTGGGCGGTCGGACGCCGCCTCGCCGGCGACGCCCGCCTCCAGCTGGGCGCGCAGAACATGCACTGGGCGCAGCCCGGCCCCCACACCGGCGAGATCGCGGCGGCGATGCTGACCGACCTCTGCACCCACGTCCTGCTGGGCCACAGCGAGCGGCGACAGGAGTTCGGCGAGACCGACGCCGTCGTCCACCGCAAGGTGGAGTCCGCCCTCACCTGCGGCCTGCTCCCGATCGTGGCGGTGGGGGAGACCCTGGCGGAGCACGAGGCCGGCCGAGCCGGCCAGGTGGTGCGGGCCCAGATCGGGGCCGCCGTCGGGGGCCTCTCCGAGGACGAGGCCGCCCGGTGCACCGTCGCGTACGAGCCGCGGTGGGCGATCGGCACCGGCCGGGCGGCGTCGGTCGAGGACGCCGTCGCCGCCGGCGCGGCCATCCGGGGCGAGCTCCGGGAGCAGGTCGGCCCGGTGGCGGAGACGGTCCGGATCCTCTACGGCGGCAGCGTCGACGAGACCAACGCGGCGGCGTTCTTCGCCGCCCCGGCGATCGACGGAGCCCTGGTCGGGGGCGCCAGCCTGCGACCCGACGCCTTCTGCGCCATCGTCCGGGCCGCCGGGCCGGCGGGCTGATGGGGGCGGCCGCCGCACCGCCGACCGGGCCCATCGTCCCGGCCGTCCTCTGCATCGCGGACGGGTGGGGCGAGGCCGAGCCCGGGCCCGGCAACGCGATCCGCCTCGCCCGGACCCCCCACCTCGACGCCCTCCGGAGACGGGCGCAGGCGACCGTGCTGGCGGCCCACGGCGGCGCGGTGGGACTGCCCTGTGGCCAGCAGGGAAACTCCGAGGTCGGCCACCTCACCATCGGCGCCGGCCGGGTGGTCCCCCAGGACCTGACCCGGATCAGCGCCGCCATCGCCGACGGCAGCTTCTTCGCCAACCCGGCCCTGGTGGGGGCGGTGAGCGGCGCCCGCGACCGGGGCCGGGCGGTGCACGTCCTGGGCCTGGTCTCCCCGGGCGGGGTGCACAGCCACTCCGACCACCTCCTGGCGATCTTCGCGCTGTGCCGGCGGCTGGGGTCCTCCGACTGCCACCTCCACGCGTTCCTCGACGGCCGCGACACCCCCCCCGTCAGCGGCGCCGCGTTCCTGGAGGAGGTGCTGGCTCGGCTCGCCGCCCTGGGCACGGGGACGCTCGCCAGCGTCGGCGGCCGCTACTTCGCGATGGACCGCGACCAGCGCTGGGACCGGACCGCCCGCGCCTATGCGGTGATCACCGGGAGCGGGGGGCCCGTCACCGAGGATCCCATCGCCTACGTGCGGGCGCAGAACGCGGCCGGGGTGGGGGACGAGTTCGTGCCCCCGGCCCGGGTCGCCGCCGGGGGCCATCCACCCGTCCGGCTGCTCCCCGGCGACACCGTGATCCACGCCAACTTCCGACCCGACCGCGCCCGCCAGCTCACCCATGCCCTCGTCGACGAGCGCTTCGACGCCTTCCCCCGCGGCTCCCTGGTGGCGGGGCTCCAGGTGGTGACGCTCACCCCCTACGAGCGGGACCTGGCGGTGGCGGCGTTCGCCAAGCCCGACGTGGCGGACACCCTGGGCGCCACCGTGGCCGGGCACGGGCTGACCCAGTTCCACGTCGCCGAGACCGAGAAGTACGCCCACGTCACCTACTTCGTCAACGGCGGCCGGGAGCGGCCGCTCCCGGGCGAGGAGCGTCTCCTCGTCCCCTCGCCCCGCGTCGCCACCTACGACCTGGAGCCGGAGATGGGCGCCGCCGCGATCACCAGGGCGGTGGTGGCACGGGTGCGGGCGAGGCGCGACGCCCTGGTGATCGTCAACTTCGCCAACGGCGACATGGTCGGCCACACCGGCGACCTCGACGCCACCGTCCGGGCGGTGGAGGCGGTCGACCGCGGGGTGGGGGCGATCGCCGCGGCCGCCAGCGCCGGCGGCTTCGTCCTCTGCTTCACCGCCGACCACGGCAATGCCGAGGCCATGCTGGACCCCGCGACCGGAGGCCCCCGCACCGCCCACACCACCAGCCCGGTCCCGCTCCTCCTCGCCCTCCCCGGCCGGGGCGCAGCCGGTGCACGAACGCTCGCCGCCGGTGGCGCGCTCCAGGACGTGGCGCCCACCCTGCTGCAGGCGATGGGCCTCTCCGCGCCGGCGGCGATGACCGGACGCGACCTGCGCGGGTAGGGGGGCCCGTCCGGTCCGGCTGGCGGGTGGACGCCTCCCCGCCGCCATCACCCGCCGTCCGCGGGCGTCCCCCCATCGTGCGCCTGCGTACAGTGGGCCAGTGCCCCGGCATCGCACCCGACCCACCCGACTGCCGCCCGGCCACCGCCGCGGCCGTCGTCGGCGCCCGGCCGAGGGAGACGATCTCGGGCCGCCGGTCGGGACGGTGGCGATCGTGGGACGCCCCAACGTGGGCAAGTCGACCCTGTTCAACCGGCTCCTCGGCCGCCGTCAGGCGATCGTCTCGCCCCAGGCCGGGCTCACCCGCGACCGCCTCGCCGGAACGGTGGAGTGGGGGCGGGCACGGTTCACGGTGATCGACACCGCGGGGCTGGACCCCGAGGACCACCGCGGAGCTGCCGACGACCTCGCCGCCAACACCCTCGGCCAGGTGCAGGTGGCGATCGACCACGCCGACGTGGTCTGCCTGGTGTGCGACGCCCGCAGCGGGGTGACGGCGGCCGACGCGGCGGTGGCCGACCGCCTCCGCCGGTCCGGCTCGCCGGTGGTGCTGGTGGGCAACAAGGTCGAGAACGCGGCCGACCCCGGACTCCTCCACGAGCTGAGCCGGCTGGGGCTGGGCGAGCCGGTCCCCGTCAGCGCCCTCCACGGTCAGGGGACCGGCGAGCTGCTGGACGACCTGGTGGCGGCCCTGCCCCAGGCCGACCGTGCCGCGGACCCGCCGGCCGACGGGCCGGCCGGTCCGCCCGCCCTCCGCTGCGCCATCGTCGGGCGCCCCAACGTCGGCAAGTCCTCGCTCCTCAACGCCCTCCTCGGCGAGGAGCGCGCGCTGGTCTCCACCGTCGCCGGGACCACCCGCGACCCGGTCGACACCCTGCTGCCCACGCCCGAGGGCGTCGTCCAGCTCATCGACACCGCCGGGATCCGCCGCCGCGGGGTGGTGGGGAGCGCCGTCGAGCACTACAGCCTCCTGCGCGCGCTGCGAGCGGTCGAGCGCTGCGAGGTGGCGGTGCTGGTGGTGGACGGGACCCAGGGGCTGGTCGCCCAGGACCGCCACGTCGCCGGCTACGCCAGGGAGGCCGGCGCCTCCCTGGTGGTGGCGGTGAACAAGTGGGACCTGCTGGACCAGGAGGCCCGGGACGGCGACGAGCGGCTGAAGGAGCTGCGCCAGGCCTTCGACTGGGCGCCGGGGACCCCGTTCCTCTTCATCAGCGCCCGCAGCGGCCGGGGGGTCGCCAAGGTGCTGCCGGCGGCGTTCGGGCTGGGCCGCGCGCGCCAGGTCCGGATCCCCACCCCGGAGCTGAACCAGTTCCTCACCGAGACCACCGTCCGGCGGCCGCCCTCCAGCCACAAGGGGCGTCGGCTCCGCATCTACTACGCCGCCCAGACCCGCCAGGCGGTCCCCACCTTCGCCCTGTTCGTCAACGACCCCGAGCTCCTCCACTTCTCCTACCAGCGCTTCCTGGAGAACCAGCTGCGCCTCCGCTACGGCTTCGCCGGGGCGCCGATCCGCCTGCTCGCGCGGCGCAGCGGAGCGGCCGGCGGGGCCCCATGACGCCCCCGTGACCGTCGCCGTCCTGGGCGCCGGCTCCTGGGGCCTGGCCCTGGCCCAGCTGCTCCACCAGCGGGACCGCCCGGTCCGGCTGTGGGCCCGGCGCCCGGAGGTCGCCCGCGAGCTGGCCCTGCGCCGGCATCACCCGGTGTACCTGCCCCTCTTGGCGCTGGGCGCATCGATCACCATCACGGACGACCTGGAGGCGGCGCTCGCGCCCGCCGACCTGGTCGTCTTCGCGGTCCCCACCCTGGGGATGCGGCAGGTGGCGGCGAGCGCCAGCCCCTGGCTCGGCCGGGCCCGCCTCGTCGTCAGCGCGGCCAAGGGGTTCGAGCCCGAGTCCGCGCTGACGATGTCGGCGGTGCTCACCGCGGCCCTGCCGGAGCGGCTCCACGACCACCTCGCCGTCCTGGGCGGTCCCAACATCGCGGCCGAGGTGGCGGCCGGGCTGCCCAGCGCGGCGGTGGTGGCGGCCCGGGATCGGGCCACCGCGGCCCGGGCCCTGGCCGCCCTGGCGGCGCCCTCCTGGCGCCTCTACTCCAGCGACGACCCGCTCGGGGTGGAGGTGGCGGGGGCGCTCAAGAACGTCGTCGCCATCGCGGCCGGGATCTGCGACGGGCTCGGCGTCGGCGACAACGCCAAGGCGGCGCTGATGACCCGCGGCCTCGCCGAGATGACCAGGCTGGGGGTGCGCGTGGGGGCCAATCCCTTCACCTTCGGCGGCCTCGCCGGGGTGGGCGACTGCCTCGTCACCTGCATGAGCCCGCACAGCCGCAACCGCCAGCTGGGCGAGGCGCTGGGGCGCGGGGCCAGCCCCGGTGAGGTGCGCGACCGCGGGCCGATGGTGGTGGAGGGGGTGAACGCGGCCCGGGCCGCCGTCGGGCTGGCCCGCCGCCACCAGGTCGAGCTCCCCATCAGCAGCGAGGTCCACGCCCTGCTGTTCGAGGGCAAGACGGTGGCCGACGCCGCCCGCGCCATCATGGGACGCGACCTCCGCCCGGAGCTCCTGCCCGAGGACCTCGGCCTGGTGGGCGCGGTTCCCTGGGCGCGGGTCCTCGACCGCTGAGGGCGGCCGGCGGCGCGGGGCGGCCCGCCGCCCGCGTCAGCCGGGCCGACCATGCCGCCGGGAGGCGGCGGCGACGAACACCTGGGCGAGGCCGAGGTGGAGCGCCAGCTCGATCACCTGGAAGGTCCAGAGCCGGCTCGCCGGCTGGGAGGGGACCTGGCGCAGGAGGTGGTGGGCCCGCCGGCAGCCGTCGAGAGCGGTCGCCGTGGCGAGCGCCCCGGGGGGCGGTCAGCGTGCCACCGGCCCGGCGTCGGTCGGCGGATGGCCGCCCGCCGTCACCACGCTCCGGTGCGCACCCAGGCCCCGGGCGCGACCGTCGGGCCGCTCGGGCCGGAGGCGAGCGACCAAGGGAGGGATGGAGCCGATCACGAGGTCGGGCTCGCCGGAAGCGAGCCGCCCCACCGGAAGCGGCGGCCCGCAGCCCCCGCCGGCCCGCGGACCGCGATAGTCGACGGGTAGCGGTGGGCGGGGGAGGGGCGGCCACGTGGGCACGGGACTGGCGCTGGGCGCCGCGGTCTTCTTCGGGGCCGGCGACTTCATGGGCGGCCTGGCCACCCGCCGCGCCAACGTCGTCGCCGCGGTCGTGATCTCCCAGGCCTCCGGCACCCTCCTCCTGGCGGTGGTGCTGGCCTGGCTGCCCGCCGCCCACCCCCACCTTCTGGACTACGGCTGGGCCGCCGCCGCCGGCCTCGTCGGCGGCATCGGGGTGGGGTTCCTCTACGTCGGGCTGGCGACCGGGGCCATGACCGTGGTGGCGCCGATCACCGGCGTCCTCGCCGCCGCCATCCCGGTCGCGGTGGGGACCCTGCTGGGAGAGCGTCCAGGCCTCAGCGCCGACGTCGGCATCGCCGTGGCCGTGGCGGCGGTGGTCCTGCTCAGCCAGGCCGGGAGCCGTCCGGCGTCGCCCGCGCGCACCGCGTCGGCCGGCCGGTCCCTGGCCCTGGCCGGCATCGCCGGGCTCGCCTTCGGGGTCTTCTACGTGCTCCTCGCCCAGGTCGGCCGCGGCGCCGGCCTCTCCCCCCTGCTGGCCCTGCGCGGGGCGGCCGCGGCGCCGTTCCTGGCGGCGGCGGTGATCCGCCGCGAGCCATTGCGCCTGCCCGCCCCGACCCTGGCGCTCCCGCTCGTGGGCGGCATCCTCGACATCACCGGCAACGTGCTCTACCTCCTCGCGGTCCACCGCGGCCTGCTCAGCCTGGTGGCGGTGCTGGCCTCGCTGTACCCGGCCAGCACGGTGCTGATGGCCGCCGTCATCCTGCGGGAGCGGCTGCGCCGCCCCCAGCTGGCCGGGTTGGCGCTCGCCGCGGCCGCGGTCGTGCTGATCACCGCGCCCTGAGCGGGCCCCGCCGGAGACGGCCGACCCGCCCGTGGCCCGTCACCGGTCGAGGGCGTCGGCGGACGGTGAACAGCGACCCTGCCCGTCGGCACCCCGGCGTCGGTGAACCCCGGCTCGAGCATGCGGCACGACGCGATTCTCAGCCGGTAGCCGACCAGCCCGACCGTCGCGAGGTGGACGCTGACCGCCATCCGTGCGGAACCGGCCGATGGGGGGCATGGAGGGGCGAGCGGACGCGGCCGGCGGTGCAGGCGGGGCGGTGAAGGCCGCTGGCGCCCCGCCGGCGGCCGTGGGGATCGTCGGGGCGGGACCGTCGAGGCGACCGGGTCGGGAGCGGTCCGGTCAGCGCGCGGACCCGGAGCCGGGCGGAGGCGGCGGTGAAGACCTCGGCCCACCACCAGCCGCGGGGCAGGCACTGGTGAACCTGCCGGGCGCCCCGACCAGCCGGCCCGGGGTCGCGATCATCCAGCGGCGCGGGGTCGGGCTGGTGCGATGGTCGGGGGCACGGTCGTGACCGAAGTCCGGCGGCACGACGGCGGTGGCTCACACGGGTCCAGTGGCAGGCGGAGCAAGCCGCAGCCGAGCGTGGCGTGGCGGATGCGCTCCTCGATGACGGCCCGCTGGCGCTGCCACTGCTCCACCGTGGCGGCGGGCTCGGGGTGATCCGTCACGATGAAGCGGCACCGGCAGACGACGTCGACGGCCCCGGCGCTGGCGAGGGCCAGCTGCTCCGCTGGGATGGTGCGCTGGCGTCGGACCGTGGGGGAGCGGCTGAGCGTCGCCGGGTCGAGGGCGGCCCGCCGAATCAGCAGCCGCACGGGCTGGTGGCGCCACCCGACCGGGGTGGACGTGGTCTCGGCGACCTCAGCCCCAGGGATTGCGGAGGCGGGCTGCCAGGCCGCGGGGCGATCCGCTCCACGCTCCGCCGCACGGCGGCGCGGCACCGAGACCGCCAAACGGACCCGCCGGCGTCGGCAGGCTTGGAGAAGGTCCAGGGTGTCGTGGTCGCGGTCGGGCCGGAGCGCCACCGCCCTGCGGGTCGGCGCCGCGTGGTCACGCCGGGGCTCCGCGGCCGGAACCCGCTGCCGCTCGGCCCAGGTGGTCGCCTGGGTGGCATGGTCCCGCGGTCCTTCGCAGTGGAAGGCGGCACACTCGTTCTGGCGTCCGCCCACCTCCGCCTCGGTGGCGTCGCCATCCAGCGCCATGGCTGCGTGCCGGTCCAGGCCCAGCTCGGCATCGAGGGCACTCCCCGCCGCCGCCACCGCGGCGTGACACTGGCGCCGGGTGAACCGGCGCAGGGGCTGGCCCGCGGTTGGCGGTGCGGGCACGGCCGCCACCGCCCGCAGCGCCGCCCCGGCGCAGCACCTCCAGATGCGCGAGGTGGCTGCCGCCACCCGGGATCGTCTCCGCCAGCGCCACCATCACCCCCCCGGCACCACGGCCGCGGCGGCGCTGCTTGACCGGCCGCACCGCGTCGATGGCGGCGTCGAGCCGGCGGATCAGGCCGAGGCGGTGGACCAGCGCGCCCGCCCGGGCCAGGCCGGCGAGGGAGTCAGGGCCGGGGCATCCGCCCGGATGTGGACGAGTCCCCGGGGGGTGCATGCTTCACGCGAAAGGTGCCTCCGGGCGGAGACGTGGGCGGTGTGGCGACGGCTCAATTGTCCCAGCACCGAAGGGACCTTCTCTACGTCCCGCCAGCTCCCGGACCGCCCTCCCCCCGGACTCCGCACCGCTTCAGGGCTGAGGCTCAGCCTGCCCCACTCCTGGCCGCCACGGGGGCCAGGCCCACCTCCCTCCACCAGAGCCACACCCGCTAGAATCCCTCGCCGATGAGAAATCAGAGGGGACTCCGGTTTCGTCCCGGCCTCCTGGCCGTCGAGTTGGTGGCGCTTCCCCTCCTCATCGCCGGCTGCGGCGGGGGATCATCTGCGCCAGCACCCACGGCTGGTGCCAGCGCTCCGGTGGCCACCCAATCCAGCGGATCGAGCACCGCTGCAGCTGGCGTTATGACGTTGAGCCGCCTTCAGCGTCTCACCGACTACAGCTTCACCTCCACCGTCGGCAGCGGTACGACCATTCTCAAGATTGCTGGCGCGATCCACAGTTCTGATGATTTCATGGTGACTGCCTTGGGCTCGGCCAAGACCTATGTGGTGAGCGGGCAGGCCTATGAGGTGCTGGGCCCACTCGCCCCACAGAAAATAACCGTCAACCCCGGCTACTACCAGACGCTGGGCGAGAACGCAGCGGCTGAAGCCTTCGCCGGACTCAGCAAGGCGTCCGGAGTGAAGGTCGTTGCCGGCAGGGGCTGCACCGTGGCGGGGATCTCGGGCACCCTGTACAAGGAGGAGACTCCCGGCAATGGGGGCCTGCTCACCATCGCCCAAGAGGGATGTGTGGCCAACCAGGGTGGAGCGCTCCTCAGCTTCCAGGAGGTGGTCTCGGGGTCGGCCGCACCCGGGAGCGCCGGTCACGTCTACCGGTTTGCCGTGACCGGCGTGGGCAACGTGGGGTCCATTCGCGCGCCTTAGAACCTATTCGGGAACAGGCTATCCTGCGCGCCCTTGCCGGCCGCGCAGTGCAGATCAGATCAACGCCATGCCCCGCACTGGCTCCTGGACCGTGGACGACGCCTTCTGGGCGCGCGTCGAACTCCGGATCCCCCCCGCACTGTCGCATGCCAAGGGCGGTCGCCCGCGGGCCGCCGACCGCCAGCTCCTCCGCGCCATCGTCTACATCCTCCGCACCGGGCTGCCTTCGAATGCGCCGCCGCGCAGGGATGGCGTCAGCGCCAGCACCGTCCATGCCCGCTTCCAGGAATGGGAGCGGACCGGCTTCTTCCACACCCTCTGGACGGCCGGGCTGACCGAGTACCCAGAGCTGCGCGGCATGGAGTGGGGGTGACGGTGGTCGATGGGGCCATGGCGAAAGCCCGTTTCGGCGGCGCCGTGACCGGGCCCAAACCCAC
>Ga0307374_10013975_pt1 | contig 10991 bp, 8 predicted proteins | sample OX3MG_FD_202532 | JGI IMG/M metagenome (GOLD analysis project Ga0307374, IMG submission 202532) | Soil microbial communities from Risofladan, Vaasa, Finland - OX-3 | ecosystem: Environmental > Terrestrial > Soil > Coastal area > Acid sulfate soil | place: Finland: Risofladan, Vaasa | collected... | reverse complement strand
CATGGGGTGGCCCGCCTGGAGCAATACGTGAAGATGATCCAGGAAGGGATGCTTGACCCTGCCGCCCAGCCGGTGATCGTGCGCCAGAGCGGCGCCACTGCCCTGGTTGACGCGCGGAACGGCCTGGGCCAGCCGGCAGGCATCTTCGCCATGCGGTTGGCGATTGAGAAAGCGCGGGTGGCTGACGTGGGGGTGGTCTCGCTGTCTCACTCCAATCATTACGGGATCGCCGGCTACTACGCCATGATGGCCCTCGAACATGAGATGATCGGGATCTCGCTTACCAATAGCTCCCCCCTGGTGGCGCCTACTGGGGGACGGGCGCCCATGCTGGGCACCAACCCGATCGCCTTCGCCGCCCCCACCGGCGACGATCTGCCGTTCGTGCTCGACATGGCCACCAGCACGGTGGCCAAAGGGCGGATCGAGGTGGCGGCCCGGAAGGGTATCCCCCTGGGCGCCGGATGGTCGATGGACGCCGAGGGCCGGCCCACGCTGGACGCGGCGGCCGCCACGGCGGGCGCCCTGCTGCCCCTGGGCGGCGCCGGCGAGTCGGGCGGCTACAAAGGATATGGACTGGCGGCGTTGGTGGAGATCCTAACCGGCGTCCTCTCGGGCAGCCTCTATGGGCCGCTCATTGGCCGTCTCTGGCTGGCTGATCGCCCCTCGGAATTGGGGCAGTTTTTCCTCGCCCTCCGGCCCGACGCGTTTGGTCCCCTGGAGGCGTTCCACGAACGGCTACGCGATCTGCGCCGCCTTCTCCACGAGGGGCCGCTGGCGGCGGACGCTTCGGAGATTCTCCTCGCGGGCGAGAAGGAGTCCCGCGCCACCGAGACCAATCGCCGCCTCGGCATCCCCGTCCACCCCTCCGTGGTGGCCCGCCTGGAGGAGATGGGCGCCCGCGCCGGACTGGGGGCCATTCCGCTCCGCGGGTAGGGCCTCCCTACCTCATCATGATATGGGATCCACATTCCTGATGGATGGCCGCGGCACATCGGGCCGGCCTGCTCGGGCTTCCTATGGAAGCCACCAAGGATCTACGTGGCTTGGATAGGCATAGTCCGCACAAGGGAAGGAATGGGTCACGGCACCGTGAGAGATCCCGCGGCAGGGCGCCTCCATGCTAGACGTGACAGGCGGTCATGTAGGAAGCGCACTGAAAAACCCCACGATAGATTGCAATCTGCCGTCAGGGGCCAACTCCCCGACATCCATCCCCTCAAGCGGCGGCGCTCCGGCACTGGTGAGCCGCCAGATAAAGCGGACGTAGCGGTGGTGGTGGTCGGGGCCGGCCATCACCTCGAATCTGGCGCCGGGCATGCGGCCATGCAGGCCCTCAATATGCGCGCTCAATTGTTCACGACCGCGTTCATCGGATTGCGGATCGGTGTACGTGCCATCGTCCGTCCAACACTGCTCAAGCAGAGTCCTCCGCTCTCCTTCGTCCCGTGCATTCCAGGCTCCGATATAGAGCTCCACCACCTCACGGGTGGTCACGGCACTGCTCCCGATGTTAGGGCCGGCGTCGTCACATCCCGCTGCGTGAGCGACCCGCCGTCCGCGTCAAACGGTTTCTTGAACGTAAAGGCGAACGCGGTCGGTCCATACTCATGCAAATACTGGTATCTCTCGGCGGCCTCGGACCAGCTGGGCATGTGATCGTCGTCAACCCACCAGGCTACATAGCTTGGCCAGGCCGGTTCTAGGAACCAGTCACTCCGCTGCTGGAGCGCCTCGGCGTGTAAACCTTGATAAGAAAAAGCCCAGACCGAGTGCAGGTCCGCCCACAGGGTGAGGGTTGATGCTTCCTGGGCGTGCCTGGCCGGATCAAGGAAAGACGGCGCAATCCCACCGCTGTCGTCAAGTCCACCTACAAAGCCGTAACCACCGAGAAAGCCGGAAGCGGCATCGGCTGCCCCGAAGATCGGACCTCCGCGGTCCAGAAAGTCCTGGACCTGGGGGTGTCCGCTTTTTTCGCGCATGATCCCGAAAGTGCCAAACGCAACGCATGCCATAGGATAGTCCCTCCAATCCACTGAACCGAACGTGGAATGTCATGCATTCTACATGGCGGGCTTGGATCTAGGCTACTGCTACAGCGGCACTTCAACCGGTAAAGCACCGGCGCTATCTGGATACGCAAGATGGCTCGGCTATCGCCAAACTCGACCCCTCGGAGACCGATTCGGAAAGGTATGATGTTGGTATGGCATCGGAATCGATTCTGTTTTTGCTGGTTGGCCTTCCTGGATCGGGCAAGACGACACGCGCCCGCGAGATCGAGGGAGCACATCACGCCCTGCGGTTCAGTCCCGACGAATGGATGATCCCCTTGTTCGGGGAATCCGATGCCAGCGGCAAGCGCGACATCGTGGAGGGCCGCCTGATCTGGGTAGCGTTGCGCGCCATCCAGGCCGGGATCAGCGCCGTACTCGACTTCGGCTTCTAGGCCCGAGATGAGCGGTCGGCCCTGGTCTGGCTCGCCGAGTCGTTGGGAGCTCACGCTTCGGTCGTCTATTTGGCTGTCGACGAACCGACGCAGCTCGATCGGATACAAGCGCGCTTCATGACCGCGCCCGACACGACGTTCGCGATATCCGCCGAGGAACTGGCTGGCTGGCGAGCCTTACCGCCTTGCGTATACTGGACCGAGATCCAGCGCCATGTGCCCCGCGGGTCGTAACCGATCGCGGGAGGCCGCCCGGTTGCCAGAGGAGGAGAGCCGCTATGCCGACAGATATGCAGTCGCTGTACGCCCAGTTGGTCGAGACGGCACAAGCCATTGTTCGCAGCGGCGCGATCTCTATGTCCGGGCACGGCAACATCAGTATCCGCATTCCGGGACGGGACGAGATCCTCTACACCACCGCGTCAACACTCAGTGGGTTTCAGGAATCCAGCATCGTGCGCCTGCACCTAGACGGCAGCATTCTGGAAGGTGAGGCGCCGCCGATAGCCGCCGCCGTGATCCCCATGCATACCGCGATCTATCAGGAACGTCCGGATACGGGCTGCGTCTTGCATACCCACTCCCCCTACGCGACCGCCTTCGCCGTGGCCAACCGGCCGATCGAGGGCTGGACCGAGGCATTCGGCATCTTTGGCTTGGAGGATGGAGTGCCGCTGGCAGCCTACGGGGCCCGAGGTTCCGAGCAGGCGGTGCGGAACATCAAGGACGCGCTCACGGCCAGGACGCGCGCTGTCCTCCTGGCCAATCACGGCGTACTCTGTTTCCACACCACCCCAGCCATGGCGGTGACGATGAACGTGATCGTCGAGGAGACGGCCCAGGCCGCTATCTTCGCCGGGTCCATCGGGGGACCGAAGCTGGCGCCGCCCGAGCTGCTGCATGCCTCCCATACCCGGGCGGCAAGCTTTGAGGCCAGGGGGGCCCTGCACGGCTGATCAGAGATCACATGACTTGTGGATCCGGCATGTACACCGGCAGGAACTGCGCTGCCACACCTCGCCTGGGTGCGCCGCACGGATCGCCCCGCGCCTGACTGGGGTTACTCTCTCTCCGGGGCTGGGCGGCCCCTTCTACCGATCGGTAGTGACAAGCTCCTCGGTTCGGTCGCTCATCGCGCCAATCGCCGGCTCCTCGGTCGGGCGCGGCGCGGCGGGGGATCCGTTGCTCCCATGCACGCCATTTTGGGTAACGACCTGCGTGCTCTGCTCCTCGAACTCGGGATCACTATCCAGCGCCTCCGGCGCTGCCGCCGCATCTCGCGGCGGCTCTGTACCCCCCGTCTCCTCCGGCTCCACTCCGCGCTGCTGCAGCTTATCGCGCAGCATGGCGTCGCGCCGCTGCTCAACGTTGGCCAGGCGCTTGGGCACCACCCGGCGTAAGAGACGCCCACGAACCTGCTCACCAGGCTCTGACCCGCGCCTCAGCCTCATACTGCCCAGGGTACCCAGCAACAACGGCCTATATGCCTTCCGCTGCGTTTCCGGCTGCCATTCCTGTCCCTTGAGATGATAGTAGATAGCGGTGGCGAGCACGAAGAGAATGCCGGCCACCGGAACCGCGAGGAGCGCCCCCAGGATACCATCCAATTCGATCCCCACCAGAAGGGCCATCATCGCCCCAAGCGGATGGAGACCGACCGCGCGCCCCGTGATCTTTGGCCCAATGACATTCGACTCCAGTTGCTGGATGATCAGGAAGTAGAGGATCACAAACAAGGTCAACGGCCAGGGGTTGGGGTTGAAGAGCGCGATGATCACGGCCGGCATCGAGGCCAACCAAGGGCCGAGCATGGGCACCAACTCCAGGATGCCCGCCAGGACCCCGATCAGCACCGGGTAGTCCACCCCCAGGATATAGGTGCCCACTCCGGCCATGGTGCCGATGGTCATGCTCATCAGCAACTGTCCGCGCAGGTACCCACCCAGGACGCTGCTGACCGTGGCCTCCACGAACAGCACCTGGCTTAAGTACCTGGTCGGAACCAGGGTATAGATCCGCTCCTTGAGCACGGCGCCATCCAGCAGCAGGTAAAACGCGACCACGAGCACCAACACCGTGTCCACCAGGAAGGTGAAGGAGGTGACTACTAGGTTGGTGGTCCAGAGCGCGATGTTTTGGCCCGCCGTGGAGACCTCGGACGAGACATAGTCAGTAATCTTGCCCTGAATATCGATCTTCTTGATGCCGTGGCTGGTGAGCTGCGTATTCAGCCAGGTATTGAAATCCTGCACCCTGGGCGGCAAGGTCGCGTTCTTGAGTTGCTGCGGCAGGTTGGTCGCCAGCTTGGTCACCTGATTGACCAGCGGATTGATCAGGAGGTAGCCCAGCAACCCCACGACGCCCAATAGGGCGACATAGACCAGGAGGATAGCCAGCGGCCGGGGAACGTGATGGCGGTGCAGCCATTGCACGGGCGGACTGAGGATGAAGGCCACGATAGCGCCCATGAGCAATAACTCTAAGGGATAGAGTACGCGCATGATCACTTGCCAGCCCACGTAGCCCACGACCGCCGCCAGGATGATCGCGAGCAGTATCTTGAGCGAGCGGTCTAGTTCGAAACGCATGGCCGATTCGCTTCCTCGCCGGGGAACCGCCGGACTTTGTCATGATACTACGGCGCCTGGTTCGGCGCACCTCGGCTCCGCATGGAATACGCCGCGGCTATCGAGGTGGATTGAAGCCGTCGATGAACTCCAGCTTCAGCCGCTCTTGCTCGCTCACTCCTCGGCCTGGCGGGCCGGCAGATGGATGGAGAGCGCGACCAGTATGGAGAGGATGCAGGTGGCGGCGCCGGCGAAAAAGGTCACTTGATAGCCAAGGGTGTCCCAGATGATTCCCCCCAGTACGGGCACGCTGACCGCCGCCACATGATTCGCGGTACTCCCCATGGCCAGGGTGGGGGTCATCTCGTTCCGCGGCGCGATCTTGCCGAGATAGGTGGTGATCGCCGTGCTGCAACCAAACAGCGCATTATCGATGCAATAGATAATGCCCAAGAGAAGCACTGTATGCACCAGGGCATAGCCGGCAAAAAGAAAGACCAGGATGATGTAGTTGATCACTAGCAGCCGCCGCTCGCCGAAGTGGTCGATCAGCCAGCCGATGGGGAGGGACGAGATCATGGTCACCACGGTATTGGCCAACAGCAGAATGGTTACCGTCCTTACATCCACATGGTAGTTGCGCACCAGAAGGAACACGGCGAAGGTGCCGAAGATTTGCCGCCGACTGCCGTCCAGCATGGCAAGGAGGTAATAGGTGAGATAGCGGCGGCGGAAGCTGATCCGCACCCTCGGCGCCGCGTCCTTATCCCGAATCAACAGCAGGCAGATGGCGCCGGCCACCACGATAGCGCCGGCGGGGATGAAGCTGCCCCGCAGGCCCAGGGGAATCACCAGGACCAAGACAGCGGCGGTGCCCAGCAAGGTGCCGACCGCCCCTATCATGTTCATCTCGCCCATCCGCCGGCCCTGGTTGTTATCCTTGGCCTGCCCCAACACGAGCCCCGAACTGAGCGGCATGAATAAATGGAAGCCGATGCTCCCGAACATGGTGACGGCAATCAGCATCCCCAGGCTGTTCACCCCGGCATAGCCCATCAGGCCAATCCCCAGGACCAGGAGGGCCAGGGAGGTGACGCGGGATTCGCGCATGCTGACCGTCATCGCGGCCAGCACTACGGTCAGGAAGCCCGGCACCTCACGGAGCGACTCCACCAGGCCAAGATCCCCGGCGTGGATATGTAGGTCGTTGGAAACGAAGTTAGTGTAGATAGCGGAGTAGGTGGCCCAACCGGCATTCATCATGAAAATGCCGACCAGAATCAACACCCAGTCTCGATTAAGATCCCCGAATTGCCATCGCCGCACGCGCCCCTCGCTTCCCTCGCCCGGTCTCCGCCGCGCTGAAGGCAGGCGCCCGACCCTTGCATAGGGTACCAGGAGTAGGGGGATGCATGACGGCATGGGAGACCTTCCCTGACGGCCATTCACCGCTGGTACATGGCCCAGGCGGTATCCTATGCCCTACATGGTGCTTTTTAGTCGGCTTGGTTTCGTGCCCCCGACTGCGGTCGGGAGGTAGCGCTTGGCCGACCGCGGTCGGGGGCCGTGGCCTTTCGAGCAATGCCGCTGAAAGAGCGATTGGTCACGCATATCGGAAAAGAGCAGTAATGAAGCGATCCGCAACCCCTCTCCAGTGGCCCGGCGCCGGTACCAAGATTAGCCGCGTTACCCCGCGCCTTATCCTTCTCCTTGTCTGTGTACTGGCCGGCTTGGCTGGGTCACGAGGCGCCTCGGCGCAGGCGGCGAGCGGGCCAACGGTCACCCTCAATCTGGTGGGTGGCGCCCCCTTTAACCGCTTCATGGTGGGCGACCCGATCACGGTCCAGGTGGCGGTGAGCAACCCCACGCCCACGCCCCAGACCCTCACGCGCGGCCTGACCGTGGTGGACTATTTCGGGAATGCCACGACCCTGCTCACTGGGACTATCACCCTGGCAGCCGGGCAGGTGCTCAGCAGCACCACGACCCTGGCCACCCCCAGCGCCGGCTACTTCGAGCTTCACGCCGCGCTCTATGGCCAAGCACCGGCGGCGCTCTCCACCGCCATCGCCCCCTATGCCGTCCTCCGCCCCCAGAAGGCGGGCCTGGATTCTCAGTCCGCCTTCGGGATCAACGGCGGCCTCACCCAGTTTTATGGCAACACGGCCCAGGCGCTGGATGACGCCGCCGCCGCCATGGCCGCCGCCGGCATCCACTATGACCGCGAGGAGTTCAACTGGAACACTATCGAGCCCAAGGCGGGCAGCGGCCAGTTCTCCTTCGCCCGCGCCGACCGCGCGGTGATCGCCGCCCACCAGTCCGGGATCCAGATCCTTGGGCTACTCGATTACTGGGGGAATCTTCCCGCCCCCCAGACCACGTCCGTCATGAGCACGACCGGCCTCTTAACCACCATCACTGGCTGTACGGCCCTCCCCGCCTGCTCCTATACGCCCCAGGGCGATGCCCTCTTCGCGCGTTATGCCGCCACCGTGGCCGCCCGCTACGCGCCGGATGGCGCCCTGGCGCGGGAGCAAGGCTGGACCGATCACTACGGTATCTCGGACTGGGAGGTGTGGAACGAGCCCTCCACCACCAGCTTCTGGCGGCACGATTTCGTCGACTACGGAGCGCGATTCGCCGCTCTCTACAAGACGGCCGCCGCCGCTATTCGAACCGTCGAGCCCGACGCGCGGCTGATGTATACGATGAGCGGCCATACGATCGACAGCGCGGTAAAAGCAACCCACGTCCGTTCCGATATTATCGCCGTCCACACCTACAGCGGGGGACTCGATCCCGACGCGGCGCTGGCGTCGCCCACTCTCCCGCGCGGCGGCCAGGGGACGCCGCCGGCCGCGCTCGGGACAGTGGTAGCCCAGGGGCTGCCGGTATGGATTACCGAGACCGGCTATACGACCGATGGCACCATCACCAACAACCAGCAGGCGGAATACCTGGTTCGTTCGTTCACCGACTATCTGGCCGAGGGCGCCCGGAAGAACTTCTGGTTTAAGTTCCATGAGGACGGCCAGGGGACGGAAAATGAATACGGGATCACCAGCTTTACCAATGCGCCCAAGCCCGCCTACGTGGCCTACGCCACCATGGCCGATCACTTGCAAGACGCCACGTTTGCCACGTCTATTTCCCTGGGCGCCGCCGTCCGTGGGGACATCTTTAGCCGGCGGGACGGCTCGTTGTCGGTGGTGCTGTGGAGTACCGCCGAACCGGGAACCCTGGTCATTCCGGCGGCGTCGGGGGCCTCGTTCACGGCTGACGACCTGATGAATAACCCCACGGGGTCACAGGCGAACGGCGTCCTCACGGTGCCGCTCTCGAACGATCCGGTCTTCCTCACCGCGACGGGGATCAGCCCCGCCGCCCTTGCGAGCTTGTTGGCGCATGCCCCAATCACCGGGATCAATCCGGTGGGGGTGGGAGTGGCCCAGGCGCCCGGCCTCAGCAACGGTCTGCCCAACGTGCTGGTCACCGTCACCGCGCGCATCGACCAGCCGATCAGCGGCACTGTCACCCTTGCTCTCCCCGATGGCTGGACGGCCCCGATTGTCACCCAGCGGTTCCCCACCTTGCAGCCCGGCCAGTCCCGCACCCTGTCTTTCCGCTTGAACAGCGACGTGAACCATCCGGACGACCAGATCGGCGCCACCGCTACCACTCCGCTGGGCCTGACCAACACCGGCAGCGCCCCGGTGACCCCCTATGCCCTGACCTATGGGCATCCCGCGATCGATGGATCGCTGGCGACCTGGAGCGGGGCCTCGGTGGCGGGCCTGATCGATCTCGGCCCAGACAAGATTGTTGGCATTCCCGGCTGGACCCCTCAGAACCTCTCGGCCCGCATATTCACCATGTGGGACGAGCAGTATTTCTATCTGGCCGCCGATGTGCAGGATGAAACGTTCGACTATGCCCCCATCGGCTACAACATGTACAAGGGCGACAGCATGCAATTCGGCTGGGGCATGGACCCCGATGCCTATCTACGCGACATGGGGAAAAATAAGTTCAACGTGACCGCCGGGCTCACCCATCAGGGACCCGCCAACTTCCAATACAACCTGCTCGGCCCCTGGACCGATATGAAGGAAGCGATCAAGCTGGATCCGACGACGGGACATCTGATCTATACACTCGCCATCCCCTGGAGCCGCCTGGGCAACTATACGCCGAAGGTCGGCAAACAGTTCGCCTTCAATCTGCTGATCAACCAGAATGAGCATGGGGCACGGATTGGGTGGATCCAATTCGCGCCCGGAATCGGGATCGGCTTCCATCCCAGTGAGTGGCCGCTATGGACGGTTATCGGCGGCAACCCGGCCGCCGGGCTCCGTCTGGGCGGCTTCACCGCCCCTCGTCAGGGCGCCCTGAACTTTACCCTCCCGGTCGCTCACGGAACCCTGGTGATCCATAACGGGGGCCTCAGAACCATTACCCTCCAAATCAACGGAACACCGATCACCTTTGGACCCGGCGGCACATCGCTGCCCGCCGGCGGAGACACCACCCTCGATGTGAGCCGCTATCTGCACACGGGGGCCAATACGGTGCAGGCGGTAGGATCCGGCCCCAACCGAGCCTCGGTCGCGGTGTTGAGCTTCTTTCAGTAGGAGTAAACGCCGCGCTCGGGGAATCGCTCAGCAGGCTGCCCCGTTGGTAAAAGCTCTCACGCAGGTTCCGGAGACTATGGTGCGTCTCGTTCCGGACGTCTGGGCGCGACCGAGTACCTTGCATCCGCGCATTGGCTGGTGGCGCCTCCGCAAAGGTTGATCATCGCGCTCAATCCCCTACCGATCCGCCTTGACGGGGCGGTGGCCCACCTGTCGGCTCAACAACGCCTCTATGTCCCCTTTCCTTGATTCCTGAGTAGTAGTAAGTGAGAGGGTGCGGCGAGCCAGACGATAGGCACTGGAGATGATGGCGCTGAGATGGAGTACGAGAATCTCTAATGCTTAGGGTCGCGGAGACCTTGCCGCTCCCTGATGGGGATCGGCCGCGGGCAGATGCCGATCTGGTCAGCGCGTCCCAGGCCGATCCCACCGCGTTTGGGGCGCTCTATGAACGGTATCGGGACCGCGTCTTTTGGTACCTCTTAACCCGAACGGATACGGCGGTAGACGCGGAGGATCTCCTGCAAATAGTGTTCTTGAAAGCGCTTGATGCCCTCGCCCAATACCGTCCCGAGAAGGGCCCGTTCTCGGCCTGGCTCTTCGGCATCGCACGCAACACCGCGGCCACCTTCCACGCCCGTCGCCTACCGACCGTCGCCTGGGATCTCGTCCCCGAGATCCTCTTGCCAGTCGATGAGCACGACTTGGAAGCGCGTCTTCTGCGGCAGGAGGATCTGAGCCGCCTACGCCTGCTCTTCGGGCGCCTGGACGCGCGGAAACGGGAGTTGCTCGTCTTGCGGTTCGTGGCCGGCCTCACCAGTGCGGAGATCGCCTGCATGGTTGGCAAGAGTGAAGCGGCGACCAAGAAGCAATTGGCGCGTATCTTGCATACGTTAAAGGAACACTATCATGACCATGCTTAACGAGCAGTATCCCGATCTCCTGAGTGATCGCCCGGATCCGACTCTGGCGCGCGTCGTGGCGGACCTTGATCGGGTGCGCGAGATCGCGACCGCCGCGACCGTCTCACCTCGGCGAGACGCGGCCATTAGGCAGGCGCTCTACGCACGGGCACTGACGCGGGAGCCATCCCGGCGGGTGTTCCCGCTCCACGGGCGCCTCGCCGCTCTCGCCGCCGCGTTGGTGATAGTCCTGGGCGGTCTGGGCGGCTACCCGCGCTCCACGGGCCCCGCGCCGGTCTCCGCCCAGACCGTGCTAAGCCGGGCCGCCGCGGTGCATCTCGTGCCTAACCAGGCCGCGCATCTTACCTACTGGGTCACGGTGACCGACGGCGCCCGAATCATAGCGATGGGCACGGCCGACACCTGGATCCAGGGCGGCGCG
>Ga0307374_10013973_pt1 | contig 10991 bp, 12 predicted proteins | sample OX3MG_FD_202532 | JGI IMG/M metagenome (GOLD analysis project Ga0307374, IMG submission 202532) | Soil microbial communities from Risofladan, Vaasa, Finland - OX-3 | ecosystem: Environmental > Terrestrial > Soil > Coastal area > Acid sulfate soil | place: Finland: Risofladan, Vaasa | collected... | reverse complement strand
ATGAAACAAAAACCACCTCGCCAAGGACCTTGGTCTCCACTACAAGCGTCGCGGCGAACCGGGTCGATTTACATCAAGCACTTGCGGCATGCACCGGCTCGATTTCCCTCGAAATCAACGTCGGGTTTAGAAAGACGGGTTAGGCTGTGGGCGCCTAAATGCCGCGCCCACAGCCACTTCCGAGCCTATTGGCCTCTGCGCGGCGTCAAGGGTTCGCTTCGCCGGTCCGCAAAGGGCGCGGCTCGCCCTTGACCCCGCTCCGAGGCCGCCACATTACACCACCGCCCGAGGCATATCGGCGGTCGAATAATCAGCAACAAAAAGGCGGTGGCCTATCGAAATAATCTGCGCCCCAACAACCGAGCCAACCAGGGCCGCTTTGGCCACCTGGATCGAGAAGGCGAGACTGAAGCCAGAGCTGCAGCCTGTTTCCGAGTCGCCTTTCGAAGTCGCCACATGTTTCGACGCGACAGTACGCCAGGATCGTCCATCAGTGGGTTGGCGCGATCGGCCTAGATTCGACCGTCTACGGCACGCACACCATGCGCCGGACCAAAGCCACGCTGATCTACAAGCGAACGAAAAACCTGCGGGCCGTTCAACTCTTGCTGGGACATAGCACTGGAAAGCACCGTTCGATACCTCGGAATCGAAGTCGATGACGCTCTTGAGATCTCGGAACAAACCGAAATCTAGTCGTTAGGGGTGCAGGCCGCACGCTAAGCGTCCGGCACCTTGCGCGGCGCGGCCGCTTTCGGACCGTATGCCGGACGGGTACAAGCGGCCAGGAGCGAGCGCTCGAGTTCACCCTCAAACACACGCTTGAGCAGGTGCGCTCAGTCATGCGCGATGCCCCGGCGAAGCCCGTCGTCTGCCGCGACCGACCCCGCGTCCGACCGGGCACCAGTGCCGTAGTGCGTGCCGGCCTATTCGAGAACGATCCGGGGGAAATAGTACGACACGACCCAGTTGGGAACGTCGACGATGGAGCTGATGCGTAGGTCGGCGCATACGCTGCACAGCATGTACGCGTCGATCGGCGCATAGTTGTAACGTCGCGCGAGCAGCTCAACCATCTCCGTCACCGCCATTTTGGCGCCAGCCATCAGGTCGGGGCCGATGCCGGTGGTCACCTCGTAGCCCTTGGCATCGAGATGTCGCGAAACCGGGCCCGGGGTGAGGTAGCGCGGCATCCGCGGGTGCGCGTCCTTGACCAACTCGATCTTCAGGCTGACGTCGATCGGGCTCTCGATCGCAGTGCCGCAAACCTCGCCGTCACCCTGCGCCGCGTGGGTGTCCCCGACCGAGAACAGCGCGCCGTCGACCTCGATCGGCAGCCAGAGTTCGGCGCCCTCGGCGATGTCGCGCACGTCCATGTTGCCCCCGACGTTGCGCGGCGGAATGATGCTGTGCAGCCCGGGCTCGGCAGGGGCCACGCCGATCGTGCCGCACATCGGCTTGAGGGGTACCCGTCCGCCCGGACCGTACATCGCCGGCTTCAGTCCCGGGTCGTAGTGCCAGTGGTGCAGGTGGGCGTCGGGGAATTGCTCGGTGAGCAGCCCGAAGCCGGGGATGTTGCCAGTCCAGCCCCAGCCCGACGGCCGCAGCGACAGTACCGTGATCTTCAGCGCGTCGCCCGGCCCTGCGCCGTCGACGTAGACCGGCCCGGTCACCGGGTTGACACGCGCGAGGTCGAGCTTCGCCAGGTCGGCAGCGGTCGATTCGCGCGTCAGCTGCCCGGACGACGCATCGACGGTCTCGAAGTGCACGGTCTCCCCCGGCGCGATAGTCAGCCGAGCAGGAAACGCGTTGTTCCAGCCGTGGTGGATGTGCGTTCGGTGGATCGTGTGATGGTTATGCGCGCTCACAATGGTGTCCTCCTAAACAGCGACCGTGAGGGCGCCATCGATCACCAGGTTGGTGCCCGAGACGCGACTGGCCATCGGGCTCGAGATGAAGACAACCCCGTTGGCAACCTCAGCGGCGGTGCCGAATCTGCCGGTGGGGTTGACCTTCAACGTTGACGCGAACAGGTCGGGCATGTTCTTCTCGATCGACTGCCAGATACCGCCGTCGAAGTACGTGTTGCCCGGCGACACGCAGTTGACGCGGATGCCCTTGCCGACGAGCTGGCGACTCAGGCCCTTGGCGTAGTGGATCAGCGCGGCCTTGATCGCCCCGTAAGAACCGGCCGCGAAGTCGATCTCGAAGCCTGAAACGCTGGAGATCAGCACGATCGAGGCGCAGGTCGACTGCTCGAGAAACGGCACCGCCGCCGCAACCGCGTTGACACTGTGCATCATGTCGACCCGAAACGACTTCTCCCATGTTTCGGCAGAATCACCGACTGCTAGCGCGCTGACGTTGCACACCAGCGCATCGACGCCCCCCAGTGCCTTGGCGCTCGCCGCGACCCAGCGCGCGAGCGCCGCTGCGTCGGCGACGTCCACCGCGGCGCCATGGGCGTTGACGCCCTTGGCCTTCAGCGAAGCCACCACTACGCCCACTTGGTCGGCGTTGCGTGCGCAGATCGAGACGTCCGCGCCTTCGGCGGCAAAGCATTCGGCGATCGCTCTCCCGATACCCTTACTGCCGCCGGTAACCAGCGCCCGCTTGCCCTTAAGTCCGAGATCCATACCTACTCTCCTTGTCTCCATGGGTATTGAAGCAGCGAGAGTACGGTAATTCGGCACCAACAGGTACTGTCGCTACACCCTACGCCCGCAATGGGTCGGAAGTGTGAATTTGCTGATATAAAAAACTGCCGCTCGGCCTAAGTTTCGGGTCTATGACCGGTAGCGAATCCATACCGGCCGCCAGACTAACCTGGAGCCAACAGCAGCAATTGCCGATGAGCGGGCTTCTGCTTTTCGGCCTGAGCCGGCGTACGACCGCGGTACGAACCGCGGCCGGTCACGGAGAGTGGCAGCCGACGTTCACTTCAAGCTCAGATTGAACGACAGAATTCTGGAATGCCCCGGAACAGCACCCGACCACATGGCCGGTCGCGCTCTCATGGCATCCGGCCAGGAGCGGTCAGTTGGTCTCTGCAGACCTGCGGGAAACGGACATTCGTCAGCGGCGATTCCGAGGTAAGGTAGCCACGCGCTTGCATATCGCATGCGGCGCTGTCATAATGCAAGCATGGCGGTGCAAATTACCATCCGCGATATCCCCGAGAAGGTACGGCAAGAGCTCGCCGCGCGAGCCGCCGCACAGGGCAGATCCATGCAGGAGTTTCTGCGGATCGCGCTCGAGCGGCTTGCAGCGCGGCCGACGGCGGAGGCTTGGTTGGAGGGGGTGCGAAGGCGCAAGCGCACGACCCAAACCAAGGTTACCTCGAAACAGATTCTCAGCAGTCGCGACGCCGACCGACGGTGAGCATCGTCGTCGATTCGTCGGTCATAGTCGCCGCGCTGATCGATACCGGACCCACCGGTGGCTGGGCCGAAGATGTCATCGACGCTCAGGCGATTTACGCTCCAGAGCTGGTGTGCGTAGAGGCGACGAATGTCCTTCGTCGCCTTGAAGGCGCAAGGCAGATAACGACGCCTGAGGCCAATGGAGCGCAACAAGATTTGATGCAGCTCGGGATCGAGCTTTTTCCGTTTGAGCCATTCGCAGATCGTATCTGGGCACTACGTCATACCGTTACAGGTTACGACGCGTGGTACGTTGCCGTCGCCGAGGAGCTCGGTTTCCCGCTGGCCACTCTGGATAAACGCCTGGCGAAAGCAGTCGGCCCGAGTTGCAAATTCCTGACGCCAGCCCCTCGGTAATTCGTCTGCCATATATCGGTTCGGTCAGTGACAAGCATGGGCGCAGGCTACGCCTTCAACGTCAGCAACCAGCTGGACATCGGCCGCTCGATGTTACCGAAGCAGGCGGCAGCAGTGGCCGAAGCGCGGACGTCCGCAACAGGTAATCTGTGAGGCCGCTGCCGGCCGATCGGTGCCGGTCCGACACAATCACGCGCTGGCCTTGTCCGGGATCAACCCGATTCCCGCTGGTAGACTGATTCGCATGCCCACGCGGTCCATCGGTCGTTACCCGGTTCCGAAGTTCGATGATCTGCCCGAGGTTATCCGGACGCGAATTCTGGAAGTGCAGTAGAAGTCGGCTTCATCCCCAACGTCTTCCTGACGCTCGCCCATCGCCCGGATGGGTTCAGGGCCTTCTTAAATGGTGAAATGAATGTATCACTGCAATCATCAACGCGTTCCCGATCAGTCGGCGTCCGGTTCCAACACTGGAGGTCGGGCCGACACCGCGGCGTAAGCAAGCCGCGTTTTCACATCCCGCCCTCTCGAGATTGCTGCGTCGGGTCCAAGAACAGCAGCTTGAGCGATCCGTGCACGTAGGGCATGCGCTGCGGCCGCTTGCCAGCCGCTCTTGCGGCCCGAAATGCCGCCATGGCCGTCGCGTCGGTATCGGCTGCGGCCAGGAAGAGTCGGCCGCGATTGCGGATCCACACTCATGGTCCGCGCAGAGAGCGCGGTCTTGAGCGTGCCCACGGACACGAAGGTGTCCGCGTTCACCTCGCGGATGATCGACAGTGTACCGTCCTGGCCGTTGGAGCTGAACACCAGCTTGCGGCTCGGATCGAATACCGCAGCGTCGGTGCCCCGGCCGATGGGCAGAGTCGCAACGACGGCGCCCGTATCCGCGTTCACGACCACGAGCCGGCTGTTCTTGCAGCTGGAGAAGAGCCGGTGCGTGGCGGTGTCAATCGCGAGCCCATGCGGAGCCTCACACTGGGCAATGGGCCAGACGGCATCGACACGGTTGGTCGCGGTGTCGATGCGAAAGATCTCCTTCTTCGCGACCCCGTTGACATATAGCTTGCCGTTCTCGCCGGCCACGGCATACTCAAGCTTGCTGCCGGCGTGTACGGTCGCCACGACGCGGTGCGTCTTGGGATCGATCACCGTAAGAGTCCCCGGATCGCCGTCGACGACGAACACGTGGCCACTGGTGGGATCAAGGATCACGGCATCGGCATCCTCCTCGGCCTTAAGTCGCTTGACGATCTTGAGCGTCCTGAGGCTGAAGGCCGCGGCCTGCCCGGCCCGGCCGTCATCGGTATAGCCGAGCCCGGTCGCGTGCGAGATCGCAATGCCGTGCGTTCCGCCCGGCAGCCCTTCGACCTCGCCTACGATCCTGCCGTCGCGGCCATCGACGACCGTGACGCGATCGCCGTGAGCAATGTAGACGCGGTGCGACCGGGCGTCGTAGACGACGTAGTCCCAGCGATCGGGCGCACCCAACGCCACAGTCCTGGTCACACGGTAATGGATCGTTTCATAGGTCTGTCCCGAGATACCCTGGGAGTGGGCGAAGGATGTCAGACCCAGCGTTAAAACGATGGCGGCGACGCAGAGACAGCGGAACTGCTTTTTCACAAATCACCCTTTCTGGAGAATGATCGTCGCGAGCGACGGCAGCGAGCCTAGATTTCCACCACCCGATATGGACCTATTACCGGAGATCTTCTCGCTATTACTACGCGTTCATTCGCGGCGTGTAATTGTGCCACCAAGGCACGTTGACGGGCCGCTCGAGGAGTCCGGAGGCGATGATAATCGGGAGGTGGGCGGGAGGTGGGCGCGGCGGCGAACGCGCACGTGCACCCCACGCACGGTGACGAGCACATCGGCCGGGGTATCGATGAGGTCGCGGAAGAGGTGGCGGGCCTGGGCATCTGCGTAGCCGCGCATATGCCGCGTGAGTAGGCGATAGAGTCCGCTGGCGATCACCTGCAGCGCCATGTCGAAGTCGACCTTGAGGCCGACCGCCGAGGACAAGCGGACATCCGCGACAGTTCAAGCGTGTGACGGCTCCTGGCCGGGTGCGGTCTGCGGGCTCAGCCCCCCCAAAGCAGTCGCAGCCAAAAGCAGGCTCGGCGTCGCCCGACCGGTTACGGGCTCAACTGCGAATTCACACTATCGGCCAGATGCGGATATTCGTGCCGACGCTCAACGGCTCGCGGATGAGCGACGCCGCGCCACCGCCTTGCTCGTGGATGTTTTAGGAATCTGAAGTAGAAGGCTGCGAATACCAGAACGATTCCTGCGTTCACCGTCAGCCGTTCCCAGAACCGGTCCGTGAAGAACAAGAAATCGACCCCAGCGGCCACCCAAATTCCTCCACCCGTGGCCACTCCAAACTCCTCCACCCTGAGCAGATGTAGGCGCGCCTGATCGCGGGCACGCGGCGGCGGGACGTTACGCTGATTCCTCACCATCGTGAGGAGAAGGGAGTGAACGGCTTGAAGTTGCATCTACGTATTGCCATTGAGACGCTGCTCGAAGGCGGCGCCAGTCATCGGGAGATCGAGCGCCGTACCGGGGTGGATCGCAAGACCATCCGGCGCCTGGCACGAGAGGCAAATTCCTCCGGGGTGGCCACCGGCTCAGGCGGCCCGGTCGGGCAAATTCCCCCACCCCGGCCACCGGCAGAGGGCGACGAGCCGGCCCTCACGAAGGCGGTCTGGAGCACCTCGCCGTGCGCGCCGCACCGATTCTGGATCGAATCGCAGGTGAGCCTCGGGCGCAACGCCGTGAGCATCTACCAGGACCTGGTCGAGGGGCACGGATTGGCTCACCGCTACAACGCCGTGAAGCGCTTTGTCGCTCGGCTGCGGGTCCGGGTGCCGGAGCGCGTCGACGTGCTGGAGTTCGCCCGCGCCGAGTAATGGAAAGCTTTCCATTACTCGGCCGGCAAGGTGCGTAACCGCAGGTACGCTTCGGCCGCCGGCCGCGGGCGCAGCCACGCCACGATCGCGCGGAAGTGATCCGCGGCGCCCCGGATAGCCGCGGCTGCGCACCATCGTGTACAGGCGCGAGGCGCGCAGCGTCGGGTACTTGGCGAGCGTCTCGGTGATGAAGGCCAGGTACGGCTCGACGATCGAATGGCGCAGGATCTTTGGCACCACCTCCACGCCGGCCTGCAAGAGCACGCGGCGCACGGTGCCGTGGTGCACGCGAAGCTGCTGGGCAATCGTGCCCACGGGCCAGTGCTCAGTGTGATGCAGGCGCACGATCTCGGCTTCGAGGGCGCGCGGGATCATCGCGCACGGCTTTCTTCACGGGCCGCCGCGCAACGGCCCCAACTGTGCAAATGCCGAGAGCGCCCGAGCACAGAAACTGCAGCGCGGTTCACCGCGCGCTCCAACCGGTGGGCTTTGACCATCCTGTATCCGCCTTGTGCGCTGAAGCGAAGAAGCCAGCACTGTGGCAGCCAAGGCGCTACCAGGGGAACCGTGATGCGTCACCCGGGACTTGCTTCGGATTCCGTCACGGTCCAATTCGCTTTTCAATGCGAGGAGAAAGCCCAGTCCGGCATTGGACTTCACCGCTCGCCTGGGTCAGCCGCTGCGCTCGGGCTCAACCGGACGCGCCTGAGGAAGTTCCGCGCGAGTCGCGCGTGCACGCAATGGAACTTCCGGGCGCAGGTTGACTTCGAGCAGCGCGTGTGCGGCGCGTAGCGCGGCCACGACACTAGGGGCGCTTCGCGCGCGCGTAAAGATGAACCCGAGATAACCCGTCCCCTCAGGTGGAGGGGCCACGATCTGGCCGCGCTGGGCAGTGATCGGAATGCCCGTGATGCCCTTCACCGCGAGCGCCCGGTCCAGGCCACTAACGCCGTTGAAAATGCCGCGGGCCGGAATCGGGATCATCATCAGGCCGCAGGCCGCGCCCCGGCGCGGGGCCGGTAGCGCGCGGCCGAGTGCATGACGAAGGATCAATTCTTCAAGCGTCATGCCAAGCGCCTGTGTGAGCACCGTGCCGCACAATCCGCCGATCGAGCGCGGCGCGATCTCTAGCAGCCAGACGCCGCGCTCGTTGACGCGAAACTCCGCGTGCACTGACCCGTTCGCGAGTCCGGCATGCCGACAGGCCTGCTTGACCGCGGCGGCCGCGGCGCGCTGCACGCGCGGCGCGAGCTGCGAGGGCGTGACGTAGATCGTCTCCTCGAAGTACGGGCCGTCGAGCGGATCGGGCTTATCGAAGAGCGCTAGCACCCGCAGCCTGCCGTTCGTGAGCAGCCCCTCGAGCGCGTACTCGCGCCCGGGAATGAACGCCTCGATCAGTAGCCCGAGGCGCGCGGCATCGCGATCGCCGCGCGCCTGAATGCGGCGCACCTGCGCGACCGCACAGACCAACTCGCAGCAGTTGTCGGCGCGGATCACGCCGCGGCTGGCAGCTAGACGCCGCGCCTTGACTACCAACGGGAAGCGCACGGCGCGCAACGCCGCCGGGTCGGCGTCCGAGCCCAAATGCCGAAACCACGGGCAGTTCATGCCGTGGCGCCGCTGAAGACGGCGGAAGGCGAGCTTGTCACGCAGCATGCTCACGCTACGTAGCGGATTGCCGGGCAATCGCAGTCTGCGGTTGAGCAGCGCCGCGAGCTCCACCCCGTGGTCGTCCACCGCCAGCACCGCGTCTGGCCTGGACTCGAGGTTGTGCAATGCGAGCTCGAGCGCGCGCCGAGGCCGGTCAAAAGGCAGCGCGAGCAGCGGATGCAGCCCCCACTGCGGCGCAAGTCGGTGGCAGTAATCCGCGGCGGCGATGATCTCGACATCGAGCGAGCGCGCCGCAGCGCGAAACGCATCGTTTCGGTACGAGGCGGCGGGTAAAAGCATCAACACCCGTTGCCTGGGCGAGGCGGGGGAGGGCTTCACGTTTCAGAATGCCGCCAGCTGCTCGTGCGTGGGCTCGGCGCAGCAATACCACGGCTCCGACAGGCGCGGGATCGCTACGGCCGCCCTACAGGGGACCATCGCAGCCGGCCGCCGTCCCAGAGCCCCATACGCGATGCGCCGAATTTCGTCGAAGGTCTCGCGCCGCGGCAGGGCCTGGGTCTCCGCGCGAGCGACCAGATCCTGCACCGCCTGCTGCAGCCGGTCGACACGTAGGTCGCGGTGTCGCCAGGGATAGCCGAGCATCTTGGCGTCGAACGGCTCGAGCTGGTCGCGAAAGCCGGCTAACTTGAGGAGCTCAGAACCCTCGGGCACCAGCAGCCGGATGGCCAGCTGCACCGGCGGCACATTTTCGATCAGACTGAGCTGCACGATGGTCTCGAGCAGCTCGAGGTAGCCCTCGAGCGTGGTCCAGGGCGTAAAGGCGACGAAAGTCGGCGCGAATCCGATGCCGGCCGCGCGTAGCAGTGTCACTGCGCGCACGAAATCGGCACGCGTATGGTTCTTGGCGAGGAACTCTAGAATGCGGTCGTCCACCGCTTCGACCGCGGAAGTAATGAACAGGCAGCCGCAGCGCGCGAGCTCGGGCAGCAGTGCGGCATGCTCGAGTAGGTGTTGCACCTTTATGGTGGCATCCCAGCTAAGATCCGAGAACTCCGCGTGAAGTCCGCGCACGATCCGGAGCGCATGCGTCGGTCCATTGAGGAAATCCGGGTCGCCAAAGGCGATGTGCTGCGCCCCCCGCTCGACCTGCTGGCGAATGTCGGCGAAGACGATTGCGGCGGGCACTGCGCGAAAGCGCCCCTGATACACCGGCACCACTGGGCAATGGCGGCACCAGTGCTTGCAGCCGCGGCTCGCTTCGGCGAAGCCGACAGTCTTCTCGCCGCCGTCAGGGAGCATGAGGTGCGCGTAGCGCTCGAGCGGCTGAAGCTGCGCGCGCTGCGGCACCGCGAAGTCGACTTTACCGCGGTGGATGAACGTGGGCGAGGGAGCGGCAGCGCCGTCGCCGCTACGCCTTGCGGCGGCGACCAGCGCGTCCTCGTATTCCCCGCCGATGACCTCGGCAACGCCCCACGCGCGTAGCAGCTCGGCATTCATCGGCGCGTACAGTCCGTAGGCGCACAGGCGCGCACGCGGCGCAAGCGTGCGAATGCGCGGCAACGCAGCAAGCGCGATGCGCGCGGCGGTATGCATGCCGAGGTGGATCGCAACCATCTCTGGGTCCCGCCATTCGATGTCGGCGAGCCTCTGCAGCGACAAATCGAGGCAACTCACCTCGAACCCGGCGAGCTCAAGCAGCGCTGCCGGCTCGGCTAATGCGAACGGCTGGCGCCCGAGGTCATAGGGGCTGATCAGGACGACCCGGCGTCCGACCTCCCGCGCGCGGGCGCCTTGAGGGATTTCGCCGACCATGCTCGGCCCTATTTCGCCTTCGGCCGCGCCTCGAAGCCCGGCTGCGGCTCGCGGCTCGCGCCGGCCTGCTCAAGCCGCCTCAGGTACTCCCCCCACATCTCGGCCTGATTCAGCCCGAAATTGTAGAGTAGCTCCCACGAATACAGGCCGGTGTCATGGCCGTCTGAGAAGCACAGCTGGATGGCATAGGTGCCGACCGGCTCGACACGAGTGATGTCGACGTTCTTCTTGCCGGCCTGCAGCACCTCCTGCCCCGGTCCGTGGCCGCGCACTTCGGCCGACGGAGAGAACACCCGCAGGAATTCATACGGCAGCCTGAAGGTATTACCGTCCGCAAACGAGATTTCAAGCGCGCGCGATTTCTGGTGCAGCTTGATTTCGGTGGGTGCCGGCGTGTTAGGGCCCCTATCTGCCATCACCTTTATCCCTCGTGATCGTGACTCAAGCATCATAGGCCAGTTGACTACCAGGAAAAACTCTGTCCGGCGTATGGTCTTGCAGCGCCAGCCACGCTCACCGGGGAATTCCGCTGCCCTTGAGGCACGCCACAATCGTCTGACAGAACGCCGCGCCGCGGCGAGAATCGAGTGGAGTTCCCTCTTGGCGCGCATGGTCAAATGCAGCAAGCGCGGGCGCGAGGCGGAAGCGCTCGATTTCACGCCATATCCGGGTGCGCTAGGCAAACGCATCTTCGAGAGTGTGTCAAAGGAGGCCTTGGGGGGCCAGTGGCTAGAGCACCAGAAGGTGCTGGTGAACGAAAACCGGCTCTACATCTCCGGCAAGAAGGCGCGCGAATGTCCGCTAGCACGTGCGCCATGAAATGGCGGATGTTCTCGTCTACCTAATTCGCCTTGCGGACAAGCTCGATGTGGAT
>Ga0307374_10013972_pt1 | contig 10992 bp, 7 predicted proteins | sample OX3MG_FD_202532 | JGI IMG/M metagenome (GOLD analysis project Ga0307374, IMG submission 202532) | Soil microbial communities from Risofladan, Vaasa, Finland - OX-3 | ecosystem: Environmental > Terrestrial > Soil > Coastal area > Acid sulfate soil | place: Finland: Risofladan, Vaasa | collected... | reverse complement strand
GGATGAACCCGGATGAACCCAGCGCGGCCTTCGGCCACAACCAAAATTGGAAACCTGGCAAGGCACACGACAAAAGTGCAGGCCATGGCCCACGGATAGCGTGGCAATACCACGGATGAAGAACGAAATCGTAACCGTCGCGCGCCATCCGTGGTTGCGGCACCGGCCAATCTAGCTAATGGCGGATCACGATTGATCGAAGTAGTCGTCAGCCGGTGGCTCGATGAATTTCAGCGCCGTGATTTCCTTCTCGTGCTGCTTCGTACCGCGGATGAAGACGACGGACTTTCTGGGATAGACCAATTCATCGAGTTGGATGTAATCGTCAAAGTATTCTTCGTAGGTCGTGGTCGAATTGGCGACTTGGTGGACGAGCTTCACCAGCGAGAACGTCTCCTTGTCGAAGTAAAGACGCATGTCGGCCTGGTCCTTATTCGATATCATGACACCTACCGCCGGCCGATTTTCGAGCGTGATCTCGCTAACTTTTGCAAGTTTCCCAAGCGACTCCTCCGACGTTGGCTTCGGCGGGACTATTTCGATGAAGTGCAAGAAGTCTGGCTCACCGCCGCCCAGGTTACGGATGCGGACCTTGAACACCTTCATGGGTTGACGAGGTTGCAATCGCTCGTGGTCGTCGGCACTCGAATAACCGGTGCTGGTTTGGCACATGTGCGTGGGTTCACGGAGTTGAACCAGCTAGTGCTCAAGCGCAATCAAGTGACGGACGTCGGACTCGCTCACCTCAAGGGGCTGCCGGCTCTCAAAGAGTTTTACATGAATGGTGAGACCCAAGTGACCGACGCCGGACTTATCCATGTGCAGCGGTTAACAGCGCTGGAACATCTGGGGCTTATTGGCGCACAGGTGACGGGCGCGGGGCTGGAGCACCTGCAACGGCTGACTGGGTTGAGATCGCTCGGGCTCCAAAGCACCCAGGTGACCGACACCGGCTTGGCAGACCTTTACGGGCTCACAAGCCTCGATATTCTGTACCTCGATGGCACCGGTGTGACGGCGCTGGGCTGGCGCAAGTCCGGCACGCGTTGCCGAATTGTCAAATCTCTGGGCCGTGACACGTCGGCTATCCGTCCCTCCGCGCCTAGGGCCTCGTGCAGCGTCGGCGGCCGGCGCGGCCTGCATCGCGTCGCCCCTGTAGGCCGCCCCAGATCGACGCTGCCGGCGACGACCGGGCCACCCCCGCCGCCGCCGGCCGTATTGGACAAGGAAGAATCTCACGCAAAGTCGCAAAGTCGCCAAGAACTTCGTCTTGCTTTGCGCCTTGGCGCCTTTGCGTGAGATTCCCACCCATCCGTGTTATCGTGCTGAAGACGCAGCTAGATGGTTGCAATACCGAGACGGAAAGACGATAACACACCTTGCGGCGTCGAGAGCACGCTCCCACTTTTCCGAACTTGCTCGCAGCCATTCGGCTGGACGCCCCGATAGTCGGAGGAAGGCAATATGCGAGTGCATTGGCGGCTGCCGGTGGTCTGCCTGGTCCTGAACATGGCTTTCGCGCCCGGAGCACGCGCGCAACAGGTCGCGCCCGACGATGTTCAGACGCTGGCCGATGCGATCGATCGCTTCATTGCGGCCCGCTGGAATGAAGGTGGAGTCCAACCGGCTCCTGCGGCGAACGACGAGGAGTTCCTGCGTCGGGCCTACCTGGATGTGGCGGGCAGGATCCCCATGGTCAGCGAAGCCCGCAAGTTCCTCGACGATCCGGCCCCGAACAAGCGCCGCGCTTTGGTAGACCGACTGGTGGACGGGCCGGCCTACGTCCGCCACTTCACCAACGTCTGGCGTAAGGTGCTTTTATCCGAGGCCGAGAACAGCTTCCAGGTAAGGTTCCTCGTGCCCGGCTTCGAGGCCTGGCTGACGAAGCAGCTTGCCGAAAGGGTCCCCTACGATCGGATGGTCCGCGAGCTCTTGACGGCGCCACGCGACCGCCAACAGTTGTTCAACAATCCCGGTCAGGCCGAGCCGGCGCCGGGCGCCTTTTACGAGGCCAAAGAGCAGAAGCCCGAGAACTTGGGGGCGGCCACGGCGCGGCTGTTCCTGGGACTGCGCGTCGAGTGCGCGCAGTGCCACGACCACCCGTTTGGCCACTGGAAACGAGAGGATTTCTGGCGTAACGCGGCGTTCTTCAGCGCCTCGGAAGCGCGTGCCGAGCAAGGCGCATTCGACGCGCTGCGCGAGGCGTTCGACCGGGCCGAGCTCGACATCCCAGGCACCGAACAGGTCGTCGAGGCCCGCTTCCTCGACGGTGCCGCTCCCGAGTGGCGTTTTCGAGTCGCGCCGCGGCAGCTCCTGGCCGATTGGATCACCTCCCGCGACAATCCGTACTTCGCGCGCGCCGCGGTGAACCGGATGTGGGCCTGGTTCTTCGGCACGGGGCTGGTCGATCCGCCCGATGATTTCGACGTTCACAACCCACCCAGCCATCCGGAGTTGCTCGACGAACTGGCAAGGCAGTTCGCGGCCCATGACTACGACGTTCGGTTCGTCATCAGGGCCATCGCCGCCAGCCGCGCGTACCAGCTCAAGAGCACGCTCACGCACCCTAGCCAGGAGGATCCGCGCGTGTTCGCGCGCATGTCGCCGCGGGGCCTTTCGGGTGAGCAACTGTTCGACAGCCTGGTGCTGGCAACCGGATACCGCGAGCCGCCGGGTAATCGCAACCCGTTCGATTTCTACGGCAACTCCCCACGAAGGGAGTTCCTCACGCGGTTCGCCGACCAGGTCGAGGGCCCCACGCAGTGGCAGACGTCGATCCTGCAAGCGCTGACCCTGATGAATGGCCAGCTCACTTCCGACGCCACCAGCTTGGATCGCAGCGAGATCCTGGTGGCCGTGGCCGAATGTCCCCTGTTGGATACCACAGGGCGCATTGAAACACTCTTTTTGGCCGCGCTCAGCCGCCGTCCCCGGCCCGAAGAAACAGAGCGGCTGGCCGCCTACGTCGAATCGGGTGGCCCGCACCACAATGCTACGGCGGCCCTGGCCGACGTCTTCTGGGCGCTATTGAATTCGAGCGAGTTTTTGTTCAACCATTGAAGCAAGTTCGGTTGCAACCGACGGGAGCACGAAATGCTGGAACGATTCCGGGGAAAGCTACCATCGGGTGTGCTGTCGCGGCGCGATCTTCTGCGGCTGTCGGCGGCCGGCGTTGTTGGCGGGTCGGCGTCGGGCTGGCTTGAAGGGCTGGCGGCCCAAACGGCCGGGCACCCGGCGCGGCGGCGGTCGTGCATCCTGTTGTGGATGTCCGGCGGACCAAGTCAGCTCGAGACGTTCGACCCCAAGCCCGACCATGAGAATGGCGGTCCGGTCAAGGCCATCGAGACCAGCGTCCAGGGCATCCGGGTCAGCGAGTACCTTCCGCGCCTCGCGCGCTCGATGGACGATATGGCGATCGTGCGTTCGATGAACACGAAGGAAGGAGACCACACGCGGGCCACCTACATGATGCGGACCGGGTACCTGCCCCAAGGGCCGGTACACTACCCGACGTTGGGCTCGCTCTTGAGCAAGAAGCTGGGTCAAGGCGACGCCGAACTGCCGAATTTCGTCAGCATCGCGCCTTTCAAAGCGATTAGCCCCGGGGCGTTCGAGGCGGGCTTTCTGGGTCCGCAATTCGCGCCTCTCGACGTGGGCCAAGGGCAGTTCCCCGGGGGCCCGCCGGCCCCGGACGACGCGGCGCGGCAGTTGCAAGTGGACAACCTGGGCCGGCCGGGCGATGTGACAGGCGAGCAGTTCAACGCGAGGCTAGCACTGTTGAGTGACCTGGAGCGTGGTTTTTCCGGCGGCCATCCCGGTGGTCCGCCTCAAAGCCACCAGGCCGCTTACGAGCAGGCGGTCCGCATGATGCGCGGCGACGCGCGCACGGCATTCCAACTCGAGGCCGAACCGCCGGCGCTCCGCGACGCCTATGGCCGCAACGGCTTTGGCCAGGGGTGCCTCTTGGCGCGGCGACTGATCGAACGGGGAGTGCCGTTCGTCGAGGTGTCGTTGAACAGCGTGGCCGGCAATCAGTTCTTCGGTTGGGACACGCACGCCAACAACTTCGAGAGCGTCAAGCGGCTGACGGAAGTGCTCGACCCGGGTTGGGCCACGCTCATGTCCGATCTCAAGGCCCGCGGCCTGTTGGACTCGACGCTGATCGTGTGGATGGGCGAGTTCGGCCGTACTCCGCGGATCAACGGCAACCAGGGGCGCGACCATTACCCGGCCGCCTGGTCCAGCGTCCTGGCCGGCGGAGGCATTCGCGGCGGCCAGGTGGTCGGCCGCACCGGCGCCGACGGCATGCGCGTCGAGGAACGCCCGGTCGCCGTGGCCGACCTGCTGGCGACGGTCTGTCTCAGCCTGGGGATCGACCCCATGGAGCAGAACATGTCGAACGTCGGGCGGCCGATCCGCATCGTCAGCCCCGACGCCAAACCCATCCGGGAGCTGCTGGCATGAGACAGGCCCGGATCGCGTTCTCAACCCGAACAATTGCGGGTCCGGCTACGCTGGCAATGGTCTGCGCACTGCTCGCCTCCTCGGCCATGGCCCAGCCGACAGCAATATCCCAGCCGCCGGCAGCACCTCAGCCGGCGGCGCCGACGGCCGGCGACGTCGAGCAGGCGATTCTGCTCGATGAATCGAGGCCGCTCGTGCTACGTTTCGAGATCAGCGCCGACGGCAAGGGCTTCCGCGCGCTTTGGCGGGAATTCGTCGAGCGATTGTTCGTCTACCTCGATCAAGACGGCGACGGCGCGCTGGCCGGAAAAGAGATCGCCCGATCGAACGCTTGGCGCGCTCGGCTGGCGCCGGGCATGCCTCCCAACCCGCGCGCCAATCAGTCCTCCGCCCCGTCCAATAGCGCCCCGGCCGGCGCCTCGACGGAACAACCGCTCACGCGCGATGAGTGGATCAAGGAGGTGGCGGAGGCCGGCGAGCACTTGCAGTTCGTCGGCCAGGCGGTCGCGGCGACTTCGAGCCAGCCCTTGTGGGGCCGCTTGGATCGCGACGGCGACGGTAAGCTTGGCGCGGAAGAGCTGGCAGCGGCCTCGAGTACGCTGGGCCCGTTGGACGTCGACGACGACGAGATGATCGCCTCCGAGGAGCTGACCCCGTACCAGGCGGCTCCGTTCGGTTATGCCCCGGCCGCGCCGGGCGCGGCGGCGGTGGTGGCGCTCGCGCGCGACGATGCCGCGAGGAGTTTACTGGTGCGTGATTTGTTCCGCCACTACGACCGGGCCGGCCGTGGCGGGAAAGCCGGCAACCGCCGGCTCGAGCCCCAGGAAGTTCGGCTTGAACCGACCGTCTTCAACCAGGCCGATGGGGACCACGACGGAGGGCTCAATCGGGCCGAGCTGATCGAGTGGCTGCGAAATCCATCGGTCGATTTGGCCGCCACGGCAAGCTTCGGCGGCGGGCCGAATGCCTTGGCCGTCGCGGCGACACACGAAGGACTGCCGAGGTTGGCCGACCAGAGCGCCGATGGTTCGCAATCCGTCAGCCTCAAGAGACTGCGGCTCCATTTCGCCACGGCCGAGATGTGGCCGCACCCGCCCGACGACAAGATGTTGGAAGGACAATTCCGCTCCGTCGACCGCGACGGCAATGGAGAGCTCGACGCGGGCGAGTGCCAGATGCAGCCGTACCTGAAGGAGGAGCTCGAATTCCTCGACCGCAATGGCGACGGCAAGATGTCGTTGGCAGAGGCGCTCCCCTTCTTCCACCAGCAGGCCGGATTGGCCCGCGGCCGAATCGTGATCACCGTCCTCGACCTGGGCCGCGTGGTGTATTCCGCCATTGATGCCGATCACGATGGTCGGCTGAGCGTCCGCGAGTTGAGGGCCGCGGCCTCGAAGTTCTCGCTTTGGGATGCCAATGGCGACGGCCGGCTGGCGGAGGATGAAGTACCGCACCAGGTGCGGATCACCATCGCCCGCGGCATGCCGCTCGACGCGCCGCCCCCCGGCCAACCGGCCGGACCAAACGTGATTGGTCCGCGGAACCTGGCGGCGGGGCGTGGCGGGCCGCGCTGGTTCCAAAGGATGGACCGTAACGGCGACGGCGACGTTTCCCCGCGCGAGTTCCTGCCAGGTGCCGAGCGGTTCCGCGAACTGGACACAGACGGCGACGGCCTGATCGACGCCGCCGAAGCCGATCGAGTTAATTGCATCTCTGGAGGATTTTCCAAATGACGCCTATACGCCGCTGGGCCTTTTTCTTCCTTTCGACCATGCTCTTCGGCGGGGCCGCGCAGGGCGCGCCCGTGGGTCTGCCCCCATTGCCCTGGGATCCGGTGCTGTCGCAGATTGCGCCCCACGAATGCCTGTTTTACGGGGCGCTCGGCGGAAGCGGCGAGGCCGACCCGGGCAGCCCAAACCAGACCGAGCAGTTGCTCGCGGAAAAAGAAGTCCAGGACCTTGTGCGGGCCATTGAGGCAGCGGTGCTCCAGGCCGTCCGGAGCCAGGCCAACCCCGACGACCTCCCAAAAATCGAGGCGGTCCGGACGCTGGCCACGACCGCCCTAGCACGGCCGGCCGCGGCATTCATCTCGAAGATCACCGCCAGCCAGGATACACCGCCCGATATCGAAGCCGGCCTGGTCGTAAACACCGGCGACGACACGGCCCAGGTCCAGCAGGCCATCGAAGTCTTGCTGACCTCCGCCGGCCAGAAACCCGAAGACGCGCGCGACATCGTCGTCGAGGGCGTAAAATTGCGGCAGCTCCCGCTGCCCCCCGGCGGACCTCCCGTCTACTGGGGCGTCGAGGGCCGGTACCTCATGGTTGCCGTCGGCCGGCCTGCCGCCGAGTTGATCGTCGAAGGCCTGCAGGGCCGCCGCCCGGTACCGGCCTGGCTGTCGAGGGTGCGCCAGACGTTGGCGGTCGAACGCCCCGTCACGATCGCTTACGTCAATGTGCGGGCGATCCAGCAGTTGATCGCGCCATTCGCCGGCAGAGAATCCGCGCGAATGTTGGAGGCCTTGGGCATATCGAACATCAAGTCGCTGTCGTTCGTATCGGGCCTCGAAGGCGAGGGCCTACTCAGCCAAGGATGGCTTGAGATCGATGGCGCGGCGAAGGGCCTGCTTTCGCTGGCGACCGGCGAGCCGCTTCAACTAGCCGACCTGCGCTCAGTCCCGCGCGATGCCACGGTGGCCGCCGCCGTCCGTATCGATCTGGCCGCGGCGCTTGAAGAGACAAACCCTCTCTGGAACGAGTTGAACCCCGGACTGCGGCAGACGGCGCGGGCGTTTCTCGCCGGCGATGCGCTCGGGTTCAGCATTCCTAAGCTGGCCAGGTCGCTGGGCAGCGTTTGGACCGTCCACAGTTCGCCGAGCGAAGGTGGGCTCTTGGTCACGGGCCTGACCGCGGTCGTCGAGGTGCGCGACCGCGCGGGCGTGCAGCCGGCGCTCGACGCCTTGGTGGGTTGGTACCGCCGGATGTACCCTCAGCCGGCCGCGGGCGCCGAACCGGGCCAGCGTGGTCCGCCCGTTCTCGATGACCTGGAGTTTCGCGGCGAACGGCTCTATGTGCTGGGGCTGGCCGACACCGTTCCGTTGGCGCCGACGCTGTGCCTGACGGGGAAGCAGTTGATCGTCGCGGCGTATCCCCAATCGGTCAAGGCGTACCTGGCGCGTGGCGCCAATTTCCCGTCGCTTATGGAAGTGCCTCAATTGCGAGCGGCGTTGACCTCAAATGGCGTGCCTTTGGCGATCGCCTACCAGGACACGCCCGCGGTGTTCCGTACGCTTTACCCGCTCGTCGAGGCCGGCGCGCCGGTGTTAGCCGCCCGGCTCCGCGCCAGCGGCATCCACATTAGCGCGGGCTTGTTGCCCGAGATGGGGACCGTCGAGCGGCACCTGCGCCCCGCCGTCACCACGGTATCCAGAACGAGCGAGGGATTTGTGCTGCGTTCCATGCAAAGCGCGCCCTTGGGAACGCTGGCGACGGCCGCCCCCTTGGTGGCGGGCTTGTTAGTTCCCGCGTCGCAGGCCTCGCGGGGGGCGGCCACTCGGGCGCAGGCGACGAACAATCTCAAGCAGATTGGCCTGGCGATGCACAATTACCACGACGTGCATGCGTCGTTCCCGCCCGCCGCCAGCCATGACGACGACGATAAGCCGCTCTTGAGTTGGCGAGTACACATCCTGCCCTACCTCGAGCAAAGCGAACTCTACAAGGAGTTCCATCTGGATGAGCCCTGGGACAGCGAGCACAACAAGAAGCTCATCCCCCGCATGCCCGTCACTTACCGGACGCCCAATCGCCCTGAGATCGAAGAAGGGAAAACGGTGTATCTCGTGCCGCGCGGCGAGGGAAGCCTGTTCGAGGGGTTCGACGGGCCCCGGCTGCAAGACATCAGCGACGGCACGTCGAACACGATCATGGCGGTCGAAGCGTCGCCGGAACGGGCCGTGATTTGGACGGCCCCCAACGACTTGGACTACGCGCCGGAGCGGCCGTTGGCCGGCCTGGGCGGCATCCACGCCAACGGCTTCCTGGTGGGCTTCGCCGACGGCTCCGTCCGCTTCATCTCCCAGGCCGTCGACGAGAAGATGCTCAAGGCGCTCTTCACCGCGGCGGGCGGCGAGGTGATCGGCCAGTGAGCGCGGCGGTCGTACAAGGAGCAGGATACGCTGGCAGGTATTCGTCCACATCTACTCGGCGCGTCAGGCCGCGCCGGCGGTGCGCTGGCCCCGCCGCTCGTCGATGGCGCCGACGAGCGTGAAATTGGTGCTTGCGGCGGCCGCCAATTCGAAGTGAACGCGGTCTTCGGGCGACATGGGGCGCGGTTGAAGTTGTTCATCGGGAAGCGAACGGGCGAAGAACGTGTCGTAGTTCACGGGGCGCACGCGGTCGATCTGCGCAAAGTCGAGCGACAAGGCGACGGCCGGGCGATTTCGAACCTGTGGGTACGATTTCTCGTTTCCAAGCGCCTCAAAGTTCAGCACTCGCTGGTAGAATTTCGCGTGCCGCGGATGGACTGCTACCAACAATCGCTCGATCCCTCGCCGCCGCGCCGTTTGAACCATCAAACGCATCAGGTTTCGGAAGACAGGCAGCGTCCGCGACAGTTCACGGCGACGGTCGGCAAGGGCCGAGACTTCGGCGAGGCGCAAACCGTCGGCGCGCAACTGGGTGACTTCGGCGTCGTAAATGGCCTCCATCGGCAGACCCAATTCGCCTTCGGCCACCAGGCTGACGGTCGAAATCACCTCCCTGCCGCACACGGCGACGAAAACGTCGGTCGTCGAAAGCAATTGGTAGGGCGTCACTCGCATCTCGAATGGATTCGAGTCGATCAGCCCTGCGCCAAGGTACGCATTGTAGACCAACCGGAACGCGGCGGCGCATTCCTGGGCGCCGCAAGCCACCTTGTAGTACACGACGGAAGTACTCGCGTCACACTCAACCGTATTATCCGGCAGGCAAAGCTGATGCGATTGCATGAGGAACCTCCGCGACTTACCCAAATGGCGACCGCCGGGCGCGACGGAGCTTGCGGCGCGGCTCGTCGCGCGGAATCAAGTGCCGGTCCGAACGGAAAAAGGGATTTGACCACAATTGAACGCCGGCTAAGGGCGGATTCACGAAAGGCCGTGAGGGACTCCCATGACTCGCCCGGCAGGCGCTACTTCAACACATTTCGGCTCCGAAGAACTCTTCGCCGAGACGATGCAAGCCTAGGGCGCACCCTTGTGGCTGTCAAAAAATCTCCGGTGGAGAACCATGGTACACTGTTGGGGGGGTGGAACAGGTTCGTGCCGAAGCAGGTCGTCTGCCGGATAACGTGCAGTATAATGGATGTACGGTCTGTACCGCCCACCAATTCAACTGATCTCGGATCGGAATTGCTATGAGCCAGAAGTCGGCGAACCATTCGCAAGTCCTGGAAACCGCGATCCGCGAGAAGCGGGCCAAAGTCGCGGTGATCGGACTGGGCTACGTGGGGTTGCCGCTGATCCGGGCCTTTATCGGGGCCGGCTATCGCACACTTGGCGTCGATATCGACCAGGCCAAGGTCGACAAGCTCAAGGCCGGCGAAAGCTACATCGCTCACATCGCGAGCGATTGGATCGCAAAGTGCGTTGGCGAGCGGACCTTCGAGCCCACCAGCGACATGCGGCGATTGGCCGAGGCCGATTGCGTGCTGATTTGCGTTCCCACGCCCCTTTCCGAGACGCGCGACCCCGACTTGAGCTATGTCGAGAGTACCGCCCGCCAGATCGCCGCCGCGCTACGGCCGGGCCAATTGGTCGTTCTCGAGAGCACCACCTACCCCGGCACGACGCGCGACGTCGTGTTGCCGATTCTCGAGGCCGGTGGTCTGAAGGTCGGCCGCGATTTCTTTCTGGCCTTCAGCCCCGAGCGCGAAGATCCTGGCAACGAGAAGTTCGCGGCCGCGGTGATTCCTAAGGTCGTCGGCGGCATCGACCCCGCCAGCGCTCGCCTTGCGGAGTTGCTCTACGGCCAGGCCGTGGTCAAGGTGGTGCCGGCCTCGAGCTGCGAGGTGGCCGAGGCCTGCAAAATCCTGGAAAACACGTACCGGGCGGTGAATATCGCCCTGGTCAACGAGCTGAAGGTGCTCTACGACCGGATGGGTATCGACGTTTGGGAAGTGATCGACGCGGCGGCCACGAAGCCATTCGGCTTCCAGGCGTTCTACCCCGGGCCGGGCCTGGGCGGCCATTGCATTCCGATCGACCCGTACTACCTGACGTGGGTGGCGCGGAAACACGGGCTGCCGACGCGGTTCATCGAGTTGGCGGGCGAGATCAACGCGCGCATGCCCGACTACGTGGTCGAGCGGCTGGCGGCCGCCTTGAACGACCACGGCAAACCGGTTCGAGGGAGCAAGATCTGCGTGTTGGGCGTGGCCTACAAGAAGGACGTCGACGATCCGCGAGAGAGCCCCTCGTTCGTGTTGATGGAGTTGCTGCGGGCGCGGGGCGCGGACCTGACCTACAACGACCCGCACGTGCCGAAC
>Ga0307374_10013971_pt1 | contig 10993 bp, 14 predicted proteins | sample OX3MG_FD_202532 | JGI IMG/M metagenome (GOLD analysis project Ga0307374, IMG submission 202532) | Soil microbial communities from Risofladan, Vaasa, Finland - OX-3 | ecosystem: Environmental > Terrestrial > Soil > Coastal area > Acid sulfate soil | place: Finland: Risofladan, Vaasa | collected... | reverse complement strand
AGTGCTGCCGATGGACGCGTTTATCCGCCTGCTCATCGGCGAGGGATATATCCACCTCTCGGAGGAGCCCCGCGGGTCGGCCAAACAATATGCGCTGGCAAATGAGCAGCGTTCCAGCTTCCTGTTCTACCGCCGCGACGAGCGGGATTATATCGAGCACTGCCTCGCACAGCGGGCAGAAACCCTAGAAAGCCAGGTGACCGATGGCAACGCACCCTCGTAGAGACGGGTCCTCCTTCGCCTACACGGCGACGAAAAATCTGCCGCTTCTCAGCGAATCCATGCGCGCCCTCCTTCCGGCATGTGTTGTGACGGTCGCTCGTGACTACGCGAGCCTGCAGGAGGGTGAGACGTGGGAGTTGCGCGAGGCGACCTTCGATATGGATTCGGTTGACCAGGAAATTGCCTGCGCGCGCGGTTCGGCGTGCGAGTGTTTGGTGCGCGGGGCGATCGGCTGGCTGCGCATAGGCAAAAATCGGGGCATGTCGCTCTACCCGCTCCATCCAGGACCTGGTTCGGAAGAGGCGCTAAGCGAGATGCGCGATAGCCGGTGGGCCAGCGTTTCCCTCTGGATCGTGGAGCGCACGGCCCGGCGCTCCATTATCGTGTGGCAGATCGAGGCCATCCGGAGCGAGAGCGAGCAGGAGGAATAGATGGCAAAGCGAATACCAGGACCTCATGATCACTACCTGCGCGGTCATCCTGACGGATGCAATCTCCTGTGAGCGCCTCGTCCGATCTCCCGCAGATAATAAGGAACAACCAGAAGATGCTACCGGAAGCGTATGAGGCGGGTGGCGTCTCATTGCTAGCGGGAACCGGCATGACCTGCTAAGTAGAACCCGCAGCCGGCGTTCGATATAGCAAACTGACTCGCTCTGATCGTCTGTTTATCTCAGCTCAGAGCGCGTGGGTCTGCTGCTGGAGAAATACCCCTATGCCAATGCTCATTTGTTCAGGTGTCAATCGCCCCGATCTCCTTGCCCTCCTGGCCGAAGAGCGTGTGGCTGGGATGGTCAACGCCGCCGAGGTCTGTCAGCCGAGACTCTGGCAAGCCTGTCTGCAGCACCCCGACGTTCCTTTATTCCTAGATAGCGGGGCATTCCAGGGCAAAATGGAGCTTGCAACATACCAGGCGATCATCGAGCGGGTAGGGCAGCGCTTCACCTGGGTGGCCAATCTCGATGTCATCGGAGACCAACGCCGCAGCAACGAGCACTACGACGCGCTTATGGAGGCACTTCCCTGTTCCCTGCGGGGAAAAATCCTGTGGGTGTACCAGGGCGGGGACGTGCGCGAACTGGCCGAAAGGGCGCATGAGCACAAATTCGTCGGGCTCGGTGGCATTGTGCGCCTGCTCGCGCAACAGGGCACGGAACGGGCGTTGACCTACCTCATGATACTGGGCGAGATCCTGCTGGATGCGGGCGCCCAGGCTCACATTTTCGGTCTCGGCTCTCCTTACCTGCTTGGCAGGCTCGGCAGCGCGCCGTGGTTCAGATCCTTCGACACCTCCAAGTGGCTCCTCGCCTATAAGGCAGGCGCTGTGCTGCTTGAAAACGGGGAGCGTCGAAGTGCGGCGCAGCTTGGCCTGCGGCTGAATAGCGGGGAGTGCGCCTGTAACAACATCCGCCAGCTGCACATGTGGGCCAACCCACGAGCCGAGAGCAAACTCATGCTCTCGTTGTGGGAGGATTCCGACACGATCGATTTTTAATGACACGACAACACGAGATGCCGCCGCATCGCGCGTGCATTCTGAAAGAAACGTACCTGATGGAATTCCAAATCCTGACCCAAGAAGAGTTCTCCCAACTGCCCGCTTTTGTTCGGCAGTACCTGGAAGAACTCATAAAGGATGACTGCCAGTTCGAAGAAGAGGAAGAGGAGTGGGTACAGCGAGAACAGCAAATGCTCGCTGCCACCGCCTATGCCAACATCACCGGCACGGTTGATCACCCGTACAGTGATATCAGCAAACAGGTCAACTTCTGGATCGCAAGTCACGACCACGTTCTGATTCATCTGCACATCGGCGGCTCCGGCTGCTGGATAAACCCGAACAGTCACTATCTCTTCTTTAGCCCGATAGCAGCAGAATTGCTTCCCCCTGAGCCGGATCGACAGACCTGGTGGGCCATCGTGTATGACGAGCGAGCGCACCACTACTGCATCTACCAGATTCATGTGATGCCCGAAGCCGGGGTCGCGGATACGTTCCCCGATATCGGCTAAAATCCGGCGCGTGCGGTTCAGTAGCGCTAACGACATGCGCTTTCCATCTAATCGCACCCGGCAAACGTGGGCCAACCCCTCAGCTGATAGCAGGCCTATGCTCTCGCGCTGGGGTCCTCCCAGCGCGCACGATCAACGATAGCAAAAGGAGAATCTCACCATGGGCAAAATGCTGCCTGTCGATAGCAACACGGATGGCGGGCAACTCCGCCTCGCACGCCAGATGGCGGGCCTTACTCTCGCGGATATAGGGAAGTATGATACCGGCTATCTCTCGCGGGTAGAGCGGAACTTTCTGCCGGTGACGCCTGGGATCCTGGCCGCCTATGAGCGCGCCACCGGGCGCACCATCACTCTCCCCAGGCCGATCACCACCGCCGTCGTTCCCTGCATTTTCCCTCAAGCGGATAGCGAGGGCCAGGGCCGACAGACCTGGGTTCGCGTCGAGCCATCCAACTGGGGTCTCTCTATCGCCATTTTCAAGGATCGGCCCACGCGCCATACCCCAGAGTGGCAGGCTATGGCGGTCGTACACATCGATCCCTGCTTTCTGAACCAGGCGCTGGTGCAGCTCTGGGATGAACGCCAGGACTCCGAGAGAGATGAGGGGCGGTGGATCACCCTGGTCGCACAGATCGATGGGTGGAAGCTGCCCGCCAGTCGAAATGGAACGCCCGAGCTGCCCTAACATCTTCCCGATCCAGGTACGCAATAGGCGCCCAGGCTGATGCCTGGCTTCTACCGTGTACCGCCCCTGAAAGAATCGTTTGCCCCTGGCCGCGCCTGCCTTTACCCGATGTCCGACAGAGCGACCAGGGGCTTTTCTGTATCTATCCACGAAGCAACATCGATGCCAGGGCCTGTGGCCGCTCTACCCGAGGCCGGGAGCCCTGGCACGAGAAAGAGAGCGTGTATTATGAACGAATCAGCCCTGACCGCCGCACGTACCCCGGTGGCGCTCACGCGAGAACATGCCAGCAAGCTGAAGCGCCAAAATGAGACACCCCAGGGGTTGCGCGACCAATTGCTCCTGTGCCTGCTGCTGAATGAAAAACTCTCCGTGAGAGTCATCAGCGAGCTGCGTGCCACCTCGGTTGACCTGGCGGAAAAAATGCTGGTGCTGCCGTCGGGCGAAGAGGAACTGCCGCTCACCGATGAGACCTGGCGGACGCTGCAGGTATACGTGGAGAAGACCACGCCGACCGGCTACCTGCTCCAGGGCAGCGTGTCGAGCGGCGAGCTGAACGGGAGCATGAAAGACTCCTCGATTTACGTCCGTGTCGAGCACCTCGGTCACGCCCTGGGTCTGCCAGGGAAACTGACCGTCGAGGCCTGCCACGCGTACCGCGACCCTGCGCTTGTCGTTCCGCAGGTGCGGACGCGCGCCAGGCGCTCCACAGCACAACCGTTGCTGACGCACGAAAGAGCAGCAGAAGCCGCGCTGGCGGGGTTGCTTTCCCCGCCGGTCCAAAGTATCGATGTGCTGGTAGCAGGTCTGGCGCAGCTCGATGAATGGCTGGGAGAGATCCAGCGTATACGACGCGAAGGGGATCTCTCCCTGGCCTTTGAAGAGCTGTGCCTGAAGGCCAGCGGCTTCTGTGCTCCACTTCTTGCGGAGCTCACCGGCCTGCAACAGGTCATCAGCGTCTTTCCCCTGCACGCCATGCTGGTCCGGCTCTTCCCCCGCTTGGAGGAGGGTTTTTCGGAAGCGCTGCTGCTCTCGCTCGAATGGTGCGCGATCGCTTCGCTGTCCGAATCGCTTACCGCGAGAGTGCCACGGCACGCGGCAGAGGAGCGAGCGTATCGCGCGTGCGAACAACTGGCGCGGAGCCATTTGGGAGGCGAGCAGCTGGCGGAATGTGCCGACCTGCTCAGGAGCATGGTGGGGTATGCCAGCATGGTAGCGCAGCGCAGAATACAGGCCCCTTGAGTGACAGGCGGGGAGGGAACGATCTGCTCCCCAGCCGCTACTTCGACCACAAGCAATTGAACAGGAGATGAAATGGAAACAACATCACAGTGTCGGCTGCGATGCGCGGTATACCAAAGATACCTTTACGGGCAAGGTCGGTTTCATTCTGCGCTCACCTGATGGGTATGAGATCATCTGCATCGAAGTCGCAAGTGGTACGGGCCTGTATGTCTGTGCCGATCTCGTCGAGATCTTCGACAAAGAAGCGGGCGTGGACACACACCACGGCTAATGCTCCACCCCTGCCTGCTATGCATGTGTGCGAGGAGGCGGCTGCAATCCAAGAGGAGATTGCAGCCGCCTCCTCTTTTTAGTTTGGAAATGGAGGGAAACCTGTATGAAACACCAGGAAAAGCCGACGCTTACTATCCGGAGGGCGACCGATATGGACTGGGTGGGCCTGGCCGGGCGAACGGAGCTGACGCTTTCCAAAGACAGCGGCCTGGTCGCAGAAGTGCGAGACGAGATCGTCGCCTATCTGCAGTGGCATCCACTTGGCGAAGCAGGGCAAGCCGGTGTGCATGTCATCTCCCGCGTGGAGGTACTCAAGGGATTCCGCGGCTGCGGCTACGGCCGCCAGTTGATGGCCTTTGCCCAGGCGGAGCCGGGCATCCGCACGTTGATCACCGAAGGAGTGCGATGGGAAGCGGTCCCGTTTGTCGAGAAGATGGGTTTTGTGTCCGACGGCTCGCTCAACGTGGACGATGACTTCGACGATGCAGGATCCTACGTCTGGCATCGACCAGCTCAGGAAAGGCCGGAAGAACCATGACGGCCGATCACCTCCTGATTGCGGGAACAGCCATGGGCGAGGCCCTCGGAGTTTCGACCGAACCTTCGTGGGCCTCGTTCTTTAGCCAGCACGTCTATGGGCGGCCGCGCATTCCAGAGCGCTCCTGGCTGGATAAGTGGTCCTGGGTGGCCATGCTGGCCATGCGTTTCTGGGTGAGCGGTAAGTCCTCGCCCGTCGCGGACGCGGACCACGCGCGCCTGTTGCTGGCCGAGGAACTGCGGCATGGCGTGAGGATGCCGGCGCGCGTGGTGCTGGAGGTCAAGGGCGAGGCCGCCGCAGGAGACGTGCAGGGCTGCTGCATCTTCTTCGATGCTGGCGGCAGCTACCCGAGCCTGCTGGCCCTGCTGATGGCGTACCCCCAAAGCCTGTTCCCGGTTCCGCTCCGCTGGATCCCCACCCTCGATGAGGACCTGCGCCTGTCGCCCAACGAACAGCGCGCAAGGGCCGCCGGAATCGTACACGACCCCCCTATGAGCGCTCGCATGGCCCGTGCGCTCGTCCGGACCTATGGACCCTTTTCGTCAGAGTGGTTTGCGGCGGCGAGGGGGTGTCGCACTCCATGGTAAGAAGTAGGATAGCTCGCTCGACCAAACGAGCCCCGCCCACTCGTATCGTGCTGGGCTTCGACCCCGGCCTCGCGCTTACCGGCTATGCCGTCCTGCTTGTTCGGCGCGAGACGATCACCTGCCAGGCCTGCGACGTGATCCGCACAAGGAGCGGGGCTTCGCTGCCCGAACGTCTCCTGGCGCTGTACGAGCAGGTAAATGCCCTCCTCGCGGAGTACACCCCAACCGATGTCGCGGTAGAAACCCTCTTTATTGGTTCCAATCGTTCGACGGCCCTGGCGGTCGGCCACGCTCGCGGCGTGTTGCTCCTGGCTCTACAACAACGGCATCTCCCCATGGCGGAGTATGCCCCCTCGACGGTCAAACACGTCATCGCCGGCCACGGCAACGCGAAGAAGGCGCAGGTCGGTAGCCGCGTGCAGGCCATCCTGAAGCTTGCCACTCCACCGCGGCCAGACGATGCCGCCGATGCCGCCGCCATTGCCCTTTGCCATGTGTTTAGCGTATTCCCTCAACTTCTTGAAAGGAAAGATCGATCATGACGACTTACGTACCACTCGGTACTCCTGCCCATCACGGAAAGCAGGGGGCCGCGGAATCTCCTATTGCGGTTATCCCCACCTCGGTGATCTGCCTGCAACGCTGGCAGATTGATTCCCTGGTAGCATACCTCGGCTCGCTCGGACACCTTGCGCCCATCGCTGATATCCATGTGCTCAGAGATGGTGGGGATCGCTTCTATCTCGACTACACCCAGCTCTCGCGCGAGGTGTCAGAGAGCGTCAGGTTCCTGAAGGAATGGTCCTGCACGGTGACGCCTGGCTGCCGGGTGAACCTTCGCCACCCGGGCCTGATCCCTCTGATTCTTGGCATCTACGGCGTGCGCGCCACGGCGTGGAAAGCGTTGGAGTACGCCGTTGTCGAGGCACGGGCAGAGGAGGTGTACGACCTTGTGACATCCGTCTGCGGCGGGATCCCCTGCTTCCGCCAGGCGGAACTCTCCTTCGATGCCGGCCAACCGTTACCGGCTCGCTTCGGGCGTCCCAGCCGATCGCCGCGCGGCGGTGTTGGGGCAGTCTGCCTGGCCCTGGTGTAATCCCCTCGTTCCTTTTCCCCGGCTTTGATTGGAAAGGGCGTGCTGCAGCAGTGTACGCCGCTTGCAGCACGCCCCATTGCGAAAGGATAACAACAACCTATGCCTACGTGGAACTTCCACGGCAATCTCCCCACTGTCCTGGTCTACACCTGGATCTGCAGCCGCCATGACCTACGGGCGGCGGTGCTTCCAGATAGAAATGATGCCCTGCGGCGCAAGAACGGCGAGGAGGTTGTGCGTTTACTCGTCGAGCAAGAGGTGGCCCTGGTTGGGTCCGAGTCCCTCCACGGGCGCCTGCTGCGCCTGGAGACCTCCACTATCGACCTCTTTACCATCGACGCGACTTTGCGCGAGAGCAGCGGCATCTACTTCAACGCTTCGCAGGAAGAACAACGGCTGGAGTGCCAGAGAGAGGAAGAGAGAAGCGATCCCCAAAGCCTGGCCACCGGGGTCGTGACCGACTGGCTCGAACATCATCTCCAACACGCATGGCCTCTTATCGCTCTCGGCGAGGCCTGCCGGGACGATCTCGCCGACATGGCGCGCGCGCTCTCCCAGTTTTTCCAGGGACACTGCCAGCTCGCGCTGCGCAATCGCGCCTTTTTCGTGGGTGAGTGTGTCCGTCTGGCCCTGGAGCAGGTGGAGTGGAACACAGTTGCGGCTTTCCTGCGTTCCCTGTCGGCGGGAAAGTCGGCGGAGGTGCCCTATGGCGGTCCCGCGTCCTGTGAGACCGGCCATGATCCGGGCGTCCAGCTCGCCCTGTTTCGCCAACTGCTGCTCCAGACCAGCCACGAGCTGAGCGAGTGGGGCGCGCGACCGGGGCTCCCAAGGGAGTTTCTGGATCTTGCGCTCTATCTCGGCGACTTGTGCAGGAATGCCGCGCAGGTTGACCAGGGTCTGGCTTCCTAAAAGACGTGCCGCTTAACGGCCACAAGGAGGATATTCATGCATATCACCTGTTCTAAGCGGGAGTTGCACCAGGTTCTCAAGCTGGTGCAGCACGCCACCACCACCAGCTCCACGCTGTCAATCCTGGGGAGCGTGCTGCTGGCAACTGAGGGAAAAGGTCGGCTCCGGCTCTCGGCTACGGACCTGGAGATCGGGATCACCTGCACTATTGCGGCCCGGGTCAAGCAAGCGGGGCACGCGGCCATCCCGGTTCGGCGCTTGCTGGAGCTGGTCACGCCTCTCCCAGCGGAAGAACGACTGGCGCTGCAGCTGGTGGAGGCACCGGCTAAAGGCGAGCAAGCTCACCCGTATTTGCTGGTTGGAGGCCGCGTAGCCTTCCCCTGCGCGGATGCTGCGTCGTTCCCGCGCGTGCGTCCCATGGCGCAGCCCGAAAGCGTCATGGTCTTTCAGGCTCGTCAGTTCAAGGAAGCGGTCGCACAGGTAGCCTTTGCTGCGGCCCCAGGCGACTACGAATCAACGCCATCGAATGTGTGGATTGTGATCGACAGGCGGCGCGTCACGAGCCTTTCAGCCTGCGATGGCGCGCGTTGTGCTTTGCTGACGATGCCTGTGCGTGCCAGGAAGACGCGGGGCTCAAGGGGAGATTTGCTCCTGGTGCCTGCCCAGTCGCTCGCGCGACTGGCTTGCTTGCTGCCAGATGTGGGCGAGGTGCAGCTCGCCGCTTCGGCACATGGCTACCTGCGCCTGCGATCGTCCGCCGGGGAGTACATCACCAGGCTCAATAGCAATGAAGAGGTAGGGGCGGGGGTGCTGCACGACCGCATCAATGAGCACACCTCTCACTGGCGCGCTCGCCCGTTCGCCCAGTACATTCCCGAACGTCCCGCGACGCTGCTCGTGGTGGGGCGTAAAGCACTGCTGGCCGCCCTGAGAAACCAGCCCGGTCCGGCCCTCGTTTCCATCCGGGAAGATGGGGGTCGCAGCATCCTGGTGATACAGCTGTACAGCGAGGGCGGTGAGGTGACAACGTGCGAGCTGCCGGTAACACTGTGGGGTCCGGCCTTTGCGCATCGGTGGGTGAATCCTCATATGCTGACCTGCGCGCTCAATCTCCCGGGTTCGACCGCCTCGCTCGTTCTGGGCTTTGTCGAGAGCAGTAGTGGTAGCATCGTGCTGCGCTGGCTTGGCCGAGATGGCTGGGTGAACCCCGCGTATTCCTATGCCTGCGCACCTCTGGACCCGTACAGCGCGCTGGAGCACCCGTTCGTCTGGGGGACGCTCTCGCCTTTGGCTAGCGATCTTCTGGCCGAACTGGGCGAGCAATCCGCCCGTTCAGGTGAGGAGGGCGTTATCACGCGCTTGCGCGCGGCGGCGCTCCACCTCATTCTAGCGATCCTGCACTACCGCATGGAACCCTCGGCCAAGGAGAGCGGGCAAGCTTTGCAGCGTCTCAGGCAAGTGACGGCCTATCCGTCTTCGTACTTCCTTGATATATGCAGGGACCAGTTTGTCAAACTGGTCCCTGCGCTTGCAGTAGCAGCCTTTGCGCCCGGTGGGTGCGTACTGGAATACGATAGGCCTGACGTGCGGGTGGCGCTTGATGCCGACCAGGTACGACGGGCCCTAGAAAGCAAAGCGGCAGGCGCGAGCGCGAGAACGGAGCTATGAGAAGGTAGGGAGGCCGATCCCAAAGGTGAGATCGGCCTCCCTACTGTCATAAGGAGATTCGAGATGATCAATGATTGGTATTACTACTCGAAGAACCAGTACGCCCATTTCATTGTGTTTCGCGATCGGGACCAGCGAGTGGTGACCGCAAAAGTCACGCCACTGTCCGACGGCACGTTCGGAGTGCTGGTCAATGCGCCTTCCCGGCCTCGCTTTCATTATGCCGGGAATGTCGGCACACTGGCTGCTGCAAAGACGGCTGTAGACGAGCGGGTCATGGCGGTTATTGCCGAAGAATTTAGGCCTGAGTATGTCCCGCCTCTGGGCTGAGAGCGAACGTTGCTGCTCTCACAGAACGTTTCTGGACGGTTATCCAGAAGCCGGATACTTGATTGGAAAACAACAAGCAACAATGAAGGAGGTCTATGCAACAAGCATCACCATTACGGCAGCTGGCGCATGCCATGCTCACCGGCGCGTCGTTTGGGTGCCAACAAACCAGGGAGGGCTGTTATTGGAGCGAGGTCGGCCGCGTTGCCGATGGGACACCCGTGTATGCCTTCTGTGCCATCGGGTGCGCCAACCTGGGGTTGATCGGCCATGTTCCACAATACCTGATACCCCAAATACATCGCTTCGGCATGACGCCGCTCGGCGAGGAGCTTGGGGTGAACTGGGACATGCCCGTCTACCTCCCGGACGGGAGCCGCGATACGCTCTCAAACACCATCTGCCACTTGAACGACCACAAGTGCTGGTCAACCGTCTGCATCGCCACGTGGTTGCTCCTGCTGGACGCCGGCTGGACCGTGGAGGGTGGCTCCGTCTGCTGGCGAGAAGACTGTGGGCAACCGCTCCTGCTTGACCTACAGCGATACCGTGAAGTGGTTGCAGCGATCGAGCGGACATATGGGCGCGACCCGCGGCATCCAACCTGGGAACACGTAGCTGATCCGACCTGGTGGGCGTCGCGCGTGCCTATGACAGACACTCAACCCGGCGCTGGAAGTGCCATCCCATGACAGATGCAGCTCAGGCTGCCCTTCCCTCCGACCTTTTACCGGTACCCATCCCGCCAGGACTCTCCGCTGGTTGCAGCGACGAAGATCTCGTAGCCTACGTAAGGGCTCGCTACTTCACGCCGGACGAACTAGCCCAGGCTCGCCATGTGCAGGAGGAAAGCGGCTACGAGGATGCCATAGCTTTTCTGGTAAAGCGTGGGCAGGAGACACTTCGCTGCTCTGACGAAGCCCACGCACCGCATCTGTATCTCACCATACCCGGAGGCAAGATTTTCATCTACCGACCGGGCCGACCGATAGATCTCAGATCAGGGCTAGGCTTTAGCCTCGCCGCGTTTGCTCGCGTGATCCTCCCGCCAGAAGTAGAGAGAGAACGGGGACCGGAACAGGCGGCATATCAGCAGCAGCAGGGCATGTTTTCGCTGTGGAGTGGAGCCATTCCTGCACCTCGCCAGCGAGAGACACCCGCCGGGTCTCAGCCGGTTCCTAAAAAGACCAGTGCGCGCACGAAGAAGCCCCATTACGACGTGCAATCAATCCGCGTCGGAGCGGGGAAATACTGGCATACGACAGCGGGCTGGGTCGTTCGAAAGCGAGGAATCGGTTACGTTATCAACCCGCAGCGCAACGGCAGCGAATACGAGGTGAGCATCGTGCATGTGCGAAGCAACTGGGTGCTGGCGTCCTTTCTCATTTCCAGCGTGGATGAACTGGCCCACACGCGCATACGCC
>Ga0307374_10013970_pt1 | contig 10994 bp, 9 predicted proteins | sample OX3MG_FD_202532 | JGI IMG/M metagenome (GOLD analysis project Ga0307374, IMG submission 202532) | Soil microbial communities from Risofladan, Vaasa, Finland - OX-3 | ecosystem: Environmental > Terrestrial > Soil > Coastal area > Acid sulfate soil | place: Finland: Risofladan, Vaasa | collected... | reverse complement strand
GTAACAATAATACAATCGTAAAATTAAAAAGTTTACCACCACGCTTTAAACGGCTTGTATTCCTCCATCCCTAAAATATGTTTTACCAGTTTATAACATTCCAATTTCACCAGGTGCTTATAACTTACGTTCCTTCCTAATGATCGGTGTTTAATGGTTTCATTTAGTTTTTCATCCCATGCCTTTACTACTTTTTTGCGTCCGCTGTCTTTTAGTAAACAACTGTTCAACTGATGGTCGAAATCGCTTTTCTGAATTATTTTTTTATTAAGCAAAGAAAAAATTAAGCGGTCTGCCAGCAGAGGTTTAAAGACTTCAGCCAAATCCAGCGCCAGCGAAAACCTGCGAAACCCGGGCTGGTGCAAAAAGCTGATGGTAGGGTTCAGTTGAGTATGGTAAATCATATCAAGACAAAGTGTATAGCACATCATGTTTACAAATGAAATCATTGCATTCACTTCGTTGGATGGTGGTTGCTTATTGCGGTTGCCCATTTCAAAATCGTTGATAATTAAATCAAATGCTTGGTAATAAGTTTGGCGGATATTTCCTTCTATTCCCATCAGCATGTCTATCTCTGTACTGGCAGGAATCTGTATCATCAGGTTTTCTATTTTTTCTATCTGCGGTGTGGTATCTTTTGAACGGTTGTTGTAATAGCGCAGGTTCTTCAACATATTAAATGCCGCGCCTTCTATAAATTTTTGAGCAATTATAATACGCTTGCTTAATTTAGAATAGGCATTGGTTTGAGCTACCAATACTTTGCCACTCAATAAATATTCTTTAGGTAAAAAACTTCCGGTATAATGTTCGTAGTAATCAAAAAAGTGAACGCTGATTTGTTCTTTTCCTAAAAAATTATACAAAGCGCTGTTGGCATCCAGCGCACCGAATGTATAAAGGTTATCCACGCTTTCTACCGGAATATATTTGGGTATTCCCTCAATACCATCTTCACTAACCGGCACAAATTTTAAAGTATTGTCCTTACGGCTCATGCGTCCGGGATTAAAGAGGTAGTAAGATTTTTTCATAATTCATCAATATAACAAAGGTCATAGTAAGAACAACTCTTGCAAATTTTGCTATTCAACCGTGGCGGACAAATCTCACTTTGTTGCAATTGCATAATGTTGGCAACAATTAGTTTTAAATAATTCCTGTCCGTTTCCGTAAGCCATATTTCTTTTGTTTCCCGAAGTTTGGGATATTCAATAATTCCATGAGCATCTGCAATGCCATTTAATTCCAATAACCAGATATAGTATTTTACCTGCCATTCATGAGCGTTTTCTACTTTATCGCTTCGCTTTATTTCATGAATCACTTTTTCTTTGGCATCATAAAAATCAATCTTCCCAAATAAGTCAATTCTGCTATTTAGGGTAAATGACAAATCAATTTCCCTGTTTTTTTCCGCTCGCTGAGGATAGCTTGTTTCATGCAAAAGTTTTCCATCATAAACAGTATCAGAAGTATGTTCCATGTTGATGCCGTTGGTATGCAGCCACATTTCTCGCGGGCATACATGGTAAAGATTGATGAGTGTGGCGTTGATGGACATAAAAATAAATTGAATATTTTAGATAAAACTTGAGTCACTAAACGCGTCAGTATTTAATCCTGTTTTATAATTATAAGGTTTTCCGTTTTCCCTTTCTTTGTCATAATATGAAAAATAGAAAAAGCCATACTCCTCCTGTCCGAATCCTTTTTGCATTTCGTAATAGTCCTTAGAATGTGATACTAATGAAAAGCAGAACTTAGCCATAATAGATTGCAGTGTTTTAAATTCTATCTTCATTTGAATATTAAATCCGCTTTTCTCCTTTCTATTTTTTGCCTGGTGTTCTATTTGTTCTTTGTATGCTTCCCACACTTTTGCACCGTTAATTGCTTCACGATACTCTCCATCAAATTCATATTTTTCGGAAAAAATATTGAATTGATCTAAAAAACTTAAATCTTCTTTAGTAAAAATTTCATCTGTCTTTCCTTCTTCAGCACCTTCTACACAAATCGGAATATATAGCGGCACGAATATGGAATTATTGTTCTGATCTATAATTTTGAATTCTCTATCAACATCTCTGTACCTAAGGTCTTTAATATGGCTTTTGTATGAACTAATTGAATTTTGAAAAATAGGATTATTACTGTCATCTATGCTCAATAATACTTTTTCGTACAGCTTCCTGAAGTCTTTCTTATCCAAAATTTCTTGTTTTTCTAGCAGCGACATCTCCTTCGTCTTTTCATAACGATAGTCTTTGCCGTAGAGTACCTGCGCATCATCCATATCAAATAAATACACTTCACAATAATCTTTGCCGGCATTTCTGTTTACCCTTCCGGCTAATTGTTCATCAGAATCCAAAAGTGAAACGTTCTTAAATCCCAAATCCATATCTATATCTACTCCCGCTTCCACTACTTGCGTAGTGATGAGCAAAATATTTTTTTTCTCGTTTACAGTTCTTTTAATGTAGTTAATGACTTCTCTTCTTCGGGATTCTAGTATGGTGCCAGACAAAACAAATATTTTATCGTAAAATTTATTATCCCTAAATAACCGTTGAAAAGCAGAAGCAGACTTTTTGTAAATAAATTCAACGATGGTTTTTACAGAACCATATTTATTAGCATACTCTTCTGATTTTTTCACCACTGATTGTGAAAGAGTTTCTAAATCTATCTTCCCCCTATCTAATAAAGCAAATTCAAATTTAACTCTACCACTAAAATTGATATTGGTTATGTATCTGTGGGCATTAGGTAATAATTCTATAAAGGAAGGCGGTTCTTTAAAACCCACTTTAAGGTTACTGATTTTAGGCAATGTGGCAGACATTAATATGAACCTTATATTGAAATAATGGGCATATTGGTCAATGAAATAAAGCATTTTGTCCCAAATAGCGGGGTTATAAGATTGAAGTTCATCAATAACCACAACCGAATTTGCCAAACGGTGTAAAAGATAGTTGGCTTCCTTACTATTCGTTTTCAGTATGTCGAAGAATTTCACATGCGACATAAGTGTTATGGGATACAAGGCAAAAAGGTTATCAATAAAATCTTTTTTTTCATCTCCGAAAAAGCCATCCTCTGTTTTTTCTTTATTCTGTTCGTCTTTACTAGTAAATGCTGCTTTTGAATGTAGTTCTACTATTTCATCATCACGCAAACCCATACTTGATTTCAAGAAACCAAAAGTCTGCGTAATAAGCGTGGTAAACGGAAATACGAGAAATGCTTTATTGAGTTCTCCGTTTGCAGCAAATAATTCACCTATAATCAAAGCGGCTAAATTTGTTTTACCTCCGCCGGTCGGTGCTTCTAAATAAAATAGACGGGCATCGGTATTTTGCCTTACTTGACGTACCACTTCAATGGCCATTTGCTTCCGTAAAAGATTAAGATTATTTTTAGTCCTCTCTTCAGGGAATACAATATTATGGTCTTCTAAGTCAGCATAAGTAGCGGCGTTGTGGCTATAGCTTTGTAGATGTCTGATGATTTCTTCCACACGTTCCCTTTTGGCCAGTACACCAAAATCTTCTGTTTTTGCCGAATGATTATCATCGCTATTCATATACTCATGGGTGGCGAGATAATCGGCAGCAGTGAGTAACGAGTAATTTAACTTGATGAGGACGAAGAGGGGGAAGGGGTTATCTCCTTTGTAGATTTCCACAAACTGCTCAAATAGTCCTTGCTCATACTTTGCGCACTTTAAAATATAATTGTGAAAGTTTTTAATATCCTCTTCTGACATTTTAATTTTAAACAGGATCAGATAAGAAGACAATACAAATAATTTTTCATTATTCCATAACTTCTCATCTTTTACGTCTCCCAGGTAAGAACTATGATGTTTTATTATTGAATAACTAAAATACAATGCGCAATTATCTAAGAATACTCGTTCTTCATCAGCAATGCCTAAATCCAATGTATTGACATAATAGTCTGCCAGGAAAATGTACGTACTAATGATTGAGTGTTGACTATTGAAATCATGTTTAACTTTTAAAACATCTTTATAGCTCTCCATCCTTTTCTGTTGAAAAAGATGATTCACCTTTCCATAATCATGAAATACAATTACCTTCCAAAACAGACTATCCAAAACATCAGAAATTATCTTTTGTGATTGAAACTGTTTTGGAATACAATCTTGGAGGAGACTGCTTATTGTAAAATTTAATCTATGCTTTTCTATCAGTACTTCAGCATACTTCGTTACCAATGAAATATGTTCCAAAAGCGATTCAGATGTTTTTTCTTTTAAATCACTACTGTTTGGTAAATGAGCATAATAATCCTGGATATTTAGAATAGCACCTTCAAAATATTTATTATCAAACTTATTCATTCCATTATGTGATACTCTATTTAAAATAGTTGAACAACAATATTGTCTTCTATCTTATAAAATTCACCTGTATCGCTCATATTCATATCCTCTGAAAACAGGGCATTAGAATACACGAAGTCAGCATACTTATATTGATAGTACACTTCATCAAATCCGATTGGCAGCCTTTCAAAGTACAAAAAAGTAGGTTCGCCTAATCCTGCCCCTCTACTCATTGATTTCGCTACATATCCGCTAACAGCTTCGGTTTTGGAGATGATAGAGGAGACTTTATACTTTTGTTTAAAATCAAAAAGCGTGAAGTCATTATACTCTTTCATGTTTTCCCACCATGCAGAGAAATCATTTTTTCCTAAATATGGAATAAACTCCGCTTGCTGAGATTTTATATTCTTGTAAATGACATTCTCATCTTCATCTTCAAGATTTAAAAGTAAATAACACCGGTAACCAGGCTTAATTAAAACCTGCTCATTAACTATCAAATTTCCACCGGCTTCACTGCTTGCAAAACCTGTTGTGTTATTATAACTAACAGAGCTTTTTGTAAAATTACCCTTGTCCGATTGTAAAGGTTTAATACCAGTTTTTAAGTTTTTCAATCTTTTATAATATTCAGGCAGTTCTCCATTCTTTTCGTAACCTCTCATGCCACAAATTGCACCTAAAATACCAAGCAAAGCAGGCTTGTGTAGCATATTATAGGTTAAACAAATTCCATCATTGAGATCGGGCTTTTTTAAAAACCCCATTTCAGCTTTCAGATCAAATGATATTAATTTTTTACTCATTCTATAAATCATTTTCTTGAGTTCCGTCAGGCAAGTTTAAAAGAATGGTGTTCTCTTTGTTGTAGAACACTTCTATGTTTTCAATGTCCCCTGAAATTTTGCTTAAAACATTAGTTAATTCAGCGAAGTCGTAAACACATTTTCTGTCTTGCTTCTCTGTCTGCAATTCTAACAATGTGTTGAAATTGGGTAAGACATTTTTCGCATCTTCCTTTAATTGAATCCAAACTAATACTTCATTTTCCGAACCGGATTTGGAAGCTGAATCATACCATGTTACTCCTCTTCTCATACCTTCTTTTAGCTTTTCGATATCGGTATCTGCTAAGGAGTTAGCATCTTTTGAAGCAATAGCTAGTATATCTTTCAGGTTATTTGGGTTAATGGAAAAATGATGAAGGTAATGACCTTCCTCTAACTTAGATTGGCGGCCTAATGTTGTAGCCTGCTTATCTTCACTGCCTGCTTCTCCCGGATTTCTGAATGGTGACAGTATTTGTTCTGAAAAGATATTGTTCTCTTTCCAAATATTTACTCCATGATTTACCTGAACCGGTCCGTGAAGAGAAACATTTTTATTCTTAATCCCTTCTCCTTTTGGTGCGAATGTTGCACCAAACAGCCGAATATCTATGCAGTCCAATAGATTTTTTGCAATAACATCCAGCTTGTCATCTTTTAATTTTGTTTTAAATTTCCGCTCATAAGCTTCGGATAAATCATCTGGTGAAAACTCTGCCTTTAATCTTTTGAAATAAAAAATATATTCAGATTCAGAATAAACATCCTTTAAATAATTTTTTACTGAATATTTAAACGCTTTATCTGTTGCATAAACTGTTCCGTTCGGTAATGTTCTGGGCTGGCCTGAAAAATCAGCATTGTAATTTGAGTTGACCGCCTTTACAATAGCACACCCAAATACTCTGTTTTTAAATTCTGTCATTTTTTCTTTTTTTAAATTGTTTTGAATTATTTATTGTTTTTTTCATAAATCACACAGGGGGAAAAGCACCCTGCCAAGAAAAATTTTAATAACGGCTTCATTTCTGTATTAAAATCATCAGTCAATACATTTGAAGCCAGTTGCTCAAATTTTCCTTTATAAATACCAATATCATGCTTGTACATTGCTACGGTTTGGGCAATTGCATCTTGCAGATGATTTGATTTTACTTTTTGTAGATAGGGTTCAAGCATTGCGTAGGTTTTGTTTGAAGCTTCACTCCTATCAATCAGATAAGAAACTATTTGCCCTGCTCCAAATGCAAATTCTTCAGGTGTTTCAATAATCCCTTCGCCTTTGGCTATGCTTCTGATTTTGGAAGTTAATTCCGGTACTTTTGATGCCATATTATTTGTTTTTTGATTAAGATTAAATTGATGATATAGACTGAACCAAATGTTTAGCTTCTTTTTAATATTGTTATTCCATTCCAATTTTCCTTTAATCTCATCTCCTTGGATGTTCGATAAAATCGAATGATAAAGCATATCATCAAACATTAAATTTGTGATTGAGTTGAGTGAAGATTTATAGATATAATTGTAAATGGCGTTTCTGTATTTCATTATCATTTGATACATGACATCACCACCACTTATATATTGTGGGTCGATATCTCCAAAATAACTAACAGTAAACTTATTATCTTTTATTTTTACTAGTGAATTGTTGAAAATTTCTTTAATAACTATCCGTTCAAAGTCAAACAAAGATTCGATTATTTCATCCTTAAATAATTCTTCTTTAAATCCTGCAAATGTTAGATTCTGAACAGTTAGTTTCGATTTAAACCTATATTGAAACATTGGAACAAAATCAACATCATTAAAAGCCAATCCCGATGTTGTATTTGTATAATTGATTAAATAGAAGTTTGAAAGATGGCTCAAGTTGCTTTTATCGAATAGTCTTTCAAGCAATTCTTTATACTTAGGAGGAGTGGCTTCTTCATTAAATATTTTCACCACTTCATTATTTAATTCTGTTTTATCAATAACTATTGGTAAAGGATTGGGAAGACATTTACGTTTTGCCAATTTCCCAAAGTTATCCAGCATCAATGCCTCTTCACGAGAAAAACGATAATTAACTCCTTTTATAAATGGTGCAGTTTTGTGCTTTAGAAAAGGTTTCTTGTCAGGAAAACCTGTTTTAAATCCAACAACCCCCAAATCCTTAAAAGAAAGCTTTTCATCATTGAAAATTTCCCCTTGAAGATAATTAGCATAAAATTCTGCTTGTTTATCAAAAGGTACCGAACGTAAGCTTATTCTTATGTAGTCCTTAACGGACAGATTTACGTATTCAGGCAGAGAACTAATTTCATTTAAAATACTTTCAAAGTTTGCATAAAAACTTTCCTGTTCTTTTGAGAATTCAACCTTATCATTAAAGAACATTTTGACGGCATTTTTTTGATAATCAGCCAATCTTTCTTTGACTACAAGAATACGTTTTTCTCGCATTGCATTTTCGTTAGCAAGCTTTTCATCTTCCGTAGGCTTGTCTTTCTTTGTCCATTTTTTAATTCCATATTCAGCCATATCCGCTTCGTTGAAATTAAAATTGAAAGCAACAGCAAAAGGAGAACACGAATGGATTTTCTGTTTCGAATCAAACTTTTGAACTTTATTCATTGTGATGTAATCAGAAATGCTCTGATATTTGATACAATCTTTCCAAAGATTTATCTCATTGTTTTTCCCATCATAATAGTCGTAATCTTTTCCCTTTTCAAAATTTCTATTTATCCAATTACCCTTTTCATCAATATCAATAAACACATGCAAACCCTTACTTGGGGTAACTTTCCATTCCATAATATTGGGAATATCAGAAATGAGATTTTCTGTAAAATTTATTAGTTCTTTTATCATGTATCTCTTGTTTATTTTTTATTTTCAGCTTCGGCCGACCTCACCCACAAACCTACTACCCTTCACTGTCAATTACCGTCAGTCAAAAAAATATCTTGTTTGATTAGTTGATTACTCTGATTATCTTATTTTATATAGTCGGCTAATCTAAACTAAGATGATACGATAGAAACCTATAACCGAGACACAAATCACAATTGAGACTGCAATTTTCAATTGGTTGGCAACAGTGTTTGCATATTTTAATTACCGGCTTATTTATTAATTTTAAATCCTTAACCATATTTTCTAATTTAAAAATCAAAAGTAAGGAAAATTTTTATAATTCACTCAATAATACTTTAATTTGTAGAAATCTTTATTTTTAGACAAATAAATTACGAAATGTTAGATTTGCACTTTCTTCGTTATTCAAAGGAATTGAAATAGAATTCTTTAATTTGTTTATATTGATCATATTAATCGTACCAGGTAATAATGAAGTTTTTTTATCTATTTTCATTAAATCGTCAGTCTCTAAACTTTTTCCTCTCCTCCTTCAAAAATTCCTTAAATCCTTTAGTACCCAATACCTCTATCTCTCCCGGCAAGCCCATTACAAAACGCCCGATTCCCCGGTATCCGGCAACGGGAATTTTTAATAGATAATGGCCACCGTCTTCAGTAACATGGTTGCGGCATAATGGAAATTCTTCCAGCAATAAATTGTATGCTTTCAAACTTAGTATGGCTTCTATTTTACCAATTGATTTCAGGGACGAAATTCTAAACGCATCTGTAAAATGGACTTTATGTAAAATCTCATTTTCCCAATCCCTGTTTATCAATTCAATTTCGTGTATACGTGCCAGTTTAAATTGCTTGCAACTTTTACTTTCATATTCATAGCACCAAACGGATCTGTAATCTGGTAGATAATCAAAAGGCTCTACTTTTCTGTCGGTAATTTTATCACTGTTGGATGAACGGTAGCATTTCAGGTTTACCTGTTTTTTATTCCGGATGGCATCACTTAAAATCTGAATTTTGGTAAGGTCATCGCTTTGCTGCAATTGCTCTAATGCTTTGTAATCATAGAGCACATTGAGTTTTCGTATTAATTGTTCTTTTACCGGTGAAGTGCCTTCTATCAATGCAAGGGTTTCGTACAAAATCAAAACTTCTTCTTCAGAAAAGTGCAACAGGTTTTGCAGCGAACGGTTATTGGCGGTTTCTTTTTGTAACCGGTAACTTCCTTTATTTTTTTCCAAAATGAAACCAGCAGTTTCAAAAGTTTCTAAATAACGATAGACGGTTCTTCCTGAGCATTCAAGAATATCGATGATTTCCTGCAAAGGGCACCAACGTTTTCCCGATAGCTTCATTAAAAGCTTCAGCATTCTTTGCATTTTTCGCTGATACATGGTCCTGGTTTTTATGGTTCTACTATCTCCACACATCCCATCCCTTGTGCATTGTATAATCCCACCCCGGAATTCAACAACAATTCAACAGCTTCTTTTTTACCTTTTATTTTGATTTCAAAATTGCTAAATCCACGAATTTTTGTTTCTGCATCCGTATTCGCTTTAATGGTTATCAACCGTGATTTTGGCGGGTTTCTTAAAAAAATCACCTGAATAAATGCGTTTGCCATAATCCGCTCCGCCTCCTCTTTTTCAAAAACGGCTTTGCATTTTTCTTCCCAGTTTACAAAAAGCATTTCTTCATAACGGTCATCCACGGGCGACAGGAAATCGTAATTTCCTTTTTCATTTTTTAATCCACAAACTATCGACGATAAAGGTTTTAAAAGAATTTCCACTTCGTCATTTTCTTTAACCTGATCCAAAGGCGAAGTCAGGGATTCTATTCGCTCTACTGTGAAACTTGCTTTACTACTCTTATCGGCAATATCCATTTGCTGAGACATAAATAATCCTTTAATAAATGTTTCAGCCGCCATAGGCAAATGAAAACAAACGATGATTTCCATTTTATTGGATAACAAAATCAATCTATCCCTATCAATTCTGAAAGGACATTTTATATCCGAAAAGGTAAATAATTTGAATCCTTTGCCATAGCCCTTTTCATGAAGAAATTCCGAATAATCCGCATCGGCATTTTGTAATATTTTATAGATTGCAGATGCCAATGGGTATTGGTAATTTATTGGTATTACTTGTTTTTGTTTCGCGCTGGTTAATGTCAATAATAATCTCACAAAATCAATTTGGCTTTTAAAAAATATTTTTTATAACCAGGTTGTGTGAAAAATTAACGAGAATTAAAAGATCAATTCTTCAATAATTAAACAAATCAGTGGTTACAGAATAAACTTCGCAATTGGATACTACAAGGTAATATTTTTATACAATATATTTTATAGCATACCATTTTTAATTATTTCTCGTATTCAGGTTATGACGTGTAAACTTATAATTCTAAAAAATAAAGGATTCTTCTATTTTCTTGAAAATTCGTATGACCTCGACACACATTCCTATATTCTAAAGCCCTGGTTGCCTGTTATTTCATAAGGTGTCTTCAAGGCCTTAGCCAAATACTCGAAAAGGCTCGTTTCTTCTTTTGTTCGTGGATGTATTGTAATTGTTTTCATAAATATTTTAATTTAATGTACTGCCTGTTTACCCTGCACACTTGTTAATTGAGCTTACATGATTTCTTTTCGTGCTCTTAGTACAATTTCATAAGTAAACCCGCTCATTTGGAAGCCCTCTTTTTCTTAGGTGGCAAAACAAAATAAAATATTATATGAATACAGAAACCATAAGAGAGCAGCTATATGATTACATTCGGGTGAGTATCTAGGTACTATCGTAATTAATATAATATCAAGCTGCAATAAATCCTTTAGTACCTTTTACTATATTTCGTAATTCATCCCGTAGAAATCCTTTCAGGCTTAAATCCTCGTCTAACGATGGCCAGTG
>Ga0307374_10013969_pt1 | contig 10994 bp, 5 predicted proteins | sample OX3MG_FD_202532 | JGI IMG/M metagenome (GOLD analysis project Ga0307374, IMG submission 202532) | Soil microbial communities from Risofladan, Vaasa, Finland - OX-3 | ecosystem: Environmental > Terrestrial > Soil > Coastal area > Acid sulfate soil | place: Finland: Risofladan, Vaasa | collected... | reverse complement strand
TGCGGTACGTTTTCCAGACTTTGGCGAGGCTGGCGTCCTGTTCGAAATAGCCATCGCCGCGGAACGCGTTGCGGCTGCCGCCTTCACCCGGGTACGGATAGCGAAGCGGGTGACCGGTGGCGATGCCGTTGTTGAGCGCGTTGGGATCAGCGAAGACTTCCGGCAATCCACCTGCAACAAGGTGCTTATGAATCTTGATCGGGCCAGTGACTACAGCAGGAGTATTTTGCTGATAGTCGGTGGCATAGCTGAGCGGCGGCAGAATGCTGAAGGGAAGGCCGCTGGACAGACGAGTGATTCCCGACAACGTCCAGCCGCCGATGATGGCGTTGGTGATCGCGTTGGACTCCGCACCGTAGCGCATGCCGCGACCAAAGGGAAGCTGGTAGATGAAATCACCGGTCAGCAAGTGGCGTGTATCGAAATCGGAAACAGCCCGATTCGACTTGGGGTTGAAGGCGTTGGTAATGAAGCTGAAGCTATTGGTGGTGAACTCGCTGGCGCGCTCCGTATCCGATCCCATGTCGATTGAGTTGGAGAGCGTGTAGCTGAAGTTAAAGGAGAGGCCGGAGGTCGTGACCTTGCGTGCGGTCACCTGAAAGGCGTTGTAGCTGCTGTTTCCGATGGACGACCAGGCATAGAGCGATGAGAACTGCCGTTGGTAGTAGCGTGTGGTGATGTTGCCATTGGCGTCAACGAAAGGGCCGCAACCGAGTCCGCCCTCACTGGGCAGGCAATAGGCGTCGAGTTGGACCAGCGCATAGGAGTCATTTCCAGTGACTGCGTTGGGCTGGTAGATGTTGGTGTAGATGTTCTGGGTTGCGCTCTGCCCACCGTATGCAAGATAGGGGAACATATCTTCCCAATACGCAATGGGCTGCACGGTGGTGGCGCCGGCATAGGTTGCAATTGACAGGAGTTTGGCCGCTTCAAAGTAGTCCATGCCGGACTTTGGATCGACCAGGTCGAGGGGTGTGGCAATGTCGTTCTGCTGTAGCAGGTGACGGCCGAATGTGCCGATGTAGTCTCCCTCAACGGAGAATCCATGGGGAAGTTCGCGTTGAATCGACGTGTCAAACGCGATGGTGTACGGAGTCTTGATTTTGTTGTCGACGCCCCACGTGATGGCGAGGCCGGTATTCACGTTATTCGGCGGCGTGTATGGGTATTGGATGACGGATGGAATCGAAACTCCCGATAGCGGCGGGACCGCGGTCACGCTGGTAAAGCGTGGCGCATTGTCCACGGAATATTGACCGGCCGGGTTAGTAATCGAGGTGGTCAAGCCAAAGGAACCGTATTGGGCGAAGGTATCGACGATGCCTGCTCCAAAGTGGTCATAGTACATGCCAGCGCCGATGCGGATGGAGGTCTTGCTGTCGGGCGCAATGACCAAAGCGAGGCGGGGAGCGATGTTGGTGTACTGCATGTTCCAATAGGACGATTTGCCGTTGGCCTTGCCCGAAGGCGCGAAGACAAGGTCGGGCTGGTCGGTAATGCCCTGATGCATTCCGTTGACGCGATTCTCAAACCACTGATGCGTGTCGACGGTCGGCTGCAGCTGCTGGCCGTGGGTTTCATAGGGCGGTTGTAGAAACACCTGACGAATGCCGAAGGTCAACGTGGCATCTGGATAGATTTTCCACTGGTCCTGAACGTAATACTCAAATTCCTTGTTGAAGTAGTTCAGTGTGACGGGAGCACCTGCCGCGCTGGTGTTGCCGGTTTTGCCGCCGGGTTGCACGGTGAAGTTGTACTGACCCTGGACATAGGCAATAACGCCGGCCATCATCCCTACGACTTCGCTATAGGTGGTGGCATCGCCAGAATCGACCGGCGGCTGGCCGAAAGCTCCAGGATCGAGGCTGCTTCCGGAACCGGCGATGGATCCTCCGCCCGCCAGCCATTGAATGTTGCCGTCGGCGTAACCGTAGGATGTGGCATCGGAACTGGAATAGTTGGTGATCAGGCGCAGGTCTCCGCCGAATGAGATGGTGTGGTTGCCATGCGTCCAGCTGACGTTATCGATGAAGTTTTGTACCGGTACATGGACAGTGGTGGAGCAGGTGTCCGGCGTGAGTGTGGCCAGGGTGCGGAACCAATATACATACGCTCCGCAGCCGGATCCGGCCTGGCTATAGCCCTGACGGATATAACCGTAGCGAAAATCGTTGACCAGGTTGTTGGTGATTTCCCATGTATCGCCGGCACCGAGACCCTTGGAATTGTCTCGGATGACATAGGTAGGCGGTTGACCGGGAAACTGAATCGGATCCTGCGTGGTATCGTCCTGCAGGTCGCCGCGGAAGAATAGTTGGTGATGCGGCACGGGATCCCAATCCAGACGCACGATCGAGGTATTGAGATTTTGTGGGTTGGGCGAGGAGAAGCTGTAGGAGCCAAGATTCAATCCATCGCCCAGTGCCGCTCCATTGGCGACGGGAAACTGATTCAAATACGTGAGCATATTGGGATCTTCACCGGGACCCCAGGGGCAGGTGCCGTTCGCGGAACATAGCGGGTCTGTCAACTTGACCTTATCCGGAGTCTGGGTGACGTTGACATTGTTGCTTTGGTAGATGATGTTGCCGGACATCAGAGAGGCGGTCGGAGTTTCGCGCTGGACCTGGGCATTTTCGCGGATGTGGGAGGCTTCATAGTTGCCGAAGAAGAAAAGCTTTTGCTTCTTGATCGGGCCACCCAGATCGGCTCCATAGGTGTTGCGGATGTATTTGCCGGGAATATTCGGCAACCCGCTCGACAGCTCAGCGTTCTTGTTGAACCAGTTGTTCGAGGCCGTATTGGTATTGCGGTTGTACTCGTAGGCTGCGCCGTGGAATTGGTCGGTGCCGCTCTTGGTGACCAGATTGACCTGGGCTCCGGCGGCGCGGCCCTGGTCGGAATTCGCCATGCCAGTGGTGACGCGAAACTCGTCAATGGAATCCAGCGTTTCACGCAGGACGCCGGTGAAGGCATAACCGTTCCGCTGATCGTTGTCGTCGAGGCCATCCATGGTGATGTTGTCCTGATCGGAGCGAACGCCATTGACAGTGCCCGTACGGCTGTCGCTCGCTGGGTCGATCGCGTGGCCAAGGTATAAAACGCCGGGTTGCAGGCTGAGCAGATCCGGCACGTTGCGGTCAATCATCGGCAGAGACTGAATGGTGGAGTTGGGGATCGCATTGCCGAGCGAAGCATCGGTGGTATTCAGGGTCTCGGTTTCCGCTGATACGTTCACGGTTTGCGCAAGCGCCTGCACGGACATTTTGAAGGGAATGGTGGCAGGCTTGCTGACCAGAAGGGCGCCCACCTTACTTTGATCGGCGAAGCCCTTGGCGCTAATGGTTACGGTCCATGTGCCGGGAGAGAGCTGGAAGAACTGATATTCGCCGCGCGCATTGGTGGTGGTTGTCAGCGTTTGGCCGGTGGCTTGGCGCGTGATGGTGACCGCAGCTCCGGGCAAAACTCCGCCGCTTGGATCGGTAACAACACCGGTCAGCGAGGTTGTGGCTTGCTGCGCGAGCGATGCGAACGGAAGAAAGAAAAATACCATCGCCACCACGGCCAACATGGCCGCGAAGATTTGCTTTTTCATCCCCTACCTCCCAAATTGCTTGCAAAAGACTCAGCCATGAAAACCAGAACCAATGCTCGAGGGAGCAGACACCGAGTACAGACAGCGGTTGACTTCGAACTTGTCGACCTAAATGTAGGGCGCGTGCAGTGTTTGAGGCAGATAATCCATCGATAAGGTTGGCCGGCACCAGATTCCATACCGGTCCCCGACTCCGCTGGAGTTGTGAAAAGTATGTAAATAAAACTGCTTAACGTCAAGGGAAAAAGCCGAGCGAAGAATTGTCGAAGGAAATTTGAGCAAGGTGCAGCGTACGCCGGCCGGCAAAACGCCGTAGCGGATTTGCAGGCCAAAATGGGGTACGCGGATGGATTCTCGGATGGCTTTGAATTCGGTGTCAGCGGCGCTGCTGATCCACCAAGAGTCGCGCGAAACTGCCGCACGGTCGCTTGCTGCAGCTCCAAAAATTCATTAAGGAACGAGCATGAGCGGATGACATGCGGCATCGCTGTGTCGACGGCGTTTCCAGGCGAGAGCGTAGTGCGAAGCGGCGGCGGAAATTGACATTTCAATCGGGCGTCCCGACAATGACAACCAACCGTCCGCCAAGATGCAGCGCGTCTCGATATGGCGGATGAAAAAGGAGTCTTGTGCGGCAGTATACGAAGCTGAACCTACCGTTGTTTCGATTTCCGATCGACATTTTCGCGCCAGCTATCCTGCTCTTGGTCCTATCCGTCGCTACCTCCCCGCTCGCCGCGGTCTCGCAGAACAGTACGGATAGCCGCCCCTGGATGCACCGTTCACTGACGCCCGAACAGCGCGCCGATCTGCTGCTGCATGCCATGACGTTGGACGAAAAGATCACGATGGTGCATGGAGTGGATCCGCGGCCGATCCAAGGGTATGTCGGATTTGTTCCGGGGAACTCGAGACTCGGTATTCCGGCGCTGCGGTTGGCCGATGGTCGAGCCGGAGTTGGAAATGGCGCCAAAGATGTGACCTTGCTTCCGGCGCCAATTACCGCTGCCTCAAGCTGGGATACGAATCTGCTGCACAAGTTTGGAGAGGTGCTTGGCAACGAGGAATGGCGCAAAGGCACGAACGTTGCGCTGGCGCCATCGATCGACGTGGTGCGGGTTCCAGAGTGGGGCCGGACATTCGAGAGCTACGGCGAGGACCCCTATTTCAATGGCCAGATGGCGATTGCGGAGATCCAGGGCATTCAGAGCCAGGGTCCAATTGCAGACGCAAATATGTACCTGACGATGAACCAGGAAAACAATCGGTTCAAAGAGGATTCGATCGTCGATCGAAGGACCCTGCATGAGATTTACTTGCCACCATTCGAAGCGGCGATTGAAGAAGGCCATGTGGGGACGGTGATGTGCGCTTACGTCAAGACGAATGGCAGTTATTCCTGCGAAAATCCATATCTACTGACGACGCTACTGAGAAAGCAGCTTGATTTCCATGGATGGGTGATGAGTGACTGGGGCGCGACGCACTCTACGGTAGCTTCCGCGAAGGCGGGGCTAGATCAGGAGATGCCGGGCGCGAAATACTATGGCGCTCCGTTGCAGGCGGCGATTGCGAGCGGACAGGTAAGTACGTCCACTCTTGACGAGCATGTGCGGCGGATTCTGGTGCCCATATTTCGCTTTGGACTCTTCGATCGGGAACAAATAGGAACGTGGAACTCATATGTTCGCACGCCGGAGCACGCTGCGTTTTCTCTACATGCAGCGGAGCAAGGCACGGTGCTGCTGAAGAACACGGACAAGATACTGCCGCTATCTGACGGCGAGTCGATTGCCGTGATTGGCGCGGCTGGTGGAGCGAAACCCAAGGCTTCCGGCGGCGGTAGTTCCGGGATGATTGCGCCATACGTGATCACACCAGTCGATGGAATTCGCAAGAGGGCCGCGGGTCGCGCGCAGGTTTCGTACGCCGATGGGAGCGACCCAGCAAAGGCGGCCGAAATTGCGAAGGCTGCGAAGGTCGCGATTGTATTTGTGAACACGGACGATTCGGAAGGGCGAGACCGGCCGAATCTGGAGCTGCCGGATCACCAGGACGAGTTAGTCGAGGCGGTCGCGGCTGCCAATCCGAACACGATCGTTGTTCTGAACACTGGGGGCCCTGTATTGATGCCGTGGGTCGACAAGATCAGCGGCCTGATCGAGGCATGGTATCCGGGGCAAGAGGATGGGACCGCAATTGCCGCCATCCTATATGGCGACGTCAATCCATCCGGCAAGCTACCGCTGACTTTTCCTCGCACCGCGTCGGAAATACCGACGAGCACGGCTGCGCAATGGCCGGGAGTGAATGGACGTTCGACTTACAGCGAGAAGCTGGATGTCGGCTATCGCTGGTACGACGCGCATCACGTGCAGCCGTTATTCCCATTCGGCTACGGATTGTCTTACACGAGTTTCAAGTTGAGCGATCTGCGAGTTACTCCAGCAAAGATAACTGGGATGGATACGAAGACGAACGTGCAAGTCGACTTACAGGTGAAGAACACAGGGAAGCGTGAGGGAGCGGAAGTGATCCAGGTATATGTGGAGCAGCCTGAGAGGAATGGGGAACCGCCGCGACAATTGCGGGCGTTCACGAAGGTAGATTTGAAAGCTGGTCAGAGTCAGTCGGTGCGTTTGAATCTGAATCCACGAGCGTTGTCGATTTACGATCCTGATCTTCACACGTGGAAGATGCCCAGTGGAGAATACAAAATCCTGGTAGGGACGTCTTCGAGGGACTTACCTTTACAGCGGGATGTTGAAGTGACCGATCACCGGATGCATAACTAATGCACTTGACGTGGGGTGGTATGAGAAGAACGCAGTCGGAAAGTTCGCACGAATCGAATTGTGGCGTGTATGCAGCGTCGCTCAGAGTCATCTCGGGGCTGGTTCTCGTTTTTTTGGCGGCGGTTTCCGTCTGGGGACAGGCTCCCTCCCCGGCGGTAAAAATCGCAGTCGACTGGAACAAGACTGTCCTGGTGTCACGGTCCACGCCCACCTTTCAGGTGGTTGTAAATCCCATGCTGAACCGTGGGTCTTCAATTCATGACGCGGCGTTCAGCGCGATTCACCAGCTGGGCGCGGAGGATGTGCGCTATGTTCCGTGGCTTCCCTATCCGCGGCTGGCGGTTGCTGAGTTGGATCCGCCCACGCCGTCCGCCACCTCGTGGAACTTCAGTTTGATTGATCCGATGGTGGAAGATTTTATGACAGCGCAGTCCGGCCACAGCTCGGTCATGAATTTCAGCACCATTCCCGCGTGGCTATTCAAGACGCCGCAGCCGGTGAGTTATCCCAAGGATCCAAACCAAGTGTTCTGGGACTACACGCAGGGGACGGAGTTAGTCGACCCAAGTGGAAAGGCGCTGGGAGATTACTATGCGCGGCTAGTCAGCTGGTACACGCGGGGCGGATTCACAGACGAGAATGGGAAGTTTAACGCGTCGACCCATCATTACAAATTCCCACTGTGGGAAGTGTTCAACGAGGTGGATTTCGAACATAACACCACGCCGGAACAATACACGGCTCGTTACGATGCGGTTGTGCGTGCCATCCATGCAGTGAGTCCGGATACAAAATTTATGGGACTGGCGCTGGCGGCTCCGTCGGATGCTCCGCAGTGGTTTGAATATTTTCTGAACCATGCGCATCATCAGCCTGGGATTCCGCTCGACTATATTTCCTACCACTTCTATGCTTCGCCAGCTCCCGGGGAAACAATCAATGACTGGCAATACACTTTCTTCAATCAGGCTGACCGTTTTCTGACGGCGGTTCGATTTATCGATCAAATCCGCGACCGGCTCTCGCCGGAGACGAAGACGGATACGGATGAGCTGGGCGTGATTCTGCCAAACGATAACAGCCAGGTAGCGGATGCGAGCGGATATGTTCGTTCTATCCCCACAGGCTATTGGAATGCGGCGGGCGCGCTGTATGCGTATCTCTATGTCAACCTGGCGAAGTTGGGAGTGGATGTGATCGGGGAGTCACAGCTAGTCGGCTATCCGTCGCAATTTCCCAGCGTCAGCATGATTGACTGGGTGAATGGCAAACCGAATGCGCGCTATTGGGTACTGAAGCTGATTAAGGATAACTTTCATCCCGGAGATAAGATTGTCGAGACCACGGGCGATGCTTCCGCAGGCGTGACGGCGCAAGCTTTCGATACGCCGACGGGGCGAAAGCTGTTACTGGTGAACCAGCGGAACAGAAGTGTCGAAGTTACACTTCCGCCGGACACAGGGCATGCGGAGAGTTCGACCGTGGATGAAGCGAGCGGTGAAGGTGAAGCCCGTACGGCGGGAGTCACTGGAGCGGCAATTCAGTTAGCGCCGTTTGCGGTGACGGTGGTTCGCTGGACAAAGGAGTAGAGGACAGATGCAACGGGTTGCGTTTTGCCTGCGATTAAAACCGGGCGCTGCTGAAGCCTATGACAAAGCTCACCGTGAAGTGTGGCCGGAGATGCTGGCGCTGCTGAAGCGAGCGGGAATCTCAGAGTATTCCATTTTTCGCCGCGGGGAACTGCTGGTTCTTTCGATGCGCGTGGAAGACTTCGACGCGACCTGGGACATGATTGAGCGGGACCCGGTGAATACGCGCTGGCAGAAAGAGATGGCGCAGTATTTTGAGCCGCTGGAACCACTCGCCCCGGGGGAACGCTTTCCCATGATGCGCGAGGTTTTCTACCTGGCATAGGAATTGACTCATATGGATCCGATGAAAGAGGTGCGAGTAGGTTTGTGTGGGATAGGCCTGGAAGCCTACTGGGGCCAATTCGCCGGACTCAAGAGCAAGCTAGAAAGCCATGTAGAAGAAGTCGCGGCCAGGATACGCAGGCCGGGACTTTCGATGGTAAACCTGGGGCTGATCGATACACCTGTTACTGCGCGCGAGGCGGCACATACATTTCGCACTGCCGATCTTGACTTACTTTTCATCTACATTACGACTTATGCGGTTAGCAGCATTGTGTTGCCATTGGTGCAGCGGGCCGGTGCGCCGGTGATTGTTTTGAACCTGCAGCCGGATGCCGCCATTGACTATGCCGCTTTCAACCAGTTGAGAGATCGTACGGCGATGACGGGAAGTTGGCTGGAGTATTGTTCCGCGTGCCCGGCCCCGGAGATAGCGAACCTGATGCAGCGGGCGAAGATTCCATTTCGTCAAGTGACAGGAACGCTGAAGGACGATAGCACGTGGAGTGAAATCGATGAGTGGTTATCGGCGGCTGCAGTCAAGAGTGCGTTGGCGTCGAATCGGCTTGGCCTGATGGGACATTATTACAATGGCATGCTGGATGTGATGACGGATGTGACGCAGATTGCGATCACCTTCGGGAGTCACATTGAGATTCTGGAGGTCGACGAGCTGAGCGGCATCCGCGCGGAGGTGGAAGACAAGTCCATTGCGGAGAGGGTGAAAGAATTCCGCGAACAGTTTGACGTGCAGGCGGACTGTGACGCGAAGGAATTAGAGCGAGCCGCGCGAACTTCTTTGGCGCTGGATGCATTTGTCGCCACGCATGGGTTGACGTCGCTGGCCTACTACTACGAAGGTACCGGCAATGCCGCCAATCTGGACACCATGAGCTCGATCATTCTTGGTACATCGATGCTGACGTCGCAGCATATTCCCGTGGCCGGAGAATATGAAGTGAAGAACGCGATTGCCATGAAGATCATGGACAGCTTCGGAGCCGGCGGATCGTTTACGGAATTTTATGCGGTGGACTATCGAGAGGACCTAGTGCTGATGGGCCACGACGGTCCGGGGCATGTCGCGATTGCCGAGGGGAAGACGAAGGTGCGGCCGTTGCACGTGTATCACGGCAAGGTGGGCCGCGGGCTTTCAATCGAGATGTCTGTGCGGCATGGACCGATCACGTTGCTTTCCGTGGTGGAAGACGCGGAAACGGGATTCAAGCTGTTGGCGGCAGAAGGCGAGTGCATCGCGGGAGATATTCTTGAGATAGGGAATACGAATAGTCGATATCGCTTTCCGATGGGAGCGCGAGCGTTTCTGGAGCGCTGGAATACGGCAGGGCCGGCGCATCATTGCGCAGTCGGCGTAGGGCGTGTGGCAGGACGAATCAAAAAGCTGGCCAACCTGCTCGAGATTCATTTTTGCCAGGTGTGACGAGTGCGTCGGTGCATATGGCGGCGGGAAATTCAAATAGAAAGATGTGGCATCGAGATTGAGGATGATGAAAAAGCTGATGTACCTTTTGTTGGTCTTAGTGGTCGGCGCAATGCCTGCCTGGGCTGCGGATGCGGGAACCTTTACCAGCGTGCGGGCGTCGCAGGATGTCGCGCTGGAAACGAATCCTAAGTCGACATTCTGGCAGGGAAGCGATCCGATCTTCATCGTCAACGATAACTGGGGCAAGCCTGTTCCCGGCTATCGGACGGAAGTTTTCTCTCGTTGGACGAAGGACAACCTCTACCTGTTGTATGTGTGTCCGTACGAAAAGCTGCACCTGAAACCGAATCCGACCACGACGACGGAGACAAATCAATTGTGGAACTGGGATGTGGCGGAGATTTTTATCGGCTCCGATTTCCAGAACATTCTCCGCTATAAGGAATTCGAAATATCGCCGCAGGGAGAGTGGGTCGATCTGGATATCAACCTGGCGAGCCCGCACCACGAAGATGGGTGGAAGTGGAACTCGGGAATTCAGGTGAAGGCGAGGATCGATCGGCAGCATAAGATCTGGTACGGCGCCATGAAGATTCCGATGGCTGCGATTGATCCGCAATCGGCGCATGCTGGAACCATGTTTAGGGTGAATCTGTTCCGAATGCAGGGGCCGCCGGGCGAGCAGAAATCGCTGACGTGGCAGCCCACGATGAAAGCGACGTTCCACGTGCCGGAACATTTTGGACGCATGGTGCTGGCCGATCATCGCTGAAGCATGGGCGTTTGTCAGGCGGTGCGGACCGGACTGATGATCAACGAGGTACGACGGTTTTGCAATTTCGCGCACGGCAACCTCTTCGCCCGCAAACTAAATTGTGATGAGCAAGCAGCGAACCATGCAAGGCGGTCATGCAGTCCGCGCCGAACTTCCGAGAGGGCTGAGCGGGCGAGCATTGTGTCGCTGGTGCGCGCTGGAAGTCCAGGGACGGCGGCACACATTCTGCAGCGACTGGTGCGTGCATGAATGGCGGCTGCGGACGGATCCCGGCTACCTGCGCGACCAGGTCTTTGCGCGTGATCGCGGCCGCTGCGCACTATGCCACATTGATTCCGTGGAAGCATTTCGCCGACTGAAGCGTGCTCGCGGCTCCAATCGAAAAACGATGCTGGCGTATTGGGGATTGAAGTCGGTGAACCGGAGGAGCCTGTGGGATGCCGATCACATTCTTCCTGTGTGCGAGGGCGGA
>Ga0307374_10013968_pt1 | contig 10994 bp, 8 predicted proteins | sample OX3MG_FD_202532 | JGI IMG/M metagenome (GOLD analysis project Ga0307374, IMG submission 202532) | Soil microbial communities from Risofladan, Vaasa, Finland - OX-3 | ecosystem: Environmental > Terrestrial > Soil > Coastal area > Acid sulfate soil | place: Finland: Risofladan, Vaasa | collected... | reverse complement strand
TAACATCTGATCTAGCTTTGCCACACAAAACTGCCTCGGTTCCTGCTGCAGTAGAATCGATTGTCACGCACAACCAAGCGGTCCACATGGGCCTCAAGCTTCGGATAGTCAATTATCATGCTCTGGCTACAATCATAAAATCAGATGTCGAGAGATCAACGGGCAAACCCACGACCATAAACACGCTCGTCGTTGCAATAAAGCGATTTTCAGATTCTCTCGTAGAAGAAGAGAAGAAGAAATTGCCTGGACTTGATGTCTTGAGAGGCGCTACGATCACCCTGACGAGCGACGTCGCCGATGTGACCATAAGGTCGAAGAAATCCGAATCCCATGGCATCCTCAAGAAAATAGTGGAGTTATCATCCCAACTAGACGAGTCGCCGGATCTTTTCAAATCTTCGAGCCTCATCAAGCTAGTCGCAAGCGAAAAAGAGTACAAATCTTTGATACGTCCTGAACTGGGAAAATCTCGGATATCAAAAGAATTGATGGGGCTTTCGAAATTGACGCTTCATCTATCACCTCAGGCAAAGAGAGATTCAGGGTTTTCCTTGTACATTTCCGAGTTATTATATCGGCAGGGGATCAATGTTATTCATTCGTATATCGATGAGGACACGGTCATACTTGTCAATAAGGGAGATGCTCCCCGGGCATATGAGATCTTGGAACAGGAAATCTTGCACAGTGAACGCAAAGTCGGAGCGACGATGTTGAAAGCTGTAAGGAAGAACCGTAGTCTAAGGCAGCAATAAGAATACTGACATGTCACCGAATCGTCAAGAAATATACTAGAGCTGCTTCCATAAAGCCAATTTTCCGACGTACCATACAATTGGCTCATCTGCTGAAGAGTTCCTACTTTTCTCAGACTTTGTGATCTTCTTTTTCATTGCGGAAATGGTTAGGTCTGAAAGGCTTCGCATATCAAAAGCAATCCAGTTGTCTCTTCCATTACGGTATCCAACATGAAACAAATGGCAAGTTGATTTTGTCACCTTGTAGGGATGTAACGACAATAGCTTTCACACTTTTCTTCCCGAGAGAATCATAAGATACTGCATTTTCTTAACCACAAACCAGGTACATGAAGGACGCGCCTATGATAATAATGTGCAATTCGCATTCCTTACGTCATCGGAGTCCTTCATTCAAGTTCTTGCGAATAAATGGTGATAATAGTCAATCGCGAGAAATAAGTCTACTGCTCTCGCGAGAAATGACCTAAGACCTTCTGACCAGAAAGGAAACGGGCAATGTGATTTGGAGAATTCTTCCGGCCTATAGTTGCAATTATCTCAGTCCAGATTACGTCTCTGACTCCCTTCATGGCTTCTACTTCTTCAAGGAGATCGAGTAACTCCGCGTTTTCCTTTATGAGGACTTCAGCCCTCAAGTCTATTGTATGCTCGCCTATTGTTCTTTCGACAGAGAGTACCTTATTGCTCTTCAATAACTCCTTCCCTATGGATATTGAAGCCCCGCCCCCAGTGGCAATGAGTAAATCTATTCGCCTGAATCCAAATTTCAATGGATCCAAAGAGTAGGTCTTCAGGAGATAGGTGGCTTCCAACCTCTTGCGCCTCTTCTGGACTGTGCTTAGCGGAATCCCGAGCTGAAGTGATAATTCATGCGAAGGTATTCTCCCCTCAGAATCGATTAGAAGCCTCAATAGCTGTCTGTCCTCTTCCGAGAGTTTTGCAAGAACCATGTCTCGGATATGGGCATAAAGAAAATATCTGTCTTTCCAATATTCGTGTGAGAAATGTTTCGATCTGCATGTTCATATTTGGAAAGTTAATCGACCATATTTCTTGAATATTTGGTCGTATTTGGAAGATTGGCTTTCATAGCGCGTTGGCCTTATGAATAGAATATGGCGTTGATAGAGGAGTCATCGACCCAAGATGCTTGGGGAAACCTCAAAGATCTCCTGGAAGTGTGTCCTGATTGTCAAGAAATATCGAAACTTGGCCGTAATTTGTACGCAAGTCATCTGTATCTCGCGCACCTTCGCAATCAGTCAGCTTCGTTGATTAGCTAGATCCTGTACTTGCATTGTATTACGCGAGGGTCCTAGTAGCGCTTTAGCAACGCTACTAACGAAACTCCGCCCGCAGCAATCGCGATTGCGACGCCAATTGTAGCCAAAGTTACTCCAATAGCATTGAGCCGGACTAGCGTTGTTGTCGCAGTATAGCTAACGGTTGATGCCGGATGATTGACAGTTGAGGTGACAGTCGTTAACTGACCAGGCGCGGTCGAAGTTGTAACTGAGCTGATAGTCGTCGATGATGTGATGGTCGTTGTGCGATTGACGAAAATTGTTGTTAACTTTGCGATTGAGGTAGAGCTTTTTGTGGTATTTGAAGTCGCAACTGTGATAGTTCCGTAGGTGAAGAGCGCACTACCGGTGTTTGATGTTGTGCTGTTTGCCCAAGTCACTGTAGCCGTGTATGTTCCACTAGACCAATTTGATATCCCCGCGGAAAAGTTGGCACTGGAAGTCCCTGTATTTGGATTCTGAATAGAAGTAGCTGAGAGAACCTGCACTCCCTTGGGATTATGTACGTTGATCGTCACTTGCGCAGACGTCGCCCACGCCGGATAAATGGTTCCAACGACAAAGATCCACTTTCCGTAGGAACTTGTTGCAGAAACAGCTATTGCTGTACTTGCGCCGTAAGATCTGAAGGACGACTCCGAAGCATATGCGATAAAGCCTATAGCTAGAAAAACTATGAGCGTGGATGCTGTTATTATTTTCAACATTTTCGAGTCAATTTTCAAGTCAATTGCCAGACAATGGTCAAGTCAGGTTCGAAGTATAACCGGGTAATGTAACTTTGCACTAGTACATTTTATCAAAACGCGCGAGACTTTTCGCGTGCGAGCGGAAAAATGAATGAATTGATTTTGTATTACATGCACGGTATTCGCTAAGCTCAACGCGTCAACTTTAGAAATTAGATCTAATCTTTCGGTTGACCTTCGGAGCGAGCCCACGAACTCCAGGAATCGCAACTCCCAAAGCGAAAACACTGGCGATACCAATCAATGCTGGACTTTGCAAGTCCGCGCGTGCAGGAACTGTGGTTGCACCTCCGCAAGGTGTAGGGACTTGATCGTAGATCGCGATGTAAGAGGCAGCGCCGTTGAGTGTAATTGCTCTGGTCGCATCAGTGCTGCCGTCTTTCTGCCAGTGGGACCACGCAATATCTACGGGCCCGACTGTTTGCCCGTTTGCCAATAGAATCATGCCGCAAGAATCGAGAGTCATCTGGACGGTGTAGGTTTCAAGGTTGAAGAGAGTAAACGGAAGAATACTTCCGCCGGTGAATGTTCCGGTGTAGGGCATCGTTTGACCAGGCTGTGTGAGTGTAAGCCACATCCCCGAGCTGTGTTGGATATAATCCGCACTTGCGTTCTGTTCGGAAGTTCCTATCAATGTGCCATTGGGAAATTCGGCAATAATGTTGAGAGTTGTAGACTGCGATGGGGGAACGTATTCAAACATACCAGTGAGCGTATCAGAAGGCGTGGACTGGTTGAGTGTGACCGTATCATATCTCTGGAGATCAACGCCTGTGTTTGCGTCATTGATGTATCTGATGTAGTAATTGCCGTACCAGAAGACTATAATCTGGTATATCACTCCGAACTGAAGGTTTGAGAAAGTAACGGGAGTGTTTCCGCTTTCTACAGGACTTCCATTGATCCGCAAATCAACCTCCATTCCTATAACAGATGTGGTGCCATTCAAGGTTCTACCCAAGACTGTAATGCTGCCACTCCCAGTGGATGTTGTTGAAGTTGATTTTGTTGTAGAGGTTGTTTTTGATGTTGAAGTGGTTGTAGAGGTTGTGGTAGTTGTCGGAATCGATGATGTCGAGGTTGTTGTCGTGCTTGACAGTGATGTTGTGTTAGATGAAACTGAGGTTGTTGTAGAGGATGAAGGTGTTGATGTTGTCGCTAATGTTGATGTGGAGATTGAGGTTGTTGAGGATGATACTGTTGATATGAGCGGGATTGTTGTGGTTGATGTTGTCGAATTTGTTGAGAGTGAGGTTGACGAAGAGGAAATCGTGGTGACAGATGAGTTAGGGAAGATACGCGGTGAAAGGACAAGAGTCAACAGAACAAGTGATGACACCAGAATGACGATGATAACAGCACCTACCGTAACGCTGCTTGTCCTATTCATAGTGATCATACACACTTGAAATATATCTCGGCGGCGTTGCATTCTTATTGTAGATTCTTTTAGGAGATTCTTCTATCACCAAAAAGTCACCCGAATGACGATTTGCTTGTTTTCGAAATGAATTTTTTTGGGCATTTGTAAACGATCTCTCCAAGAATGAACACAACCACTGAAACGCAATTCTTACCGGTCTGCCTGAGTAGACGATAGTTTTGGAAGGCCTGAAAGAGTTCGAATCTACCGATTCTGGATTCTTGAACGATAATTGTCCAAGCCCAACTGGAATCCTAACGCGTCGTGTCACGAGTCGTGCACGTCACGAGAGCATCATTTGGGCATCCTAGTCATAATCACGTGAATAATGAACTTCCCAATCGTATTATCTCACTCTGTTAGACACACTGCATACGTAGTCGAGCTACCTAACATACATACTGAATTAACATGACTAACAGTAATGTGGTTAGAAAAGTCGAAGCAATACTCCTCAAGGGAGCAACAAGAACGAATGCAGAAAGTTCTCTGATTTCGGTGTTTTGCAATTGAAATATCGGAGCAGAGGTGAAATCCTTTCAAACATTCTAAGGGTTGTCGCCAGCAATAAAGCTACAAAGACCAGACTGATGTACGGCGCCTACCTGTCATACACCCAGATAGAAGATTATCTCGGTTTCATATTGCAGCAAGGACTGATCAGCCAAGTCTCCGAGACTAACCTGTATCAGCTCACGGAAAAAGGAATGCAGTACCTGAACCTATCTGATGAAATGGCGCATTTGGTTTCACCGGGCCCGCTAGAACTGCCACAATTGGTTTCGCCCATCCAGAAAATGCTCCAGAAAATGTAGTTAGAGAACTGTTACGCGCAAGCGTTCTCAGTTCCTTGCCACACATCAAGCGGGGAAAACCTAACGAGCTCGAACTTGCAAAGATGGTTTTCTTCCGCTAACGTCAAATGTAATGGACGGATTCAAACTTCCAAAGGAAAACGATTCTGAATTTGCCTGGATCTTCTGGTAACGCCGATCTTACCCTAGGTATTTTACTTCGTCAACTTCTATTTTTTCGCCCGTTTGTTCGCAAATAATTGCGAAGTCAAGGTAATTGACTCTAAGAACATGACCTGCTTTCCTTAGAGACACTTCTTATTTTACGGTGACTGATTTCGCAAGGTTTCTAGGATAGTCCGGATTCGCATTTTTCTCTAACGCCAAGTAATAAGAAAGAAGCTGGAGTGGAATAATCTCGACAAAAGGGAAAAGAATTGAGTTTACTTTCGGTAATTCAATCCAGTAATCGTATATCTCGTTTGGTCTATCTGATACACCAATTATCTTTGCTCCACGAGCTTTGGCTTGGTGAGCGCTAGCTATGGCGTCTACCCCTGTCGAGTCAGACGGGCTCAGTACTATGACGCAAGCATCGGAATCTAAGAGCGCCATCGGCCCATGCTTCAGTTCTCCTCCCGCAAGTGCCTCAGCATGGACGTAAGTGAGTTCCTTTAGCTTGAGAGCTGCTTCCGCAGCAATACAGTAATTGATCCCCCTGCCGAGAACATAGATGTCTGAAGCATTTCGGATCCTTCTCGCAAGAACCTCTATTTTTGAATGGTCGAGAAGAACATTCGAGATTTGTGTTGAAGCTTCGTTAAAATCTATTGCTATGCAGCCTTCGCATAGTCCGTCTGCGATTTTGTATAAAACTGCTAGCTCACTGGTAAAACTCTTGGTTGCTGCCACCCCGATCTCAGGACCACAATTAAGTCCTATGGAAATTGATGATAGACGTACAAGTGAAGATGTCATCACGTTTACGATAGAGATTATCTTGGCGCCTTTTTCCTTGGCGATTCCGACAGACTCCAAAACATCCGCGGTTTCCCCGCTCTGGGAGATCGCAATTAGGACAGAGTTTTCGTCAAAGTAATTGGAGGAGTATCGTGCTTCGCTTGCCAGGATAAGTTCGACGTTAACCTTTGCATAATTTGAGAAAAGATGCTTTGCAACAAGTGCCGCGTTGAAACTGCTCCCACTGGCAGTGATGTAGATTTTGTCGGTGCGTCTGATCAATTCTATTGCTTCGCTCAACTCTCTGGCGGTCCTTTCTCCAGCCTTCAGTACTGTTAGAGGTTGATCGTAAATCTCCTTTAGAGTGTGATGAACATAGCCGCCCTTATCTGACTCAGCCATCTCGTACGCGATCTTTACTGGTTGACGGTCTACTGGTTTGCCTTCAAAATTGCAAAATGACAAACCGTCATGATTGATGAGAATGATATCCCCGTTGTCAACGTAAATCGCCTGATCAGTATACTCAACGAATCCCAAAACGTCGCTCGCAATAAAGTAGCCTTCTTTGCTTACGCCAACTATTAGCGGTTCGTGAAATCTTGCTGCTGCGAGTGTTTTGTTCTCGAAAATTGCAGCAAAGGCGTAATCCCCCTTGAGCTCGCCAACACTTTGAATGACTGCGTCCTTTACATTTTTGTTTTGATCATAATGAAACTGTAGAAGGTTCGCAATTACTTCGCTGTCGGTCTCGCTTTCGAAAGTGTAGCCATCCCGAATTAGTTTTTGTCTTAGCTCCTGATAATTGTCAATTATTCCATTATGGATTATAGCGACCTTGCCTGAACTAGAAAGTTGCGGATGTGCGTTTGCCACATTCGCCCCACCATGTGTCGCCCATCTCGTATGTCCAATCCCTACGTCTCCAGGCAGTTTGTCAAGATGAATGCTGGAATTTACTTCAGCAACCTTGCCAACACCCTTTCTCAACATGATCTTGTCTTGAAAAACTGTAGCTACTCCTGTGCTGTCGTATCCTCGATATTCCATTCGCGCGAGTCCTTTAACGAGTAATGGAGCGGCTTGCATCTGACCGCGGTAGCCGATTATGGAGCACATTATCCTACTCCGTGGACGTTTGATAATACAACTGACGCAAGTAAATGTCATAACATTCGTTAGAACATTTCACTAGTTCTTTCTTCCGAAACATAGTTGCTGTCTGTTAAAGAGTAGCGTTTCATCAATACTGCTGATATGCAAAATACTACCTGGATCGACAGAATAGCTGACGATTCGAATCTGTGGTTCAGAGCCACCAAAAGTGAAGATGAAGAGGATTACCTTTCTGCCATACGTTTCTATCTGCAAGATGCGAGCGATTGTTTAGGACAACATATACTACTTAGGGCAGCATTAAGCTCCTCATGTGCCGCTGATTGTCTAGCAAGAATGGGCGATTTGAGCCTTTCACATGCGTTATACTCCGAAACTGCTAGCATATATCAGGAAAATTCAGAGATCACAATGAGTCATTCGATACGAGAATCACTCTGGTCATTGAGAGAGACTTACGAGTACCTGCTCCTTGCCGGCGAAAATCAGAAAGCTCAAGAGATTTACAAGCGCTTCAGCTTGCTTGCGAAGAGAGTCGACCCATTTTATCAGGATGAAAAAATCCAACTGCCACTGGCCAATGGCATTCTTGGAAATTTGAAGATTGGGAGAGATCTTACTCATTTGAAAAGTTCTACTGAAGTTGTTCAGGCAACTGAGAAGTTTCTCCAGATAAGAAAATCTCGATCATACTTGACAACTAGGTCTACTGTAACGAATGGGAAGACAAGCGAACCTCGAGAAAGTGGGATTTATGAGAAGAGCATTACTAATCAACTGGGATAATTATCCAAACGTCGTCTCAGGAGGAGTTTACTTCTGGACGAAGAGCCTGGTCGAAAAAATGTCCGATTGGGAATTCGTCATCTTGAATCAACTCTCGAACCCAAACGCCGATGCAAGTTATGCCCTGCCTAGAAACGTGAGCAAAGTGATTGAATTTCCAATTTTTGGAACGAACAGATATGAGGAATTTCACAGAGAGGAAAAAGCATTTTTCCCCAAAGTTCTTAGCACAAGTGAATCAGTGGTAAGGGAGAAATTCATACCGCTCTACAAGGATTTCTTGTTTAATATTCTCTCGGACAACAGCGACCCGTACGAAGTTGCAAAATCGATTTCGAAAATCCACAAATTCCTAATGATTTATGATTCAAAGAAATGCTTCGAGCACTATCTCACCTGGGAGATTTTTCTAGATCGAATAAGAGTTGACCAACTCTACAAAGAGATGACTCTGAAGGACGCGTTGACAAATTACCAGATGCTTCAGAGAAGCATGCAAATTCTTTCAATCGAGATCCCAAAAGTCGATGTCATTCACTGCTCTCTTGCTTGGTTACCTTCTATGATAGCAATATGTGCAAAAATCGAAGATAACACGCCAGTGATATCCACGGAACACGGAGTTGCCTTCCGGGAGCTGATATTGTATTACAATGCTTTTCTGGACAATGAGCCTTCCAAGATTTTTTGGACAGCGTTCACCAACAATGTGGTTAGGGCGGTCTACTCGATTGCTGACATCATTGTGCCTGTGTGTCAGGCGAATGAAGCTTGGGAGTGGAGGCTTGGGGCGAACAAAAACAAAACTCGTGTAATCTACAACGGGATTGATACTCAAAAGTTCAGACCCATGGATCTAAAGAGAGCAGATAATAGACCGACCGTTGTTTCCGTTGCAAGGGTAAGTGTCTTCAAGGATATCGTAGGCCTGATACAAGCAATAAGTTACGTATCGCAGAGCGTGAAGGATGTCAAGTGTTTGCTCTTCGGCGAATCGAGAGAACGCGAATATTCTGAGAGATGCTTAGAAATGGTCAGGAAATTGCGGCTCGAGAACAATTTCAAATTTATGGGTGGCACCAAGGAACCCGAGAAGGCCTACAACCTTGGAGATGTTGTCGCATTTAGTAGCATCACAGAAGGCTTTCCTTTCGCTATAATTGAAGCAATGGCTTGCGGAAAAGCCGTAGTTGCAACAAATGTTGGAGGTATCGATGAGGCACTGGAAGGATGCGGATTGCTCGTAAAAAGTAGAAGCCCGAAGGATCTTGCGAATGGTATTCTGACGCTTTTGAGGGACAAAGAATTGAGAAAGGACCTTGAGACAAAGGCAATCGCGCGCGCGAAGAACCAATTCAGTATAGAGAGATCAACCAACCAGTACAGACAGTTGTACGAACAACTCGCAAGTTCGAGAGAGAAAACGGCGCGTAGAGAAGCCCCGATATTCGAGGTAATACGAAAATGATGCCTTCCAAAGCTATTGTCACTGGCGGAGCTGGTTTCATTGGCAGTCACATTGTGGACGAACTGATCAAGAGGAATATTGAAACTATAGTGATAGATGATTTTTCAACTGGATCGATGGAGAATCTAAAGTCGCACAAAGACAACCCGTTGCTTCGAGTAATGGTTGGTGATATCAAGGACATCAAGCAAGTATTGCGCGATGTTGACGGAGTGGACACGGTATTCCACGAGGCAGCTATCGTAAGCGTGCCGAGGTCAATTCACGAACCTATGCTGGTCCACGACGTGAACGTAAACGGGGCACTTGAAGTGATGAATTTCTGCGTAAGCAAACATGTGAGAAGATTCGTATTCGCTTCATCGGCAGCTGTTTACGGAATCATAAACGGGCCATATGCGTCTGAGGATCTCATTTGCGCGCCTTCAACACCTTATGGAGCTTCAAAGTTTGCAGTTGAGGCATATGTCAGCGCTTACTACAGAACCTATGGATTGGAAGGAGTGATGCTGAGATATTTCAACGTGTACGGTCCCAGGCAAAAAAACGGAGACTACAGCGGCGTGATTACTGTCCTAACTAACAATCTCCTGCAGGGAAAGCAACCAGTGATCTTCGGCGATGGATTACAGACACGCGATTTCGTCAATGTCAAAGATATAGTGCATGCGAATATGCTCGCAATGGAATCAGAGGTTTCGCCCGGAGAAACTTTCAACGTAGCGTCGGGCAATTCGACTAGTGTACTCCAATTATTTGAAAATCTGAGGAAACTGACGCAGACTCCCGATATTCAAAATAGGTTCGCCCCTCCACGACCTGGTGACGTTCTTCGTGGCGCTGCATCGATCGCGAAAATACAGAAAATCCTCGGTTATACCCCTTCGGTCAACCTAAACGGAGGATTGACCGAACTAGTAAGAAGTGTTGGAATCCCGGCTCAATAACGTGGATTGTTGAAGTGTATGCTGGAATCATCTTTCCTTAACAAAAAACCTCTCTCCAGAGATGAGAGAATCTTCTTGCAGAAAACAGCGCGTTCAGTTGTCGAAATCCAGCCGAACATAGACACTGTCGCTGACATCGTAGTATTCCTCGAAGTTTTGGGGTACACTGACAAGACTGCTGCCGATAATGGGTTCACAGATCTTTTCGAGCTTTCTAAGCGATTGTACGATTTCATCGATTTCTACGTGGACCCAAAGAAGAGCAGAGTAGTAAGTCAAAGCTCCATCACAACTGCCCCAACGGTAAGGCGCAGATTGTCTGAAGCTCTGGTTATGACCTTCCCTTGGCTTGGTGCGTTGGCCATACTGTATGTTTTCGGCGTATCATTGTGGCTAGCTTGGGGATTACCTCTCTCAATTGTCACCGCGTTGATTTCAGGAGTCTTCCTAGGAATCTTGCTGACCGAGGGACCGGCTAATTCCTTCAACAGACTTTTTGTTTTCTATTATAACCAGTCCAACTTTTCAGAGGCCAAACGGATACTGAAGAGGAGTTATTACACACTCGGAATAATGTTACTTGGAATCACAGCTGGACTATACTTTTTTGGTTTACTTTCAAACATCCCGACCCAGCTCGTGACATTCTCAATAATAGCGGCCGCAACTATTTCGACGCACAG
>Ga0307374_10013966_pt1 | contig 10995 bp, 8 predicted proteins | sample OX3MG_FD_202532 | JGI IMG/M metagenome (GOLD analysis project Ga0307374, IMG submission 202532) | Soil microbial communities from Risofladan, Vaasa, Finland - OX-3 | ecosystem: Environmental > Terrestrial > Soil > Coastal area > Acid sulfate soil | place: Finland: Risofladan, Vaasa | collected... | reverse complement strand
GCACCCGAAGTGGCGCCGGTGTTGCTATCGCGGCACCTCGATGCGCCGCGAGCGCTTGTCTTCGAGGCCTGGAGCAGCGCCGATCACCTGAAGCGCTGGTTCAGCCCGAAGACTTACACCGTGCCCGGCGCCGAGGTCGATTTGCGGCCCGGCGGCCGCGAGCGTTTGCAAGGGCGTTGGGCGCACGGCGTGGTGTCGACCTTCGATGCCGTCTATCACGACGTCGTCGCCGATCGACGGCTGCTCTACTCGTACGAGATGCGCCTCGAAGAGCGCAAGATCTCGGTGTCGCTCGCGACCGTCGAACTTTACCCGCAAGGCGGCGGCACGCGCCTGATCGTCACGGAGCAGGGCGCATTCCTGGACGGTTACGACGACGCCGGCTCGCGCGAACGAGGCACCGGCTTTTTGCTCGATCGGCTGGCACAGGCGCTGGCGTAGAACCGCTGCGGATCGGATTGGCCGCTTGCGCCGCAGGCCGGCGAGCTCAAGCGACCCGCATTTGCCCGCGCCCATCTCGTTTGGCTTCGTAGCAGGCCCGGTCGGCTGCGGCCAGCCACGCGGCTTCGTCGGCGCAATCGGCGTCCAGCATGGCGACGCCGAGGCTCGCGCCGATGATATACGTGGTCCCGTCCCAATCCGTTTCCAGCGGGTTCAACGAGCGGAGAATTTTCTTGACGAGCGCCGCGCTTCGCACCGGCCCGCAGTTCTCGAGGATGATCGCAAACTCATCGCCGCCGAGGCGCGCGACCGCGTCCGAGCTGCGTATCGCGGATTTCAGCAACTCCGCGACTTTGCGCAAAATGGCGTCGCCCGCGGCATGGCCGCCGCCGTCGTTCACGGCCTTGAAGCGGTCGAGATCGATCGCGATCATGGCGGCCGGATAAGCGAGCGTGCGTGCGTGCTGGAAGGCGATCTTCGCACGGCGCTGGAACTCGAATCGATTGGCGAGCCCGGTGAGCACGTCATGGGTGGCGCGGTGGCCGATCTCGCGTTCGCGTTCGTATTCGCCGCTGACGTCGCGCAGCACGATCACGGTTCCGCTGACGGCGCCATCCGCATCGACCACCGGCGTGACGGCGAGCGTGACGTAGCAGACGCTGGCATCCGGGCGGTGCAGTACGCCGGCACGCTCGCTGCGCACGATCCGCTTCTCGCTGACGCATTGAGCCAACAGGTCTGCGCTCTCGAGAGAGGTTGCGGGATCGGTCATCACCGTGACTTCGTTGAACGCGCGGCCATGAATATCCGCGAGGCTTTGCCCAAGCATTGCCTGCGCCGCGTCGTTGACGTATTTGATTCGGCCATTGGCGTCGCTGGTGATCACTGCGTCGGCGATCGAGCGCAGCGTCGTCCTTATCCGCTCCTGCTCCAGGGCCAACTCGCGTTCGGCGCGGCGCCGGGCGTCTACGCTTTCGAGGTGCGCGATATAGTGCAGCGGCAGGCGGTCTTCGTCGCGCACGATCGAAACGACGGCACGCGCCCAAATCCACGCACCGCTCTTCTGCAGGAAGCGCCGCTCGGTGTCGTAGTATTCGATTTCCCCGGCACGCAACATTTGCCAGCGGCGCGAAATCTCCGCGTGATCCGCCGGATCCGTGAGTGCGGCCACGGTCAGGGTCGGGAACTCTGCGGCCGAGTAGCCCAGCATTTGTTGTGCGGCGTCGTTGGTGATCTTCCAGTAGCCGTCCAAATCGATGATCGCGTTGCCGATGGGTGAACGCGCCAGCGACTCTCGAAACCGGCGTTCACTGACACGCAGTTCACGAATGCGGCTGCGACGCTCATCGGTGCCGAGCCCGATCGCGATGGGCGGCATCAAAGTTGCGATGATCGTGACGATCGGCAAGGCATCGACCGCAATGCCGCGGCGGTAGAGGTCGGTACCCGTGGCGGACACGCCGAAGATCCATATGGCGAACATTTCAAGGCCGCAAAGCAAGCTGAGCGTCGCCGCGCCGAAGCCGCCGAGGCGGAAGGCCGCCGCCATCAAGGGCACGCAAATCGCGACGAACGGATAGCGCATCTCGCGGATCGCGAAATAGCAACAGCCGAGGCAGATCAATGCCAGGGCGCAATTGCGTAACGGGTGTGTCGCGAGTCGTGCCGCGCGCTCGGCGCTGTAAAGAATGATCGGCGGCCCGAACAGGCACGCGCCGATGGCGCTCGATAACCACCAATCGAGGCTCGCGCGCGCGAGCGGCGCGCCGAGGGCCCGGTGCAACATGAAGCCGCCGGGGATCGCGCTCAGGGCGGGGATGGCTAGGCCGAAGATTACCGTCATCTGCGCCGCCTGCAGGACCGAAATGTCCGGTACCGGAAACGCCTTTCTGCCGCGAAAGGCCCAGGCCATCAGGCAGGTGGTCGCCACATCGACGCAGGCCGAGGAGAGGGCGATCGGCAGGGACTCCCCGGCGGCGAATAGGGCCGCCGCGAGCGCGGCGAGGAAAATGGCGGCCGCACTCGCGGCGAAGCCGACGCGCGGAAATCTAACGAGCAGCGCGGCCGCGATCGCATCGCCCGGCCACAGCAGGGGCGGCCCTGCGGCGGCATGAGTCGACCGGATCGCAAATACGGACGCAAGCAAGTAAGCGACGCCGATGGCGCTTGCGGACAGCGGCAGGCCCGAGTGCCGGGGCCAGGAGCCGGCCGGGCGCACATCGATATCGTTGGTGGATAGGCGTTCCATCCCTAGCCTGCAGTCTATCCACGGATGCGGGCGATGCACCGGGACTTGCGTCTCACATAAGCATGACCGCGGGTTGCGCCGCCCCTTATACTTTCCCAATGAATGAAGCCGCGCCCGGCACGCATCGCACGCCCTGGCTCAACCGCACGGTGGTCGGCATCGGACTTGCATCGCTATGCAGCGATTGGTCGCACGAGATCGCCACGACCGTGCTGCCGACTTACCTCGCGACGATGGGTGTCGCGGCGGCCTGGCTCGGCCTGATCGAGGGCGTGGCGGACGGCCTGTCGAGCTTCGCCAAGCTGGGTTCGGGCTACTACACCGACCGGCTGCGTCATCGCAAACCGGTCGCGGTCGCAGGCTATGTCGTCACGGCGCTAGGCACCGCGGCGCTCGGTCTCGCGACCAATGCCTGGCAGCTGCTGTTCGCCCGCGCGGGCGCGTGGTTCGGCCGCGGCGTGCGCACGCCGGTGCGCAAGGCGCTGCTTGCCGGCGCGGTCACGCCGGACACCTACGGACGCGCGTTTGGTTTTGAGCGATTGATGGACACGCTCGGCGCAATCGCCGGACCCGTGACCGCGGTCGTGCTGCTGCAGCTGCTGCATCAGAATTTCGCCGAGCTGTTCGCGTGGACGTTGATTCCCGGCTTGTGCGCGGCCGTGGTGATCGCGGTCGTCGTCCGCGAGCGCGAGCGCGCGCCGGTGCCGCATGCCAGTTTTGGCGCCAGCCTGCTGGCGTTGCCGCGGCGATTCCGCGGATTTCTGCTCGCGGTGGGACTCTTCGGCATGGGCGATTTCGCGCATACGCTCTTGATCCTGCTGGCGGTGCAAACACTGACGCCGAGGTTCGGCCCGCTCACGGCGGCAAGCATCGGCGCCGGGCTCTATGTGCTGCACAACGTGCTGTACGCCGGCTTCTCGTTCCTCGCGGGCTGGCTCGCCGACCGCGTGCGCAAGGCGCGCTTGCTGGCCGGCGGGTACTTCCTCGCCGCGCTGATGGCAGCCGCGATCGTGATGTTGCCGCTGAACCTCGGCACGCTCGCGCTAATCTTCGCGATCGGCGGCATCTACGTGGCGATCGAAGAGACGCTCGAGGATTCCCTGTGCGCGGAATTGATCCCGGTGTCGCAGCAAGGCATGGCCTTCGGCACGCTGGCGACGGTCAACGGCGTCGGCGATTTCGCATCCAGCGTGATCGTCGGCATTCTATGGACCACGGTCGGCACGGCCGCGGCGTTCGGCTACAGCGCGGTGCTGTTCGTCGCCGGCGGATTCATGGTATGGCGTTTCGGTTCGGCTGCGGCTGCGGCAGCGCGGCGATGAGCGCCGCCTCGGGGAGTGGCGGATGATCGGCATCAGGCCCGCCACCGCGGCGGACGGCGAGTCGCTTTGCCGCATCTACAATCACTATGTCGCCGAGACGGTGGTGACGTTCGATGAACAGCCGCTCTGCGGCGAGCAAATGGCCGCCCGGCTCCGGGAGGTCGCAGGCGCATCGCTCCCCTGGCTGCTCGCCGCGCAGGGCGCCGACGTATTGGGGTACGCCCATGCGTCGAAGTGGAAAGGGCGCTGCGCATTCCGCTACTCGGCGGAAGTCAGCGTCTATGTGCGCGGCGACAGCGCCGGTCGCGGCATCGGTTCGGCGCTTTATCGCGAGCTGCTCGCGCTGCTGAAAGCGCGGGGCTTGCATGTCGCCATCGGCGGCATCGCCCTGCCGAACGCGGCGAGCGTCGCGCTGCACGAGAAATTCGGTTTTCAGCCAATAGGCCGGTTCTCGCAGGTCGGCTTCAAGTTCGGCCGCTGGATCGACGTCGGCTATTGGCAGAAGATTCTCTAGATTTCCTCCGCGCCGTCGGCGAACCATCGATCGGCTATGGATGGTCCGTCTGGCTTACTGATGCCACCGGCCAGTTCTGGACTTGCTGCCAAACCTGCTGTACCGCGGGCGGCAGCTTGTCCATGTGATTCAGGAAAAGCGCGAGCGTCCAAATCTGCCGGTCGCTGAGGGTGTACCTGAACGACGGCATGCCGGTCAGGCGAATTCCATGTTTGATCTTCCAGAACGAATAACCCTGCGGGTCGTCCTCAACCCCGTCGCTCGCCAATTGCGGCGGCTTTTGGTAAAGGCCTTTTGCAATCGGCGATGCCGCCGCGGCGCCTTGCGCGGAGCCATGGCAGACGGCGCAATTCTGCGCGAAAAGACGCACGCCCTCGAGAAGATTCTGCTCGGTCGGCGCCAGCGAATTGAGTTCCGTCGGCGCGTCGCGGCGCAAGGTCGCGCGCAGCGACGTATGCGCCATCCAGGTTTCCAGCGTGCCGGGCTTGGCATCGGCATTGGCGGGGATCAGCCCGCTTTGCACCAGAAAGTAAGCGCCTAGCAGCGCGACGGCGAGCGTTAAGCCGACACCCAAAGCCACACCTTTCATCATAGCTACTCCCCGAAGTGCTGCGCGATTGCCGGCAGCGGCGCCGACGCCGTGCAGGCGTCCGTGCCGGCGTTCGTGCCGATTATGCCGCCATGCAGGCGAGTATAGCCTGCCCATGGGACGCTCGGCGCCGTTTCGCACCGCCCTCGCGCGGCGCGCTTCAGCCGCCGCTTGACTGCGCTTGCTTCCAGCGCCAATCGCGGACCTCCGGCATGTCCTGCCCATGCCGATCGATGTATTGCCGGTGCTCGATCAGCTTGTCTTCGAGCCGTTGCTTCAGATAGAGGCCCTGTGCGCCGATCTGCGGCAGCCGGTCGATCGCGTCGATCACCAGGTGGAAGCGGTCCAAATCGTTCAGCACCGTCATGTCGAAGGGCGTGGTTATCGTGCCTTCCTCCTTGTAGCCGCGGACATGAACGTTGTCGTGATTGGTGCGCCGATAGGTCAGCCGGTGGATCAGCCACGGGTAGCCGTGAAATGCGAATATGACCGGCCGGTCCCGCGTGAATAGCTCGTCGAAATCCCGGTCGCTCAATCCATGCGGATGCTCCGATTGCGGCTGCAGCTTCATCAGATCGACGACGTTGACGACGCGGATTTTCAGCTGCGGCAAATGCCCGCGCAGGATCGAGACGGCGGCGAGCGTCTCGAGCGTCGGCACGTCGCCACAGCACGCCATGACGAGGTCCGGCGCGCCGCCCTGATCGTTGCTCGCCCATTGCCAGACGCCGATTCCGCGGGCGCAGTGCTTGATTGCCGCGTCGATCGTCAGCCACTGCGGCGCAGGATGCTTGCCGGCGACGACGACATTGACGTAGTGGCGGCTGCGCAGGCAGTGGTCCATGACGGACAGCAGGCAATTGGCGTCCGGCGGCAGGTAGACGCGCACGATCTCAGCCTTCTTGTTGGCGACGTGATCGAGAAAGCCCGGATCTTGATGCGTAAAGCCGTTGTGATCCTGGCGCCAGACGTGCGAAGCCAGCAGATAGTTCAACGACGAGATCTTGCGCCGCCAGGGCAGCTGCGCGGTCACCTTCAGCCATTTGGCGTGCTGGTTGAACATCGAATCGACGATGTGTATGAATGCCTCGTAGCAGTTGAACAGCCCGTGACGGCCGGTGAGCAGATAGCCCTCGAGCCAGCCCTCGCATTGGTGCTCGCTGAGCATTTCCATGACCCGACCGGCCGGCGCGAGGAACTCGTCGTCGGCGACGGTGGTCGCGCTCCATTGGCGCTCGGTGGCTTCGAACACAGCCTCCAGGCCGTTGGAAATCGTCTCATCGGGACCGAAAATCCGAAAATTGCGCTGCTCGCCGTTCAGCTTCACCACCTCGCGCAGAAAGTTGCCGAGTACGTGCGTGTCGCCGATGCCGGGGGTTCCCGGTTCCGGGACTTGCGCCGCATGGTCGCGGAAATCAGGCATGCGCAGGTCGCGCAGCAGTATGCCGCCGTTGGCGTGCGGATTTGCGCCCATGCGGCGCGCACCCGTCGGCGCCAGCGCTGCGAGCTCGTTCCTCAAGCGCCCCGTGGCGTCGAACAGTTCCTCCGGCCGGTAGCTCTGCAGCCATTCCTCCAGCATCTTGAGGTGCCGCGGGTGGCTGGCGGGATCCGACAACGGCACCTGGTGTGCGCGGAACGTGCCTTCCACCCGCAGGCCATCGACGAGTTTCGGCCCGGTCCAACCTTTCGGCGAGTTGAGCACGATCATCGGCCAGCGCGGGCGCTCGCGCACGCCGAGCTCGCGCGCGTCGTGCTGAAATTTCTTGATCTGCAGAACCGCGGTGTCGAGAGTCCTCGCCATCGCCTCGTGCATGACCAGCGGTTCGTGGCCTTCGACAAAATGCGGATCCCAGCCGTAGCCGCGCAGCAGCTGCTCCAATTCCTCGCGGCCGATGCGGGCGAGGACCGTCGGGTTCGCGATCTTGTAGCCGTTGAGATGCAAAATCGGCAGGACCGCGCCGTCGCTCGCCGCATTCAGGAATTTATTCGAGTGCCACGAGGTCGCGAGCGGTCCCGTCTCCGCTTCGCCGTCGCCGACGACGCAGGCGACGATCAGTTGCGGATTGTCGAACGCGGCGCCGAACGAGTGGCTCAGCGAATAGCCGAGTTCGCCGCCCTCGTGAATCGAACCCGGACATTCCGGCGAGGCATGGCTCGGGATGCCGCCGGGGAACGAAAATTGAATGCAGAGCTTGCGAAGCCCGGCTTCGTCCTGACTGATATCGGGGTAGATCTCGCTGTAGGTTCCCTCGAGATAGGTGTTGGCGACGACCGCGGGACCGCCGTGGCCCGGGCCGCAGACGTAGATCATGTCCAGATCGTATTTCTTGATGATCCTGTTCAGGTGCAGATAAATGAAATTCTGTCCGGGCGTCGTTCCCCAATGGCCGATCAGCATGTGTTTGACGTCCGCGAGTCGCAGCGGCCGCTTCAGCAGCGGATTGTCGTAGAGATAGATTTGCCCGACCGACAGGTAGTTCGCCGCGCGCCAATAGGCGTCCATGTTGCCGAGCATTTCCGGCGTCAAGGCCTCGGTATGCGCTGTCATCGGAATATCCTAGCGCATCGGCTGGCGGACAAGTGCCCGTCGTCGCCGCAGCCTCGCTGCGGCAAACGCGTAGGCGCTCAGCGCCGATTCGGCGGGCGGCAGAGCGACTGGGGCTCGATTTGCGTCAGCGCGGGGGTGCGCCAGCCGCTGCGTGCGCCCCAGAGGCAAAAGACGAGCGCCGCCAGCGCGACGCACAGCTGGTCCCAACCGTAGCCGATGTAGTTATGGCCGGCGAACGCCGTACTACCGGCCCAGGAGAGCGCGACGACGGTCGCGAGATAGGCGATCAGCCACCAGGCGCCGCGCAATTGCCGGCCGAATTCCTCCGAGCCCCGCTTGGCCTGGGTATAGAGATACACGGGCATCGGCAAGATCAACAGTAGAACGATCTCGCCGGTATACGGCCAGCGCGCCCAGTAGAGCATCAAGGTCGCCAGCACGAAGGCCGCCGGCGCCACGATCCGCAAGCCGGGCACGCGCAGCGGCCGCGGCAATTCGGGCGCCGTTCGCCTCAGGGCCAGGGCGCTGATCGGTACGATCAGATAGGTGACTATCGTCGCAACCGAGATCACGGCCGCGAGTTTTCCCCAGCCGCGAAAGAACAGCAGGAAAACGAAGGACACGGCGAGATTGAACCACATCGCCGGACGCGCAATGCCGTAGCGCGGGTGCACGCGGCCGAGCGCCGCGGGCACGGTGCCGTTGCGCTGCATCGCGTAGATCATGCGCGCGGTGGTTGCCGTATAGGTCGTGCCGGTGCCGCTCGGGCTGACGAAGGCGTCGCCGTAGAGCAGCAGCGCGAGCCAGTTGAGGTTCAGCGCGAGCGCGAGCTGCGCGAACGGCGAGCTGTAGTCGAGCGCCGCCCAGCCCTCGCGTACAACTGCCGGTGCGACCGCGCCGAGAAAGGCGACCTGCAGCATGATGTAGACGATGGCGCTCAGCGCGATCGAACCGAAGATCGCGATCGGTATGCTGCGGCCCGGGTCGTGCGCCTCGCCGGCGAGGTTCACCGGACTCTGGAAGCCGTTGAAGCTGAAGACGATGCCGCTCGTCGCCACCGCCGTGAGAATGGACGCCGGATTCGCGACATAGGCGCCGCCGTGGATGCCAAGCTGGAAGTTTTGCCGGTGGAAATCGGTGCACATCAGCGCGACCGCGGTACCGGCGGGCACGACGAGCTTGAAGAATGTGATCGCGCTGTTGGCGTTCGCGAACACCTTCACGCTCCAGAAATTCAGCAGGAAATAGCCGACGATGAGCACGGCCGCGATCGATAGACCCGCCGCGCCGAGCTCGCCTTGGCCGTTGGCGGCGTGCACGTACAGGGCCTGCGCCCATGCCCAGGGCCACGAACTCATGTACTGTACCGACGCTTCGGCTTCGACCGGAATGACCGAAACGATCGCGATCCAGGCGGCCCAGCCGGCGATGAAACCGACCAACGATCCATGCGAATAATGCCCATAGCGTACCGCGCCACCGGATTCGGGAAACATCGCGCCGAGTTCGGCGTAGGTCAGCGCGATGAACAAAATGGCCACCGCGCCGATGATCCACGCGTAAATCGCCCCGGGACCTGCGAGTTGTGCCGCGCGCCAGGCGCCGAACAGCCAGCCGGAGCCGATGATCGACCCGAGACCCGTGAACATCAGCGCGACGGGTCCGATCTCGCGGCGGATGGCTGTTTCGTTGGGCATCACGGATTCCTCGTCGCGGGATACAGGCTGCCTGCTCGACGCGCAGTCTACCGGGCCGGCGGCAATCCGCCTCCGCCTTCAAACCCAAACCAATAATATGCTTTTAATAATTAATTTAATTTATTGATATATAAAGGAAAACACTATGCATAAAAGCAGGCTGTGCGGCTTCATCATCGATTGCCGGACCGGCAATCTTACCGAGGCCGCGGCATTTTGGAGCGCCGCGTTGGGCATGCGGGTGCAGGCGCTGCCGGGTGCGGAAGGCGAAAAATACGTGCGCTTGCTCGATCCGACGGATGAGCTGCACGTCGAGGTGCAGCGCGTGTCGCATGAGAGCCGCGTGCATCTTGATATCGAAACCGACGACATCGAGGCGGAGGTCGCGCGGCTCGAGGCGCACGGCGCCAAGCGCATCGGCCGGGTGCAGTCCTGGTGCGTGATGCAGGCGCCGACCGGGCAGCGCTTCTGCGTGGTGCGCAAAAGCTCGAGGCGATTCGCCCTGCGCGCGAACTTCTGGCCGAGCGATTGCTGACGCCCCGCAGCTGATGGGCCGCCGGTGCGTACGTTTGCGCACCGACGGCGCTCCATTCCCGCGGCACAGTGGCACGCATGTACAGGACATCGATGATGGTTCGCGAACGCACCGCGCGGATAGTGCGCACCCTGCTGATCGCAGCGCCGTTGCTGGTCGGTCTGTCGGCCACGGCCGACGCCCAGATCAGGTTCGGCGTCGAATTGCCAAGCATCCGCATCGGGGTCAACTTCGACCGCTATCCGGATCTGGTCGTGATTCCGGGGTACCCCGTCTATTATGATCCGCAATCCGAGGCGAATTATTTCTTCTACGACGGCAGCTACTGGATCTTCCGCAACGACACCTGGTATTCGAGCGGCTGGTACAACGGTCCCTGGCGGTCGGTGGACCCCGAAGCGGTACCGCTGTACCTGCTGCGCGTGCCGGTGCGCTATTACCGCCAGCCGCCGCCGTACTTTCACGGCTGGGGCGAAGACGCGCCGCCGCGCTGGGGCCAACATTGGGGCCACCGATGGGAACAGCGCCACGCCGGCTGGGACCAGTGGAAGCGCGGTTCGGGTCCGAGGGCCGCGCCGCTGCCCGTCTACCAACGCCAGTATAGCGGCGGCCGCTATCCGGATTCCTTGGCGCGACAACGCGCCATCCAGTCGCAAAGCGCGCCGACGCCGCAGCGCCAGCCTATGCGTCAACGCACAACCCAAGCGCAACCGGCGTACCGAGCGCCAAGCCATGCGCCGCAGGGGCGGCCGAGTGGCAACGGGCACGCGCAGCATGCGCCGCAGGGGCGGCCGAGTGGCAACGGGCACGCGCAGCATGCGCCGCAGGGGCGGCCGAGTGGCAACGGGCACGCGCAGCATGCGCCGCAGGGGCGGCCGAGTGGCAACGGGCACGCGCAGCATGCGCCGCAGGGGCGGCCCAGTGACAAGGGGCACGCGCAGCATGCGCCGCCCCAGTCGATGGGGCATTCAAACTAGGGCCGTTGATCGCGACGCCGAACACGGGCCGCGAAGTAATAGACCGGGCTGACCACGGCCAGCCCGGCCATCCAGGAGATATCGACTCCGCCGAGCGCGCGGGCGAGCGGTCCGGTGTACAGAT
>Ga0307374_10013965_pt1 | contig 10996 bp, 9 predicted proteins | sample OX3MG_FD_202532 | JGI IMG/M metagenome (GOLD analysis project Ga0307374, IMG submission 202532) | Soil microbial communities from Risofladan, Vaasa, Finland - OX-3 | ecosystem: Environmental > Terrestrial > Soil > Coastal area > Acid sulfate soil | place: Finland: Risofladan, Vaasa | collected... | reverse complement strand
GGTGGGTTACGCGCCCGTATCGGGGCGCCACAAGGTCTACATCCTGGACGAGGCCCACATGCTGTCTCCCCAAGCCTGGAATGCGTTCCTGAAGACCCTGGAGGAACCGCCGCCGCGCACGATCTTCGTGCTGGCCACCACCGAGGCGCAGAAGGTGCTGCCCACGGTGGTCGATCGCTGCCACCGGTTCGACTTCGCCCGCCCCTCGGCCGAGCAGGTGGGGGCGGTCCTGGAGCGGGTGGTTGGGGCTGAGGGCATCGAGGTGGAGGACGTGGCGCTGGCCCTGGTCGCCCGCCACGCCACCGGCAGCTTCCGGGATGCCCTAGGGACGCTCGAGCAGCTCGTCACCTACACCGGCGCGGGCCAGATCCGGTCGGCCGACGTCCTGGCCGTGCTGGGCGTGACCGATTCCGAGCAGCTGTTCGATGCCGTCGAGGCGATCGCGGGTCGCGACCCGGCCCGAGCCCTGCGCGTGGCCGCCGACCTGGCCCGCTCTGGCCGGGATCCCGGCCAGGTGCTGCGCGACCTTGAAGCCCACGCCCGCGAGCTGCTGGTCGTCCAGGTGCTCGACGAGGTTCCGCCCGAGCTGCGGCTCTATCCCGAGCGAGATCAGCGCCTGCAGGCGCAGGCCGCGGTGCTGTCCCGGACCGACGCGGTCCGGCTGCTCGATCTGATCGCGGCGGCGCTCGAGGCCACAGCCAACGGCGCCCAGGCCCGGATCCAGCTCGAGCTCGTGTTGGCCAAGGCCGCGGCCCCGGAGGTCGATCCTTCCGTGGCGGCGCTCATGTCTCGGATCGAGCGCCTCGAGGGCGCGGTCGCATCGGCGCCCCCCGTCATCGACGTGGCGCCGGCGCCGCAGCCTGAGCCGGCGCCTGAGCCTGAGCCCGCGCCGGCTGCCCCGCCCGAGCCGCCCAGCAACGGCACCCACGACGTCGACAGCGCCGCCCAGGCCTGGCCGGCGGTGGTCGATCTGATCCGGGCCGACAACGCGATGCTGGCGGCGCTCCTGGAGCAGGCCCGGCCGGTGGCCGTGACCGAGCAGGAGCTGACCCTGGCCTTCCCGGACGGGGCGGCATTCCTGAAGCGCAAGGCCGAGCAGGAGGACCATCGCCGGGCCACCGTGGACGCACTGCGGGTGGTCACCGGGAATCGCCTGGCCCTGCGCTACGAGCTGCGCGAGTTGACCGTGCCCGGAGAGGGATCGAGCCAGGGCGTCCTGACCGGCGAGGAGCTGGTGCAGCGGTTCCTCGAGGAATTCGACGCCGAGGAGATCATCGAGGAGGAATCCCACTGATGCCGCAACCCCCGAACATGCAGCAGCTGCTCAAGCAGGCCCAGAAGATGCAGCAGGAGATGCTGGCGGCCCAGGAGTCGCTCAAGGACGAGGTGGTCGAGGCCTCGGCCGGCGGTGGCATGGTCACGGTCCAGGTGACTGGGGACCTGCACATCAAGTCGATCACGATCCAGCCGGAAGCGGTCGATCCCGAGGACGTCGAGCTGCTCCAGGACATGGTCCTGGCCGCCACCAACGAGGCCCTGCGCTCGGCCCAGGAGCTGGCCTCCAGCAAGATGGGGGGAATCGCCGGCGGACTGGGCGGCCTGGGGCTTCCCGGGCTCTAGGCGCGCGTGTACGCCCCACCGGTCCAGCGGCTGATCACCGAGCTGTCAAAGCTCCCCGGGGTGGGAGGCCGGACCGCGCAGCGGCTGGCCTTCTACCTGCTGCGGGCCAGCGAGGAGGACGCCGTGGCCCTGGCCGACGCGATCACCGAGGTCAAGCAGCGGATCGGCCTGTGCACCACGTGCTTCAACCTGGCCGAGGGCCCGACCTGCCGCATCTGCGACGACGCGCGCCGTGACCCGGCGCTGATCTGCGTGGTCGAGGAACCCTCGGACGTCATCTCCATCGAGCGCACCCACGAGTTCGCGGGCCGCTACCACGTGCTGGGCGGCGCCCTGTCGCCGATCGACGGCATCGACCCGGAGGACCTGCGGATCGCCGAGCTCTACGAGCGCGCGGCCGACGGAGCTGTAAGGGAGGTCGTGATCGCCACCAATCCGACCACCACCGGCGAGGCCACGGCCCTGCACATCGCGGCGGGCCTGCGCTCGGCCGCCCCCGAGGTGGCGGTCACCCGGCTGGCCAGCGGGCTGCCGGTGGGGGCCGACCTGGAGTACGCGGACGAGCTGACCCTGGGCCGGGCCCTGGCGGGACGGCGCGCGGTATAGCCGCGCCCGTACTCTTGCTGGCGTGAACGACAACTCGACGATCGTCATGAAGTTCGGCGGCACCTCGGTGGCCGACGCCGACCGGATCAAGCGCGCCGCCCAGCGGATCGTGGCCAAGCGCGAGGAGGGCAAGCGCGTGGTCGCCGTGCTCTCGGCGCGCGGTCAGACCACGGACGAGCTGATCGCGATGGCGGCCGAGGTGTCGGACCATCCCGACCCCCGGGAGATGGACATGCTGCTGTCCACGGGCGAGCGGATCTCCTGTGCGCTGTGCGCCATGGCCATCAACGACCTCGGGCACCGGGCGTTGTCGCTCACCGGATCTCAGGCCGGGATCATGACCGATACCTCGCACACCAAGGCCCGGATCATCGACGTGCGGGGAGACCGGATTCGCGAGGCCCTCGACGAGGGGCGCATCGTCCTGGTGGCCGGGTTTCAGGGCGTGTCTTCGGTCAGCCGGGATGTCACGACGCTGGGCCGCGGGGGCTCGGACACCTCAGCCGTGGCCGTGGCCGCGGCCATCGGCGCCGAGATGTGTGAGATCTACACCGACGTGGCCGGGGTCTACACCGCCGATCCGCGGATCGTCCCCGATGCCCGCAAGCTGGTCCAGGTCAGCTTCAACGAGATGCTGGAGATGGCGGCCTCGGGAGCCAAGGTGCTTCAGCTGCGCGCGGTGGAGTACGCCCGCGCCCACGGCGTCCGGCTGCACTGCCGGTCGAGCTTCTCGGACGCCCCAGGTACCGTTGTGTTAGGAGAAGACGAGACCATGGAGCAACCGCTCATCACCGCCGTGACCCACTCGATTGAGGAGGCCCGGATCACCCTGCTCGGGGTGCCCGACCGCCCCGGCGCGGCCGCGGCCATCTTCGGCGCCCTGGCCGACGCCAACTGCAACGTCGACACGATCATCCAGAACGAGCCGCTGGAGGAAGGACGCCAGGCAGAGGTCTCGTTCACCGTCTCCTCCGAGGACCTGGCCGACGCCGAGCGGACCCTGGCCCTGCTCCGCGACCAGCTGGGGATCGCCGCCATCGACACCGACTCGGCCATCGGCAAGGTGTCGATCGTCGGCGCCGGGATGCGCTCGCACCCGGGAGTGGCGGCGACCGTGTTCCGCACGCTGGCCGAGGAGGGCATCAACATCGAGATGATCTCCACCTCGCCGATCAAGATCACGTGCGTGATCCGCTCCGAGGACGTGCCGCCGGCGGTCCGCTCCCTGCATGCCGCGTTCGAGCTTGGGGAGTCCGAAATCCGGCAGGAGCGGCCGATCGGGCAGGAGGCCCGATGAAGCCGGACGACACGCGCGCCGCCCGCAATGGCGAGGCCGGACGCCGAGCGGGCGGCGTGCGCGTCGCGGTCGTGGGGGCCACTGGGCTGGTGGGCGGCGCCATGCTCGAGCTGCTGCGCCAGCGCCAGTTTGCCGCCAGTGAGATCGTGCCGTTCGCCTCGGAGCGCTCGGCCGGCCGGGAGCTGAACGGCTCCACGGTCCGCGGACTGCGCTCGGACGGCCTGGACGGATTTGACATTGCGCTGTTCTCCGCCGGGGCAGCGGTATCCCGGGAATGGGCGCCCCGGTTCGTCGAGCACGGCGCCACGGTGATCGACAACTCATCGGCCTTCCGGCGCGACCCCAACATCCCGCTGGTGGTGGCCGAGGTGAACCCGCATGCCGTCGAGCAGCACCAGGGCCTGATCGCCAACCCCAACTGTTCGACCATGCAGCTCGTGGTGGCCCTTGCCCCGATCCACCGCGCCGCCGGGATCGAGCGGCTGGTGGTGGCCACGTATCAGTCGGTGTCGGGAACCGGCAGGGCGGCGATTGACGAGCTGGATAACCAGGCCCACGCCTCGCTGCACGGCATGGATGTGCCGGCGCCCGAAATCTACCCGGAGCCGATCGCGTTCAACGTCATCGGGGCGGCCGGTAGCTTCGCCGACGGCGACGACCACACCGACGAGGAGCGCAAGATGATGTTCGAGACGCGCAAGATCCTCGAGGACGAGTCGATCGGGGTGGCCGTGACCTGCGTCCGCGTGCCGGTGCGGGTCTCCCACTCGCTGGCCGTGAACGTCCAGACCCGCGAGCCGCTGCGAGTGGATGAGGCGCGCGAGCTGCTGCGCGACGCCCCGGGCGTCCAGCTGGAGGACGTGCCCACTCCCCTGCGCGCCGAGGGGCGGGACGAGGTGTTCGTGGGACGGCTGCGCGGGGACGATTCCCACCCCCGCGCCCTGTCGATGTGGGTGGTGAGCGACAACCTGCGCAAGGGTGCTGCCACCAACGCGGTCCAGCTGGCCGAGCTCGTGGCTGGCGGTCGCCCGGTCGCCCAGACCCGGGACTAAAGCGTCCAGAACCGTCTGAACGCCCCCTGGACGTTCGTCCATGCGGTCTGCGCCGCCGTAAACGTTCGTCGCTCAGCGAGCGAAAACACTCCTACAGCTTCAATTCAGCTACTTGCGGGAGTCAGGAGCCGGGTGCCGCCTCCGGGACTCCCAGGGCAAGGGGAACAAAGGGACAGGAATGACGGGCTCCAACACAACCGAGCAGACCAGCCGCGAGCCGCGGCCTGCGGGTCCGCCGCGCAAGCCCTTCAACCCCTACCGGGCCGCCTCGCACACGGCCCCCATCCCGTTCACCCGCTCGTACGTGACCAAGACTCAGGGCCTGAGCAACACCGGCTCCAGCTCCGCGACCCCGGTGGGCGGGGCGCCCAGCCGCGCCAGCCGCACCCGCGGCCAGACCTCCGCCCGGGCCAGCCTGGCCACCGCGGCCACACACTCTCAGCACCGCCGCGTCACGTCCACCCAGCCCGCCGACACCCGTACCACCTGCCCGACCCGCGGGCGGACCACGCGGCACTGGGCCCTGAAGTGGTCGGTCGCCCTGGCCACCGTCGTCTCGGGGGCCAGCGCCACGGTGGTCAAGGCCGTGGCGGTCACCGGCAGCTCGGCCAGCGCCAACCCCCTCAAGGGCGCGGCTGGAGTGGCCGCGCGCTGCGGCAGCAGCCCGGGCGAGACCCCCTGCTCGTGGTGGCGCGGGATCAATCTGTACAGCGGATTCTCCGACCAGCTCGGGAGCCCGCAGGCCAGTGCCGCCATCCAGACCATCTCCAGCCGCGACGCCAACAACTACGTGGTGTACGTGCCCGAGCTGGACACCGCTCCGGACGGCACGGTGAGCGTCGGCTCGAAGGCGATCAGCGACGACCACCTGGTTTCGTCCGCGCAGGGCGCCAGCAGCGGATCGGCCGCGGTGCTCAAGCCCCACATCTCCGATCCGACCAACTTCGCGGGCGGACCTGGCTTCGTCAGCTCCTATAGCGCGGTGCTGGAGCACTACGGCCGCGTGGCCACCCAGATGAGGGCCAAGGTGTTCGTGATCACCACCGAGCTGACCCAGATCTATCGGGATCCGGCCGCCATGAACGCGCTGATCGATGCCGCTTCCCGCACCTACACGGTGCCGGGCGGCCGGATCGCCGTGGCCATCAACTGGGATCAGCTGCACGAGGCGCTGACCTTCCCCTGGCTGGGGCGGGTGTCGCTGGTCGGGATCGACGGCTATTGGCCGGTCGGCACCTCCGCCTCGGACGGCAGCGTGGCCAGCATCTACGCCCAGTGGAAGCAGCCGGCCACCCAGAGCGACGGCGCGGTGGAGACGCCCGGCCAGGCGGTGGCCGGGCTGGCCGCGCTCGGTAAGGATGTGGTGTTCACCGAGATCGGCTACCAGGGCTGCCAGGGCTCGGCGGCCAGCCCCAGCACCCAGCCTGACCCGTCCAACCCCGCCTCCTGCGGGGCCACCACGCCCGACCCGCGTGAGCAGCAGGCCGCCACCCAGGCCGCCTACTGCTACTGGACCCAGTGGGCCCGCGAGCACGGTGACCCGAGCTGGTTCCGCGGCCTGTGGTGGTGGGACTGGGATCTCAGCGGCTCGGCCAACGTGTGGGACGTCAAGTCCGGCGCCGAGGGCGTCATCCGGTCCTGGAACACGGGCGGCGGCGGGTCCTGCCCCAGCCTCCCGGCGTGAGAGTTTTGCCCCGGCCCACCGTTGTTGAGGTAGAGACTTCCAACGGGCGGACACAGGGTACGACGAGGGCGAGGCACCGAGCCTCGCTCTTCGTCGTTAAGGGCCGGCTTCTGGCGGTTCGGGCTCCGGCGGAGGGATCGTCTGCTTCAGCCGCTGTCGGGCGGCCTCGATCCGCTCGGGCGTGACCGCCTGATCGGAGCGCAGATACCAGGGCGTGGCCTCCGTGGGCTTCGGCTTCTCGGGCGCGCGTGACAGCAGGCGGCGCAGCAGCCCGAGCCCGAGCACTACGCGCTGGCCACCACCGACGTGGACCAGTCGATGACCGACGTGGGCCGCACGACGTGCTTGCTCATGCCCAGCTCCTTGGGCTCAAGCCCCAGGGCCAGGCCGACCAGCTGGGGCAGGTGGAGCACCGGCAGACCGAGCTCGCGTCCCACCACGCGTTCGGCCAGCGGCTGCTGGAGATCCAGGTTCAGGTGGCACAGCGGGCAGGGGACGACCAGGCAGTCAGCATCGGCATCGAGTGCGTCGCCCAGATGGCGTCCCGCCTGCTTGAGCGAGGCGGTCTTGTTCATGGTGATGATCGGGAACCCGCAGCACTTGTAGACGCCCGCGTAGTCGACCACGGTGCCGCCCAGGGCCTCGATCAGCCGGTGCAGGTAGCGGTCGCGCGGGTGCTCCTCGTCGATGCCCAGGCGGTTGGCCGGACGCACGATGTAGCACCCGTAGAACGGACCCACCCGTAGATCGGTCAGCGGGCGCTTGACCCGCGCCGCGACCTCGTCCAGGCCGATGTCCTCCACCAGCAGCCAGAGGAAGTTCTTGTTGGTCAGCCCCTTCTCGTAGCGCAGGCCCTGCGCCTTGAGGTGGGAGTTGACCTCCTCGCGGTAATCGGTGTTGGCATCCAGGCGCTCCTGACACTCGGTCTGCGCGCCCTGGCAGGTGGAGCAGATGTTCATCATCAGCTCCCCGTCGGTCTGCTGGGCCAGCGCGAACGTCCGCGCATTCAGCGTGTCCGCCAGCTCCTGGTTGTGCTCGGCGATCACGCCGGCGCCGCAGCAGTTGGCCCGGTCGAGCTCGATCAGCTCGATATCCAGGAGCGGGGCCACCTTGGCCATCGATCCGTGCAGCTCAGGGGTGAAGCCGCGGCTCACGCAGCCGGGCCAGTAGGCGACTCTCACTCGGGCTTCTCCTCGACTTCGGGGGCGGTGTCCGGCTGTGCTCGCTCTCCAGCCTCGGCCCGCTCGGCATCCTGCCTCGCCACATCCGGGCCGGGCTGGAGTCGTCCGGCTGCCGGGCTCGGCGCGGCGGTGGGCGCGGGCTCATCCTCCTCATAGCCGGTCACGTACAGGTTCAGCTCCACGCGTTCCTCGTGCCCCTCCTCAACCTCTTTGTAAATCTCCTTGACCTGCTTCAGGTCGTCCTTCGGGATCTTGTGGCCGAAGAGCGCGAGCTTGGGGCTGATCTTGCGGCGGAGCAGGCCGTAGAACATGACGGGCAGCGAGGCCAGCAGTTCCTTGCCCGCGTCCGGGTGGAACTTGCCGAACCACGAGTCGCCGCCGTAGCTCCGGGGCAGCAGCTCGGCCTCGTGGAGCAGGCCGTAGTCGCGCACCAGGGTGGTGAACGCATGCTCGTGCCGGGAGCCGTTGTTGTCATCGACGATCTCCTCGTCGTCGGCCGCGATCCGGCGCAGGCGCATGATCTGGCTCATCGGGTCGACGCCCTTGGGGCAGGCGTCGATGCAGTTGAAGCAGTGAGTGCAGTCATAGATGCCGAGGGGATCCTGGGCCAGGTCCTCCAGCCGCTCGTGCTTCTCGGCGTCGCGCGGGTCGCCCACGAAGCGGTAGGCCTTGGCCAGCGCCGCCGGCCCGATGAACCCGGGATCCACCTCCATGGACAGGCAGTCCGACACGCAGGCCCCGCACTGGATGCAGGCCATGGTCTGGGTGACGTCGACCATCGCGTCGTGGGAGACGATGTACTCGCGCTCCGGGATCGGCTCCCGGTTGATGAGCCATGGCGTGACCCGCTGGATCTTCTTCCAGTGAACGGCGTCCATGTCCACGATCAGGTCGCGGATCACCGGCATGTTGCCCATCGGCTCGACCTTGATCTCCGACGTCGGCTCGTCGTGACCCCGGGCCGCGGCCTCCTCCAGGTGGGTGTTGCAGGCCAGCCCAGGCTTGCCGTTCATCCGCACCCCGCACGAGCCGCAGATGGCCTGCTGGCAGGAGCAGCGGATCCCGATAGACCCGTCGGTGTCGTCCTTGACCTGGAGGATCGCGTCGAGCACTGACTGCTTGCCGCCCAACTCGACCTTGTGCTCGTCCCAGTAGGCGGCCTGGCCGGAGGCGGGGTCGAAGCGGCGGATCTTCAGGGTGAACTCCGGCATCAGTACGTCCTCTCTTCGGGCTGCCAGCGAGTGATGGTCACGGGCGAGTAGCTGATCTGCGGCCCGTCGCCATTCAGCGAGACGTCGATGTGCTTGAGCCACTGTTCGTCGTTGCGCTTCGGGAAGTCGGTGCGGAACTGGGCGCCCCGGGACTCCTTGCGCTCCTGGGCGGCCACCACGGTCGTCTCGGCCACGTCGAGCATGAACTCCAGCTCGATCGCGGCGATCACGTCCTGGTTGAACACCGTGCCGCGGTCGTCGACCGCCGCCTTTGCGGCCTCCTCCTTGAGACGCTTGACGATCTCGAGCGCCTTGGCCAGGCCCTCGGCGTCGCGGAACACCGCCGCGTACTCGTTCATGGCCTGGCCGAGCTCGTGCTTGATCGCGCCGATCCGCGGCCCGCCCGACTCGCGGCGCATGATCTGGCCGATGCGCTTTTCAGTTTCGGTGAGGCGGGTGGAGGGGGTGTTCGGCATCGGCATCTGTCGCGCGCGCTGGGCCGCGTGCTCGCCCGAGCGGCGGCCGAAGATCAGCGTGTCCAGGAGGCTGTTGGCGCCCAGGCGGTTGCCACCGTGGACGGACACGCAGGCCACCTCGCCCGCCGCGTACAGGCCGGGGATGTTGGTCTCGCCCCACACGTCGGTCTTGACGCCGCCCATCATGTAGTGCATGCCGGGGCGGATGTGGATGGGCTCCCGGGTGATGTCGACGCCGGCGAAGTCGCGGCCGATGTTGACGATCTCTCTTAATGCTTCGAGCGTGCGCTTCCGCGGGACCTTGGTGATGTCGAGAGCCACTGTGCCGTCAGGGAAGCCGCGGCCCTCGTTGATCTCGGTCTGCTCGGCTCTCGACACCACATCGCGTGAGGCCAGCTCGAGCTTGTTGGGTGCGTACTTCTCCAGGAACCGCTCGCCCTGGGCGTTGAACAGCTGCGCTCCCTCGCCCCGGGCGCCCTCGGTGATCAGCAGCCCGTTGCCGGCCAGGGTGGTGGGGTGGTACTGGACCATCTCCATGTCCATCAGCCGGGCCCCCAGCCGGTAGGCCAGCGCGATCCCGTCGCCGGTGACGATCAGGCCGTTGGTCGTCGGCTCATAGGCCTGACCGGCGCCGCCGGTGGCCAGGATCGTGGTCTTGGCATTGAAGATTTCGAGGCGGCCGTCCCGCAGATCCCGGCAGATCGCGCCGATGCAGCGACCGTTGTCGTCCATGAGGAGGTCGGTGGTGAACCACTCCTCGTAGCGGTCGAGCTGCTCGTGGTGCTTCATCAGCTGCTCGTAGAGGACGTGGAGGATGGCGTGGCCGGTGATGTCGGCCACGTAGTAGGTGCGGGCGGCGGAGGCGCCACCGAACGCCCGGGTACCCAGGTGGCCGGTCTCGTTGCGATGGAAGGTGACCCCCAGGTGCTCGAGATACAGGATCTCGTCCGGGGCCTCCCGGGTCATGATCTCGATCGCGTCCTGGTCGCCCAGGTAGTCGGAGCCCTTGACGGTGTCGTACGCGTGCGATTCCCAGGTGTCCTCCGGATTGAGCGCCGCGTTGATCCCGCCGGCCGCCGCCACCGAGTGGGAGCGGACCGGGTGGACCTTGGAGACGATGGCCACCGACACGCCCGCCTTCGCCGCCGCCAGGGCCGCCCGCTGTCCGGCCAGGCCGGCGCCGATGATCAGGACGTCATGTGAGGGCACTCAGTGGCTCCCGCCGTGGATGCGGCCGCACCGAGAGTGGCCCCGGACGGATGACTGGAGAGGACGGGCACCGCCGGCCGGAGGCCGGTGGTCGCGACGCGCAGCAGAGCTGCGCGAGCCGACGAGGACAGCCGGATGACGCCAGCCCGGCGCGATCCGGCGAGGCAGGACGCCGAGCGCGCCGAAGGCTGGCGCAGGCGCCGTACGGGGTCGCTCGAATGCGGGTGCGTCCGCGGTGGGGGCCACTTCTAATCGATTCTATTTATGCGGGCGTGCGGCCGCGCGGTGGGGTGGCTATCGCGGTTCCGAACGCGGTGCTGGGCGGGTGGGGTGGGCGCTACCGGGTGGGCGCTGCCGGGCGACATACCCCGCGGGTGGTGCGGGGGTATGTCGCGGTTTCGTCGCCTCGCGACCGCCACACGACAGACCCTCCGGCAGGGAGAGGGGTGGGGCGTGGTTTGGCTACTGCAGATGCCGCACTCGGCAGGCTCCACGCGCGGGCGCCAGGCGGCGCGCCCTCACGCGGAGGTGGGGGTGTGTCGTGTTATGCCCGGGGCGCGGCCCCGCCGGCGGCTCGGGATAAAAGGCCGTCTGTCTGTGTCAAATCGCCCAATCGCCCCGCGCCCGCGGGCGGGGGACCCGGGCCCGCGGGCGCGGGCG
>Ga0307374_10013960_pt1 | contig 10997 bp, 7 predicted proteins | sample OX3MG_FD_202532 | JGI IMG/M metagenome (GOLD analysis project Ga0307374, IMG submission 202532) | Soil microbial communities from Risofladan, Vaasa, Finland - OX-3 | ecosystem: Environmental > Terrestrial > Soil > Coastal area > Acid sulfate soil | place: Finland: Risofladan, Vaasa | collected... | reverse complement strand
TACCAATCCGAACTGCTTGCTGGCCGGTGTGGTCGGTCGAGGCAAGAGCACATTGGCCAAGTCACTCGCGACGCGCTCGATTGCCTTCGGGCGCAAGTGCTACGTGCCCGGTGATCCCAAGGGGGAGTGGACGGCCGTGAGCCGAAGCGTTGGAGGCCAGGCCATTGAGTTGGGCGGCGCGACCCGGGCGCGGCTCAACCCCCTGGACGAGGGTGCGCGACCGCAGTACCTGACGGGTCTGGACGGAGCGCGTGAAATGGTCACCGACGCGGCGTGGCATGAACTGGTTCGCCAACGCCGACGCGACCTGCTGCGTTCCATCACCGAGGCCGCGCTGGGGCGCCCCATGGCGCCGGTCGAGTCCACCGCGCTCTACGCGGCCCTCGAGGAGGCGGTACGGGGGAACTCCGTCCCGGTCCTGCCCCACGTGGTGTCGGCAATGTTCGATCCACCCGGCGACGTGATCGGATCGAGCCGAGCGCAGTTGCTGGAGGACGGGCGCGAGGTGGCGCACGCGGTCAACCGGCTGGTGGGCGGCGACCTCGGCGGACTGTTCGACGGTCCCTCGACGGTGCGCTTCGACGCCGATCTACCCATGGTGAGTCTGGATCTCAGCCGCATTGCGGGCTCGGACGCGAAGATCGGCCTCGTCATGGCTTGCGCGAGTTCGTGGATGGAAGCTGCCCTGCAGGATCCTTCGGGCGGACAGCGCTGGGTGATCTACGACGAAGCGTGGAGAGTGTTGAAGCAGCCAGCGCTGTTGGCTCGGATGCAGTCGCAATGGAAGCTCAGCCGGGCCCTGGGGATCGCGAACCTGATGGTGATCCACCGACTCAGCGACCTGGACGCGGTGGGCGAACGAGACTCCGAGGCGCGCAATCTGGCCCTCGGCCTGCTGGCCGACTGCTCGACCAAGATCATCTACGCCCAGGAGTCGGGCGAGGACGCCAAGACCGGTGCCGCCCTCGGCCTGTCCTCGACCGAGACTCTCCAGCTCTCCAGCTTGGTTCAGGGTGAAGGGCTCTGGCGCATCGGCGAGCGGTCCTTTGTCGTGCGCCACATCTGCACACCGGGAGAGCTGGCTCTGTTCGACACCAACCAGCGGATGACGTGATGAGTGCGCGGCGCGGTGGCGACGACGGGGTCCTCTACGCCGGCGCGGGTGTCGTCGTCGTGTTTCTGCTCTTGGCCGCCGGGGGACTGATGAGCGCGGTCCTGTCCGGCCACGGACTCCCCCTGCACCACGTCAGGGGAGCGATCAGCGCCTTCGCGCAGGCGGGCGAACCCGCCCGCGCGTGGAAGGTGCCCGTCGGCCCCGCGTGGCTCTACTGGACTACGACCGCAATGGTCGTGCTGGGCGGCGCCGTCGCTATCACGTTCGCGGTCAAGTACCTGAAGCACGAGGAGCGTACGAGAGCTGAAGATCCGACGCGCGCGGAAGGTCTCGCTGATCGCCACGACGTCGTCGTGGCCGCCGGGGCGAAGCACCTGCTCACCCGGGGACAGGTCCTACGGCCGTCGGTGGCCAAACCGGTTCCGAGGGATCTCGGACTCTTTCTCGGGACGAGCCGCCGGGTGGACTGCTACGCCAGCGTCGAAGACTCGATGGTGATCCTCGGTCCCCCGCGAAGCGGCAAGGGGTTCAACCTGGTCATCCCCTTCATCCTCGACGCGCCCGGTGCTGTGGTTACGACCAGCACTCGGTCGGACAATCTGGCCGCGACGATGACCGCACGTGCCCGACGTGGTCCGGTCGGGGTCTTTGACCCCCAGGGCCTCGCCACGGGCGCGTCGGGTGGACTGCGCTGGTCGCCAATCCGGGGATGCGAGCATCCCCAGACGGCCCTGATTCGCGCGAGCGCGCTGTGTGCCGGCGCGGCGGGAAGAGTGACGGACGCGAACTTCTGGCAGCAGCAGACCGAGGTGGTCGTGCGTTGCCTTCTGCAGGCGGCGGCGGTCGACGGCCGCACCGTTAGCGATCTCTACCGCTGGAGCCTGTCGCCCGACCAGGCCAAAGAGGCTGTGGAGATACTCAAGGCCTCGACCGCTGCGACGCCGCTGTGGGGAAGCGCTTTGGGATCGGTCGTCGGACTCGAGCCACGCCAGCGCGCGAATATCTGGTCAGTCGTCGGCACGGTGTTCGCGCCGCTCGCGAGTCCCCGGGTCATCGAGCAGCTCACTCCGCCAATTGGTGCGGAGTTCCACCCCGCCACGTTCCTGCGTGACCACGGAACGCTCTACCTCTTGGGAACGAGCTCGGGTGCGTCGGCGACCGCGAACTTCGTGTCGGCCCTGATCGAGGACGTGGTGGAAACCGCGCGACAGGTTGCCGGTGCATCCGCCGGAGCCCGGTTGGATCCGCCGGTCGCGCTGGTCCTGGATGAGGCGGCGAACTATCCGCTCCCATCGCTGGGGGCGCTCATGAGCGAGGGAGGGGGCACCGGCATCACGACGGTCGCGGTGCTGCAGTCCCTGGCCCAGGCCCGAGATCGCTGGGGCAACGAACAGGCCCAGGCGATCTGGGACTCGGCAATCGCCAAGGTGATCCTCGGCGGCTCAAGCAACGCCGGCGACCTGCGCGATATCGCCCAGCTGATCGGCGAGCGCGATCATCCAGAGGTCTCGACCACGCACCAGTCCGGCGGTGGGCGCAACATCTCCGAGACCACGCGCCAACGGTCCATCCTGGACCCGAGCATGATCCGCTCCATCAAGGTGGGTCACGGCCTCTTGATGTTGCGTGCGGCCAAGCCGATCATGTTGACCCTTCGGCCCTGGACGGCTCGGGCCGACGCCAAGGAGCTCAGGGTCGAACGCACTGCGGTGGAGGAGTCGCTGCGCACCGGAGCACTGCTGAGTGGTGCACCGGTGGGTGGGGGCATCCGTGCGTGAACCGCGAGCTTGCACCGGGTGGTCCACTTCGTTTGCGGTTGGTCTGAATCACTACGAGTGCAGCCGCAAATCGACAGCCTTTGAAAGAGGGAGGTGATGCCCGACGATACCCCACAACTCGACGTCGTTGGATGCGTCCTGGAGCAACGTCCGCGAGCGGCGACGCGCCTGACCCCTCACGGCGAGGAGGTCGAAGCCCCCATCCACTGGCCCAGTCTCGTACCACTCGTAGCGCAGCGCGAGTGGCCCAAGCTAGCTGAGTGGGTTGACGCGCTGCGAGCCCGCTACAGGGGCCTGGACAGTTACGTCGTGCCGGCGTGCTGGTTCGAACACGAGTCGCTGGTGGTCGCGCTGCAAGCTCTTCGAGACCATGAACGAGTGGCCTACGCCAAGTCCTCGCCCGGATCGGCGGGCACGGACTGGCACCGCGCGTTACGCGACATCACGGCGCAGCTTCGCCAGTTCACCGCCGACCTGCGTTGTGGCCACGGAGCCGAGTACGTCGAGGGCGAACTCTTCGACAAGTTCATGGCGGACGATATTGCACGACGCCGTCGTCGAGCCGCGACCGTTGCGTTAGGTGAGTGAGAGCCGTAAGTCCACTTTCGCAGTAGCGAAGAACAGAGCTATGGCCGTCGCAGATGGTGTGGGGCTATGAACGACGTCTTCACTTTGAAAGTGGACGGGCGTGAGCGCGAGTACCGGATCCTCGTCATCAACGGAACACCACAGCTCATCGGCTACGGCGTGAATCTGTCGAACGCCGACCTCTTGGGCGCCGATCTCGCGGGGCTGGATCTCTCGTTCGTGAACCTGCGCGGGGCCACACTGACGTTCGCGCATATGGCGAGTTGCAACCTCTCGTTCGCTGACCTGACCGGGGCGAACATGATTGGCGCCGACCTGCGAGGGGCGAACCTGCGCGGAGCGGTCACGCTCGAGGCGAGCTTGATGGGCGCTGACCTGCGGGGAGCTGCCTACGATCCGCGGTCCCTGCACGGGGCCTTCATCAGCGACGAACTCACTCCGCAGTACCTTTCTTCACTCGGCGTGGCGGCGCCCGTCCCGCGGGTCAGCGAACTGGGACCCATGACGGGGAACGAGTCCTCGGCGCACGACGTCGCGCCAGCCGACGAATCCTTGGTGCACATGTTGTCACTGCCAACCAAACCCAACGAACCACGAGGGGGTTATATGCGCGATTATTCAGGACTGCTTGAGGAGCTCAGCGCCGGCATTGCCGAGCTCACGACCAGCGAGAAATGGACGCGGTACCTCGACGTACAGAGCAGGTTCTATCGGTACAGCCCGAATAACGTCATGTTGATCCTGCTGCAGAATCCCTACGCGACCCGGGTGGCGGGCTACCGCGCCTGGCAGGAGCTGGGACGTCAGGTTGTGGCAAAGGAGTCGGCCCTGCGGATACTGGCGCCGATGACGTACAAGAAGAACGACGGGCCCGAGAGTGACAACGTCCGCGAAATCCGCGGCTTCAAGTTGGTGCCGGTGTTCGACATCAGCCAGACTGAAGGTCCCGACCTGCCCGACATCGTGAGCAAGCTCGGAGGTCGCGCGCCCGAGGGCGTGTTCGTCAAGCTCACCGAGTTCGCGCAGGGAATCGGATTTCGTGTCGAGCAACCACAGTCACTGGAGAGCGGGGCCAATGGTGACACGTCTCACACGGAGGGCCGCATCCGAGTGGCAAGTGGCAACTCGGGGGCCCAACAGACGAAAACGCTGGCCCACGAGATCGGTCACGCACTCCTGCACGATCCCGAAGCTGAAGCGACCAATGACTTGGCGCGAGGACTCCAGGAGCTCGAAGCCGAGTCCACGGCCTATGTAATCTGCGCGGCGCTCGGTATGGACACGAGCGACTACTCCTTCGGATATGTCGCGGGCTGGGCCGGTGGTGCCCCGGAGGCCATACAGGGCATGAAGACATCGACGGGGCGCATACAGAAGGCTGCGACGGCAGTGTTGAAGACCTTCGAGGTAGAAGAACCGGACGTTGAAGTGACGAACACATTCAGCATTGAAGTCGGAATTGAGCGTGCCATCGAGGATCCAGCGAAATTCGACTCCACACTAGAGACCGCTGACGCGTTCTACGAATTCAATTGATCTAGGCTGAACTTCCCTTACGCGGCGTCCCAACTAGTAGCTACGAGCCCCTCTACGCAATGAATCTTGAAGTGCTCGATTGCCCCGCTGATATTTGGCACGAGCTCGGTGTCTTATGGGGGAGTGACAACGACGATTTCCGGTACCCAAGGAGGTTCATCACCCTCAATCCTCGGGGCGCTCGAGAAGTACTGTTTTCCGAGCCCGATTTGAACAGATCTTCGCGATACGTTCGAAGAAGAGAGGCACGAGAGCCTGAATGGATTCTTAATCACGCAGAGAGAAGCTCACAACTGAGTTGAACTAGCTAGATCCCTTCTCGCTTCCGAGGAAGGCCGTGACGATACCGAAGATAGCCCCCGCCATGCCAAAGAGAGTGCCTGTCGACGTTGAGAGATGGGTGGCGTCGGTAGCGATACCGCCGCCAACGAGCGCTATCCAGAGCGCCAGAGCAATCATAAAACGGCCCGTGTTGAAGGTGACGCCGCCGAGTAACTGACTCGCAAGTTCTTGCGCACTTGACTGAGCGGCCGCATCCACGTCAGCTGGCGTCTTGGCTGTCGCGTTTGCATCAAGGATCGAAATCAGTGGTGGAAAATTCGATGCCAGTTGTGCGCTGAAAAGGTGCGCGGCATCGGGAGTCTGAGGCTGCGCGCGGATTGCTGTTGCCATAAGATTCACCAACTCAGGGCTGGGCTGGCGTCGCTCGAAGAAGAGTCCCATTTCCTTGAACCTCCTGGGTTGCTTGACTTAATGTACGTCGACCGACGACCTCTCGCCGAAGGATTCTCAAGCGGGGACTGCTGTCGATTTAGTTGACAGATGTCAACCGAACCTTCAGCAGTCCCGTTCGTTAATTTCAATGTGGAGATCTGCAATGGATCCTCCGTTCAGCTTGTTGACTCGTTTATGGGGTCCCCGTACATTCTGCTGCACCGAGATGATTGGGCAGGCTTCCGTCTTATAACGGGTTGAAACTTGAGCCTGTGTCGTTTGTCAGCGTTTGAGGACAACTTTCTCGAGACCGAGCGCCTACCGAACTGATTCAGAAAGATGAACAACAGTTGCGTCGCCGATCGACTCGTAGCGTTCGGGCGAGGCGGTAAGCAAGATGACTTGTGCCGACTTAGCCGCTTCGGCGAAGACCGGACCGAGTCGCCTTAATCGTACCGGGTCTGTGAACCCCAGCACATCGTCCAAGATCACTGGGGCGCCCGCATCTCCATCTGGTCCGTCCGGATTGACGAGGATTGCACATGCTAGTACAGCGATTACCGCCAGTTGTTCACGTGCACCGGTCGAGAGTTGGGCAAAGGAGACCGTTGTACCATTCATCGTTCGTGATTCGATTGAGAAGTCAGAAGGACTCACGGAGATAATCGCCGTTGGACCGAAAACGAAGCGAGCCAATCGGTTGACTTCGTCTGCGTATGGCTTGGCTCGATTCGCCCGGGCCGTCTCGCGATGTCGGCTGAATGTGTCGTAAAGTAGTTGTGCTGCGCGGGCACGACGTTCGAACGCCTCGTGTTCGCGCGTAAATACATCAACATTCACGTGAGCTTGGTCGAGGTCGGCTTGGAGATCCTGAGCACCGAGCGCCCGGAGTTCGCCGGTCAACTGCTCTCGGCGCATTCGATCAGTTTCGAGCTCGCCGCGTGTTCGTCGCTCGCGGGCATCGAGGTTCTCGGCGGCAGCGCGGACCGTGTCAGGAGCAATAGCATCCCGACGGGCACGCATCGTTACCTCCTTGCCCTGGGCGTCATCGAGCTCTTTGCGGCAAGCCTCTACGATCGCAGCGAGAGTCTCGTCGTCTCGTATTCCTCGGGCCTCTTCCAGAACCTGCTTCGCTCGCTCAAAGGCCTGCTGGGCTTGTGTGCGTTCACCAAACATCTGACTCAGCTCGATTCGTTGGCCGGCCGCCTGTTCATCTAGGACACGACGAGTCGCGTACGGTTCCGCAAGTGCTGATCGGGCCGCCGCAGTGGATGCAGCAGCCTCCGCCAATACGTTCCGGGCGCTATCTACATCCAGTGAATCGTCTCCGGCGGCAAAGTCGGCGACTGTTGCCACGGCGTTCTCAAACTTCGCGCGCAGTTGCTCGGAGGTGAGATCGAAGAGCGCGTTGTTTCGTCGTTCGTCGGCGTAGCGAAGGTCCTGTTTGGCCGCAGCGACGGCTTCAAGGCGTTGCTCGAGGTCACCACGGGGATCCTCGGGCTTGAGTCCGTACTTCCGAACAACTTTGGCGAGGTTGGTGTGAGCATCTGCGACAGCCACGGCAATCTCGGTATCAGTGTGAGATGCAACGGTGACCGTCGCGATCTCTCCGATCTGGACTGTCGATGATTCCTCAACATTCCAGCGCTTGACGGTGCCACCTTCTAGTTCCTCGCTCACGCCGTCAATGGAAATCACAACTGCTGTTTTTGGTTCAAATGTCACTTCAGGTTGTGCCGCTGTGCGCGCTGCGTCGGCTTGAGCAACCCCTGTTAGTGCTTGATCAAGTACGCTCCGAGTCTTCGGAGTGAGTGCAGAGTTTGCATCGAGGACCCGTGTTGCATTGACACGACTGTCCTCGGCCCGGCTGAGTTCGTCAATCCGGCGACGAAGCAGGCCCACCGTGACTCGGGCATCTCGTCGCTGGAGTTCGATGGTCGCAGCACGCTCAGCGTCCTCGGCTCGTGCGATCGCTTGCTCGAGTTCGTCCACCTGTTCCGCTAACTCCATGACGGATGTTTCCGCACTCGCAAGGGTCTCAGCCAATGCGTCGTGCTTTGCAATGAGGCGGTCAAGGTCGCTACTCGAGTTCTGCTCAGCGGCAATGAGAGTGACCCGCGCCCCTTGATCCCGCTCGGCCCCGGCTAGCTCACTTTCGGCCAGCCGGCGCGTCGACGCGGCGTCTGCGAAGTCCCGCTCCGCCGCGTCGAGTTCGACGAGCGCTCGATCCACTTCGAGGTGCTCGATTCGGCACTGCTCCAAACGGTCTTCAGCTTTGCCGATTCGCTCAGCAGTTGCAATGAACTCGGCCCCACGTTGCTCGAGACCCTGGAGCGATTGCTCGGCCGATTCGAGGTCAGCCGAGGCCGCGACGAGACGATCCGTCATTTGACTCCGCTCAATCTTGTCTCGTCCGCCAGGAGTGAAATAGCGCGCGTACTCGCTCTCGATTGCCCCAACAAGGTCAGCTCCAGCGTCGGGCTCGGAAGAGCGAGCATTAGTTGCTCGGTCGAGGGCCGCCATTAAGGAGGTGGATTGAGAGATGGCGTGTTGACCAACTGTGCTGCCTTGGACAAAGCGAAGTGCATCGAACAGTGGCCTATCGAGATGAGCATCGAGGAGTTGCTGGACACGGTTGTGAGCGTCACGACCAGTCAGCTGCTCGGGTCGGGGCGCGGAGATTGTCAGTTTGGTGACAGGGTTCTTGAGCCACCGCTTTGAATATGTGAATCGATACTCACCGAGACTCAGTTCAGCCTCCACCTCTGGACCAGCATCAGCATCGACGGGCTTCACGCTTGTAATCTCGGCTCGCCTCGAGTCGTGGAAGAGTCGAAGCAAGATGTCCAACCCTTCAGTGATCGAGGACTTGCCTACTTCGTTTGGACCAACCAGGACAGTAACTCCGCGAGGAGCGAATTCGACGGTGTGTTCCTCCACCCCCCGAAACTGCTTGAGTGTTATTCGATGCACTCTCATCGTGCAACCTCAAGCAATCGATAGAGAGTCCTCAGCGCTAGGACGGCATCCTCGCGAGCGTCACCGTCGCTAGCCGCCATCTTTACGAGTTCGGCGACGGCGTCGTCGCCGTATCCACCTACGGACAAGTTGGTGAGGTCGGTGTCGTCAACGAGAACCGCGAGATCGCAGTGGTCTTCGGATAGACGCACCGAGGCATAGAGATCACTCGCCTCGTCGAGTAACTGATCGAGCGCACCGCGCTCAGCAAGATTTACGGTCCCTTCGAGGACTAAGCGAAGGGCCGTCCGGGTGCGGTCTCCCGGCGCAGAAAGCTCAGACTGAACTGAGATAAGGAGGTCTTTCCCTGAGGCGAAGATCTCGGGGCGGTGAAATCGCCACTCACCGACTTCGACTGTCACGACTTCGGGCTCGCCTTCACCGAAGGTGATGACAAGAGCCCTGTTCGTTGTCTCGATGTCCTCACGAAAGTTCGTCATTAGGGGGGCACCGGAGTACCAAACTCGATTTGACTGCCCGACCGGGAGAGACGAGTGCCGATCGCCGAGAGCGACGTAGTCAACGAGACCGCTACGAATGGCAGCCTCGACGCCGGCGAGCCGGATCAAGTTGAAGTTTCCGGGATCGGGATTGATGGCGTCGATCCCACCGTGACCCACGAGAATCCGAGAAACACCAGATGCTGGCGGATCCAGTCCCTCAAGCGCATCACTCACGAGGTCACGATCGGGCCGTCGGCTCTTCCAAGGGGCTCCGAATATTTCCAAGCGCCCACCCGCAACTTGGTGAACGGTCGAGTCTCGGAGGACAGTGATCATCGCTGGAATCCGATTTAGGAGGTCCCCTGTTGACCACAAGGCCTCCGGGCTGTCAGCGTCGTGATTTCCGGGAAGGAGGAAGACCGGCACAGAAAATGCCTCCAAGGCTTCGATCGTGCGCGCCACTATGCGTCGATCGGGTTGAACGGAGTCGAAGACATCGCCAGCAATGACAACGGCGTCGCACCCCTTCTCGTTGGCCAGGGCGGATAGTTTACGAAGCGCGTTGAACTGATCGTCGGTATAACGCGCCTGTGCGTCGTGGTCAAAAAAGCGACGAGTCATTCCAAGTTGTAGGTCGGAGGAATGCAGAATGCGCGCCACGGTCTGATTGTACGTCTGCCCTGTTACAAGGGCTCTGCTGGGAGAGACGATTGCATTCGATGCCTTCGGGGCCTATAATTGAACCATGAAATCAATGATTGAGGAATCACTGAATTCACTTGCAAGATGGCGTGAATGAGCGCCAGAGTTTGCGCCGATCCTTATTTGGAGATGGACGGCCCCATTCCTCTAATGGCCGGTCCGGGCACGGGCAAGACTTATCAACTTGCTAAGCACATTCAGTCGTTGGTTGACACGCATGGAGTCCCAAACGCGCATAATTAAACATGGGTCTAAAGTGTCGAGATGCGGACTATGTACACTTGCGTTTCGCACCGAGTCCTGGCATTTTGTTTCTACTTCATTCACAAAACGTCTGGTGGTATTTTCCGGGTGACGTCCGCGCCAAGCCTCTGGATTATTCTTGAGGCAATTGCGGCAATTGTCGGAACAATTGTACTTGTCGCGGGTTTAATCCTCGCACGGCGATATGGAAGGACTGCCGCCGGAGGCGTCGCCGGAAACGCATACCCGCGCCAACAGGGCCTAGTCATGAGTGTTCGTGTGTCGGTGAGGGCGGTTGGTCTGTCTCGGCTCAGATTCTCGGATGACGAATCTTCTCCTACTATCAGAGTGACCGAGGTGCACACAGCCGAAGAGGAACTTCGGGATGGAGAAAGCTGGACGGCCAAACTGGTTGACATGAAGGAGGAAGTTATCGATCCGGGTGAGGAGGTCTCTAGGACCAAACTGTTTCCATTGCCTCCTCCAGTGGACTCCCTGGTCGGCTGGCGAATCGAGTTCAAATTCGGCGTGGGTCAAACTGCGCATCGCTGGAGGAGATCTAGACCGTCTCCCTGGCTCTGGGCAGAAGAGGTGTTCGTTCCCAGACCCAGGTCAGTGCGTGTACAATTGACGCATGGGAATGGTTATTAAGCGCAACCAGTTGGAGGAGTACCGCCAGTCGTTCTACGCGCCTTCAAAACCCGATGAGGATGCGGACGTGGAGTTGCGTGAATCCTCCGCGCCGGGTCTCGTCCAGCAGCCAAGTAATTAGTCGGTAGGCGCAACATCGAACTCAAAGTTCGATGTTGCGCTGGATGGGCGGCGGAGGCCCTGCGGCACCCCCTTCTTTGTGACGCAATT
>Ga0307374_10013959_pt1 | contig 10997 bp, 10 predicted proteins | sample OX3MG_FD_202532 | JGI IMG/M metagenome (GOLD analysis project Ga0307374, IMG submission 202532) | Soil microbial communities from Risofladan, Vaasa, Finland - OX-3 | ecosystem: Environmental > Terrestrial > Soil > Coastal area > Acid sulfate soil | place: Finland: Risofladan, Vaasa | collected... | reverse complement strand
GCCAACTCGCTCTGGCTGATCCAGAGCCGTTCCTGCCGCTGCCTTCGCGTTCGGGTTCCCATCGCCATCGAGTCTGCTCCGGAACTCTCGATGAGCATTCTACGGAGATTCCTCGCACATACAAGTGACATCACGTTACAAATCCAAGAAATCTTTCGTGCCCGACTTTCACCACGGGCTGCTAGTTTCCTGTCACAGTGGTTCGTGACATAAGTTCAGGAGGGTTGGACAGCGACCGTGCGCTGGGCGAAACGAGCGATGCTGTCCAGGATTTCGTCCGCCGTTTTCGTCCAAACAAACGGCGTGGGATTTTCGTTGTGTGCGTCGATGTATTCGCGAATGGCGGCTTCCAGTTCTTTCACGCTTCGGAATACGCCGCGCCGAATGCGTTTGTTGGTAATTTCAGCGAACCAACGCTCTACCAGGTTGATCCAAGACGCGTAGGTTGGCGTAAAATGCAGATGGAATCGAGGCCGTTTCGCGAACCATTTCCTAATGAGCGCCGTCTTGTGGGTACCGTAATTATCCATGATGATGTGCGCCTCCAGCCCGGCGGGCACGTTGGCCTCGATCAGATCCAAGAACTGGCGAAACTCAGTGGAACGATGGCGCCGGTGCAGTTGGCCGATCACCCGGCTGGTCTTCAATTCCAGCGCGGCAAACAGGGATGTCGTCCCGTGGCGCTGATAGTCATGGGTACGCCGCTCGACTTGCCCCGGCCGCAGGGGCAGCAAGGGCTGGGTGCGGTCCAACGCTTGAATCTGGCTCTTCTCGTCCACGCAGAAGACCAGGGCGTGATCCGGTGGGTTCATATATAGGCCCACGATGTCGCGCACCTTCTCGATGAGCAACGGATCGGGCGAGAGTTTGAAGGTCTCAGTGCGATGGGGCTGCAAGCCAAAGGCGCGCCAAACCCGGCTGATCGTCATGCGGCTCAGCCCGGTGGCTCGGGCCAAGCCGCGGGTGCTCCAATGAGTCTGTCCGCGCGGGATGGTCTCCAAAGTCCGAACCACAATGTGCTCGACCTGCGCGTCGTTGACTTTGCGGGGTGCTCCGGGTCGCGGCTCATCGTAGAGCCCCTCCAGGCGAGCCTTCAGGAATCGGGCACGCCACTTGCCCACCATGCCCAGCGAGCAGCGCAGTTTCTTGGCCACGCTCTTGTTATCGAGTCCCTCGCCGCAGGCCAGCACCACCCCCGCGCGTCGCGCCAGGGCTGCTTGGATACGCGCACGATGAGCCAGGGCTTGAAGGCGCTCTCGCTCATCCGCAGCCAGGATCAAAGGTTTTTTGGGGCGTCCGGTTCGCATCTGAGCCTCCTACATCTTAGACGCAACCCGGTCCTATTTAGTTCACTTATTTCTGTGACAGGAGACTAGAGCGAATGTCCCAAACCACTGGCAACATCCCGGTTGGACAGCTACCCTCCTAGAGGGGAGAGGCAATGCCGCATTACCAACTACGTTACAGGGTTCAGACATGCCTGCGAAAAGAACAGAACGTCTCGATCGCTTCTGGAGCGCACACCGTAAGACTACTCTTCGCTGAAAGGGAGGCGGTACGCGGAGCCGGCATAATCGCGGAGTTGGAAATCGAAGCTCAGAACAACCGCGAGGCCCAACTCGTGGCGGCCGAGTCTGCGATTCCGCCAGTCCTTGATGCCCTTTCATTCTCTACCGGGACGCCGCTGTTGCTCGAAAGCTGCGAAACCGTTCTCAAGAATGAGGCGAGAAGCGAATTGCGAAAGCTGATTTATGTTGGGAAAAGAAGTGCGCCTGTCTCGGTCGAACTGAGCGACGAGGACCTTGTCGGCGCAAGCGTGCTCTTGACCTCCCCTGCGGAACAGGAGATTGCGCTTCTCTAGCACCGATACGCTAAGCACAGGCAGTTAACCCTCGACCGTTTCATCTTTCAGTGGCTAGCGTTTGAATCCTTGGCCGGGGATGCCGACGTTCCAACCCCCTGCCCGAAGTGTGGGCACGTAAGGACGCACCGGGGCTCCAATAAGCAACGCGCCTTCGAATTATTCAAGGCAGCGGCACCGGCGTGTGCGCAAGCCAGATTTAACAGGGAAATCTGGGGTACGATGCGAAATGAGGTCTTTCATGGCAGGAAATATGCTGCCCCCGCTTTCTTGCTCCAACTCATGCCCGTGGCCAACACACTCCGCCGCGCTTGCGAGATCGAGGTCAGCCGCCAGCACAATGTGGTCGCGGGACAGCAGCCCCAGACGGCCATTGAGCAAACGTACTATGTGAATTACTTCATTTCGTGGAAGACGAAGAGCCCCGACGAAGCATTCGCCCAAGACTACCCGAGGGCAGCTCTGGCCGAAATGGCCGCGGAGGCAGAGCCGGGCAGAGTCGGAATGCACTTTCCAGAAGCTGCTGGATTCAACCTGCTGGCTGGCCCCTATGATTGGTGAAAGACGGAGAGCCCGAAATTCAATCGATGGACACAAAATTGGGCACAGTCAGAATGAGGCCGCTCAGTTGCCGGTTGCGAGTGAGACGATAAGCGCCGTACACTGAGGCAGTTACACGCCAGCGCGCCCGTAGCTCAGAGGATAGAGCGTCTGCCTTCTAAGCAGAGGGTCGCAGGTTCGAATCCTGCCGGGCGCGCCATTCCATCCCGGTCCAGCCCGGAGACAAAAGAAATTTTGTACTTTGCCTGCGTTCCACGAATCCGGAACCAATCTCGCCGAATTTGCCACATTTCAGCTCCCTGCGGGGGAGCCGCAGCGAAGCGCACGGATGCGCGGCGGAATGTCGCCTCAAAAGGTGCCTGCTCTGGAGCGGGAACCTACCGCGCCGGGGGCACAGTAGTCACGCCACCCGCATTCTTTCCCGTCAGCGCGATTCCAGAAGTGCCGCCGCGCCCGCCGCGGCGCCCAGCAGCGGCGTTTCCCCGTTGAGCGCCACCATGATCGGCATAGCGGCCAGCAGATCGACCAGTTCCGCCTTCTGCAAAAAGGCTTCGACGAACGCGCCGCCGGTGATTTTCGGCAGGATCTTGGGGGCGATTCCGCCGGCGACGAATACCCCGCCGCGCGCCAGCGTCTTGAACGCCATATTGCCCGCCTCCGCCCCGTAGAGGCGCACCCAGAGATCGACCGCCGCCACGCAGATGGCGCAGGCCCCGTCGAGGGCCCGGCGGGTAATTTCAACCGCGGGATCTTCGTGCTCGCCGTGAAAGTCGGGGTGGTCGACGCCGGGTCCCAGGAAGCGGTGAATTTTGTGGAAGCCGCGGCCGGAGACGATGCTCTCGACATCCACCCAGGTCTGCTCCTTCTTCAGAAACCGCAGCAGCTCGATTTCTTCGCCGGTCCGCGGTGCGAAATCGGAGTGACCGCCTTCGGTCGGCACCACCCGGTAGCCCTTCCCGTCCCACACGCGAAACGATTCGCCCAGGCCCGTGCCTGCCGCGACGAGCGCTTGCGTGGCTTGCGGCGCCGGCCGGCCGCTCTGAAGCACCACGACCTCCTCCGGCTCGAGCGCGTCGATGCCCGCGAAGGTGGCTTCCATGTCATTCATCAGCCTCACGCGCCCGGTCCCCAGGACGGCGCCGGCCACGGCCGCGTCCACCAGCCACGAGAGATTGGTCGGTTGCACACGAGAGCCGATCACCGGCCCCGCCACGCCGAAACAGGCCGCTTCACATTTCGCTCCGGAACCGAGTTCCGCGACAAAAGCGCGCAGCATTTTCTCGAACGACTCGACTTCCCGGCTGGGGAATTTTCGCTCGTGAAGTTTGCGCAGCTTCCGGCCCTCGCGCTCGAACGCCGCCAGATTCGTCTTCGTGCCTCCGATATCGCCGCCAAGAATCATGTTTCTCTCCCGTCCGTTTGCCGTATCCATCTATTTTTTCGCAATCCTACCGCGCAAGCAAGCCGCATCGGCCGCTCGGCAGACGGCTAGGAATCTCTCGCCCTTTGCTGTATCTTGAACTAGCGACTACGGAGGACAGCATGGCCGAAGAGAATTGCTCGAATCCGCCAGCTGCGCCCGCCGGCGAATCCGCCCGGCCCGGCCAGCGAATGGTGCATTGCGTCAAATTTGACCGGGAAATGCCCGGGCTCGAGCGCCCGCCCTGGAAGGGCGAGCTGGGCAAGCGGGTGTATGAAAACGTTTCCCAGGAAGCCTGGCGGATGTGGGTTGAGTATTCGAAAATGCTGATGAACGAATACCGCCTGAATCCTTTGGACCCGAACTCGCAGAAATTCGTCGAGGAGCAGATGGAGCAGTTCTTCTTTGGCGAAGGCGCGAAGCTGCCCGAAGGCTACGTCCCCCCAAAAACCAAGTCCTGAGCTGCCGGAAATTCCTTTCATGGAAGTGGCGGGCGGATGGTAATGTGCGCCGGGGCGGTTGAGGCGCACCCTGAAGAAGGAGCCAATCGTTTTGCTTCCCTCGGACACTTCCCCCGCCCGGAAGCAAAGGGCCGCCGCGTGGTCCTGGCGTCGCGTGCTGTTCGGGTTTCTGCGTCTGGCTGTCGGCCTCGCGCTGCTGGCCTACCTGGCCAAGTCGGGCCTGATCCACGGCCGGGATCTCGCGCGCCTTTTCCTGGCCGCCTGGCCGTTGACGCTGGCGGCTCTGATTCTGGTCCTGCTCCATCTGGCGCTGATCGCCTGGCGTCTTTCCCTCCTGTTTCGGCCCCAGGGGTTGAAGCTTTCCTTCGTGGCGTCCATGCGGCTGGCCCTGGTCGGCCTGTTCTTCGAAATTTTCATGCCGGGGGCCATAGGCGGGACCGTGGCCAAATTGTTCTATGCCACGCGGGAAAACCAGGGCCGCCGGACCCAGGTCGCGACCGTTATTCTGTTCGACAGAATGGTCGGCATATTTTCCTTGATCGCTCTGCCCCTGATTTTCGCCCTGCCGTTTTATCGGGTTGTTTCCCGCGCGCCTGCGCTACAGACCATCCTGCTTGTTTACGCGGTCATCGCATCGTTGCTGATCGCCGCCTTCCTGGCTTGCCTGTGGCGCGGGTCCGATGTGGACCGTTTTGCCCATGCCACCCACTATCGCCCGCTGCGGAAGGCTCTTTCGCGAGGGCTGGAAACGGTCGGGGGGTACCGGGGAAGCCGCGCGACCCTTTTTTCCGTCTTTGGCCTTTCGCTCCTCGGCAATCTTTCCATCGTTGGGGTGATCGCCTTGGGGGTCCGGGTGGTGCATCCGGCCAGCGTGGCCTGGCGGCTTTGCCTGCTCGTTCCGATCGGTCAGCTCATCAACAGCATTCCGTTGACCCCCGGCGGTCTGGGGGTGGGAGAGATAGCGTTCAACACGTTATTCAAACTCGGTGGCCTGAGTGGGGGAGTGGAAGCGGTGTTGTGCTGGCGGATCTGGTCCGCGATGGCGAGCGGCATTGGCCTCTACTTCTATCTCCGGGGCATGGAGCGCCATATCGTAACCACCGAGGTTCCCGGAGATGAAGACCCGCTTCGGCCGGAGGGCGAGAGCCGGCCTTCGGTCTGAGACGCCCGCCGGGTATCCCCGGAATGCGCAACCCTGTATGTCGACAGGGGTTGGGGCGGCCCGCCCGGAGTGGTAATGTATATTTCCTGAGGGTAATAGCGAATGCCGAAACTCTCCGTCCGCCGCACGGCCAGGCACTGGAGTCGCACGTACCGGGAAGCCCGGATGGTCGCCTTGGCGTTGAAGTCGCCAAATCATCCGATTCTCGCCCACGTTGTGGTGACGCGGCGCTGCAACCTCGCCTGCACCTACTGCAACGAATTCGATAACTTCTCGAACCCCGTCCCGACCGCCGAGCTGCTGCGCCGCATCGACCTGCTGGCCGCTCTGGGCACAACCGTCATTACCCTGACGGGGGGCGAGCCCCTGCTTCATCCCGATCTCGAGCAGGTCATCGGGAGGATTCGCCAACGCGGCATCGTTGCGGTGCTCGTCACAAACGGATATCTGCTCACCATCGAGCGGATCGAGCGCCTGAACCGGGCCGGGCTCGACCGGATGCAGATCAGCGTGGATAACGTCAATCCCGACGATGCATCGAAGAAAAGCCTGAAAGTCCTCGATAAAAAGCTCCAGTGGCTGGCGCAGTTTGCGGATTTTCCGACGAGCATCCACTCCGTGGTCGGGGCCCACATCGATCACCCCGAGGACGCGCTCACGGTCGCCCGGCGGGCAACCGAGCTGGGCCTGATCAGCACGGTTGGGGTTGTTCACGACGATGCGGGACGCCTGGAGCCGTTGAACGAGAAGCAGCAGCGCGTCGTCGAAGACATCGAAGGCCTCTCCAAATCCCGCTTTTCGTTCGCGCGGCACAATCCGTGGCGGGCGAATCTGGTTCGCGGCCTGCCGAACGAGTGGCATTGCACGGCCGGCGGCCGTCACCTCTATATCTGCGAGGACGGTCTGGTCCACCTTTGCCTGGCGCAACGCGGATATCCCGGCACCCCGCTTTCTCAATACACGCGGGAAGACGTCATCCGGGAATCGAAGACGGTGAAGCCCTGCGCCCCGTACTGCACGATTTTCTGCGTTCAGCGGGTGGCCTCGCTCGACAAGTTGCGGACCGATCCGAAGCAAGCCCTGGTCCAGTTATTCCCCGCCCGCGGCGGGCAAGGCCAGCCGGCGGCGCTTCCAGCTCCCATACGAGTTCTGAAAGCTCTCTTTCTGCCCGCGCGCGAAGCCTCCGCCGCGCGGTTCTTCCGAAAAGCAGCCTTGCGGTTTCTGAAAGTCGATTAAGCGATTGAACGATTGTGTTTCGGCGACGGCTTCGACGCCGTCAGTTGCGGCCGTTGGTGCGCAGCCGTATGTGCCGGCGCAGGGTGGCTCGGGAGATTTGCAGCGTGTGGCAGAGATCCTCTTCGGAAGCGGCGGAAACATCCTGCTCGGCGATCTGGCGCGGCAATTCCCGTTCGCGCCGGATGACCAGGCGGTAGAACCGCTCGAGGTCCCGGGTCGCTTCCCCCCAACCCCACTGCTCGGCGTCGAGGCGGGCCTGCCGGCTCATTCGTTCCCGAAGCGGGCGATCGCCAAGCAATTGGCGGATGGCGCCGACCGCGTCCGATGGACTGGCGGGATCATAGAGGTAGCCCGTGACCCCAGGCTGCACGATGTCCGGGATTCCGCCGGCGGCGGCCGCCACAACGGGACAACCGGAAGCCATGGCCTCCAGAAGCACCAGTCCCAGGGTTTCCGTTCTCGACGGCAAAAAGAATACGTCGGCGGAAGCGAAAGCCGCCGCCAGATCCATTCCTTCCAGGAAACCGGCAAAATAGGTGGGCGTACCGGCGAAGTATTCTTCCAGCTTGCCGCGGTGGGGGCCGTCGCCGACAAGCGCCAATCGCAGTCCCGGCAACTCATCGAGAACCGACCGGCAGCGCTCGATCTCCTTCTCGGCGGAAAGACGCCCCACGTACAAAAGAAGATGATCTTCCGGATGTCCCCCGGTCAGTCTGGCGCGCATCTGCGCGGAGGCGCGCCCCGGATGAAACGTTTGCGTATCGACCCCGCGCCGCCATAGCTCGACCCGCTCAATTCCTCGTTCCTGAAGGTCCATTTGCATGGCGCGCGAGGTGGCCAGGGTGAGATCCGCCCGGTTGTATCCCATCCGGATACCCCACCACAGGAGCCATTCCAGGCGGCCCATGCCGTAATAGCGCAGATACTTGCCGAGCTGCGTGTGATAGGAGACGACGAGCGGCACCCGGCACGAGGTGCTGTAGAAAAACGCGGATACGGCCAGACACGCCGGGTTGACCGCGTGGATCAGGTCGGGCTGAAATTCAGACAGCGCCTTTTTGATCGACGGCCTGGGAATCGCCACGATCTGGTCCGGATACAGCGGAAACTTGAACCCCGGCACGGAGTGGACGGGCGTGCCTTCGAAATCCGAGACGCTTTGCGGCGCGACGACGAGGACCTTCTGGCCCGATTCGCGCAGGTGACGAACCGTGTGGAGCAGGCGCGTGGTAATGCCGTCGATCCTCGGCAGGAATCTTTCGGTAAAAAGGGCGATGCGCAGGGGTGGTTCTTCTTCGAGAGCCGCTGTCTGCCGAAGAAGGCGGGATCCTTGGGTCAATGGTTGTCTTGGCAACGCCATATTCCGCCCCACCGATGCATGATTCCGTTGCTCTCCAAGTTGCCGGTGAAGTTTAGCCGCAGGCTCATTGGCGTCCCGAAGAGGCGGTACTGCCTGCGCCTCCCTTGAACCGAGTTTGGACCCGTAGGGGGAAGCTCGTACGGGGAAAATCGTCCGCCCGCATTCGCCGGACAGAACCACATTCGTGATTCATTCCGGCTTGATCGATACCTCCGCGCGCGTTTCCAGCTTGTCGCGGGCGCCATCCCCTCCCGGCGACAACGTGGCGTGATCGAACTGCCCGTTTCGCGAGAAGAGCAGGCGCAGGATGGGCCGCAGGCGGTCGCTTCCCAGAATAATGACCGCCGTGACCGCCGGATCGAGCCAGCCCGGCTTGCCGTTGCCGCCATCCAAATAAAAGGAGATCGGGTGCCAGCCGTAGCCCTCGAGATCAAAGAAAATCCGATCGGTAAACCGGCGCCGGCCGTAAGGATAATCGGGGTAGCGGCGCAGGACATCGCCGGCGGTCGCCAGCTCTCGCAACGGGGCCGGTTCCTCGTAGGCCGGCAGGAAGAGAACGGTACTTTGCCGCTCGGTTCGGATCGCCCCGACGAATTCCGCCCAGGTTTGCGCCGGACTCAGGTTCACGACCGTGTTCGGACGGCAACCGTGGCGGTCGCCCCCGGCGAGGACGGGCATATCGTACTCCTCGGCCATGCGCAGCACGTCCCGGTTCTCGGTCCACGAACGCATCCCGTTCACTTCCAGGGCATGAATCCAGCTGCCGCACCGAACCAGAAGCTCGCGCAGCGAAGCCAGGTGCTCGGGACCTGTGGTTCGAAGAATGTTTTGCAAAGGGTGATTGAGAACCACCAATGTACCCGGGGAACCATGAAGAAAGGCAAGCAGCTCACGGAGTTTTTCATCCCCGGGAGAGGCCGTGTAGTCCGACAATGCCTTCATGATCTCGACCGAATGGTCGGGAGGAAGGTGATGAACGCCCAGGTGGAAGGTGTTCCCGGCGAACGGTATCGTCCATTCCATGGAAATAGGGACCGGGACCGAAGCGCCCGGCTTCTGCAAGGAAAGCGGGCCATCGATCGTGTCGTGATCGGTCATCGATACCAGCGCCGCCAGGCCCAATTTCCGCTCAATTTGTTCCGTTTCGGAGGCCACCACCATTTCGGGCGTGACGGGAGGGGTCCAATAGGCGCGGTGAAAATCGAGCGTCTTGCCCTTGATTTCCCGGTATCGGTCCAGTCCGGACTGAACCATTCGGGTGATGAATCCGGTCCGAAGAAACTCAATATAGTGCGGGAAAAAGCCCAGATTTTCCTTTGAATGGCAAGTATGACTATGCAATGAAATGCCGGTGCGGAATCCCGTCACCGGCCGTATGACTCCATTTTGTCTCTGCACCTGAGTGCGGGCTCGGTCCAAAACAACACCTCCTGAGTGCGGCAGGGCCGATCATTGGTGCCCCTGCAAATAAACTCGCCTATCGCCCCATCCAGGGGAGAACGGATTGATCGCGCGGCTCTTGGGATGTTCCGCCGCACCGTTCTGTAAGCGGATGGCTGGCAAAAACATGAGACCTTCGCCGAGGATTTGCATCTTCGCCTGCGGACTCAGACTGGCCATGCTGCGACGCATCCCTCGCCCCGCTCTCCATGTATTGCTTCACACACCGGGGCACGGACAACCCGTTCGCCTGGGGGTTGCCTGCCACCTCGGTCCGGGAGGCTTTTGGCTGCCGATCTCGCCTGCTTCAGAGACTCGCGACGGCCCCGGACTCCGGGGCACCGGAGAGAAGGGTCATTTTTCCACATCGCGGGCAGAAGAGAAAGAGTATAGGCCAAAATCGGGACCTAATCCTCTACGATTCAGGAAATTCGGGGATTTCGAAACCCCGGGCGAGAGCGGAGCGAATCAGCCGTTTCCACCGTTTTTTGGCCTTCACCGCGGCGCGGCGGGATGCTCGACCGGCAGTTCGGCAGAGAAGACGAACCTCAATTTCGCGTGAGCCGCGCGAAGCGCCTGTTCGACCCCGGCCGGCTCGCCGCCGCGTGCGAAGATGAAACCCAGATAGCTCGATCCTTCCGGCCAGGCCAGAACCGGATCGTGACGCCGCGCGGTGATTTCGATTTCTTCGACCGCCGGCGTCGCGAGCGCATCCTCCAAACCCTCCACGCGCTCGAAAATCCCGCTCCGCGGCACGGGAATCATCATGACCCCGGACGCGGCCCCTTCTCTTTCCCAATCGGCGCCCGGCAGTCCCAACGCGTGCCGCGCCAGCAATTCTTCGAGGCCGATCCGTTCCGGCCCGAACCGCAGCGCCCGCGAACAGAGCCCGCCAATCGGCCTGGGCTGGATTTCGAGGATCCATGGCCCTCGTTCATTCCATCGGAATTCGGCGTGGACCGGGCCGTGCGTCAGGCCCAGCGCGGCGATGGCGCCTTCGGAGCAGGCGCGAATGGCGTCTTGCGCCTCCCGGGGCAGGCGCGACGGGGTCACATAAATCGTCTCCTCGAAAAAGGGGCCTTCGAGCGGGTCGGGCTTGTCGAAAATGGCGAGCACGCGCACGCACCCGCCACTCACCAAACCCTCAACAGCCACTTCCCTGCCCGGAATGTATCGCTCGACGAGCAGCCGGTCGAGTTCGCCGCGCCGCTCGACCTGCACCGGCGGCGATTCGACCAAAGCGCGGATGCGCCGGGCCGCCTCGCGAAATTCGGCCGGATTGTCGGCGCGAATCACACCCTGGCTCGCCGCCAGCGCCAGCGGCTTAAGCACGCACGGGAACATGGCTCTTTCCGCCACTTCCTCCGGCGGCTCATCCAGCCGAAAAACGAAAAAATCGGGCACCGGCAATCCCGCCGCCCGGAACGCTTCCCGCTGCCGCAGCTTCGTCCGGCAATTTTCCACCGCTTCGACCGAGTGAAAGGCAAGTCCCAGCC
>Ga0307374_10013957_pt1 | contig 10997 bp, 13 predicted proteins | sample OX3MG_FD_202532 | JGI IMG/M metagenome (GOLD analysis project Ga0307374, IMG submission 202532) | Soil microbial communities from Risofladan, Vaasa, Finland - OX-3 | ecosystem: Environmental > Terrestrial > Soil > Coastal area > Acid sulfate soil | place: Finland: Risofladan, Vaasa | collected... | reverse complement strand
AATCGGAAGCTACAGCCACGATTCCCAACGCTGCCACGAGTATAATTTTATTCAAATTCTCACACGGTAGTATAAGACAGAAGGTTAGATTACGTCACTTAAATATACAGGAGCCACGTTATTGCTTGTTGCAGGTTTGGATGTTAAGAAGACAAATCGCTCTTGGTATGCTTGCAATTTTGTGCTTGGTCTCCGTCACAGGAATCTTTAGCAACGCGTACGTTCAGAGAACTCCTCAGAGTAGTTGTGGTTGGTCTGGTGGTACAGTCTATCTCAGTCAGACTCTAACCGCGGATAACATAGCTTGTTACGGTACTGAGTGGTATTTTGTTAACGCATACTTGGGTTCATCATCTAATATTATTCAAACGTTTGGTCTCGGTTCTAACGGTGGGAATCTTTCTCTACAACAGATTAATACCAATACCATCGTGACCTCGAACCAAGGTAGTTCTACTGAGAACGCAACATTCTACTATTCATCTTACGGTACTGTACCAACAGAGGTTATGGTAGGAAATTCTATAACCATACCAAAGTCAGCGTACTTTACAACTTACTCAACGTGGTTTTCGACCACAGGTAACAACGCCTACTGGAACTCGACTGGAGATTATCTTGAGGTTAAAACAACTGTTTCAAACGCTCTCCTGACTTGGTGGTTATCTTTTGTCGAAGTCAGCGTCACAGTTTCTTACACTGCCGTCGGAACCCTCGGTGGTCTCTTCGCCTCGAACCCAACCTTCCTGTACATTCACGACGGTGTGGTTATAACGGGTACTCTTCTTGCAACTACTGTAACCTATCAGGTTGACAACAACACGGTGGTTGTTCCACAGAATACGTGGTACGACAACGGTCATGTGTACTCTGTCACTCCGACCTCCAACTTAATCACGGGTACTACAACACAGATCTACGCGTACGCTATCGGTTCTGCTGGCAACCAGACCACGCTCTGTAATTCAGCAGAAGTATCTTCGACCTACTGGAACACTACGATCTTGTGGCAGAACGGGTGTGTCGCACCGGCGATTGTTTGGACTTTCGCGGACGTTGTTACTTTGCCTGGATTTTATGCATTTTTGGTCGCGTTTATTGACGTACCAATATTGTTGAAGAGTAAAAACTTCCTTCTTGCTATGACCGTTGGGCTGATTGTCGGCGGAGCGTTGGTCAGCGCAACGGGTACTTTAAGTCAACCGATTGAACTTCTGATATGGTTGGGAATCGTAACTTCGACTGCGTTTATTTTCGTCAGGTTGTACCAAGGCAGGAGCACAACCTAATTGTCAGTTAAGAAGCGTCGTAAGAAAGATTGGCGTTTCGATGGAGAAGTGTGGGTCGAACACTTCCCTACCAAGTCGAATGACTGGTAGAATCCTACTTCTCAATATCTTTCTCTAAGTCAGAGAAGATTGTTCCTTCGAACATTGAACCACTTCGAGACCTCTGTCTTGGTTTGGATTTTGAAGATGAGGTTCTCGTATGTTTGTCGAAGTCAGCCTCTAAATTATACATCGCGTTGCCTCCCATCGTCGCTAGAGTTGATAGAATCTTCTTACCCGTTATTCCTGTGGACTTTGGCTTTCCAGAAGTGTCAACAACAGGTCGTCCCTTCTTACCCCAAACAACCCGTTCGGCCTTTTTCTTCCCACGCTGGACGGCTTTAGCTTCTGCTTCGATCTTGACCTGTTTCTCGAACTCCTCGTTCATCTTCGCTTGGAACGTCTCGTTGTATACGTTATTGTAAATTTCCTGTTGCTCAGGAGTCAGAGATGATTTCTTCTTCAAGAACTTTGGGATGAGACCCATGCCTACAACAATGAGAACGGGACTATTACGTATTATGAATCTATTACTTACACGTAATAATTATAAGTGGTCGCTACGGTCTAGTTCTGTATCTTCTTGAAGTTCACCTTTCCCCTCCTCCTCGCCATTCTCTTCACGCTCATCATCTCTTCTGTTTCATTCTTCATGGTCTGCGAACCTGTCAACAGTACAACTCTTGGCTGTACTGGAGTCGGAGCGGTATACAGTCGAGACTACCAGTTAACGAACACCTCTTCCTTCCCGTATCTGAATCACCCGGACGAGTGGCCGTTCATGTCTGGAGCGTTTCTGGCTTTGATAAATCTTCTAACCTCGAACGAGCTAACCGGATTGTTCTTGTGTTCTATCCTGTTAGGTATCTTCGGGATAGGATGTATCTTAACCTACGAGAATCTACGTGTTAGTTGGAAGAGATACATTCCCGTCTTCGTCGTTGCTCCCGTCATCGTGGAGTACGGGTACGGTACGGAGATAATACAGGTTCTTCTTATGCTTCTCGGGTACATGTACTTTCAACAGTCGAAGTCTGTCAAAGCCGGAATCTTACTCGGACTCGCGTCAGGAGTCAAGTATCTTCCACTTCTGTTGTTACCAGTCTTCTTACAGTACTGTAAGAGTTGGAAGTATGACAAGGGTAAGACTAGAAATATTCTTCCGAATGAATTTACTGTCAACTTGAGTAACAGTCGTCCTGCTCTAGCTGTCAGTTGGCTCGGAACCTTCGGGTTCGGAATGTTTATTCAGTATGCGTTAAGTCCCGTGAACTTTGTCCGCTCGATTTCCTTCTACAGTGGTTATGGAATAGAGGGTTCTTGGATTGGTCTTCTCTTCCCAGGTTCCATCATTAACTACACAAAACAAACCACGTGGTACATTGGTCAGGGTACTTCTATTCATCCTCTCGATTTGTACGAGGCCGTCTCCGCGACTTTGGTGTTAGGATTTCTCGTGTACATTCTACGGCTTAAGAACTATACCTTCGAGGAGAAACTCATCTTCGTTTTCACCGATATCTTCGTGTTCCTATGGATTAGTGCACCACAGTTTTTGATAAATGTTGTTGGACTATTGCCCATTGTGTATGCTTTCAAAGTGAATAAGTTGAACATGGGAATATTCTATGTGTTGAATCTCTTCTGCTTCACACCATTCATATTCTTCTATGGAGGTCATACTTCTCTAATCGTTGCCTTCGATTTTCAGATCGTCGCAGAACTCTTCCTTGTTCTCTTCGTGTACGTCGCGTTCGTGGTACCAAAACATCTTTCCGAGTTTAGAATCTTCAAATCCAAACAGGCCGTACAGACTTGACAACTGGTTCAAGAAACACAATCGGTGTTATCTCATTGTTAGTATTCGTTCTCTCCATCTCGTTATCACTTGTTGAGTCCCTTCTAGGTTCTATTGGGTCAGCACTCTTTTGTATTATCATTGCGTTTTCTATTTCGTTCTCGCTCGCTGGAGTCGTAGATAAAAATTGAACCGTTTCATCTTTCTCCGTTGGTTCTACCGTTATCATCTTCTAGTCTTCTTACCCTTCATTCTCGGTTCTCCATTCCTTGGTATCATGCTTGGTATCATTGTTGCCGAACAGGTACCCTACATTTCCATCTCGTACTTCGTCTGGACTGCAATTTCCATCACTGCCGTCTCCATTGTTTTCAATCAAGTAGCTTACAAGAAGACCGTCAACGCTTTCAGGTATTCGGGTACCAGCATTGAAAGAAATCCCGTTGCTCGATTCCTGTTCCGTAGAATCGGTTCTGAAAGAATGCGTTGGTTTGGACTGTTTGGTCTCACGGGTTATTCTGCTTTCTTCTTTCTGTTGTACTATCTCATGTTTGGAGTCTCTGTATTCCAATACACCATCCTGCTCGGAGTCTGGTCGACTTTGATAATAATTACCGGAGTTGACGCTCTGAACGATGTACTTGCTACACGGACTATGAATTATCTTATGACCCACGACAATGGTGGTTGGGTGTACCAGAGATTCTTACCGAGGGTTGTTGTATGAGTCTCGCTAACCGTAAGAACCTTCCCGTTCCCGAGATCGTTCCACGTACCTGTCCTGATTGTGGTGGAGTTTTATTCGAGTATCGCGAACCGATTCGTACCTACAAGAACGGTCGTCACAGTTGGATGCTCGCTCAGGAATGGTTGTGCTGGCGGGACGGATACTATGACGCTTCGAACTTTCCTCTTCTGACCGAAGAGCAACGTGAACTTAGTAAGAACATGTTCCGTTCCAACATTCAAACAGGTATCTTAACCGAGACGTTGTTCAAGAAGACTGTCCGTGTTTATCCACCGTTCGAAGCAGAGATTCTAAAGAAAGACTATCTACCAGAACACTTGAGAGAAAAGAAATGAAGTTCTCTCCCTACGACTATCTCCTCGGTGGAGTCCAATCCAAAACGAACTACTCTGACTCGAATGAGAAATGTTGAGTGTACTTTCACAATGAAACATTTCTACGAGTATCTTCTGGGAGCAATAACAATATTTTGGGTTTTCTTAATGAGTTCAATACTCGTAACAAATTATTTTCTCTTTTATAATTCTATCGACTTTGGCAACTATGTTCAGGCTTTGTGGTCATCAGTCCACGGTATGTCTCTGCTAATGTCTAGTCACTTCTTTGATAATGTAGCTTATCCTAATGTAATTGTTCCGAGTTCATTTTTAGAAAACCATTTTATGCCAGCCTTGTTCATAGCGACACCATTCTACGCTCTGTTCCCAACTCCGGTGACTTTATCAATTTTCCAGTCCTGCTTGGTTGCGACAGGTGTAATTCCAGTATATCTTTTGGCAAAGAAGTTAACAACACCGTTCGAGGGGTTTGTGTTTGGTATAGCCTACCTTTGCAACCCGAGTCTGATATTTTCTGTGTTGAACGATTTCCATGCAGAAGTCTTTCTAATTCCACTGTTGATGTTCACCTTCTACTTCGGGTACTTCCAGAAGTGGAAGTCCTTCATTCTATTCTCCTTGTTATCCTGCACGGTTATCGAAGTCGCTCCTTTCTTGGTAGGGAGTATAGTTCTCTACTTGTTCTGGACAAAGAAGATTCGTCTCTACCGCTTCCTGTCTGCAGGTTTTCTTCTAGCCGTCTATTACATCTTCGCGATGTCTGCTAGGTACGCTCTCGGGTTCAGTCCGACCTACGGTGAAGCTCCCTCGTTCTTATCCTACTATTCGGTTCTCGGTATAACCCAGGACTCCGTCTTCAACGTTTTTACAACTGCTATTCTTCACCCTGCAAGAATCCTCCCTGCTCTTACCTACCAGTGGTACGGGAAGGTATTCTTACTCCTGTTCCTGTTCGGGAATACACTGTTCTTGTCTCTGTATCATTGGAAGTCCGTTGTTCTTATCGCACCGTGGTTGAGTCTTGCGTTGTTGTCGAACTTCGTATCTTATTACAGTCCCTATTTTCAGTATGCGGGCTTTGTATTATTCGGGATAACACCCCTAGCTATTTTAGGGTATAAACAGATACGCTCCAAGCACACTCCGAAGATGTTCATGTATCTTATCCTCTTCATGATTCTCTTCGTCTCGCTAACCGGATGTATGATTGCGTTATTCCAAACGAACCTCGTAACTGGCTACTTACCACCGTTCTCCTACCCACCGTATCAAGCGAACCAGAACCTCATTAATCTCATTCCTGTCGGTGCGAGTGTAGTTAGTTCTCCTCCATACTTCACTCACGTTGCAAATAGAATGGACGCGTGGCAATTATCTGTTCCTGACGCGAACGCGACGCTTCAGATCTCTCAAGCCACCGTTTTCTTACAACATGTTACACCTCAGTATGTTCTGTTATCTGAGAACCTTTCTTCCGACTACAACTCATATTGGATTTATACCCATCTTGTGGAAACGAAGAATTATGTTCTGGTTGCAAATACGACATTGTTGGCTTTGTGGAAATCTTGAAAGAGACAACCTTCTTTTCCTATCTCGCTCAATGTTCACTCATGGTGACTTTGCTAATTACAGGAATCTTTTCAATGGTTCTCAACGGTTGGAACGCGTATGATATTCTCCTCCCAGGTTTCTACTTCCCTCACGCTTACAACGTTGTCATGTTCTCCGTCTTCTATTTCGTTGTCTTGATTCCAAGATTTCGAACCTCAGCCTTCTGGGTCTTTCTCTTCGTCTATTCTCTCTCCGAGCTCTCGTGGTCTCTGTTCTTCTTTCCGGAACTTCAAACAGAACTCTGGGCACAGTCGATTCAGTTAGGACAAGCAATCTTCGTAGTTGTATTTGCGTTGTCTCTCATCTATGTTTGGAAGAAGAGATTCTTCAAGAATGTCCAAGCCGTCCTACTCGGGTATCTGATTTTGAATTTCTTCACCGTTGCTATCTGGTATCTCTGGCAAGTTCAATTCAACTGGGAGTATCACTTGTTCTATCTTGGGTTGATGTACTTCTTTCTTGGTAAGCGTTAGTGTTGTTCTCACCTACAAGGGAACACTTCTCCCTTCTACGCTACCACACTGTCTAGATTGTATTCACAATCAAACCTGTCCTCCCGACGAAGTCATTCTAATCGACGGTAACAAGGAAGGTCAGAACGAGACCGAGTCCATTCTAATTGGTTTCAAGAAAGCCAAAGGTGAGATTCTCTTTTCTACGAATGTAGATTGTTACGTCCCACGGGACTGGATAGAATCTCACCTTCGTTGGCACGGTCGTGGTTATCCTCTAGTCAGCGGGCTTAGAGTAGAACGTGGAGAGATAGGTTCTTCAAGAAATCCGCTAACCAAGGGTGACGCTCTGTTCGAGCAACGTCCGAACATTGGAGTTACAGGTTCAAACTTTTCGATAAGTAAAAATATACTTTCAAAGATAACGTGGCCTAGAATGAGACATGCGTGGGATATGGAGATTTCTTTACAGGTTCCAAAGTTTGTTATAGATACTTCCGTCATTGTTGTTCACGATCATCCGTTCAAGAACCTGAAAGATTCTTACGTCAAAGCCTTTCAGTATTCTGTCTGGGCCTTGGAAATGATACGGTTAACAAACAGTCGAATTACGATGGGTGGTAGATCTGGTGTTCGTATCTCGTTAAAGAATGTTCTGTTCGAAGCACTCCAAGTCAACCCTGTTCGCGTTTACCGCAAATATGGGGAGGGGAGCTTGCCTCGATTTTTGTTCAACCGCTTCGTATTCAGGCTTGGACAGTTCAGTGGTTTGGTTTACGGTGTTCTTTTTGTTTGACCTGAAAGACTACATCACAAAACAAGCCAAGTTCTCCATCGGTAATGTGTTCTCGGTTCCGGTTGGAACACTACTTCTCTTTCTTTTCACAAATTACTTGCACGTATTTTATATATACTCGTCGCTACTATCCTTGTGTGTTACAACCGTGATGAATTTCTGGATACAGCACTTCTTGAAAGTTATCCCGCTAAAGAAGGTAGAACCTTGAACTTCTGTCAGAATTGTAGTCACTCTCTAGAGTTGATTCTTAACCTCGGAGATCAACCATTGTGTAACGCGTTCCTAAACTCTACAGAAGAATTTGAAACGGAGAAGTTCTACCCTCTCCGTCTAGCCTACTGTAAGAACTGTTCTCTCACCCAACTCACCGATGTGCTACCGAGGGAATTGGTTTTCGGTAAGGACTTCAACTACTTGTCGAGTTCGAGTAAGAGTGTTGTAGAATACTACCAATACCTCGCGGAGAAGTTTATCAGAATGTTCCGTCCGACCTCTGTTCTTGAAATCGCGTCGAACGATGGAGTCTTTCTTCAACCGTTCAAGAAACAGGGAATCAAAGTTCTCGGTGTCGAACCTGCACCGAAGCCGGCACAGATTGCAATCGACCAAGATATTCCAACCCGTGTTGAATACTTCGAGGATTGTTATCAGGACATTGACATTACACCCGACATAATTTGTGCCTTCGATGTTCTTGCACACTGTGAGAGGTTGGATAGTTTCTTGTTCGGTATAACTCAGCTTATGAAACAGGAGACGGTTCTTATTCTTCAGTGTCAAAGTCTCGACGCGATGTTGGAGTCGGTCGCGTTTGACACTGCATATCATGAACATCTTAGATACTTTGATGTTACCAGTTTGAAAAATCTTCTTTCGAAGTACAACCTCAGGGTTGTAGATGTTGAGTTTACCGACTTCTATGGTGGTTCGTTCCTTTCTTACTGTCGGCTCGGAGATGTTCCGAGTAAGTACACTACATCACCTCTGACAGAAAAGAAACTCTTCCAGTTCGCTAAACTTTCACAAGAGTTACGGAACAATATTTCTATCACTGTCGAAAGTAGAAAGGAGCAAGGCCCAGTCATCGGTATCGGTGCACCGATGAAATCTTCCACCCTTCTGAACTACTGCAACTTGAAGTTAGAGTATCTAACGGAAGTCAACCAGTTGAAGATCGGAACATTCTCACCCGGAATGCATATTCCTGTTGTTGATGAGAACAAGGTCGACTTTGGTAAAGAAACGACCGCTCTCGTTCTCTCTTGGAACATGTACGAGCGTATCGTTTCTAACCTGCGACAGAAGGGTTTCAAGGGACAGTTCATTGTTCCGATTCCGGTGATGGAGATTCTTTGAAGTACCTGGTCACAGGTTACGGTTTTGTAGGAAGGTATCTTGTAGATTACCTCTCTAAAGAACCTGACTCCGAGATAACCGTCATTGAAAGAATCGTTAACTCGGTTAAACTTCCCGACAATGTTCAGATGGTTAATCTAGACCTCCGACACTTGGATAGAACCTTCGAAGCCGACTACGTGTTTCATCTTGCAGGTGTGACGAACGTGAAGTTTGCAGAGGATAATCCTCAGACGTGTTTTGAAGATAACGTACTCGGGACTGTTGGCTTGCTTCGACACGTCCAAGTCGCTAAACGATTCTTGTTTACCTCAACCGCCACTGTGTATGGTAATCCGATTCCGTCGGGTTCACTTCTGAAAGAAGATAATCCTCTAAACACTATTTCCTACTACGGTGCTAGTAAGATAGGTGCAGAAACGATCATCCGTTCTGTTGCTAGAACTAAGAAGCTTCCGTGGACTATTGTACGCTTCTTCAACCTGTTCGGTAAGGGTCAGGGAGATTCTTACATCATTCCCCAGATTATCAAACAACTTCAAACCGACGGACTTGTCCATCTTCGTGGTAGCAGACAGACGAAGCGGGATTATCTTCACGTTCGAAATGCTGTGGACGCAATAGTCTATCTTGCAGGTTTACAAGAATCTGAAGGAGAAGTGTACAACATCGGTTCGGGTGTTGGAACTTCTATTGAACAACTCGTTAGATATTTCCTTCTCCTGCTTCACCTAGATCTAGGTGTGGACTCCAGTACGGAAGGAAGAATCTTAAGCAACGAGTCCAGTCTAGAATCTTCCTTTTCTCCGAGAGAACTGGTTGCTGACATTCACAAACTTAAAGCTACGGGTTGGAAAGAGAAGTTATCTTTCATTGAAGGTCTCAAAGAATCTCTATAAAACCGTTCGAACTGGAACTCTCGTTCTTCCGGTCATCTCTGCTTTCGTAGTTCTTCTCAGTATCATTCAAGAGGGTACGTTGTTCGGAATGGTTCTTTATGTTCCAGGTATTCCGCACTGGTTACCACAACCACAGTGGATGGGTCACACATTGTTGGCTTTGACAATTTGTGTAGTATGGTTCTATTTCTTCTTGAAGTTCCCATTGAGATACTCGTTCTTCTTTATGGTTCTGTTTACAGGACTCGACCCGATGCTCTGGACTGTTTCTTTCGGTTGGCCTAGTTTCTTTCTTCACGGTGGTTCACTCCTCGAACTGGAAGCCTACTACATAATCTACCCTACCTCTCGCTACTGGTTGATACTGTCAATAGAAATCTCCTTCGTCGCCTTGTTAACAATCAAACGGTGGTTCAAGCCGAACAAGTGGTTCTACCTCTTCGCGTATCTATTCTTCTTCCAGTCTGCTGTTCAACTGTTCGCTGGAGTCGAAGCGAGTCAGGTATCTTACTCGACGCTTGATAACATTCTTGCCAACATACAACACATGGATTTCTTAGGAGCCTTCGTAGCGTGTACGTATTGGAAGTGTCGGGTTAGAACCGTTAGCTTAAATAACTCTGTAACTGATTCTAAGGTCGTTAGTCTTGACAGACAAGCATAAGCGTATAGTTATCGGTGGAGTCGAACGTGGAATCGCTGCTACTTATCCTGAGTCACAAATCTATCATGCTCATGAACCTGCCAGTGAAATTTACGCGAAGGATGGAAGAGCTGTACCCAACGTTGTGAAGAAGGAACTCAATCCTTCGAAGCGTCACAGAGATTCTCAAGATCTGTACGAACATCTGACTCGGTGATTCTTTGTGGACAAGCGAAGACACGGTTACGGTATTGCACAGGATGAGCCTCCAAGTGAGATATTTCACGTGAAGAAAACTGTCGGTATTGCTGGTGAAGAACCATCCGTTGTAAAGCGAGAAATTGACGGTGCACCGAAAGAACGGAACTCTCATAAGTTGTACAGAGATCTGACGGAGTAGTATCTTTACGGCCCGTGGCGTTCCTTCCAACAACACTAGGCACTTCGGCTCTCACGCGAAGTATCTTTCTTGGCTTCGGGCTGCAAAGTTCCACCACCCTGCGTTGTCAGCACACCCTGAAAAGATAGTTATAGCTGGCAAACCTTATCACCCGTGTCATAACTGTGGTCATCCCAAAGCTGCACACGAAGTCGTGTGTAGAAATTGCAAGAGTTAAGATTCTTTGACCAAGTCCTCCAAACTCAAACAAGCCAAGACAAAGTTGAAGAAGATTGACCATTACACAACGGGTACTCTGAACGAGTTCAATCGAAAGGTGAAGGTAGCTGTCAAGTAAGAAGAAGACGGTTACTTGTTACGAGTGTGGCAGGAAGGCTCCTCGTTCTACGATGCAGATGAACATTCTCATGGGCTACTACTGTGCTCCTGGTTTTGGTTGTAGAAAGAATTGACCACCAAGAAGCGTCGCAAGTCCAAGGATCATGCTGCTGATTCCGTAAATCATTTAGATAGAATCGGAAAATTAGTTGGGAGTGCTTGAGAATGGCAAAATTCCGTCAGTTTCAGTTTTGGAGTGAAGACCAAATAAAACTATACGAAGAGCGAACGGGAAGAACTGTAG
>Ga0307374_10013956_pt1 | contig 10997 bp, 12 predicted proteins | sample OX3MG_FD_202532 | JGI IMG/M metagenome (GOLD analysis project Ga0307374, IMG submission 202532) | Soil microbial communities from Risofladan, Vaasa, Finland - OX-3 | ecosystem: Environmental > Terrestrial > Soil > Coastal area > Acid sulfate soil | place: Finland: Risofladan, Vaasa | collected... | reverse complement strand
GGACTTCTCGAAGATGGTCACCGATCTGTCGAGCCCGTTCCAGTCTTCCGTGCCCCTCACAGTGAAATCCGTCGATGGAGCGGGAACTCCTATCGCAGGCGTGTACACCGTGATCACGTCTACGAATGGCGCAGCCGTGGCTTCCGGCGACACGCCGCTGACGACCTCCGTCCCCCGGGGGGTGGGGTACGAAGTCTCGGTGGCCAATTACGGTAGCTTTGTCTTCAAGCACTGGGACGATGGTGGCACCAGCGCTTCACAGACCGTCACGGTGCCGGGGAGCACGACCGTTACCGCAACCTTCGGGCCGGTGGTGTCGACGACGGCGTCCATGACCATACAGTCATCCGTCTCGACGGGGGCTCCCATCGCAGGCGTGCCGATAACGGTCACCTCGAACGGGAATACGGTGACGACCGGAGTCACGCCGCTTACCTTTGCCGGCACGATTGGCGCGTCGTACACGGTCTCCATCGGCATCCCTAACGGCTACATTTTTGATGATTGGAACGGGGGAGGAACGGGCCAGGCGCTAGCTGTCGCGCTGACGCAGAACACGACCCTCACCGCATTCTATACGATGGCCCAGCAATCCACCTCGACGTCCATGTCATCGACCACGTCGACCAGTCACACATCATCAACGACTTCTACCACTCGGACCTCAACGACCTCCGCCTATTCCACCAAGTCCGTCTCCATTACCGCCTCCAGCGCGTCTTCTACCACAGGCTCCACAAGCGTGACCAGCTCCACAAGCTCTTCCGGTTCGACAAGCTCGTCCACAAACACGCCATCGACTTCAACCGGTGCTGCGAGTTCATCCACCAGCTCGACCTCGCGAAGCTCGTCGGCCTCCTCGACCGGAAATCCCACTTCGTCCTCGGGCCTTCTTTTCGGGATTGGAGCGCTGGTGGTTGTGGTCGCGGTTACGGCCGCGGCAAGCCTTCTGATCTGGCGAAAGCCGTCAGGAAGATAGTATCAATAGGGTCTAGAGAAATGTTCTAGAAAATGTCTCCTTCTTGCTTTAGATGTCGCACCATCTTCCACCATCATGAGCAAGAACGAACTAGAAGGAAGAAGCAAGCAGATCAAGGGAAAGGTCCGCGAAGAAGTGGGCAAGCTGAGGAACAGCAAGAAGGAGCAGGTCAAGGGCAAGATCGAACAGGTCGAAGGAAAGGCCAGAGAGAGCCTAGGTAGAGCGCAGAGAAAGTCCAGAAAAGACTAAGTATCCGAACTGGGCGCGTCGAATCCGAGAGACGACTTAGAATGACTCTACAAGCTCCCGAGCCATTTCGCAGGGAGTATTTCGACTGGTCTGAGGATGAGTTCGCGCAACAGTTCGTCGAGAAGATTTCCGCTGGGAGGCTCAAGCAGAACGAGGCCTACATCGACCTGAAGCTGAAGAAAAAGTCCTCCGGCCAGAAGGTGAAAGCGGCTTACCAGGACGTGGTCAACCTTCCGCGTCTCGTGAAGACCCTCCCTGGGCTCGCCACCAATCCCACGCCCACGGACTACCTGAGGTCCATCAGCAACTTCCTGAGGGACAACAGGGGCGGCGACCTCGTCCACTGGTGGCGGAAGATGAGGGAAGGGACCAAGACCCCGCTCTTCGGCTCGGCTGACATCATCAACGTCTGCAACCTGAAGTGCGTCCACTGCTACTGGTGGACCAACAGGCAGCCGACCGCCGGGGAGCTCACGCCGGAGCAGTGGAGGGTCGTGATCCAAAACTCCTTCAAGAAGATGAGGATCGCGAACGTCACGGTCGTCGGCGGAGAGCCGATGCTCAGGAAGGAGGTCGTCCAGGTCTTCTCGGAGGAGATGAGGAACAGGATGAGCGTGGTCACGAACGGCACGCACCCGCTGGTGGACATCAACGGTCTCTACTTCGTATCCGTCGACGGGACGGAAGAGACCCACAACCGCATCCGCGGCCCGAACACCTATGCCAAGATGAAGACGAACATCAAGAACTTCGTCGAGACTGGCGGGAACGTAGACGCCAACATGACCTTGAACACCTTGAACTACAAGACCGTGATCGACGTCCTTCGCGAGTGGGTCGACATAGTAGGGAGGATAAGCATCCAGTTCCACACGCCGTTCATCGACAACGACCCGCTCTGGTTGCCCTTCGGAGAGGAGAGAGACAGGACTATCGACAGCATCATCGAATACAGCACGAACGAAAACAAGCACTTCGTCGTGAACCCGGAGGCGCAGTTCGACCTGATGCGCGGCAACTGGGGCTACATGTGTCCCAACTGGATGATCCTGCCGCTGGACTACAGAGGCAACATCAAGACACCCTGCTGCATGGGAAGCGCGAACGAGGGCGCGCTGCAACCGCAGTGCGACAAGTGCGGGATCGCACCATACTCGGGCGTCCTCGCCGGGCTGTTCCCGATTGAGAAGATCGCAGGGAACAATTGAACGGTCCTGTAGGATCGCGGATATCGGCGGTTCCCATCCGCTTGTATCGGTGCTATCCGTCTCGGACGAAATGCCCAAGGCCCCAGACGGAGAAAGGAACGCGAGGAAGCTGGAGACGATCCCCGAACCTGCCCGACCGGCTCTCGCGCAACCTTTCAAGGAGCCAAGATAGTGGCCAGGCGAGCCCGTAGAAAGCAAGGCTTCCGGACCAAGGGTAGGATTCGCGCAATCGTAGGAGTGGGGATGATTGTCTGGGTCGCCATCGCGTTCTCGATTCCCGCGACGACATACGGCTCCTGGCTAGGGCTCGGGACGAAACGGGTGGCGATAGACGGGACCTACACCCTCCGCATACCCGGCATTCCTCCCGTGAAGTATTCCGCAAACATCAACTACACCGTCGCCGGAGATTTCTCGGTCGGATTAGACAATCCGATCTACATGAAGGCCTTCGTGTACGGCGCGAACAGGTCCGACTTTGGGAACCTCTTCGGAGGAATCGGTCTACTCAACCAGGAGGTCCAGTTCGTGAGCGGGGGTGTCCCGGTCGTCCCGCACTTTCAGCCCTCTGGCAATGGAAGCTGGACGGCTGAGGGAATGGTCGCGTTTTCCAAGCAGATCAACTTCACCGGGCCAGTTCTGTCCCCTCTCCCCGGCGTCCTGTCGACGAATGCCAGCTCGTTGGATGTTGGCGCAGTGGTCACAAGCCAAGTGAAGGCCTACAACTATCCCTTCCCGACGCTGCAACCCCAGTCCTACACCGACACTCTCTCCAGAAATGAATCCCTACTGAGATTCGGCGTCGCGGGTTCGGCCCTCATTCTCGTATTGCTCGTTCCCGTCTTCGATCGAATCCTTCTCCCCAAGAAGGGGCAGGAAAGTTCCTACGAGTGAGCCGAGGGTCGCTTCGATCGCCTCCCCTTCTTCGGGCTGGCACACCGCCGCACGATCTGTCCAACGACCCTCGTGGACAAATCAACTCTTAAATATAAGCGCGGGTCGGAGGGACCCAATGCAACGCTTCAGCAACGGCAGCTCGAGTCCACAATGCCTTTCGCTCGACAACACCAATGTTGCATTGTTAGTTTTAGTCTAGGGCCTCGCTCAGAGGTTTTGCATATGCGAGGCAATACTCAAGGTTTCAATTCCGGTGAACCCGTAGAATGACAGCGAAAATGTCGGGCGCACGGGCCACAGTGGAGGCTCTGGAGCGGGAGAAGGTCGAGTACATCTTCGGAATGCCGGGAGGGGCGAACCTCCCGTTCTACGACGCCCTCTGGGACTCGAAGATCAAGCACGTCCTCGTGCGGCACGAGCAGCTGGCCGCCCACATGGCCGATGCCTACGGCAGGGTCTCGCGGAAGGCCGGCGTCTGCTCGGCCACCTCGGGTCCTGGTGCGACCAACCTGATCACCGGTATCGCAACGGCGTACGCCGACTCCTCTCCCGTGGTCGCGATCACCGGACAGGTCCCGAAGGCGATGACGGGAAGGAACGCGTTCCAAGAGACCGACATCATCGGGATCGCAACCCCCGTGACCAAGTATACGCTGCAGCCGCTCTCTGCGGCCGAGGTCCCGTCCGCGGTCAAGCAGGCGTTCTACATAGCGACCACGGGCAGGCCGGGACCAGTCCTGCTGGACCTTCCCAAAGACGTGCAGCAGGAGGAGGCGGAGATGACCTTCCCCGAGAGCGTCACTGTGAGGGCATACAGGCCCAGCGCCCCCGTCGACACTCAGGACATCGAGCGCGCGGCGGCTATGATAGTGAAGGCGGAGAGGCCCATCCTCTGGGGAGGAGGCGGAGTCCGGATCGCAGACGCAGCGCAGCCGTTCGGAGCGCTCGCTGAGCTGTTGATGGCGCCGGTCATCACAACGCTTCAAGGGAAGGGCGACTTCCCAGAGAACCACCCTCTCTCGCTCGGTCCCATCGGGATGCACGGCCGGGCGGAGGCGAACAGGCTGGTCTCTGAGTGCGACCTCCTGGTCGCTGTGGGCGTGAGGTTCTCCGACCGCTCCACGGGGAACTTCGGCGAGTTCGCCCCGAGCGCGAAGATAATCCACATCGACGCCGACCCCACCGAGTTCAACAAGAACAAGCTCGTCGACCTCTCGATACTGGGAGACGCCAACGTGGTCCTCGGGATGCTGTTCGATGCCGTGGCGAAGAAGCTGGCGAAGAGCAAGGACCCGAACAACAATCCGTGGCTCAAGCGCGTGAACGATGTCCGCGAGGAGCTGAAGGGGATACCCGCCTACAAGGACTCTTACGCAGAGCTCTCGGGGCCGAAGATAGTGAAGAGGCTGAGAGACATCCTCCCTCCTGAGGCGATACTGACCACAGGCGTGGGAAGGCACCAGATGTGGTGCGAGATCCACTACAAGGTCCTGAGGCCGAGGACCTGGATCACATCCACCGGGCTCGGGACGATGGGCTTCGGCCTCCCCGCGGCCGTAGGGGCGAAGTTCGCGCAGCCCGACGTGCCCGTGGTTGACTTCGACGGCGACGGCAGCTTCGTAATGACCGAGCAGGCCCTGGCGACGGCCGTCGAGGAGAGGCTCCCGATAATCTCCGTGATCCTCAACGACAGGAGCCTGGGGATGGTCGAGCAGTGGCAGAGGCTCATGTACAACAGGCGGTACATCGGGATAAAGTTCCCCAACACACCTGACTTTGTGAAGCTCGCCGAGGCCTACGGCGCCCACGCCAAGACGGTGGGCTCGCTCGACGAGTTCGCCAAGGCGATGCGCGAGGGGCTCACCATCGAGGGGCCGACGGTCATCGAGGTGCCCGTCTCGCCAGAGGAGGACGTCTTCCCGTTCCTCCCGCCAGGCAAAGGGATCAAGGACACGGTCTACGGCTCCTCCAAAGAGATGGCCATCTTTTGACCAGGTCTTCGAAGGTCCTCTCCACCCTGGTCGAGAACAAGCCGGGGACGCTCTTCCGCGTCATCCACCTGGTGAGGCTCATGCGGCTCAACATCGAGGGGCTCACCCTCGGCGTGACCAACGGCGGGGCGGACTGCAGGATGACCATGACCCTCAACGGAGAGGACGCTGCCGTGGAGCACGTCGCGAAGCAGCTCATGAAGGTCATCGACATCCTCGAAGCGCACACCTACGGGCCCGAGGAGGTCACAGCGAGAGAGCTCGCCCTCGTGAAGATAAACACTGACAAGATCTCCGTCGCGGAGATACAGAGGAACACGGGCTGCCGGATAGTCGACTCTTCGAAGCACTCCGTCGTCGCCGAGATAGTCGGCTCTGCCAAGCAGATAGACGAGTTCGTAGAGAGGCTCGGCGAGTCCAACGTCTTGGACATCGCGAGGACCGGGGTGGCGGCGCTCCCAAAGGAGACGACTTCGCGATGACCGAGAGGACAATCCGCGTGCTCGACACCACGCTCCGGGACGGCGAGCAGACGCCGGGAGTCTCGCTTACCCCGGATGAGAAGCTGGAGATAGCGCAGGCGCTCGACAAGCTCGGGGTCGACGTCATCGAGGCGGGTTTCCCGATCTCATCGAAGGGCGAGCAGGAGGGCGTCCGGAGGATCGCGAGGGCAGGCCTCAGGGCGGAGGTCTCGGGCCTCGCAAGGGCAGAGAAGGTGGACATCGACACCGCAATCAACTGCGGCGTGAAGGGCGTCCACGTCTTCCTCGGCTCCTCCGACATACACCTCCAGTACAAGCTCCACCTGACGAGGGAGCAGATGGTGAAGCAGTCGGCGGACATGGTCCGGTACGCGAAGAGCTTCGGCGTCAAGGTCGAGTTCTCGGCGGAGGACGCAACGCGGACCGAGATTCCCTTCTTCAAGGAGGTCGTCAAGGCGGTCACCGAGGCCGGGATAGACCGCTTCGACATCCCCGACACCGTTGGGATCGCGACGCCCAAGAAGATGATGGAGTACGTCGAGGCGGCACGCTCCGTCTCGGACGCGATGATCAGCGTCCACTGCCACAACGACTACGGCCTCGCCGTGGCGAACAGCCTCGCCGGCGTGGTCGCCGGTGCGGACCAGGCGCACCTCACCATCAACGGCATCGGGGAGAGGTCGGGGAACACCTCGCTCGAGGAGTTCGTCATGGGGTGCTACAACCTCTACGCCCTGAGGACCAACGTCAACTACTCTCTGCTCTACGAGACCTCTCGCCTCGTCTCCAGGCTGACCGGAGTCATCATCCAGCCTAACAAGGCGATCATCGGGGACAACGCCTTCGGGCACGAGTCGGGCATACACACGCACGGGATCCTGAGCAACCCCTCGACCTACGAGCCCTTCGACCCCGCCATGGTGGGGAGGACGCGGTGGCTCCAGGCGGGAAAGCACGCAGGCAGGCACGGCATCGCATTCCAGCTTCGGGGGATGGGGCTCAAGCCGAAGGAGGACAGCCTGCGCCTGATAGTGGAGAAGGTCAAGGAGATGGGAGACGAGGGACGCACGATAACGGACAGCGACCTCTACCAGCTCGCGGTCCAGATCATGGGCGGGGGCAAGGCGGAGTCCGCCGACATCGTAGAGCTCGAGGGGCTGGAGGTAGTGACGGGGATAAAGCGCCTCCCGAGCGCCACCGTCAAGCTCCTGGTGAGGGGGCAGCTCCACGAGGCGACGGACGTGGGCTCGGGCCCGGTGGACGCGGCCGTCAACGCCATCCAGAAGATCTTCAGCACTATCGACATCGTGAAGCTAAAGGAGTACAGGCTCGAGGCGCTGACGGGCGACGCGCAGGCCGTGGCCGACGTCTCGGTCAAGGTCGAGGACAGCACGGGTCTCACTGCCTCCGGACGAGGCATGAAGAGGGACATCGTGGTGGCCAGCGTCGAGGCGATAGTGAGCGGGATAAACGCCCTGATGGCGAAGAAACTGCAGTCCCAGCCTACGGCATCCCTCTCTCCCCAGGGGGCGCAGAAGCCGATTGAAGGCATCTAGGACGGATGAGATGGTGCCAGGCGCGACAATCACAGAGAAGATAGTCTCACGAGCGATGGGGAGGAAGGCCAAGGCAGGGGACCTGATCGAGGCACTCCCGGTGGACAAGCTCTACTTCAACGAGGTCATAGGGCCGCCCGCCATCCTCAACTTCGAGAAGGACTTCGAGGACGTATACACAGAGTCGGGCAAGAGGCTGCAGGTCTTCAACCCCTCCCGAATAGCGTTCATGCCGGACCACACGGTCCCGTCCTGCTCCATCAAAGTGAGCCAGGGGATCCGCCTGATGGCGGACTTTGCCAAGGACCAGGGAATCGCCATGTACAAGGAGGGCGACGGGATAGAGCACACCATCGCATCCGAGGAGGCCTTCGTGCTCCCGGGAGAGATCGCAGTGGCGACCGACTCCCACACCTGCACGCAGGGCGCGCTGGGCTCGCTCGCCTTCGGGATAGGGACGACGGAGGGGGAGAACCTCCTCGCGACGGGCGAGCTATACTCGTTCACGGTCCCCGAGAGCATCAAGTTCAAGGTCAGCGGCAAGTTTCAGAGGGGGGTCTACGCGAAGGACCTCGTCCTCCATATCCTCGGGATGATGGGGGAGGGCGGAGCCTCGAAGCGCGTCGCAGAGTACGTGGGCCCCACCATCGACTCCCTCGACATGGAGGGCAGGTTCACCATCTGCAACCTCTCCGTCGAGATGAGCGCGAGGACCGCCATCATGAACCCGGACTCCAAGACCTTCGCCTACGTCAACCAGGCCCTCTCGCGCAGAGGATTGACGATGACCGACGAGATGCGCGGGATGGCCGCGATCAGCGACTCGGACGCCACGTTCTCGAAGGTGGTGGAGGTCGACGCCTCCTCAATCGAGCCCACGGTCTCTCTGCCCCACTCGCCCGCGAACGCGAAGCCCGTGAGCCAGGTCACCGACCGGATCGACTCGGTCTTCCTCGGCTCTTGCGCCAACGCGCGCGAGTCCGACCTCACCATCGCCGCCAAGATACTGAAGGGCAGGAAGGTCAGCCCGAACACCAACCTGCTGGTAATCCCGGCCAGCAGGCGCGTCTACAACTGGGCGATGGACAACGGCCTCCTCAAGATATTCGCCGACGCCGGCGCGAACATCGAGTCATCGAACTGCGGCCCGTGCTTCGGGAAGCACATGGGGATACTCGCCCCCGGCGACAGGTGCCTGAGCACGAGCAACCGCAACTACAAGGGGAGGATGGGCTCCCCTGAGGCGTTCATCTACCTGGGCTCCCCAGCCGTGGCGGCGGCCACAGCGATCGAGGGGCGCATCGCCGACCCGAGGAAGTACCTGCCAGCCGGAGAGGACTAGAGATGCAGATGCGCGGAACGGTAGCCAAGAGGTTCGGGGACGACATCAACACCGACTACATCATCCCCGCGTACCTCCTCCAGGAGAGCTGGGACAAGCAGTTCTTCGCCGACCACGCCTTCGAGGGGTACGATCCCGCCTTCGGCCCTACCTGCAGGGCGAACAAGGAGAGCATCGTCGTGGCCGGGAACAACTTCGGCTGCGGCAGCTCGAGGGAGCAGGCCGTCTACGCGATCAAGTACAACAACGTCGTCGCCGTGGTCGCCCAGAGCTTCCCGGACATCTTCTTCCGCAACTGCCTCAACAACGGACTGCTGCCGATCCAGATCATCGACACGAGCGGGATTTCGATCGGGGACGAGCTCGTGGTCGACCTCGATTCGCATAGCATAAGGGACAACACCACGGGGACCGAGTATCCCATCATCGCCACCGACGCGGCGATTGAGACGATGAAGAGGGGCGGCTTCCTCGGCTTCGTCAGGGAGAGGCTCCGGCAGAAGCTAAAAGCGGTGCCGATGAGGGCGCCGTCCTAGTAGAAGGTTGTCCCGACAGCACCACCCGAAGTCCAGGCAGAAGGAGTATTCCATCTCCCTCATCCAGGGGGACGGTGTAGGCCCAGAGATCTCCAACGCCTCCCTCCTAGTCTTGGACGCGCTGCGGGACAAGCTCGGGCTGGGCTTCTCCATCAAGGACTCACCCGCAGGTGACAACTGCAAGAGGAAGACCGGCGTTCCGCTCCCTGAGTCGTCCCTGAAATCCATCCGCGAGTCCGACGCATGCCTCAAGGCCCCTGTTGGCGAGACCGCCGCGGACGTGATAGTGAAGCTCAGGCAGATGCTCGACCTCTACGCAAACATCAGGCCAGCGAAGAGCCTCCCCAACGTCCCCTCGCTCAAGCCTGGCATCGACATGGTGATAGTGAGGGAGAACACCGAGGACCTCTACAAAGGGCAGGAGTTCGAGTTCGACGGCGGGGTGGTCGCCCTTAGGACGATCACGAGGTCTGCCTCCGAGAGGATAGCGAGGTACGCCTTCGAGGTGGCCGAGCAGAGGGGAGGGGCGCGCAAGGTGGTCGCCGTCCACAAGTCCAACGTCCTCAGGAAGAGCGACGGCCTGTTTGCGCAGGTTTGCAAGGAGGTTTCCAAGGCCTATCCGAAGGTCTCCTTCAGCGAGATGCTCGTCGACGCGGCCGCGATGAACCTAATCCGCGACCCGCTCTCCTTCGACGTCATAGTGACCACCAACCTCTACGGGGACATACTCTCCGACGAGGCTGCCCAGCTGGTCGGCGGGCTGGGGATGACCCCCTCTGCCAACATCGGCGCTGACTTCGCGCTCTTCGAGCCCGTCCACGGCGCGGCGCCGGATATCGCCGGCAAGGGCGTGGCGAACCCGATCGCGATGATACTCACCCTCGCTATGATGCTGGACTGGCTCTCTAAGACGAGGCACGACGAGGGGTGCTCGGCGGGCGCGTCCGCGGTCCGGAGCGCGGTCAGCCGCGTCCTCGAGACCAGCACCAGGACCCACGACCTGGGCGGGAGGGCGACCACGATGCAGGTCGCTGCAGCGATCGCCAAGGCTCTCTGAGCATCAAAAGGCGTAAGAATCTGCGCTACTAAGTCTACTGGCCGGACATGCGAGCAGCAAATTCCCGTGAGCGTGATGGCATTCTCGTCGGCACGGGCGCAGGCCTCACGCTGATTGCCCTCCTTGTGCTACAGTCGCTCGTCGGAAGCGGCCTACTCAGCACGAGGACGGTGACCTCTACCGCCGCGATAACGACGGTGTCAACAGTCCCAGAGGTCTACTATCAAGTCGCGAGCAGCTACGCGAATCATCTCTACCTCCTCAATTCGAGTTATTCTTTCGCTCTCAAGAGCGACTACGAGAGCAACGCGACGATAGACGTGAGGGGAGTGATGCCCGGACTAGTGGGAAGCTACACTGGGCAGTCTAACATCAGCATATTTCTTGGGAGTTTCAGGGAGAAATTTCTCAATTTCTCTGTGTCCAACGAGAGCCAGACGATAGCACCGGAGGGAAGCTATTGGGTAGTCAACTCGACCTTCGAGGTCCACGCATACAGCTCTGTCGTTGGCAACACCGACATGGCAATAGCAGCTGAGGATTCATACGCCCACGTCGGTAATGCTTGGTTAATCGCCCATGAGACATGGAATTTTCTCAAATTCGACGAGCAGTTTCCAGTGGGTTGATACCCGTAGAGGGGGGCGGGCTCCCTAGTATCTGAAGAGCTGGCCAAAGAACCTGCTCTATCTAAGCGCTC
>Ga0307374_10013955_pt1 | contig 10998 bp, 10 predicted proteins | sample OX3MG_FD_202532 | JGI IMG/M metagenome (GOLD analysis project Ga0307374, IMG submission 202532) | Soil microbial communities from Risofladan, Vaasa, Finland - OX-3 | ecosystem: Environmental > Terrestrial > Soil > Coastal area > Acid sulfate soil | place: Finland: Risofladan, Vaasa | collected... | reverse complement strand
CTACTGAAAATCCTCTCGCCGGACAATCCGCTCTCATCACGGGCGCCAGCCGAGGCATCGGCTTCGCCATCGCCCGCCGCCTCGGCCAAATGGGCGCGCGCGTCAGCCTCTGCGGACGCGACAAAAAAGCCCTCGAAGACGCGGCCACGCGCCTCCGCAACGAATCCATCGACGCCTTCGCTTTCTCCGCCGACGTCTCCCGCGCCGATCAAGTCGCCTCCCTCGTCGACGCCACTCTAAAAAAATTCGACGTCATCGACGTTCTCGTCAACAACGCCGGCGTCGGCCGCTTCGGTCCCATTCACCAACTGAAAGAAACGGACTGGGATGCAGTGTTAGACACCAATCTCAAGGGAGTGTTCCTCGTCAGCCGCGCCGTCATTCCCGGAATGCTCGCGCGCAGCCGTGGCCACATCATCAACATCAGCTCGCTCGCCGGAAAAAACGCCATGCCTGGCGGCGGAGCCTATTGCGCCTCCAAATGGGGGTTGCTCGGCCTCACCTATTGCATGGCGGAAGACCTCCGCGCCCACGGCATCCGCGTCGCTTCCATTTGCCCCGGCTCCGTCGCCACCGATTTTTCGCACAGCTCTACAAAGGACGCCAAAAAAATGCTCCAGCCCGATGACGTAGCCCACGCCGTCGCCATGCTCCTCACCCAAGCCCCGCAAAGCTTCATCAGCGAAGTCCTCCTCCGCCCCACCCAAAAGCCCTAGCGCCACCAGCGTTAGCTTTTCGACTTTTCGGGTGCCCCATGCTCGGTTTGTGAGCGTGGGGCTTTTCCCTCGGCCTTCGGCGCTTTGGCTGCCGCCGCGCGCACAACGTCTTCGTGGGGGTGCTGCTTGTTCATCCTGACGGACGAAGGGCTGCGCCCGCTTGTCCTGAGTGTCTTGGCGAAGGGCGCCTGGCGCAGCAATGCGTTCTCCTTTGCCCTGGCCTTACGCGTGTCATTCCGACGAGCAACCGCGAGGAGGAATCTGCTTCTTCCGTTTCTCGCTTTTTGGCACCCAGCCTTCGTAGGGGCGCTGCTTGTTCATCCTGAGGGACGAAGGGCCCCGCCCGCTTGTCCTGAGTGTCTTGGCGAAGGGCACCCGGCGCAGCAATGCGTTCTCCTTTGCCCTGGCCTTACGCGTGTCATTCCGACGAGCAACCGCGAGGAGGAATCTGCTTCTTCCGTTTCTCGCTTTTTGGCACCCAGCCTTCGTAGGGGCGCTGCTTGTTCATCCTGAGGGACGAAGGGCCCCGCCCGCTTGTCCTGAGTGTCGTGGCGAAGGGCGCCTGGCGCAGTCAGGCGTTCCACTTTGGAGTGCGGCGGCTCGACGCCGCTTTGCGGTCGCGCGCACAGCCTTTCGAGACGCCAGGGGCGCGCACAGCGGGCCGGGAACCAAAGTGTCCGGTAATTTTAAAAACGCAAAATATTGGCGATTAGAAATGGGGCCTGGTGTTTGTTTTGTGCAAGTTACGTCGGTTTCTAATTCCGGACTGTCGATTAGAAATTGGATTAGAAATGAGGGGCGATGGGGGTGCTATTTTCCGCGGAGGGTGCGTTCCGGGCCGGTTCGGGTTGTTGTGCGCCGCCGCTCGCATCGAATTTTCGCTCTCCACGACGCTAGCACGTTGCGAGTCGCAGCGATAGACGTGGCGGCTGTGGAAACATGGCGCCAAAGCTCGGCAGAAAACAGCGGCTGGATTCCCACTGAGAGGTTAAAAGAGGGGCTTGAGCCATTCCCAAAGGGCTCCGCTCGCTGCTCCGAGAATGAGCGCTCCCAGAACTGCCCACAGCCACCCCCTGAACCGATGGAGGAGGCGACAAGGGAGCCAATCCTTGGCGTTTGGCAGCCGGTTGCCCGAGAAATCCGTGAACCATATCCAACCGTATCCGGCGAGCGCCCAGGAGATCGGGGCCAGCTGCCAGGGCCGTCCGTGATTTTTCAGCTCCTGTGTTGCTGCCATCGCCGCAATGGCCAATAACAAGGCGGCTGCGGAGGACCGGACCAAAAGGGAGCGAATGTCCCTGGCGGCTGCGGAGCTGCGCTTTGACGATTCAATAACCTCTTCGATACTTCGGAGCCGCCCCTCGAGATCTGCGCGGGCGGATTGCTCCTCTTCAAGCCTCGTTCGTGTTTCCGCGATTTGGGACTTCTGCCGTTCCGAATGGTCTTGTAATTCCGAAACGTGCTCAGACTTTTGTGCCAATTCCGCCTTGAGTCGGTCAACATCGCGTTCCCGGTCATCTAGTTGGGCCTTCATCTTGCCGCTCTCTTGGATAATAGCTTCCTTCACTAGGTCTATGCCCTCGGCGATATCTCCCTTCGGTGAGATTTTCCCGCGAAGAGCTTCGTTGACCAGAATCGAATTTATGACCTCGTGGGGCAGGTCCCCTACGTCCTCGAATCGCGAAAGGGCCTTGAGGATCTGGATAGTGATCCTCTCGGCGTCACGATCAAATTCCTGGATGAGGAAGGGCCACCTCAAAGTTCCAAGCATTGCCTCCTCGAATTCGGCTGTTCGAGGCAACCAAAACTGCAGCATTTGAATTAGGGAAAGGGGGTGGAGGCAAATGGGGACTTCTTCCTGAACACTCCTCGTTTTGAAGGAATCGAACCCCAGAAGGCGATAATCGAGCGTTACAATCCAAAATCTAGCCTCTAGGGGAGATTCCACCTTGCCCGGTCGCTTATCTCGCGCAAAGTGCCACAGAATTACGTCGTGGGCGAGGCGTTCGTAGGACTTGGCTTTTTCTTTGTATCGCTTTTTCTCGAACGCGAGTTGAGAGGTGATGTCGTCGACCACGTCCTCCCTGGTACTGTAGCCCTCCATTTTTTCGTTGAAGACCTCAACGCCTTTCGCCTTCAGAACGGTTATTAAGTCCCGCAGATAAGGCGCAAAATAGGTCTCCGGCGTCAGCCTGACTTTAGACTTGGCGGCCACCTCGATAAACCTCCGAGCAACGCCACCTAGGTCATCCTCAATCGCGGCAGCCGCTAGGTTTGGCTCCAGTTCCAGCCCTGTCAGCATTTCTTTGTGGAACGCAACGGAACTCTTGGTTTCGTCCAGCGTCACCAAGGACGCGTAAAACTTAACTGGGACCTGCGACCGAAGCTCGGACGTAAGGCGCATTAGCAGCTTTGCCGCATCATTCGACGGGTTTTCGTGCAGCTCCAATATCGAGAAGAGAAAGTTGGTGTCCACAAAAACCGAGAAGCGCGGGCTTTGTTTGGTGATTTTCGCAAGCGATTCAATTGTGCGCGGATCGAGATTACCCGCTTCCAGAAAGAAATATGCGTTTAGATTCCTGAGCACATAAGACCGTGTCACTTCGTCCTTCGGGTTTAGGAAGGAAACCATCATGGACCTAATCGGTATTCGGAGTTCTGGCGGAAAGGGAGAGAGGAAAGCCTCGGTTCCTTCAAGCTCGGTGTTCTGGGAAGTGGTTCCAGTAATCAGCTGGTAGGTTCGAGCCCCCGTTTGCCGCAACAGGGGTAAGAGGAAAGTATCATTGAAGCGTCGCCATGCGTCCTCGTAGTCTATTTCCCTCGATACCTCGCGCAGCATCATGATGAAGCGGGCCTTGACTCGCGCCTCCAGTTCCTCCCCTTCCCGTATGATGTGTTCGAAATCTGCCTGCGCTGTTTCCAGTATCTTCAGGTCGCCGTTAGGTAGCTCGACCAGGCAATGCTGGCCAAGGAGAGCGCGAACGTGCTTCGCGAATGTTGCCTGATCGATGTTGAGACGAAAATCGTCGGACAAACACTGCCTGATGCTATTTGGAGCGGAGGTGCCTCCCGAGCACCACAGGGCGGCGAGAATGAGTCGCTGACTGCCTTTATCCCACCACCCGGCCTTGTTGAGCTCGACATGGTGCACGAGCGATATTATCTCGGCCGGGAGTTTGAGGCTGGACATAGATTACCCTCGCAGCATCGTTCTAAATCTATTAGCCATGAGCTGTGCTGGAAGAGAGGATAGTAGAAGCAACGTCAGCTTTCAAGGTTAGTAACGAGACGGTAGTGTCCTAATTTGGTTATGTTGCCTTATTGTATTGGTTTGGGCCGCGCTTCCACACAGGCCGTCCGCCGTACTGCATCATGTAGCCACAGAACAGCGTTTCGTGAGTCGTTGGATTATCAGACCCAAAAGTGTCCTCATATCTGATCAGTCCGCTAATCCAGAGATGCTTGGCGGGATATTGATTTGCCCCTTCACTGCGACTAGCATCAATTTCGTAGGTCAGCTCCTCGCCTTGCGGAAGCACATGCGGATTGAACGGCTCTATCGTGTCGAAGAATTGTGGTTGCGGCGGAGCGTCTTGGCTATCTCCGAAGCGAATGTCTACCTGCATTGCAGTTACCTTAGCAGGCGTTTTCCCGAAGTTGCGGATACGGATTTAGAGTTCGAGCCACATATGCGTCCTGTTTGGAAACATCCGCTTATCCAAAAGCAGCCACGGTCGCTCGCTGCCTACCAGAGCTTTGGCGTTAAAGAGAGCAGCTTCGGCATCCTTTTCGGTAGCAGTGGTTTGCCTCTTGATAACTCTCAGCGTTCTGAAAGTAGCGAAGATACCGATAAGGGCTGCAATGACCAACGCCCAACTGGAAATAGTTTCTGGCCCGAAAGCCCTATGCAGATAGCTCTGTGTATCGTTGCAGGGATGGTCTTTCTGTTCGGTGGTTGTGAGATTGCCTATAAGAGAGATGGCTTTTGGTGGGGACTGCTCAGTTGCTTTTTGCTGCTCTGTGGATTGGGATTGCTTAACCTGACTCGGATAGCCGCACATATAAACAGCAAGCACGACACCGATGATAGTTGCTCTCATAGTGGCGTAATTGTACCCCATAAATACTTCTTGACAAGCACTAATTATTGGGGTACAGTAAGTGACATAGGGAGAACGGACATGCCAAACGTACTCAGCACAGACAAACAGGTCGCAGTCATAAGTGCACTCGCGGAAGGCTCTGGGATTCGCCAGATTGAGCGCATTACGGGCGTTCACCGCGACACGATTATGCGGCTTGGCGTGCGTGTCGGAAAAGGCTGCGCGAACGTCCTAGACCGCAAGATGCGCAATCTCTCCTGCAATCACCTGCAATTTGATGAGGTCTGGGGATTTATAGGCAAGAAAGAGCGGCATTGCACGCCAGATGACAGCCCCGAAGTGGGCGATGTTTGGACGTTCTGCGCGATTGATTCGGATACGAAAATCGTCCCGTCATTCAAAGTGGGCAAGCGCGATGCAGTTACCGCGAATGCCTTTGTTGCCGACGTTGCCAGCCGCCTAAAGAATCGCGTGCAAATCTCTAGCGACGCCCTACGCGCCTACGTGGACGCGATTGAACTGGCCTTTGGCGCGAACGTGGACTTCGCCCAGATCGTCAAGACATACGTGCATGAGGATGCTCAGAACGCCGAGCGGAAGTACAGTGCGCCAGAGTTTGTAATCGAGGAAAAGAAAGCCGTCGCCGGATTCCCTGATATGCGCTTGGCGTCTACCAGCCATATCGAGCGGCTGAACGGGACAACGCGCCTTCACATGCGCCGATTGACTCGCCTCACTTACGCATTCAGCAAGAAGCGCGAGAATTTTGAGGCAGCGGTCGCGCTTCACTTCGCCTACTACAATTTCGTGAAACGGCACAATACACTGCGCTGCACTCCTGCGATGGCGGCGGGAATAGAGCGGGATTTTTGGAGCGTGCGGGATTTGGTAGAGGCGGCGGCATGACTTACGAACATCGGCTATTAGTCGGATTCGAGGAAATCAAGGCCGTAGTTTTTGAGTGCAACGCTTGCAAAACTAGGGTCTCAATTCCTATGGCAGAATTTAATGGCGCTCCGTTTGGATGCCCCAAACAGCACGCATGGGAGAGCAATAGAGCGACAGTGGAAACAATGCCAGCGTTCAAGGCCCTTGCGTTGTTTTTGGCGCGATTGAGCAGTGACGATTTCCAAAAGCAGGTGGGGTTTAAGGTGTTCTTAGAATTTGTGGCAAAAAAGCCAGATTAGAATGCCGACGAAATATATTGCCGAGTTACAGGACGTAATTCGTCGCTTGCATGGCGTCGAAGCGAAGTACGTTGAGAGCGTTCCTGTGAAAGAGACGTTTCAGGGCAAGACGGTTTGGGATGGAGTCGTGGAAGTATTCGAGCTAATCGGCCATCCGAAAGCGCCGCGAGCCTACGCGTGGGCGCACGATACGGACAATCCAAAGCAGCCGCGAAAGCATGTGACGGTGCTGCATATTCCGCCCGTGGTTTCGCCTATCCTTGCGGTACGCGCCGCAATCGTACAGGAGCACAGACTTGCCCAAGAAAGGTAAAGCCGGTCGCCCCAAGCTCCCGAAGGGAGAGGCAAAGGCCGGAACCTTGCGCGTGCGAGTAACGCCGGATGAATTGCGTGCGATTGAGTCGCGGGCCAGAGCCAAGAAACAGAGTGTATCGGAGTGGATTAGGAGCACATTGAATGCCGCAATCTAGCGCAGCCAACGTCAAATTAGGACACTACCAACGAGACGCCTGACGAAGTCGGGCGCGGTCCGATCCGAGTCGGACCCTACACAGGCTACGCGCCGTCTTTGCTAGCCACTCGCCACTAGCCTTTGCTTTCCACAGCCGCCACGTCTATCGCTGCGGCGCGCGGCGTGCTAGCGTTATTAGAGCGAAAAATCGATGACGCGAGCGGCGACACGAGTTAGGTACAACGGGCGAGAGACGACCCCAGAACCGTCAACAGACCCGAAAGCCGCAGAACCTCGAACGGCGAGGCTCTGCGCTACAAAACGCCAATCCTTGATCGCAAATGACATGCACAGTCCCGCAAACGCAACTGCTTTACAATGTGCGACTTCCATTTTCTTGATCGGTAATGAGTTTCATTTGCACAGCGCAGCCTTCCAACGCATTTTCGCCCGCGCCCGCGCCGCGAATCGGGACGCCGTTTCCGTCATCGAATACCCATCACGGAACGCACAGAACCCGAATTGGAGGCCAAAATGATCACTATCCGGCCCCGCGACGAGCGTGGGCACAACAAAATCGGCTGGCTCGACTCCCATTTCAGCTTTTCCTTTGACCAGTACTACGACCCGAATCACATGGGCTTTCGCCAGCTTCGCGTCATCAATGAAGACATCATCGCGCCCGGCCAGGGCTTCGGCATGCACCCGCATCGCGACATGGAAATCCTCACGTGGGTGCTCGAAGGCTCGCTCGAACATCGCGACAGCACGGGTTCGAGGGGCGTCATTCGTCCCGGCGAGCTTCAGCACATGACGGCAGGCTCCGGCGTCACGCACAGCGAATTCAATGCGTCGCCGTCCAAGCCGGTCCATCTGCTGCAGATTTGGATTTTGCCGGATCGGCGAAATCTGAAACCCGCGTACGAGCAATTCACGTTCCCGGAAAACAGTTGGAACGGAAATTTCCAGTTACTCGCCGGCGAAGGCGCTCCCGTCGCGATCCATCAGGACGCGAAACTCTTCGCCGCGCGCATGAAGTCGGGCGAGGAAATCGCGCAGCCGCTCGAATCCGGCAGGCACGCCTGGGTGCAGGTCGCTCGCGGGAAAGTCCGCCTGAACGGAACAGAGCTCGAGGCCGGCGACGGCGCGGCAATTTCAGACGAAACGAAGTTGAAGTTTCAGGCAACGGAGCCGTCGGAAGTTTTGCTCTTCGACCTGGCGTGAAAAATAAAAAAGGGGAAGACTATCGGTTGAAGCGTCCCACACAGAAATATAAAGCTGCCGCGCAAATCACAAGCGCGGCAGTACAATTCCCTGCTGCGACTGGTACTTCCCTTTTTTGTCTTTGTACGAAATTTCGCACTCTTCGTCCGACTCGAAAAAAATCACCTGGCACAATCCTTCGTTCGCGTAGATTCGCGCGGGCAGCGGCGTCGTGTTGCTGATCTCGAGCGTCACGAAACCTTCCCACTCCGGCTCGAACGGAGTAACGTTCACGATGATTCCGCAGCGCGCGTACGTGGATTTTCCCACGCACAGCGTCAGCACGTTTCGCGGAATCCGAAAATATTCCACCGAGCGGCCGAGCGCGAACGAATTCGGCGGAATGATGCATACCGGCCCCTTGAATTCCACAAACGAGCGCGCGTCGAAATTCTTCGGATCGACAGTCGTCGAATTCACATTCGTGAAAATGCGAAAGTCGTCCGCCACGCGTATGTCATACCCATACGAAGAGACGCCATAGCTGATGACTCCCTCGCGCACCTGCCGATCCGAAAAGGGCTCGATCATTTTGTGCTCGCGCGCCATCTTCGTGATCCAGCGATCCGGCTTCACACTCATCCCATCCTCCCAGTGCGTTCCATTTCGAAAGGGCGCGGCATCTTATTACATGGGGCGCGGCTTGACAACCCGCAACGCGCCATCTAGCATACGCTTCGACGAGGAGACGCCCGCAATGATAAAACTTGATATCGTGAATGCCGTCGTTCAGCGCACGAACATTCCGCGCACCAAAGCCGAGCAGGCTGTCGAAACCGTTTTCGAGGCGCTGAAAAACGCTCTCGGACGCGGCGAGCGCATCGAGCTTCGCCGCTTCGGCGTCTTCAACGTGAAACCGCGCAAGACCGGCATCGGCCGCAATCCCCGCACGGGTCAGCAAGTAAACATCCAGCCCGGCAAGGCCGTGCGCTTCAAGCCCGGAAAAGAACTTCAAACACTCTAAACGGCAGGTCAGTTGAGCGGGAGCGTAACGCGCAGGAGTTTCTTTCCACGACGGGCAAAGAAAATTATCCCGTTGTCTGCGGGATCGAACTGCGCCCCAGTCAAGTTGCTATAGAGTTTGCTTTCATGGCCATCCACGACCACCAGTCCTCGTTTGCCTGAAGCGCCAGACACTGTGTACCAGTAGTGTTTTTCGTCCTTGCTGAACTGCAAGACCGACATGCCGAGCGCGCTGTATCTTTTCCCCGGCTCGCCATCCAGCACGATGGTGCGCTCGGCGCGCAACGTCTTGCCAGCGTTGAATCTTATTCCTCCCTTGACGATTTCAAATGCGAAGTGCGTAGCATGTGGGGTCAATTCAGTCCAACCAATAGAAGCTTTTGGTATGGGCGGGGGAAGGGGCTCATCAGTATCGGGGGTCGCGTTCAAATCGGTAGGGTCTGGCTTGCGGGGGTGAGAGCGTTGGGGCGAGTCGTCGAGTGGGACGGCTTTGCCCGGCTGGTTATCAAGAACCTCAACAAATTCTCGGCCGCGCAATGCAACATAGGCAGAATGCAAAGCGTCGTCAGTAAAGACTACGTCGCTTACTACATCATCGAAACGCGGGCCCGCTTGGGCTCCATCGAATACAACGACATAATCTTTTCCCAGACGGGCGGCATAAGCTAAGTTGCCACGAACATCGAATACCGGATCCGACACACCATTCAGGCTTGCCGACAGGACGCGAGGCCCAGAAATGAGGTGTCCGGGGACAAGCACCACCGGATAGATGAAGCCTCCGCCACTATAAACCTCTGCTGCAACTATAGGAGCGTTTAGAAGAGTCACCCACGCGCCTGGCAGGCCGCGTCCTTGGAACTCGGGTCCGGATTTGCCGTCGAGTACAATCGTGCCATTGGTTTTGTCCTTCTTGAATGCAACTTGCGAGCCGGACCCACCGTAAGCGTAGTGCCGATCGTCGCTACTGAACGTAATCGGGCTGATTTGCGCAAAGTAAGGCCCAGGCGCGCCGTCTACGAAGTAAGTCCATTGGGGATAAGTCAATTCAGCCTTGTTGGTGGTACCACAAACGAAAAAATGAGCGGCGTCAGGACTGAATCCCAGACAGGAGTAGCCCTTCATTTGTGGGCCGATTGCCTTGCCGTCAACAATTGCCGTCCACTTTCCATGGAACTGGACCATAAAGCCGAGACGCTTGCCATCCAGACTAAATTGCGGAGGGCTAACTTGATCGTAGGTTTCACGGGGCGTGTCTGCCGGATGCCCTCCAACGACCATCGTACAGGTGTTTTCTGCAGCGCAGGCACTAAAGGCCCAGGAAGGGCCGCGCGGCTCGAACACAACGGGCGTGACGTCCGCGAACGCTTGAGAACGCTCCTGCCCATCAAGCACGAGCAGCCATTGCAAATTGCGCTGGCCGAAGAAAGCCAGATGTTCTCCATCGGGGCTGAACTCCAGGTATTTCACGCCGTCGTATTTTCCGCCCATCTCCTTCCCGTCGCGGTACACAATCCATTTGCTGGTGCTTGCTTTCTGCTCGACCCATGCGATGTGACCATTTGAAGCTTGCAAATCTTCAAATTCACTTCCTCCTGAAATCTTGCCAACCGATTGCTCTTGAAATTTCGCTACATGGCCGGAAGATTTCTGCCGGGTTGACGTGGTCCCGGGGTCGTTTAGACGCGCGCTAGCACGCAAAGGGCAGAAAAACAGAAGACAAGCTCCAATCATGGAGCAGGGAACGATCAAGGAGTGAACGATTCGGCGGTTCACGGACGATATTCCTTAGCTATCCGAACAAGGTTCGGCCTAGTAACTACTTCCTAGGCAGGCTGGATTGTACTTTCACGAATCGCTCGGGACAAGAGGCAAGACTGAAATCGTGCGCTCCGCATCGATCGGAGGAGACCTCGACTAAAGCAATGCCGGGTTTCTCACTAGTGGCGGGTGGCGAGCGTCGGCGTTCGCGGTGTATTCTAGCAACGTGGAGAATGGACATGGCAATGGGCACGGGCCGAGTCACGCGCCGGCGGAACTGCTCGACAACCGCTACAGCTTCCTGTTCGACCCGCACTTCGTGGCGGTTCGCCCGCGAAAGCGCAAATTTCTTCTCGCGCTTGTTCTTTTTGTTCTCACGCTGATTTCGACGCTCGCCGTGGGGCGCGAGTTCTCGGTTTCCTTCGCACAGAATCGCGCGCCGTTTTCGGGAATGGATAATCCGTTTGCTCCCACGTGGGAAGCTCTAATCCATCCGCGATTGCTGCTCGCGGGAATTCCCTTTGCGTTTCCGTTGATCAGCATTTTGCTGGTAC
>Ga0307374_10013954_pt1 | contig 10998 bp, 7 predicted proteins | sample OX3MG_FD_202532 | JGI IMG/M metagenome (GOLD analysis project Ga0307374, IMG submission 202532) | Soil microbial communities from Risofladan, Vaasa, Finland - OX-3 | ecosystem: Environmental > Terrestrial > Soil > Coastal area > Acid sulfate soil | place: Finland: Risofladan, Vaasa | collected... | reverse complement strand
AGCGACGAGTTCCCCGTCCCGAAGTCGTCGATGGTGAAGCGCACTCCGAGGCGCCGGAGCCGTTCGATGTTCTCTCTGGCCGGTCCGGACTTCTCCAACACCACCCGCTCGGTGATCTCCAGCTCGAGCAGCGACGGATCGACACCGGTGTCGGCCAGGGTCTGATCGATGTTGTCGAACAGGTCGGGATTCGACAGATCCCGCGAGGCCAGGTTCACCGACAGGCGGAGCGGCGGCAGCCCTCGGTCGAGCCAGACTCGAGCCTGGCGGCACGTCTCCTCGAGGACCCAGGTGTCCAGGGCGACGATGATGTCGCTGCGCTCGGCCAGCGAGATGAACGACGAGGGTTCGAGGACCCCGAGTGTCGGATGGTTCCAACGGATGAGCGACTCCACGCCGACGACCTGGGTGGTCCGGAGGTCGATATACGGTTGGTAGAGCACGAAGAACTCATGGTGTGCCAAGGCGTGCACCAGGTCGGTGTGCAGCGTGCGCTCGTCGACGGCCTGGCGACCGGTGGACGAGTTCACCAATGCGCCGGAATACATCTGGAAGGCGTTGCGTCCACGGCCCTTGGCCCGGTACATCGCCTCGTCGGCCCGACTGAGGAGGTCGTCGTACGAGTCACCGTGGTCCGGCGCCATGGCGATGCCGATCGATGCGGTGGTCTCGATGTCCTCACCGAAGACCACGAACGGAGCACTGATGGCCTCGAGCGATCGCTGGGCCAGTTGGTCGATGGCCAGCTGGTCGGACAGGCCGGGTAGCAGGATGGCGAACTCGTCCCCGCCCACCCGGGCCACCGTGTCTTGGCTCCTGACCGTGTCCACCAGGCGTTCGCTCACCTGCTGGATCAGGTCGTCTCCGGCCCCATGACCCAACGTGTCGTTGATGGTCTTGAAGTGGTCGAGATCGACGAAGAACATGCAGACCGGCTCACCAACTCGCCTCGACCGGACCAGTTCCTGTTCGACCCGGTCCTCGAAGAGTCGTCGGTTGGGCAGACCGGTCAGGGCATCGTGCCACGCCATGTGCGAGACCTTCTCGAGGAGCTCCAGATTCTGGACCGCGGTGGCCGCCTGGTCGGCCAGTCCGGACAGCCGCTCGTGGAGGTCGGGGTCGCGGATGGAGGCGGTCGGTGTGTCGGCGCCGTAGTTGGCCGCGATCACCCCGAGGAACTCACCCGCTGCGAACAGGGGAGCCACAACGGTCGCCGCCGTACCTGACCGATCGAGCAGCGTGCGCAGATTCGGATCGTCGGTGGAGGCGTCGAGGACCATCACCTCTCGCTGCTCGATCAGGCGGATGACGGCCGGGGTGTCGGCGAAGACGGTGAGGAGACCCTGGTCATCGGCGGCGGGAGGAGCGCTCCGAGGGTCTCGCTGAACTCTGCGGGGCTCGGTGGGCCCACGGGAATCGGAAACGGGAACGATGGGCCCGAGGTAGCTGTCGGGTGGCTCCATCCCCGCCGTGCGAGCCTGGGGTATGAGCTGTCCGCGCTCGCTGTGCCACAGGTACACCGTGGACTGGTCGCAGTCGGTGACGGCCGGAACCGTGTCGGCCAACAACTGGACCAACTCGGCGAGCGAGGTCACCCGCGACCGGGCCTCGGAGAAGGACAGGAGCGTTCGGGCGGTGGCGTCGCTCCTCCGTGCGTCGGACAGCTCGGCGAAGACGTCGAGCGACGTGGCGGCATAGTCGGCGTAGAGTCCCAGCACCCGCAGCTCGGACGCCGGGCGGGCCGATCTCTCAGACCGGAATTCGACCAACCGGCCGTATCGCCGTCGGGGGGACTGGATGTCCACGATGAGTCGGGAGCCGTCGACGTCGTCCGGGCGCGCCTTCCACAGCTCGACCGCCAGGGCCTGGGCCTCGTCGGGGTCAAGTCCGCGGTAGTGGAGCTGGATCGGCATACCGGGTCGGACCCGGACCATCAAGAGATAGCGATGCTCGGAGACGACAGCATCGGCTCGGGCTGCGATCTGGGAGAGGAGCGAGTCGACGTCATCGCCCAGGAGCTCGAGGGCGGTGGCCAGCGAGCCCTCGACCAAGACGCGCATCCGGTCGAGCTCGGCCCGTAGCTCGGCCACGACCCGGGCCGAAGCCTCCGTCGACCCGGGCCCGGGACTGTCCGGAGGGCCCGCGTCGAACAGTGGAAGGGACGGCTCCACCACGGATTGCTCCGGGGGGGACGACGTGTACTCCTCGTCACGGTGTTCTTCAAGGTCGTCGTCAGGGCCATCGTCGTGGTCAGCGTTGTCCCAACTCATGGCGTAGAGGCAGCGGCGACCGCCGCGGGCGCTGCACTCGGTTTCGGAGATCAGGGCTGGTTCAAACCCGAACAGGACGGGAATCTGTGCAAGAAGCCCACGGGTCATCTCGCACAGATGAGCGTGGCGGGTCGACGCCCGTCGGGGGGTGACCTGAATCAACGCGTGGTCGATGGCCACCTCGAGCGCCGCGGCCTCGGAGGTTGCCTCGAAGTGCGCGGCGATCGGCTCGATGTGCTTGAGCACGACCTCGGGTCCACCGAGGCTCTGGAGCCGATCGGCGAATTCGGCACCGTCCGGTGCCTGCAGCAGTCCCTCTCCCACATGGAGCCCCATGGCACCGTCACCGGTGACCAGTGCCGCGGCGTTGAACAGCGCCAACGCCTCGGGCAGCGAACTCCAACGCGAGGGATCCCCGAGCGCGGCGAACGTCCGGCTCTCGCCGGCCAGGGCGAGCACCTGGGCCACGCCGCTGTCGCCGCCTTGGTCGTGCACCAAGGCGAGCAGGACGTTGATGACCGACCCGGAAACGTCGCGGCCGTCCCGGGTCTCGTGGTTGGTCTCTGCCACATCAACGGACATCGCTCGTCATTCAACCCTTCGGCACCTGTGCCGCCCATCGCTCCTGCGCTTTTGCTTGACCGTATCTTCGGCCGATCACCCCTATTTCTTTACCGCCGCACGGGCGGTCCGTGCTGCAGCAGGCGCCCGCTGAGCGTGTCCACCCGGACCATCGATGGGACCGACCTCTAGACTCCGTCCTATGAGCATCTACGACCCGTCCCTCCTTTCCCTCAACGGCGACCCGGCCTCGATCGCGGACTATCGCGGCCAGACCCTGCTGGTGGTCAATGTGGCGTCGAAGTGCGGGCTGACGCCTCAGTACGAGGGGTTGGAACGCCTCCAGAAGACCTATGGCGACAAGGGCTTCACGGTCCTCGGCTTTCCCTGCAACCAGTTCGGCGCGCAGGAGCCCGGTTCGGCCGAGGAGATCGCCACCTTCTGCTCGGCAACGTACGGGGTCACCTTCCCCATGTTCGAGAAGGTCGAGGTCAACGGCGACGGACGCAGCCCGGTCTACGAGGAGCTGACGGCGTTTCCCGACTCCGACGGCGAGGCCGGGGACATCCAGTGGAACTTCGAGAAGTTCCTCGTGTCGCCGACCGGCGAGATCGTGCAGCGATTCCGGCCCATGGTCGATCCCGAAGCTCCCGAGGTCATCGACGCCATCGAGGCCAACCTGCCGGTGTGACCGGTATGGCCCGCCGCGTACCTGACCGCGCCTGCGGTCCGGGCGATCGGGACGATCGCCCGGTGGGACGAGTGCGGGAAACCCATAGGAACGGTATTTCGTAGACCGGCCGCCACCGGGGAAGTGCGGCTCCCGGGTGCCAGTACACTCACCTATTCGTATGCGAGCCACAGCTGCGCCCGAGGAGGGCAACAAGGTCCGACTCTCCGTCGAGGTCGACGAATCGGAGATCGACGAAGCCCTCGACGAGGTCATGAAGCGACTGGCGAGAGACGTCAAGGTGCCTGGGTTCCGGCCCGGCAAGGTCCCGCGACGAGTGATCGAGGCGCGCATGGGGGGAGCGGTCGCGCTCCGCGGTGAAGCCCTCCGCGAAGCCCTTCCCGGGTTCTACGCCCGTGCGGTGACCGACACCGAGGTCGACCCCATCGATCAGCCGGAGATCGACATTCTCGCCGGTGACGAGTCGGGGGCAGTGTCGTTCGACGCGGTGGTGATGGTGCGGCCGACGGTGGCCATCCCCGGCTATCAGGGGTTGGTGGTGACGCTGCCCAGCCTCGAGGTCGGCGACGACGAGGTCAAGGCTCAGATCGATCGCCTCCGCGCCACGTCGGGTGAGTTGATCGAGGTGGCCCGGCCGGCCATCGACGGCGATCAGGTGACCATCGACATCCATGGCACCCGGGGTGACGGCGAGGGTGACGACAGCGACCTCGACGCCGAGGACTTTCTCTACGAGGTGGGAAGCGGCGGTGTGGTCCCCGAGCTGGACGACCAGCTGATGGGCGGCAAGACCGGAGACATCTTCACGTTCGACTCGACCCCCGAGGGCCTCGACCAGTCCGTTTCGTTTCGGGTGCTGGTCAAGGACGTGAAGGAACTGGTCCTCCCCGAGGTCACCGACGAATGGGCCTCGGAGGCCTCGGAGTTCGAGACCGCCGAGGAGTTGACCGCCGATATCGCCGACCGACTCCGCCAACGGCACATCAGCCAGGCGCAGATGGCCCTGCAACCGCGGACAGCCGAGGCGCTGGTCGAACTGGTGACCGAGGAGATTCCCGAGCAGCTGGTGCTGGAGGAGCTCCGCGAGCGGATCCATGATCTCAACCATCGCCTCGAGAGCCAGGGGATGACACTGGGCCAATTTGTGGCCGCAACCGGTCGCGGTGAGCAGGAGTTCCTCGACGAGCTCCGGGTCGGCGCCGAGCAGAGCGTGAAAGTGGACCTGGCCCTGCGGACCCTGGTGGACGAAGAGGGCATCGAGGTCTCCGACGAGGAGCTCGACGAGGAGCTGGCGACGATGGGCGAGCGCCTGGAGATGGACACCGACGAGGTACGGGAGCAGTTGGAACGGGCCGGGCGGCTTCCGGCGGTACGCTCGGATCGACGGAAGGCAAAAGCGATGCGTTGGCTGGTCGACAATGTCGAGTTGGTCGACGAGGACGGCAAGCCCGTGTCGCGGGACGACCTGTTGGTGAACCAGGGCGAGGAGGACTCGGAGTGAGCAGAATGAGTGGCACAGAGGGAACGAGGGAGATGGACGCGCAGGCCTACAGCGTGCCGTGGGTGGTCGAGTCGACCAGCCGGGGGGAGCGGAACTACGACCTGTACTCCCGACTGCTGCGGGAACGGATCATCTTCCTCGGCACACCGATCAACGACACCGTGGCCAATCTGGTCTGCGCTCAGCTGCTGTTCCTCGAATCAGAGGAGGCGGACAAGGACATCCACCTCTACATCAACTCGCCCGGCGGGGACATCACCGCGTTGTTCGCCATCTACGACACGATGAAGTACATCAAACCGGACATGTCGACGTTCTGCTTCGGGCAGGCGGCATCGGCCGCCGCCGTGCTGCTGGGTGCGGGAACCCGCGGCAAGCGATTCGCACTGCCTCACGCCAGGATCCTGTTGCATCAGCCGTTCGGCGGTGTCGAGGGGCAGGCCAGCGACATCGAGCTCCAGGCCAAGGAGATCCTGCGCATGCGGGACCTCCTCAACGGGATGCTGGCCGATGACACCGGTCAGACCACCGAGCGGGTCTCGAAGGACACCGACCGCGACTTCATCATGACGGCCGAGGAAGCCGTGACCTACGGATTGATCGACGAGGTCATCACGGCCAGGGACGCCATGGGTATCGAGGCGGTCGGCGCGGCGTAACGGTCGACCCTGGCCACCAGGTTGGAACCGTTCACCGGCATGCCAGCCGCTAGGGTTGTATGACTGCGATTCAGGGATGTCCCCGGTCACCCGGGGATCGGGAGCCCAACCCGGTCAGATGCAACAACACGCACGGATAAGCAACAGGGACCGCTGACAGAAGGACAAGAGGAACCGACGTGGCGAAATTCGGAGACGGTGGGGATCTGGTGAAGTGCAGCTTCTGCGGCAAGTCGCAGAAGCAGGTGAAGAAGTTGATCGCCGGACCTGGCGTCTACATCTGCGATGAGTGCATCGAGCTGTGCAACGACATCATCGCCGAAGAGTTGGCCGACACCACCGAGCTGTCCTTCGAGGAGCTTCCCAAACCCAAGGAGATCTTCGAATTCCTGAACGATTACGTGATCGGTCAGGAGTACGCCAAAAAGATCCTGTCGGTGGCGGTCTACAACCACTACAAACGGGTCCAGGCGGGGAGCAACGGGAGTCACGACAACGAGGTCGAGCTGGCCAAGTCGAACATCTTGTTGTTGGGCCCGACCGGTTGCGGGAAGACTCTGTTGGCCCAGACGTTGGCCCGCATGCTGAACGTGCCCTTCGCCATCGCCGATGCCACCGCGCTGACCGAAGCCGGTTACGTGGGAGAAGACGTCGAGAACATTCTGCTGAAGCTCATTCAGGCCGCCGACTACGACGTCAAGAGGGCCGAGACCGGCATCATCTACATCGACGAGATCGACAAGATCGCCCGCAAGTCGGAGAACCCGTCGATCACCCGTGACGTGTCTGGTGAAGGCGTCCAGCAGGCGCTGTTGAAGATCCTCGAGGGCACCACGGCCTCGGTGCCGCCCCAGGGTGGTCGAAAGCACCCCCATCAGGAATTCATCCAGATCGACACCACCAACATCCTCTTCATCTGTGGTGGCGCATTCGCCGGCATCGATACCATCATCGAGAACCGGATCGGCCGCAAGGGGATGGGGTTCCGGGCCGAAGTGCGCAAGGCCGCCGAACGGGACGATTCCGAGCTGCTCCGTCACGTGCTCCCCGAGGACCTGATGAAGTTCGGCCTGATCCCCGAGTTCATCGGCCGGCTCCCCGTGGTCAGCGCCGTCTCCCATCTCTACAAGGACGCGCTCATTCAGATTCTGGTCGAGCCGAAGAACGCGTTGACCCGCCAGTACAAGCGGACTTTCGAGCTCGACCACATCGAATTGGAGCTGACCGACGACGCCCTCGAGGCCGTGGCCGAGCAGGCGTTGTTGCGGGGGACCGGGGCCCGGGGTCTACGGGCGATCCTCGAGGAGGTGCTGCTCGAGGTGATGTACGACCTGCCGAGCCGCACCGACATCTCCAAATGCGTGGTGGACCGTGCGGTGGTGCTCGACAAGGTGCATCCCACCCTGGTGCCGCTGAACAGCCCTCCGGCCAAGTCGGCTCGGAGTCGCCGGGCCGCTTCGTAGGGATTGGCCCGACGGCGTCGGCGCGTCGATCCCGCACCGGCTCAGCCCAGCTCCCCTCGTGAACTTCGACGACCTACCCGAGGCCTTGGCCTGGCTCGATTCGCACATCGACTACGAGTCGGCGATGCCGTCGAGGAGCGCGCTGCCCTCGTTGGACCGGATACGGGCCCTGATGCCGCTGCTCGGGGATCCCGAGCAGGCCTATCCGGTGCTGCACATCACCGGCACCAACGGTAAGGGGTCGACGGCAGCCATGACCACGGCCCTGCTGGCGGCCCAAGGGCTGACCGTGGGTACGTACACCAGCCCCAATCTGAGTCGGGTCAACGAGCGCATCGCCCGGAACGGGGAGCCGATCGAGGACCTCGCCTTCGTCGAGGTCCTCGAGTCACTGGCGCGCCTCGAGCCGATGATGGAGGATCCACCGACGCGATTCGAGCTGCTCACCGCCGCGGCCCTGGCCTGGTTCGCCGACGAGGCGGTGGATGTGGCGGTGGTGGAAGTCGGTCTGGGCGGGCGCTGGGACTGCACCAACGTGGTGCATGCGGACGTGGCCATCCTGACCAACATCAGCTTCGACCACACCGAGGTATTGGGCCCCACTCTGGAGGACATCGCCCGCGACAAGTCCGGCATCTTCAAGCCGGGCAGCAGGGTGGTGATCGGCGAGTCGGACCCCACCCTGGTGGCCCAGCTGCGCACGGCGGCCCACCAGGTCGGCGCCTCCGGGGTGTGGGCGCGGGGCGTGGACTTCGCCTGCACCGCCAACCGGCTGGCCGTCGGGGGCCGTCTCATCGACGTGACGACACCCGGCGGCGCCTACGGCGAGCTGCTGGTCCCGCTGCACGGCGCGCATCAGGGGGACAACGCTTCGTGTGCGCTGGCCGCAGTGGAGTCGTTCTTCGGAGCAGCCCTGCATGAGGACGTGGTCGAGGAGGCGTTCTCGGGAGTGCGGGTCCCCGGGCGCCTCGAGGTGATCGGACGCCGCCCTCTGGTGGTCGTGGATGGTGCGCACAACGTGGCCGGCATGATGGTCCTGGCCCGCTCGCTCGTCGAGGAGTTCACCGTGGACGGCGAGACCCGGGCAGTGGTGGGGATGCTGTCGGGCCGCGATCCCGCCGCCATGCTCGAGGCCCTGCTCTCGGCGGGCGTCCGATCCGTCGTGGCCTGCGCCCCGGACTCCCCGCGCGCCCTCGGGCCCGACGTGGTGGCCGCGGCCGCGGCGCGACTCGGCATGGAATCATCGGTGGCGTCGTCACCTCGCGAGGCGGTGACCGTGGCCGTCGGTCAGGCCGGGCCGGACGACCGCGTGGTGGTGTGCGGCTCGCTGTATGTGGTGGCCGACGCCCGGCAGCTGCTGGTGACGAACAGCGCGTGACCGATGAACGGTGGCGAGGTCTGACAGGCGGCGTGTCGTGGGCTAGCCTGCCTCGCTCGTGGGACGCACTCTTGTCATCTGCAAGCCTGACGCGGTCGAACGCGGACTGGTGGGCGAGATCATCAACAGGATCGAGCGCCGGGGCCTGAGCCTGGTGGCCGTGGAACTGCGGACGATCACCTCGGAGTTGGCTGCAGCCCACTACGCCGAGCACGCCGGCAAGCCGTTCTTCGACGAGTTGGTGGTCTTCATCACCCGGTCGCCGGTCGTGGCGATGGTCGTGGAGGGCCCTGACGACACCGTCCGGGTGGTGCGGACGCTGATGGGTGCCACCAATCCGGTGGATGCGGCACCGGGCACGGTCCGCGGCGACCTGGCCCTCGCCATGGGCGAGAACCTCATCCACGGATCGGATTCGCCCGAATCGGCGGCCCGCGAGATCGAGATCTTCTTCCCGGGCCTCGGCTGACGGCCGGGGGCTGCCCCGGGGCAGGTGGATGGCCCTGGCTGGGACCTTGTGCCCGCCCGCCGATTCCCGTAGCCTGACGGGCAGATGCCGCTTACAGTGACGTACTCGTACGGCGGAGCCCAGGCGTGCCCTTTCGCAGACGCGGAGTCCCGACCGACAATTGATGGAGGAGTGCATCTCTGATGCGCGACAACGGTTTCTCACTTCTGGGCCGCGATATGGCTGTCGACCTCGGGACGGCCAACACCCTGGTGTACGTGCGCGGCCGGGGCATCGTGCTGAACGAGCCCTCGGTGGTGGCAGTCAATGTGAAGGACGGGCGGCCGTTGGCGGTCGGAGCCGAGGCCAAGCGGATGATCGGGCGTACGCCGAGCCACATCCAGGCCATCAGGCCGTTGAAGGACGGTGTCATCGCCGATTTCGAGATCTGCGAGAAGATGCTGCGCTACTTCATCCACCGGGTGCACCAGCGTCGCTTCGCCAAGCCCCGCATGGTGATCTGCGTTCCCTCGGGGATCACCGGCGTCGAGCAGCGGGCGGTGATGGAGGCGGCCGAGTACGCCGGGGCCCGCAAGGCCTACATCATCGAGGAGCCGATGGCCGCGGCGATCGGAGCCGGGTTGCCGGTGCACGAGCCCACCGGAAACATGGTGGTGGACATCGGCGGAGGGACCACCGAAGTGGCCGTCATCTCCCTCGGGGGCATCGTCACCAGCCAGTCGATCCGCATCGGCGGGGACGAGCTGGACGAGGCCATCGTGTCCTTCGTGAAGAAGGAGTACAGCCTGGCCCTGGGCGAGCGCACGGCGGAGGAGATCAAGATCGCCCTCGGGTCCGCCTACGAGCTCGAAGAGGAGCTGCATGCGGAGATCCGCGGACGCGACCTGGTCACCGGGTTGCCGAAGACCGTGGTCATCTCGACCCAGGAGATCCGCAAGGCCATCGACGAGCCGGTGTCGGCCATCGTGGACGCGGTCAAGGTGACCCTGGACCGGACCCCGCCCGAGTTGGCCGCGGACATCATGGAACAGGGCATCGTCCTGACCGGCGGCGGCGCACTGCTGCACGGGCTCGACAGCCGCCTCACGCAGGAGACCGGCATGCCTATCGTGGTGGCCCGCGACCCGCTGAACTGCGTGGCGATCGGCAGCGGGCAGTGCCTCGAGGAGTTCGAGGCCTTGAAGCAGGTCCTCATCACCTCGTCGGCTCGCTGAACGACCGGAGGACTCGTCTCCAGTGGCGACGTCGCGGCGCTCCCGCCGCCCCCGGACCACGCTGGTGCTGTTGGTCCTGGCTTCCATCACCATCATCACCCTGGACGCCCGCGGCGGGTTCCATCGCATCACCTCGGGATTGAGGTCGGTGGCGGCCGACGCCTTCGCCCCGATCCGCTCGAGTGTCAACGACGTGACCGAGCCGGTAGGCAGTTTCCTCGCCGGTGCGGTCCACTACGGCGCGGTGCGGCAGCAGAACCAGAAGCTCCAGCAGGAGATCAACCAGCTGAAGATGGAGCAGAGCTCGGAGGCCGGAGCGGAGCAGCAGCTGCGACAGCTCCACGCCCTGCTCAACCTGCCGTTCCTCGGCAACCTGCAAACGGTGCCGGCCGAGGTGACCAACTTCGGCACCAGTGACTTCGCGGCCACCGTCGGTATCAGCGTCGGTCGGAACGACGGGGTGCAGCTCAACATGCCGGTGGTCGGGTCGGGTGGGCTGGTCGGACAGGTGGTGCAGACCAGCCACGGAACCGCAACCGTGCGGCTGATCACCGACGGCCAGTCCGAGGTGGGGGTCAGCTACGGTGCCAACGGCACCTCGTACGCCGTCCTCAACGGCGAGGGTGCGGGCAAGCCCTTGACCGCCAGCCTGGTCCCGGCCAACACCCACCTCACCGTGGGCGAGATCTTCTCCACCAGCGGGCTGCAGGGTGCCGTCTTCCCCGGGGGCATCCCGGTGGCGCGGGTGGTGTCCTCCAAGACCGGGACCTCCGCATCGGAGGAGTCGGTGAC
>Ga0307374_10013951_pt1 | contig 10999 bp, 9 predicted proteins | sample OX3MG_FD_202532 | JGI IMG/M metagenome (GOLD analysis project Ga0307374, IMG submission 202532) | Soil microbial communities from Risofladan, Vaasa, Finland - OX-3 | ecosystem: Environmental > Terrestrial > Soil > Coastal area > Acid sulfate soil | place: Finland: Risofladan, Vaasa | collected... | reverse complement strand
CGCGCCCGCTCAAGAACGCCGAGCGCTTCCACCAACTGGAAAGCGACGCCGCGTGCAACGCCAGTGATATCCGCAGCCGCAGAGAGCTCGAACAGCGGATTAAGCAATTTCTCGATGTGCGCTTTTATCCATTTGTCCAGCCGCGCCTCGACCGCCTCGCGTGGCGCGCCCGACAAATGCTCGTCGGCGATCACCCGCACCCGGGGCCGCAGGGCTTCGTCGCCGGCGACGAGCTTGCCGACCGCTGCGCCGACCCAGCGCACGGCGCCGTCGGCAGCCAGCACGAATTGTCCGTCGGGCGCCTCCGCCAGGCGCATGGCGCGGGCGGAAATTTCGCCCGCCAGCGCCTTTTGCGCCGCGTTTTGCAGCGCCCTCGCCTCGGAATCGCCCGACGACGCATCCGGCACGAACACGAATCCGTCGAGCCGGCCGATGGCGTGGCCTTCGACAATCACGTCGCCACTCTTGCCCATCTCCGGCTCAAGCCGGGCATTCTCGCGCAGCCGGCGCATCAGCACGCTGGTGCGGCGGTCGATGAAGCGTTCGGTCAGGCGCTCGTGCAGCGCGTCCGACAGCTTGTCCTCGACGGCACGCGTCACACCCTGCCAATGCCCCGGGTCGGCGAGCCAGTTCGGCCGGTTGGCCGCAAACGTCCAGGTGCGAATATGAGCGATGCGGTTCGACAGCGTGTCGATGTCACCGTCGGTGTGATCGGCCAACGCCACTTGCTGGGCGAACCAGTCGTTCGGGATTGCTCCTTCGCGCTGGATATAACTGTAGAGGCTGACCGCCAGCTCGGCATGGGTTGCCGGTGCAATCTTGCGGTAATCGGGAACCTGGCAGACGTCCCACAGCCGCTCGACGTCGGCGCTGCTTGAAGTCAGCGCGCGGACGTCGTCGTCGCGCGCGGCATGGTCGAGGACGAGGATATCCTCGGCGGCCGGCGCGCGCGTCATGGTGTCTTCGGTCGGCGCCTCAGCCAGCGACGCCTGCAAGGTCGCGATCGAGGAGAAATCGAGATTGGAATTGCGCCATTGCACGATCCTCACCGGTTCGAACGCGTGCGCCTCCAGCGCCTGCGTTAATTCCGGTTCGAACGGCGGGCAGCGGCCGGTGGTGCCGAAGGTGCCGTCGCGGGTCGCGCGGCCGGCGCGCCCGGCCACTTGCGCAAGCTCGGCCGGCGAGAGCTTGCGGAATTGGTAGCCATCGAATTTCCGGTCGGAGGCGAATGCGATGTGGTCGACGTCGAGGTTAAGGCCCATGCCGATCGCGTCGGTCGCTACCAGGTAATCGACCTCGCCCGCCTGATAGAGCGCGACCTGCGCATTGCGCGTGCGCGGTGACAGTGCGCCGAGCACCACCGCGGCACCGCCGCGCTGGCGCCGAATAAGCTCAGCGATGGCGTAAACTTCGTCGGCCGAGAAGGCGACGATGGCGGAGCGGCGCGGCAGCCGGGTCAATTTCTTTTCGCCGGTGAAACTGAGCGTCGAAAGCCGCGGACGGCTAACCACGCTGACACCGGGCAATAGCCGCTCGACGATAGGCCGCATGGTCGCCGCGCCAAGCACCAGCGTTTCCTCGCGGCCGCGCCGGTGCAGGATGCGGTCGGTGAAAACATGGCCACGCTCGAAATCGGCGGCGAGCTGAATTTCGTCGACGGCAAGGAACGCCACGTCGAGGTCGCGCGGCATGGCTTCGACAGTGGCGACCCAGAAGCGCGGATTGGGCGGCTTGATCTTCTCCTCGCCGGTGATCAGCGCTACCGCATCCGCGCCCACACGTTCGACGGCGCGATTATAGACCTCGCGCGCCAACAGCCGCAGCGGTAGCCCGATCAGCCCGGACGAATGCGCCAGCATTCGCTCAATGGCGAGGTGGGTCTTGCCGGTATTGGTCGGCCCGAGCACGGCGGTTACGCCGGCCCCGCGGGCGCGCACATCACGGCGGGTGGGAGGGGAAAAGGAAATCGGCATTGATCGCTCGGACTGCCGCCAATGCGGCAGCTCGCCTTTCATCTGTATCACAACAACACGCCGGAAAGCCCCGGATTACACGCGGGAAAGCCCTGTGCTTAAGATGTGGAACGAGTCTGGAACGAATCGCGGCCGAATCGGCGACTCTCGCCCTGTTCGATTTCGTTCACCGCGACATATGGCGCGCGCCTCCCTTGGCCATACCAGATCGGGTGTCGGCGGAGCGCCAAGGCTCCCCGTGCGGCCGTCTATCGGTTAACGCGCGGTGCACGGACAATCTTGCACGGAGTCAAGAGAGGAGCGCCTGTGGATAATGGGGACCGGAGGGCGTGCGCCGCAACCACCCGAGCCGCCGCGCCACGTTCACCGCGTCTTGACGTTCGCCGCTGCTGCATGCGGCGACTTGGCGACTGTGACGAATTGGATCGCTTGGAGCACGCCGGTGCCGATCGGCGTCGGTAGCGAGAAGCGGAACGGTACCATCACCCGCGTACCGGCAATCGGCGCCAGCCAAATTTCGGCGTCGCGCAACGCGGTAAGGTATTTGATCGCATAACGCTGCGGCACGTAGCCGGAAATCGGGATGAAATAGACCGCGCAGACCACCACCGGCCCCTGATAGCCCTTCTCGGCTTTCACCGTGTCCATGCGCTTGAACTCGCTGCGCAGGTCATAGCGCATGCGGCCGTCAAACACGGCAACCTTGCGCGCGCAGGCTTGCGGCGAGACCGGATCACCGCTGCCGCCCACCGCGATAAGCACCGAAGTCATCGGGTCGAGCACGTTGCGTCGATCGGCGTCGGTGACCGGAATACGGTCGGGACTTGGTCCCAACGGCGGCTCGACACTCAGGTCCTTGATGTTGCCGCCGACGAACGCCATGCGCACATCGTCGCTGCGTTTGTCGTTGCTGACGCTGGCGGCGTAGCTCACCGGTACCGGTTGTCCGATATTGACAATGCCATGCGCAGAGCTGGTGCCGTGACCGCCGGTAAAGACCCGCAGCAGCCCGGTCGTGGCGCCGGTCGCTGCGGCGCTAAACTGATTATCGGAAATATCGATGATCCAGTTGCCTCGCCCGATTGGAATGCCGGCCAGCGTTGCTGTGTATTCGGCCTCAAGCCGGCCTTGCGCCGACGCCGCATGACCGGCATCGACCACAACGCTTGCGCCCATGACGAAAACCGCCGCGGCGAAGGCGGCGAACCGGCAACTCCGGAACAGCTGCATCGGCAAGTTGGACACGGTCCGATAGCTCCTGAGGCGCAAGCAAAAAGGGCTTAAACGTTAAAGACGGCAGCCGCCCCGCAAAGCGCGAGCGATAAAGCAAACGCGCTTTATTGTCTTGTCGGAGAATACGACGTTTGTGTGATTTTGCGTGCTTTTTGGCCCCGCCCGCGCGCGCCGGTTGGACGACTAAACCTCGGCTTGACGCTTTCGGGCACGCTCTTTATAGCTCCGCAACCTTCGCGGGCCATTCGGCCGCGCCGCGGCTCCTAATGCGCGGATATTTCAATCAGATGAAGACGGGATTTGGACATGTCACGGCGTTGTGAGCTGACCGGCAAAACCCGCCAGATCGGGCATAAGGTGAGCCATTCGAACCGCAAGACCAAGCGGCGCTTCCTGCCTAATCTGCTGAATGTCACGCTATTGTCCGACTCCCTTGGACGCTCGGTTCGGCTGCGGATCTCCGCCAATGCGCTCAAATCCGTGGATCATCGTGGCGGCCTCGACGCTTTCCTGATGGCCGCAAAGGAGAGCGTGCTTTCGCCGCGCGCCGTCGAGCTTAAGCGGGCAATCGCCAAGAAGCGTACCGCCGCCGCGGCATAAGCCGGGGCCTACCTCAGGTATTTATTGAGCCAGTCGAGCGTGCGCTGCCAAGCGAGCTTGGCGGCTGCCTCATCATAACGCGGCGTGGTGTCGTTGTGAAATCCATGATTGGCGCCGAGATATACATACCCTGCATGCGGTACATGCGCGGCGGTGAGCGCGGCATCGAAGGCCGGCCAACCTGACGTGATCCGGGTGTCGAGTTCGCCGTAATGCGCCAGCACCGCAGCCTTGATCCTTGTCGCATCGGCGGCATTAGGCTGTACGCCATAGAAAGGGACGGCAGCCGCGAGGTCGGAACCCATTCGCACGGCGAGTTGGTTGGAAACGCCGCCGCCGTAACAAAAGCCGATTGAGGCAATCTTGCCGGTGCAATCCGGACGCGCTTTCAGCCATGCAGCGGCGGCAAGAAAATCCTCCAGCACCTTGGCCCGATCGAGCTGATTGAAAAATTGCAATCCCTTCTCATCGTCGCCGGGATAGCCGCCGAGCGAAGTGAGCGCGTCCGGCGCGAACGCCATGAAATTGGCGAGCGCTAGCCGCCGCGCTACATCCTGGATGTACGGATTAAGCCCGCGATTCTCGTGCACGACCAGAACGCCGGGAAGTCGTCCCTCACTGGCGGGGCGCACCAGATAGCCTTTGATGCTGCCGTTGCCGCCCGGCGACTGTACCGATTTCCATTCGGTTTTGATCCGTTTGTCGTCAGGCGGTACCTGGATTGCCCAGGCGTAATTCGGCTTGAGCATCTCGAACAACGCGGCGGCGGTCAGGCCGCCGACCGCGAACTTTTGCGCGCCATCGAAAAAATGCCGGCGGCTGATCTCGCCGTGCACATAGCGGTCAAACAGCTGCAGCAGCGCTTGTGGAAATTCCGAGGCTTTCCTTCGCTCCATCAGCCGATCTGTCCCTAAGCGTCCAAGCGCCGCCGCGGGCGTACCGGGCGCCGGGTAAAGTCCTCGGGCGGCTGCTCCCCGAACAACTCCGCAAGCTTCTCGGTCATCACACCGCCGAGTTCCTCGGCGTCAACGATGGTGACGGCGCGGCGGTAGTAGCGTGTGACGTCATGGCCAATGCCGATCGCGATAAGCTCGACCGGTGAGCGTGTTTCGATATCCTCGATCACCCAGCGCAGATGTCGTTCGAGATAATTTCCCGGGTTGACCGAAAGCGTGGAATCGTCGACCGGCGCGCCGTCGGAAATCATCATCAGGATCTTGCGCGTCTCCGGCCGTCCGAGCAGGCGTTTATGCGCCCAATCGAGCGCTTCGCCATCGATATTTTCCTTCAGCAGCCCTTCGCGCATCATGAGGCCGAGATTTTTGCGCGCGCGGCGCCACGGCGAATCGGCAGCCTTGTAGATGATGTGGCGCAGGTCGTTGAGCCGGCCGGGATTGGCCGGTTTGCCCTGCGCCAGCCAGGCCTCCCGCGACTGCCCGCCCTTCCAGGCGCGCGTGGTAAATCCGAGAATCTCCACCTTGACGCCGCAACGCTCCAGCGTGCGCGCGAGAATATCGGCACAGGTTGCCGCCACCGTGATCGGCCGCCCGCGCATCGAGCCGGAATTGTCGAGAAGGAGCGCGACCACCGTATCGCGGAAATCGGTGTCCTTCTCGCGTTTGAAGGATAAAGGATGCATCGGATCGACGACAACGCGGGCCAGCCGCGCCGGATCGAGCAATCCTTCTTCGAGATCGAATTCCCAGGCCCGGTTCTGTTGCGCCAGCAAAAGCCGTTGCAGGCGGTTCGCCAGACGCGCGACCACGCCTTGCAGATGCGAAAGCTGCTTGTCGAGATAGCCGCGCAGACGGTCAAGCTCGTCCGGATCGCAAAGATTTTCGGCGCCGATCACCTCGTCGAATTTGCCGGTGAACGGCCGATAGTCCGGGCCATGCGGCTCGTTGCGACTATGGCGCGGCCGCCACGGCTCGGCCGGCGTTTCCGAATCTCCCATCTCGGCGTCATCGGCCATGTCAGACGCCGGCGCGTCGACCGCCTCTGCCGCGGCATCGGACATTTCCTCGGAGGACGCTTCGGCCTCTTCCAGGCTCATACGCTCGCTATCGGCGGACTCCGAAGCTTCGCCGTCGCGGCCGGATTCCTCACCCCGGTTCTGCTCGTCGCCCTGCTCGCCTTCTTCCTCCTCCGACTGGCTGGAACGATCCTCGCCCATGTCGAGGCAATCGAGCAGATCGTGAACGACGTCGCCGAACTGCCGCTGGTCGGTCAGTACGCGTTCCAGCCGGTCGAGATTACGACCGGCACGATCTTCAATCAGCGGCCGCCACAGATCGACCAGTTTGCGCGCGGCAGCCGGCGGACCTTCGCCAGTCAGCCGCTCGCGCACGATCATGGCGATCGCGTCCTCGATCGGAGCGTCGGCACGGTCGGTAATCTCCTCGTATTTGCCGCGATGGAAGCGGTCGTCGAGCATAGCGGCGAGATTTTTCCTTACCCCGCCCATGCGACGCGAGCCGATAGCTTCGACGCGCGCCTGCTCGACCGCCTCGAATACCGCGCGAGCCTGCTGGCCGCCGGGCACGAGCTTGCGATGCACGCCGGGATCGTGGCACGCAAGCCGCAGTGCGATCGAATCGGCGTGGCCCCGCACGATCGCGGCTTCCCGTTCGTTAAGGCGGCGCGGCGGCTCCGGCAACCTGACCTTATTGGCGGCAAGTCCGGGACGCTCGGCGGCGAAGGCGACCTCGACGTCGCTTTTCCCGGCGATCGCGCGCACGCACACGCCGACCGCCCGCTTGAACGGCTCGGTCGGCGCTTCCTTCGCCGGGTTTTTAAACTTGATGTTTGAGGTCATCGTCGCCGCCGGGTCGGCTTTAGCTAAGTGCCATGTTCACCGCGCTCTCCGGCAATTCCTGTCCGAAGCAGCGCTGATAGAATTCCGCCACCAGCGGGCGTTCCAGCTCGTCGCATTTGTTGACGAAGGTCAGTCGGAACGCGAAGCCAATGTCGCCGAAAATCTCCGCGTTCTCCGCCCAGATGATGACCGTACGCGGGCTCATGACGGTGGAGATATCACCGTTCATGAATGCGTTGCGGGTCAGATCGGCGACGCGCACCATTTTTGAAACAATGTCGCGTCCCTGATCGTTGCGATAGTGCTTCGCTTTGGCGAGAACGATATCGACTTCGTTGTCGTGCGGCAGATAATTCAGCGTGGTGACGATCGACCAGCGGTCCATCTGGCCCTGATTGATCTGCTGGGTGCCGTGATAGAGGCCGGAGGTGTCGCCCAAGCCTACCGTATTGGCGGTGGCGAACAGGCGAAATGCCGGATGCGGCTTGATCACCTTGTTCTGGTCCAGAAGCGTGAGCCGGCCCGATGATTCCAGAACCCGCTGAATCACGAACATTACGTCGGGTCGGCCGGCATCGTATTCGTCGAAACAGAGTGCGACGTTGTTCTGCAGTGCCCACGGCAAAATACCGTCGCGGAATTCGGTCACCTGCATGCCCTCGCGGATAACGATCGCATCCTTGCCGATCAGATCGACGCGGCTGATGTGGCTGTCGAGATTGACGCGCACGCACGGCCAATTTAATCGCGCCGCCACCTGCTCGATGTGGGTGGATTTGCCGGTGCCATGGTAGCCGGTGACGATGACGCGGCGGTTGCGGGCGAAGCCGGCGAGGATGGCGAGCGTGGTCGGTTTGTCGAAGCGGTAGTCGGTATCGAGGTCCGGAACATGCTCGTTCGGCGCGGAATAGGCCGGAACTTCCAGATCACTATCAATTCCGAACACCTGCCGGATCGAGACCTTCATGTCCGGCAGGCCGGGAGCAGCTTCAGTTGCGAGCGACATTGAACCTCCGTGACCCCGGAACGTACCGAGGTACGCGAATAGCCCTCACCGGCGGTCGGATATAACGCGTCAAATTTAGCAGAAGCGCGCCGGGGCGCGAAAGCCACTAGCGGCCCATGTGGATTTAGCAGAAACCAGCCGACTTTAGGTAGTTATAGGCTTGGATGATTTCCCGTAACCGGTCTTCGGTGCCGCGGTCACCACCATTGGCGTCGGGATGATGCCGCTTCACCAAGACCTTGAACTTAGCCTTGATATCGGCGCGCGCGGCGTCGCCTTCAAGCCCGAGTACGTCCAGCGCCCGACGCTGAGCATTGAGGATTTTGCGGCCCTCGGCTGCCGGGCGCGCCTGTCCCGTCCGCCCGGTGGCCATACCCTCGAACAGGCTGAACGGATCATCGGCCGCCCAGCCAGGCCCCCTGGATTCGCCCGGGCCGCGGCGCGATTTGCCGCGGCTGCCGCTCACGCCGCCGACCGACCCCATCTTCCAGGTCGGCCGGTGGCCGGTGATGTCCTCTTTTTGATATTTCGCGATCGCGTCATCGCTCATGCCGGCGAAGAAATTGTACGAATTATTGTATTCGCGCACATGTTCGAGACAGAACCGCCAATATTCGGACGCGCGCAGCCGGCCTTTCGGCGCGCGATGGGTTGCCGGCGCATCGCAACGCGGCCACTGGCAGCCGGGGAGCTCGGTTTTGAGCGTCCGGTCCTGGTCAGGCTTAACCCGGATGCGATCAAATAATGGCGAATTCGTACTCATCGTTGCGATTATGCGGGCGCGGCGGTTAAACCTTCAAGACCTTGACAGGCAGCAAAAGCGCGCGTCGTAAATAACTCCATGCCAAGACAGGATCTCATCACGGAAAAGTTGCGCACCGCTTTCGCACCGGAAAGCCTTCGCGTCGAAGACGAATCGCATCGGCATGAAGGCCACGCCGGGCATCGCCCCGGCGGCGAGACTCATTTCCGGCTTTATATCGTGTCGGAAGCGTTCCGGGGAAAGAGCCGGATCGAGCGCCACCGCATGATCAACGAAACCCTCGCGGGCGAACTTTCCGGCGGCGTGCATGCGCTTGCCATCCATGCACAAGCTCCGGGCGAGGGCTGAAAGAGCTTTTACGGATCGCGCACGGTCTCCGGCGCTGACGGGCTTGCCTGCTGCGGCAGCTGTGGTGCGGCGGCGAGCAGGTTCATCAAATCGAGCCGGCGAGTAAACAGGGCAAGTTTGCGGTCGGCAGTAAGCGGCCAGACATCGCGCGGCCGGTCCCAATAAAGCTCAACGCCGTTATCGTCCGGATCGCGCAAGTAAAGCGCTTCGCTGACGCCGTGGTCGGAGGCGCCATCGAGCGGAATCTTCGCTTCGATCAGGCGGCGTAGCGCATCGGCCAAGGCCGGCCGGCTGGGATAGAGAATCGCCAGATGATAGAGGCCGGTGGACCCGAAAGGCGGCGGGCGACCGCCGTGGCTCTCCCAGGTGTTGAGTCCAATGTTGTGGTGATAGCCGCCGGCGGAAATGAACGCGGCATGATCGCCGAGCCGCTGCATCAGCTCAAAACCGAGCACGCCGCAGTAAAATTCCAGCGCGCGATCGATGTCGGCAACCTTCAGATGCACGTGGCCGATGCGTACGCCCGGATCGATTGGCGATGCCGGCGTAGATAAGGGAGCGATCTTTGTTCGCTCGTCCATGCGCCAAGCTCCGGTTGGCTTTGTGTTAGATGCGGGTCCAGCCTGGGTTTCGCAAGATGCGCAGGCCTTGCTAGTGGAGCGGATTTAACATTCGCTACCCACCTAGCGGCAGCCTCGTGAAGCGAATGTCAAATCCAAAGCTCCACTAAGACTCATATTTGCTAGTGGTCCTTTTGATTCCAACATTCGCATGAGAAGCTGCCGAATACGCATGCGAATGTTAGAATCGGACCACTAGCTTGCCTTCGCCGTCGCGGCAACCTTGCGGATCAGCGGCGTCACGCGCAACGCGGTGATCCGGTTACGGGTCTTGCGCAGCACCTGGAAGCGGTAGCCGTGAAAGGTAAAGCTTTGTCCCGGCTCCGGGATCGAGCGCGCCTCGTGGATCACCACGCCGGCAATGGTGGTGGCTTCGCCGTCGGGAATGCTCCAGTCCATCGCGCGGTTGAGATCGCGCACCGGCACGGCACCGTCGACATTGACCGAGCCGTCCGTCAACGCGCGCACGCCGGGCACGGCAATGTCGTGCTCGTCGCTGATGTCGCCGACGATTTCTTCGACGATATCCTCCAGCGTCACCAGCCCTTCGAGTTCGCCATACTCGTCCACCACCAGCGCGAACGGCGTTTTGCGATGGCGGAATGCCTTGAGCTGCTCGTAGAGCGGCGTGGTATCCGGCACGAACCAGGCGACCCGGATCAATTCTGGAATGTGGATTTTGGCGGCGTCGCCGCCGGCGGCGTGCAGCGCACGCAGCACTTCCTTGGCGTGCAGAATGCCGATGATATTGTCGGGCGAGCCGCGCCAGAGCGGCAGCCGCGTCACCGAAGCGGACAGAACGGCATCGATAATCTCATGCGACGAAAGATCGGCATCGAGCATGACCATTTTAGTGCGATGGATCATGACGTCCGACACAGTCAGCTCGCGCAGATCGAGCAGACCGCCCATCATGTCGCGGTCGAGCTTTTCCACTATGCCGGCGCGGTGCATGAGATCGACGGCGCCGCGCAGCTCCTCGCGTGGCGTGAGTATCGATTGCAGCTTGCCGACCTGCATGCCGAGCAGGCGAAGGATCATGCGGACAAGCCATTCGACCACGCGCAGGAAAGGCGAGAACCATCGCACCAGCCGGTCGACCGGTTTAGCGACCGTCAGCGCCATACGATCGGGCATGTTGAAAGCCGCGGTCTTGGGCAGAACTTCGACGAGGATGAAGATCACCAGCGTCATCGCCACGGTGGCATAGATGACACCGACGTGGCCGAAGAAGCCGAGCAACAGGCCGGTCGCGAGCGTCGAGGAGGCGATGTTGGTAAAGTTGTTGCCGAACAACAGCACGCCGAGCAACCGCTCGCGCATAGCCAGCAAGCGATTAACGATGAAGGCGTCCTTATTGCCCTGTTTCTCCAGCCGCATCATGGCCGCGCGCGAGGACGCGGTCAGCGCCGTCTCGCTGGCGGAGAAGAACGCCGACAGCACCAGGCACAATAAGATCGCAGCAACGGCCAACCAGTCGTAAATCGTCATTTCGCCGCAAGTTTCTCGCTCACGAATGCGCGCACGTCGTCTTGGCCGACGCCGCTCTCGACGAAAGCGGCACCGATCCCGCGCGCGAGGATAAATGTAAGCATTCCGCGCTTCACTTTCTTGTCCTGCGCAATCAAGTCCATCAACACC
>Ga0307374_10013947_pt1 | contig 11003 bp, 10 predicted proteins | sample OX3MG_FD_202532 | JGI IMG/M metagenome (GOLD analysis project Ga0307374, IMG submission 202532) | Soil microbial communities from Risofladan, Vaasa, Finland - OX-3 | ecosystem: Environmental > Terrestrial > Soil > Coastal area > Acid sulfate soil | place: Finland: Risofladan, Vaasa | collected... | reverse complement strand
ATGTGCGCCGAATCACCGTGGCGCCCGCGCCAGGATCATCCGGGATGCCGGCCGTCGCGCCGTCGATGAAGAACTGACGCAGACGCGCCCGCATGGTTTCGGAAGTGACGCCGGCCGTCGCGCCATCGGGAACGCGAATCGAGTAGGTTTTCATCGCGGCACCGGCCCAAAACCGAGCGGCGGAGCGCCGCCAGACTCGCGCTTGAGCAACTCGGCGACCAACAGGACGGCCAGCACGAAGAAAAGCACCCAGGCCCATGCGGGGATGCGCGCGGCCTTCATCGCGCACCGCCGGAAGGCAGGGAGTCCCTTCGTTTTTCACTTCGGTAGGATGAAAACGCCGAAGCGAAATTACGTGCTAAGTCCTTGTGGGAATTTGGTGAGCCGCCCAGGACTCGAACCTGGAACCCGCTGATTAAGAGTCAGCTGCTCTGCCATTGAGCTAGCGGCCCGCTGAATAAAGCGATTTTCAAGTGTAGCGGAAGGTCCCCTGGCCCGCAATGCGCGGTCGGTGGGAACGAGTCAAGCAGGTTCTCCGCCGGGTCTTCCCGTGCGCGGTTCCGCGAGGGCCGCTGCGGTTGCCGGAGAGATTCCTGCCGTCCTGCTGCGGCTCGGAATGCCAACGCCGGGAATTGGCGCGGGGCCGGAATCTTCAACTTTCATCGGGCGACGGCTTTTGGCCCCTTTGCCGGGCGGGTGACCAGAAACGACAAGACGATCATCGCCGCGGCGATGACGCTGGCCCACGAATAGATCCCTCCCAACTTTATAAGGCCGGAATTGACTAGCGGGCCGACGCCAAACGACGCAATGCCGTAGCCAATCATGTAGCCGGCGATCAGTTCGCCCGCCATCAGCTCGGCGAGCCGGGGAAACTGCTCCTCGGCGAAGCTGATCGAAAGCGGCAGGAACCCGGAGCACGCCAGGCCCGCAAAGCCGAATGTCGCAATGGCGGCCGCGGCCGAGCCGGAATGCGGAATGATGAGGAACGCGGCTAGCAGCAGGATCGGGAGGGCGCGGTAGAGAATGCGCGGGGCCATCCACGTCGAAACAACCGCAATCGCCAGCCTTCCGACGGTGACCATGGCCCAGAACGCCGCGAGCGCCAGACCCGCCTGGCGCGCCGAAAAGCTGCGTTCCCCGTGCACGTAGAGGATGGCCCAGTTGCCGCACAGCGTCTCGCAGATGCCGTAGAGAACGACGATGAGGATGAAACTCCACAGGCGGCCGGAGAGGTTTTGGAGAAAGTGCATGAACCCGCCGGCGGGAGCCGGCGCGGCCAGCGTGACGGCCAGTGGTTGCGTTGCGCCGGTGAGGGCAACGAGCAGCAGAACCGCGCCCACAATGGCCGGAATCCACCACCATCCCCTTCCGCTTGCCGCGCTCACGAAGACCGGCGCCAGCGCGGTTCCGGTGCCGAGCAGCGTGTGCAGCGCGGTGAGGGCCGCTTCCGCATGGTCGGGGAAAAAGCCCGGGGCGAGGCTGTTGAGGGCGGTTAACGTGGCGCCGAACCCGGCGCCGAGCGCCAGCATGCCGGCGATCAGGATCGCGTAAGAGGAAAAATGGTTGCCGATGAAGGCTGCGCTCAGGGCCACCAGCGACATCGCGACGACATTGAGCCAGACGCCGGAGAGAAACAGCCGCTTGAGGCCCCAGCGCTCGGCCAGCACGCCGCCGGCCATCGACGCCGCAATGGCCCCGGCGACCATCGGCGCGAACAACGCGCCATATTCCACGCCGGTCAGCGCGTAGCCGCGCTGGCTGGTGAGCAGTGCGGAGGCGGCCGGCACGACGACCAGCGCGAATCCCTGCGCCAGCCCCGCGATATAAACCGTCGCGATTTCGAGTCGGCGTGCCACCGCGGGCCTATTTCATCCGCTCGAGCAGATGGTCGCCGACGCGCAAGGCGTTGGCCATGACCGTCAGCGCGGGATTCACCGCTCCGATGGAGGGAAAAAAACTGGCGTCGACGACGTACAGATTGTCGAGGTTGTGCGCCTTGCAATGCACGTCGAGCGCCGAAGAGGTTGGATCGGCGCCGAAGCGCACCGTGCCCGCCTGATGTGCGGTCCCGGCGATCGGGATGCGCTTGCTCAGATAGAGCTGGCGCGAAATCGCACGCTCATGGAAGCCGCCCAGCCGGCCGAGCAGGCTCTTCCATTTGGCGATCAGGCGCTCGTGCGCCTCGATGTTGGTTTCTTTCAGGTGGAGCGTGATGCGGCCGTCGCGATCGAGCGTGACGCGGTTTTCCGGATCGGGCAGGTCCTCGGTCGAAAGCCAGAAATCGACCGAATGCCGGGCCATCTCTTCGAAAGTCATTTCCGGCATCCAGGTAGCCCACGCCGGGCCTTCCCCGCGCAGCATCGCTCCGTCCGATTTTCCGAGCATCTGGACCAGGCCAAGCGGATAATCCCAATCGTCGGACCGGAAATAGAAATCGGAAAACGCGAGTGTTTTTTGAAAGACGGTGGGATTGGGGTCGAGAGAAATGGCCATCAATGCGGTGTTCACGTGGCGCAGATAATACCGGCCGACGACGCCGGACGAGTTGGCGAGCCCGTCCGGATGCTTTTCGCCGGCCGAACGCAGCAGCAGCGCCGCCGAGTTGACCGCGCCGCAAGCAACGACGACGATGTCGCCGGAATAGGTCTCCTCGGCGCCCTGCCGGCGGACCTTGACGCCTGTCACCTCTTTTCCCGAAGCGCCGGTTTCCAGTTTTTCGACATACGCATCGGTGAGCAGGGTCACATTCGGGTGCTCGGCGAGGACCGGCTCGACGCAAATGGTCTGCGCGTCGGCTTTGCCGTTTGTGATGCAGGGAAAACCGTCGAAGGCCCGGCAGCGAATGCACGGGCTATGGCGGGCTGGCTGGCCGTTTTCCTCATCGAGCAGGATGCCGAGCGGAAGCGGATAGGGGCGGTAGCCAAGTTGCGTCAGGTCATGCGAGAGGCGCTCGATTCGCGGCTCGTGGCTGACGGGCGGATAGGCGTAGCCGGCGCTGGCCGGCGGTTCGGTCGGGTCCGAGCCCCGCAGGCCGTGGACGTGATAGAGCCGTTCGGCTTGCGTGTAATAGGGCTCGAAATCTTCGTAGCCGAGCGGCCAGGCCGGGGAAATGCCGCCCCGATGCCGCAATTGGCCGAAATCTTCCTTGCGCAGGCGGAACAGGGACGCCCCGTAAAATTTCGTATTGCCGCCGACGAAATAGTGGATGCCGGGAAAGAATTCCTGGCCGTCCTTGTCCAGCCAGGGTTCTTTGGCCTGGTATTTGGCGTCGACAAAGACCGCCTGCGAATCCCAATTGTCCTGTTCGCGGCGAAGAAACCCTCCGCGCTCGATGAGCAGCACGCGCTTGCCGGAGGGTGCCAGGCGCCAGGCGAGCGTGGCGCCGCCCGCCCCGGTGCCGATAATGATGACGTCGTAATGGTTTTCCATGGGCATGTCTACCCGTCTCCTGGTCCCGGCCGTCGGCGGCCGATTTTTCCCCGTCGTGTCCTACTAGATTACCTTGCGCGCCGTTGGTCAAGAGGGAAAGGGAAGAGGAATTTGCGTCTGACAGGCGAGGAACGCGCAACCTAGGAGCGGAGGATGGCGGTAATCTCGCGGGCGGCCTGGCGCGCCTGTTCGATTTCCCCGGCTCCAAAGGAGATTGCGGCAACGCGGGCATGGCCGCCGCCGTTGTATCGCTCGCAGATCTCGGCCAGATTGTGGAGGTGGTCGGCTTCCTTCCAGGGATTCGATCCGACCGAGACTTTCGCCCGTGTGCTCGACGAGCTGACGCCGACCGAATAGAGGCACTCGGGGAAAAGGTAATAGGGAACGAACTTGTTGTAGCCTTCTAAATCCAGATCGCTCACGTCGAAGTAGATGACCCCCCGCGATGCCTGGGTCCGCTCCTTCAGAATGTCAATGGAGCGCCGGTGCCGCTCGAGCAATGGTCCCAAGTGCTGGTGGATGAACGGCAAGCGAACGATCTCCGGCAGGGGAAGTTCGGTGAGCAGCGGAATCAGCCGGGCGACCAGCCCCGGGTCGGGCGCGGCTTCGATCACCAGCGCCAGTTGCGTGGCCGGCTCGGCCAGGGCTACCGCTTTCTCGGCCGATTCGTATTGGGCGCCGTCGATCATATCGCCCCAGCGGATGAGCTCTTCGAGCGGCCGGGCATCGAAGCCGAACTTCGTGCTGGCCACGGTCGCCAGGAACTTCGTGCACGATTTGTAGGTCGGATCGTAAAACTTATGTCCCGAGCGGTCCGCGCGGAAGTGTTCGGCGTCTTCCTGGGAAAGAAACGCGCTTTGGTGGTGGTCGAACCACCAGGTCAGGCGGGGCGAGCTCGAGTACTTGAAATCGACAATGACATTCTCGTCGCCGTCGAACGTCTCTTCGCTAAACAGCTGCGAGGCCCGATGCACGAGCCCGTGAAAATGGAATGCGGCGGCAGGGTCGAACCGTTCGCGATAAAACCGCATGAAAACGGCCGCCGACGCCGCGCCATCAAAACATTTGTCGTGATAACAGAGGCGAACGTTCACTTCCGCCCAAGTCCCGAGCCCACGCTGGGCCTTCCATTTGTGATAAAACCAATAAAGATGGACGTCAGCCATCATCTTGTCAAGTGGAAGTCGGCGAACCTGCGGGAAACAGGCCTGAACGGCGGTCGATTGCAGCGACGGTCCCTCAAGGGGGTGTCGGCGCGGATCTGCGCCCAAGACTGGTAACCAGGATTGAAAGCTAAGTCCGCATTTCCGTTTTAAAGTGCAGTTGCAAACCCCCGGAGTTTCGCCTACATCAATATTCATGCGGGTTTCAGAGCAATAAAGGCGTTTTGGAGGACAATACCCAGTGGGTGAGAGGCAAAATGGCCCGTTTCAGTTTTCCTTCAACCCTTCGCTGAAGGTCGATCTTCAGGGCTCGCGGGTCGCCTCCGACGGTGGCCTGATTCTGGTGCGCGAGTTGGACGAGCGCCTGGGATTGGGTGAATTCATCGAGCAACACTTGACCGACTCTCGGGGGAAGAACACGCGGTTGTCCCTCGCCGACCTGCTGTGCTAATCCATCTACAGACGCATAGCGGGCTATGAGGATGTCAACGATGCCGAGCGGCTCTGGCAAGACCCGACGTTCCGGCTGATCGGTTCCGAGAAGATTTGGGAGCGGGGAGCGGCGTTGACTTCCCGGCTGCAATCTTTCGAGACCAACTGGCTAACCCGGGACGAGAATCTCCCGCGGTTGGCCGCGATTAATCGCGCGTTGATGGCCAAGGCGGAAACCATCGGCTCTTCTCAGTGCGTCGTGCTGGACATGGACTCGACCGAGATTCCGGTCTACGGCCAGCAGGGGCAGAGCGCCTACAACGGCCACTTCGAGTGTACCTGCTATCACCCGCTCCTGTTGTTCAATCGAGAAGGCGACTGCTTGGCAGCCAAGCTGAGGCCGGGCAACGTGCACAGCGCCGAAGGTTGGGAGGCTGGTAAAACATGCCCGCGACTACTGGCTTTTTTGGGCGGAGAGCCATCTGACCCTGGGGCTGTTCGTGGCGATGCTGCGGCGGACCGAGTTGCTGCCCTTGCCAGCGGGGTAGAGCCGGCAGCCGGCGGGCAAAAAACCGGGGAAGCGAGTGGGAGGGATGGCGAGGTGTCCGAGAAAGCGCATCGGAGCCAGATCAAGTTGCCGGTTGACTCCATCCCCGATGTGCACACCTGGTTGCGTGATCCAGCGCTGGGGTCTGGAGTGCAAAATTGCTTTTGCAAACGAGCCAGCGGCGGGCGTAGCATCCGTGCCGAGGACGCCAAAACGGAAATCCTGGGTCAGAATGGTTCTCTACGGCTGACGGTGGATTTGCCATGAAGCGAAAAACTTCGACCGGCGGGCTCGCCTTCCGTCACCCCCTCACCAAAGGCCTGGCAGTTTGCGGAAAAGGGCCCGCTCGGGAGCTTCGGGGGCTAAAGCCCTCTTCCTTTTGCTCGCGTTATGTCGCGACGGAAGCCGCGACCCACAATCATCCGGGCTTTTTCCGCGAGCTGCCAAATCAGAAACCACCTTCGGAGGCACGGCATGCGGCATCGTGAACTGCACCGGTCAGAGCGGATTGGCTGGCTGCGCGCTGCGGTTCTTGGCGCGAATGACGGAATCCTGTCCACAGCGAGCCTCGTGGTGGGCGTCGCCGCTGCGAATTCGAGCCGACATGAAATTTTGCTGACGGGCGTCGCCGGCCTGGTGGCCGGGGCACTTTCCATGGCCGCGGGTGAATACGTTTCCGTCAGTTCCCAGGCGGATACCGAACGCGCCGACCTGGCTCTCGAGCGAACCGAATTGGCGACACTGCCGGCCGTTGAAGAGAAAGAGTTGGCCGCGATCTACGTTCAGCGCGGCCTGGATCCGGAACTCGCCCGAACCGTGGCGTTGCAACTGATGGCGCACGACGCGCTTGGCGCTCACGCCCGCGACGAACTTGGCCTCTCCGACAAGTTCTTCGCTCGTCCTCTGCAGGCATCACTGGCGTCAGCAGCGACGTTCTCCGTGGGAGCAGCATTGCCGATCCTGACGGTCATGTTGGCGCCGCCGACCGGGCTGGTCATCCTCGTTTCCGGTGCGTCGCTGTTGTGTCTCGTGGCGCTTGGTGCAATCGCTGCGCGCACGGGAGGCGCCTCCGCATGGATTGGCGCCTGGCGCGTTGCGTTCTGGGGCGCCCTGGCGATGGCCGCGACCGCGGGCATTGGAGCGCTGTTCGGAACCAAAGTGTTGTGAATCATTAATCGATAGGAAGAACAGGGGGATGCGTGTGCCATGACGCCGCCTTGGAAGCCAAAAAAGATTGGGCCGAACGAGAAACCTAAGCAGCAAGGAGGATATTGGATCTTGATGGATAAGAAGCTTCTTGGGTAAAAGGGAACCGTGAGTCTCCCCTAAAGTCGTGGAGGGAAGCGGAACCCGACCTTTGTCGCCGTGATGAATTCCGCCGTCTACCAGGGCCGCGATGTCGCTCCGGACGGCGGATGTCATTCCCGACGCCGGGGCGACGGCGGCGCTTAGGTGGCGCTGGTGAGGTTTTGCGTTGCGTTGTTGAACGCGTCGCTGATGGCACTGGCCAAGCCCTTCATGGCCGCTATGGCTCCCAGCGCGATCAGGACCACCAACAAGGCATATTCCACCAAATCTTGACCTTCCTCTTCCTTCCACAAACGAAACAGGGTTTTCATCCGTTCTCCTCAATCCCTCTTGCTGATGTTCCCGACCACTATCGTCGGCCGGAGTCAGATTAGCGGGAAAGGGAACTTAACGCGATCCAACGATCTTCCTAGGACGGAAATAGGATGAAGTACTATTTACCCCGAAAGCAGGAAGCGAAATAAAAAGGGAGAGAATAGGCTTGACGTAAGGAAGAAGATAACTCCCCTTTCCTGCGTTTGGTCCATATGCTAAGTTATGAAAAGCAGTTCCCGCGGAAGTGGCGGAACTGGCAGACGTACAGGACTTAGGATCCTGTGGCCGAAAGGCCGTGTGGGTTCGACTCCCACCTTCCGCACCAACTTGTCGATTCACTGCACGGCAAGGCGGTCCGTTAGTTGCGAAATGAAGCCGTGTAAAGATTAAGGGCCGAAGACTCGAGACTTCTGGAACGTCGCTTTATAGCTCAAAGAGAAGGGATTTTTGAAAATGGCCAATCTGGCGCAAATGATGCAGGAGTTGAAGGCTGAGCGAAAGCATATGACGAAGGAACTGCGAGGGCTCGACAAAGCAATCAGCGCGGTCGGGAAGTTACTCGCTTCAAATTCCACCTCGGCGCAGGGCGAGAAGCCGAAGGTCCGCCGGCGCCTTTCCGCCGCGGCGCGCAAAAGGATCGCCGACGCGCAAAGAGCTCGCTGGGCAAAGCTGAAGAAACAAAAGGCGGCGTAGAGACGGTCATGGCCGGCGCCGGCAGCACCGTGCCGGCCGGCGCGGAACATGCTTGCCCCGACGCCAAAACCCCTGGCTCGATCAGGTCAGCGCCCGGACTGAAGCGTTTGGGTATATGGAAGCCGGCCGGGCGCTGCTAGTCAATTGACCGCCCGATACGTCGAAAGGCGTGGCTCGTTTGCCGCCCACGACCGCTTGCGACGATTTTCTCCCCTTTGGCGAGGCGGCCATTAACTCCTTATAATAGTTGTACATATGGAATGCCTCGGGCCGGTGCAGTGCGGGTCCGCACGGGTGATCCGTTTCGGCAGGGACCCATCAGAAGATTCCATGCGAGATATCGAAATTCTTGATTGTACTTTGGGGCCGTCGCCGCGGTAAGTAAGAGGTTATAATGCAGTACTTAGGCAGTGAATTGAGAATCGGTCACGATTCGTGGGGAGTGGGATTTGTCGCCCCCCTGGGAGGAAGCGTGTCGCGGGAAGTGATTGCCCGCGCGCTGACTGCGCCCGAGCGCTCCGGTTTGGGAATGGTATTCCTGCCCCGGGAACAGGCTGTGGTGGCCCGCAAGGCGATCGCGGATACAGCCGTGCTACCGATCTCGAGGTTTTCGACTGGCGTGAGGTTCCAACCAATCCTGCCGTTCCTGGTCCCCGCGCGCTCGAAACCCTTCCGGGAATTCGGCAATGCTTCGTCGGCGACGCCGAGCTGCGGCCTTGCTAGCGCTGCTGATTCCATCTGGCCTCGCGAGCGTGGCGAACGGGACGTGGCATAGTCTTCTGGGCTGTCCTGCCTCCTCTCGTTCGAGGACGGCCACCCGATCAAAAGGCGGAGAAGTGTTGCAATGAACCATAAATTGCCCATTCCCGGATTGCCAGCGGCGCAAGGGCTTTACGACCCCCGTCACGAGCACGATGCTTGCGGCGTGGGGTTTGTCGCCAGCATCGAGGGCAAACCCTCGCACGAAATCATCCGCAAGGGCCTTCAGATACTCATTAACCTGACGCACCGCGGCGCGTGCGGATGCGATCCCGACACCGGCGACGGCGCGGGCATTCTGCTGCAGATTCCTCACGCCTTTTTTGGGCGCGAAGCGCTTCGTCTGGGATTCCATCTGCCCAGTCCCGGCGAATACGGCGTCGGCATGATTTTTCTTCCCGTGGAACGCACCGAGCGGATCCTTTGTGAAGGCATCCTCGAAAGAATCGTTCAGGAAGAGGGTCTGACGCTGCTCGGCTGGCGCGACATAGCCACCGATGCCACCCGGATCGGGCGGCTGGCGCGCGGCAGCCAGCCCTACATTGAACAGATTTTCATCGAGCGCGCGCCGGGCATGGACGCGGACGTGCTCGAACGCAAACTGTACGTCGTGCGCAAGCGCGCGGAACGGGAAGTGGCCGAAAGCGACTTGAAGGGGAAGGGGTATTTCTACGTTCCTTCGCTTTCCTGCCGCACGATCGTTTACAAGGGATTGCTGCTGGCCCCGCAGATCGAGCACTTCTATAAGGAACTCCGCGAGCCGGACGTCGCAAGTGCCCTATGCCTGGTTCACCAGCGCTTTTCCACCAATACGTTTCCGACCTGGCCGCTCGCGCACCCCTACCGCTACATCTGCCATAACGGGGAGATCAACACGCTGCGGGGCAACGTCAACTGGATGCACGCGCGGCAATCCGCGCTGGCCTCGCCGCTCTTTGGCGAGGACATGCAGAAGCTGATGCCGATCATTACTCCCGGCGGCAGCGATTCCGCGATGCTCGACAACGCCGTGGAACTGTTGACGCTTGCCGGACGCAGCCTGCCGCACGTCATGGCGATGCTCATTCCCGAGGCGTGGGACAACGACCCCACGATGCCCGAAGACATCAAGGCGTTTTACGAATATCACGCCTCCCTGATGGAGCCGTGGGACGGCCCGGCGGCGGTGGCGTTCACCGACGGGCGCGTGATCGGTGCGAAACTCGATCGCAACGGTTTGCGTCCCGGGCGGTATCTGGTCACCTCCGGTGGGCTCGTCATTATGGCGTCCGAGGCGGGCGTCCTGCCGGTCAAGCCCGAAGAGGTGCGGATGAAGGGGCGGCTCGAGCCCGGTCGCATGTTGCTCGTGGATACGGTCGAGAAGCGGTTGATTTCCGACGAGGAAATCAAGAAGCAGCTCGCCGCGCGGCGGCCTTACGCGGAATGGCTCAAGGAAAACCAGATCACGCTCGACCGCCTGCCCGCGCCGGTCCACGTGCATCCGAGCGACCACGAGACGCTGGTGCAGCGCCAGCGCGCGTTCGGCTACACGGATGAGGATCTGCGGACCGTCATGGGGCCGATGGGCCAGCAAGGCCTGGAGCCCGTGGGTTCGATGGGTATCGACACGCCGCTGGCGTGCCTGTCCGACAAGCCACAATTGCTCTTCAACTATTTCAAGCAGCTGTTCGCGCAGGTCACCAATCCCGCGATCGACTCGATCCGCGAAGAGCTGGTGATGTCGCTCAACGGTTACATCGGCTGCGAAGGCAATATTCTGGATGAAGCGCCCAGGAATTCACACACCTTGAAGCTGCGCCATCCCGTCATCACCAACTTCCGGCTGGAAAAGCTGCGCCGCGTGAGCCACGGCGATCTGCTGGCGATGACGCTTCCCATGCTCTTCCGCGTCAAGGGCGGCGCGGCGGAGCTCGATCGCGCGATTGAAGCTCTGTGCCGCCGCGCTTCACTCGCCATCAAGGCCGGCTACACGCTGCTGATTCTTTCCGACCGCGGCCTGGACCCGGAATACGCGCCCATGCCGAGCTTGCTGGCCCTCAGCGCCGTCCACAATCACCTGGTGCGCGAGGAAACGCGCAACCGGGCCGCGCTTGTCGTCGAATCGGGGGAACCGCGCGAGGTCATGCACTTCGCGTTGCTGCTGGGCTACGGCGCGAGCGCCGTGAATCCGTATCTTGCCATTGAGACGCTCGAGGATCTGTTCCAGGAGGGAGAATTCCCGCCCGGGGACGATTGGGACAAAGTACTGAAGAACTACCTGAAGGCCGTGGATAAGGGGCTGCTCAAGACGTTCTCCAAGATGGGCATTTCCACCCTGCAGAGCTATCAGGGCGCGCAGATTTTTGAAGCCGTCG
>Ga0307374_10013945_pt1 | contig 11004 bp, 9 predicted proteins | sample OX3MG_FD_202532 | JGI IMG/M metagenome (GOLD analysis project Ga0307374, IMG submission 202532) | Soil microbial communities from Risofladan, Vaasa, Finland - OX-3 | ecosystem: Environmental > Terrestrial > Soil > Coastal area > Acid sulfate soil | place: Finland: Risofladan, Vaasa | collected... | reverse complement strand
TCGCCGATCTCTGTCTCGACGAGTACACCGACCACGGCCACTGTGGGATCGTCCGCGGCGACGGAAGCGTGGACAACGACGCCACCGTCGAGCTCTATCAGCGGGTGGCCGTCGCCCAGGCCGAGGCCGGCGCCGACGTGGTGGCCCCGAGCGGGATGATGGACGGCCAGGTGGGTGCCATCCGGAGCGCCCTCGACGGAAGCGGCCACAGCGAGGTGGCCGTGCTCGCCTACGCGGCGAAATACGCGTCGGCGCTCTACGGGCCGTTTCGGGAAGCGGTGGACGTGAGCATCGCCGGGGGAGGGGACCGGAAGGCCTATCAGCAGGACATCCGGAACCGACGGGAGGCGCTGAGCGAGGTGGCGCTCGACGTGTCCGAAGGGGCCGACATGGTGATGGTGAAGCCGGCGCTCGCCTATCTCGACGTGATCGCCGAGGTGGCCGCCGGGATCGACGTGCCCTTGGCCGCCTATCAGGTGAGCGGGGAGTACGCGATGGTGAAGGCGGCGGCCGAGCGCGGCTGGATCGACGGTGACGCCGTGGCGCTCGAGCATCTGACGGCGATCAAGCGGGCCGGAGCCGACATCATCCTCACCTACTTCGCGGCCGAGCTGGCCGAGGCGCTGGATGGGTGAACCGGGCGCCACCCCGGACAGCAATGCGGCCTGGTTCGAGCGGGCCCGGCGGGTGATCCCGGGGGGAGTGGACTCCCCGGTGCGGTCCTTCCGGTCGGTGGGGGGGATCCCGTACACGGTGGTGCGGGGCGAGGGTGCCTACGTCTGGGACGTCGAGGGGCGGCGCTATATCGACATGGTGCAGTCCTACGGGGCGGTGCTCCTCGGGCACGGCCATCCGGTGGTGACGCGGGCTCTGGCCGAGGCGGCGAGGCGGGGGACGACATTCGGTGCGCCCACCGAGGGCGAGGTGCGGCTGGCCGAGGCGATCTGCGGGCGGGTGGCCGGCTGCGAGCAGGTGCGACTGGTCTCGTCGGGCACCGAAGCGGCGATGAGCGCCGTCCGGGTGGCCCGGGGCTTCACCGGCCGGGACCGGGTGGTGAAGTTCGACGGCTGCTACCACGGGCACTCGGACGCCCTGCTGGCCGGCGGGGGCAGTGGGGTGGCCGCGCTCGGGCTTCCCGGATCGGCCGGGGTGCCGGCGTCGGCGGTGGCCGACACGCTCGTCTGCCGCTACAACGCGGTGCCCGAGTTGGACGAGTCGGTGGCCTGTGTGATCGTCGAGGTGGTGGCGGCCAACATGGGTCTGGTGGCGCCCGTGGCCGGGTTCATCGAGGGCCTGCGGGAGGCCTGTGACGCGGTGGGGGCGCTGCTGATCTTCGACGAGGTGATCACCGGCTTCCGGCTGGGCCGCGGTGGGGCCAGCGAACGGTACGGGGTGCGGCCCGATCTGTGGTGTTTCGGCAAGGTGATCGGGGGTGGGCTGCCGGTGGGTGGCTTCGGGGGAGGGCGCCATGTTCTCGAGGTGCTCGCCCCCGACGGGCCCGTCTACCAGGCCGGGACGTTGTCGGGAAACCCGCTCGCCACCGCCGCCGGACTGGCCGTGCTCGAGGCGGTGGGACCGGCCGACTACGAGGCGCTGGCGGGGCGCGCCGAACGGTTCGGCTCGGCGCTGGCCGAGGTGCTGTCGTCGGCCGGGGTGGCCGCCCAGGTACCGGTGGTCGGACCACTGGTCGGACTCTTCTTCAGCAGCGATCCGGTGAGAGATCAGGCGACGGCCCGGGCATCGGTGGCCAACGGGATGTACGGCCGCTTCTTCGGCGCCATGCTCGAACGGGGGGTGGCCCTCGCTCCGGGTCCCTACGAGGTGATGTTCCCGGGCCTGGCCCACAGCGACGAGGTGCTGGCCGCCGTGGTGGAGGTGGCGGCCGACGCCGCCGGCGCCGTGGTCGGATCGGCTGTGGCCCCCGGTTGAGGGTGACCGGCCGACGGTGACGGCGTCGCGGTGAGCAGACGGCGGTGACGGGACCGGGCGAGCTGATCGCCTCGGGCCGTGACGCCGACGTCTTCGGCTACGGCGAGGGGCTCGTCCTGCGGCGGTCGCGCGCCGGGCGGTCCATGGCGGCCGAGGCGGGGGTGATGGAGTACGCCCGCGGCCGGGGATATCCGGTGCCGGCCGTGGACCATCTGAGCGACGACGGGACCGACCTGGTGATGGAACGGGTGGTGGGGCCGTCGATGATGGAGGTGCTCGGACGCAAGCCCTGGACGCTCTCGGCCAACGGCCGGTTGCTCGGTGACCTGCACCGGCGGCTCCACGAGATCCCCGCCCCGCAGGGGTTGGGCCGGGCCCCGGGACCGGCGGGGTCGACTCTCGTGCATCTGGACCTGCACCCGATGAACGTGATCCTCGGGCCGGCCGGGCCGGTGGTGATCGACTGGACCAACGCCCGGCAGGGGGCGGGGGCGGTCGACGTGGCGCTGACCTGGCTCCTCATGGCGGCGGGGGAGATCCCGGCGGGCCGGGTGAAGGCGGGGCTGCTCGGTCGGACCCGGCGGGCCCTCGTCCGGGGCTTCATCGGCTGCTTCGACCTGGTGGCCGTCCGGGCCGTGTTGCCGGCCGTCGTGGAGTGGAAGGCGCAGGACCCGCATATGTCGGAGGCCGAGCTGAAGAGGATGAGGGCCGTCGTCGGGGCCGAAGACGCCGGGGGCCGGGCCTGACCCGGGGGGGTCTCGGGCCTTCGTTACCATGCGGCCCATGGATGCCGAGGCGCTGGCCGTTGACGTGGGGGCGGCGCCGACCGCTGCCCCGGTGGTGGAAGCCGGGGTGCCGGAGGTCGGCCAGCAGGAGGTGGCGGGAACGCTGCCCCGGGACCCCGAGACCCCGTGGCCCGCACCGCGGTGGTTCCATCGGTTGCTGGTGGCCGGCGCCGTTGTGGCGATCGCCCTCGGACTGGCCCTGCGTTTCTGGACGCGGACCGATATGTGGCTCGACGAGGCCCTGACCCTCAACATCTCCCGACTGCCGGTGAGCGAGATCCAGGGGGCGCTGCGACGCGACGGGGCGCCGCCTCTCTACTACTACCTGCTGCATTTCTGGATCGGCGCCTTCGGGACGTCGGACATCGCCGTCCGGGCCCTGTCCGGCGTGCTCAGCTGCGCCACCCTTCCCTTCGTCTGGATGGCCGGCCGGCGGATCGGCGGACGGACGGTCGGCATCGGGGTGGTGGTGCTGGTGGCCACGTCGCCCTTCGCCGTGAGGTACGCCACCGAGAACCGGATGTACGCGTTGGTGGGGTTTCTGACGGCGGCCGGGCTGGTGGCCCTGCAACGGGCCCTCGAACGTCCGCGGCCCGGAAATCTGGTGGCCGTGGCCGTGACCTCGTCGGCCCTGCTCTACAGCCACTACTGGTCGCTCTATCTGGTCGGGGTGACCGCACTGTGGCTGGCCTGGCAGGCGTGGCGGGGGCCGCTGCCGCGCCGGCGCGGGGCGGGGGCCGCCCTGGGGGCGCTGGTGGTGGCCGGTGTGAGTTTCCTGCCGTGGTTGCCCACCTTCGTCTACCAGACGCGGCATACCGGGACACCGTGGGCCATTCCCGCCGACTTCGCCGCCCTGGTGAACGCCGTGACCTCTTTCGCCGGCGGCGCCACCAACCAGGGCCGGGCCCTGGCCCTGCTCTACTTCGCCCTGGCCGGGCTGGGCTTGTTCGGGGTGGCCGGCGGGTTGCGGCACGTGGTGCTCGACCTCCGGACGCGGCCGGCCGGCCGGGGGCTGGCCATCGTCACGGTGGGCACCCTGGCCGTGGCCGTGATCGGCGGCTACGCCAGCCGGAGTGCCTTTCAGGCCCGCTACGCGTCGGTGATCTTCGTCTTTCTGACCCTGCTGGTGGCCATGGGATTCGCCACCTTCGCCGATCAGCGGATCCGGGCCGGCGTGATGGCCGCCGCCGTGGTCTTCGGGGTGGCCGGCAGCCTGCCCAACATCTGGACCAGCCGGACCCAGGCCGGGCAGGTCTCGGCCGCCCTGGCCAAGTTCGGCCGGGCCGGAGACGTGGTGTCGTACTGTCCCGACCAGCTGGGTCCGTCGGTGAGCCACCTGCTGCCGAGCAACCGCTACCGACAGATCACCTTTCCCCGCCAGACGGGGCCCCAGTTCGTGAACTGGGTCGACTACGCCGCCGCCACCCAGGCGGGGAACCCGGCCCAATTCGCCCTGAAGCTGGAGAAGCTGAGCGCGTCGGCCCACAGCCTCTGGTACGTCTGGGCGCCGGGCTACGAGACCTACCACACGAAATGCGAGGAGATCGAGAACGACCTGCTCGCCGACCCCGCCTACAGCGCGCGAACCATCTTCCCCTTCACCAAGGTGTTGAATTCCGACGTCATCTACGAAGACATGGAGCTCGTCCAGTTCGTCCACGTGGGCCGATAACAGTTGCCGTAGGCAATTGGTTGGGCGGTTAGTTGGGCGGTTCGTTGGGCGGTCGTCGGGGCGACGGCTTAGGTCGCGGCCTCCGAGTGCCGAAGCTCCACTCGACGCCATCGTGCGGCGCGCGCCCTTTGGGGCGCGCAATCCGGACGGAACGGAGATGTGACAATGACGCCAGTGACCGACGCAGAAGACCTCCGCCTTGATGGTGTCGTCGTGTCGGGAACCACTCCCGACGGCCCCGCCGCCGTCGGCGGCCTCTCGCTGGTCATGGACGCCCGGGGGATGACGGTGATCGTCCCCGGCGGAGGCGAGCCTCGGACCGCCCCCTGGCCGAGCGTCTCCGTGCCCCAGGTCCGCTCCACCGCCTCGCTGCCCGACGGCACCCCGGCCACCGCTCTGGCGTTCGACGCCGGCGGACGGCCCCTCGAATTCCTCGTCCCCAGCCACAACGTTCCCGTTGAGCTCGCCTCCACCCTGGAAGCCAAGGTCACGGAGTTGGCCACCCGCTACGGGGCGACGGCGCCGCCGGTGCCCCCGCCGTCGGTCCCCGGCCCGGTCGTCACCGCGCCGCCGCCGTCCACCACCGCCGCCCCGCCCACCACCGCCGCCCCGCCCACCACCGCCACCCCGCCCACCACCGCCACCCCGCCCCCCCCGGCGCCCCCTGCTCCGGCCATCGTCACGACACCCCCCGTCGCCACGGTGGCGCCCATCGCCGAGACGCCGCCCCCGGCCACCTCCGCCGCCCCGCCCCCGCCTCCTCCGCCCCCGCCTCCGCCTCCGCCTGTCACCGCCCCGCCGACCGGCTCCGGCCTCCGGGGGTCAACGGCGCCGACCTCGCCGACCACGACGGCGGCTCCCACGTCATCGGCGCCCCCTCCGCCCCCTCCGCCCCCTCCGCCCCCGCCGCCCCCTGGGGCGGGCGGCTCCGTCTCCGAGCGGCCCGGCATGACGAGCTCGTCCCGGGATCCGGGCAAGGGGAACGACGCCGCCCCCGCAGCCCCAGCCCCAGCCCCAGCCGCAGCCGCAGCCGCAGCCGCCGCCGCCGGCGCCGCCACCACGGCGGCGGCCGTCACCACCGCGGCGGGGAAGCCGTCGACCGTCGCCCCGAAGGTCGAGCCCGGCAAGTTCCAGGCGGCCAAGAAGGACGAGACCGCCAAGCTGGACGAGACGGCCGAGACGGGTCAGACCGGCAAGAAGGCGAAGGACGACGGCAAGAAGACCAAGGATCAGCTGGCCAAGACCGGAGCCCCCGACGCGGCCTCCGAGCCGAAGAAGTCGGCCCCAGCGGGGCCCGGAAGCCGCTTCGTCGGCGCCGCCGCCCTGGCCGGCAGCGCGTCGTCGGGTTCGCCGGCCACGCCGGCCGAAGAGGAGCGTGACACCCTGACCCCGCCGCCGCCCCCCGTCCGCCACCGCCGGGTGTCGGGCCGGGTGGTCATCCTGCTCGTCGTGGTCCTCCTGGTGATCGGTGCCGCCGGCGGCTGGTACTACAAGCGCCACCATTCGAAGACCGGACCCGCCGCCCCCAGTGCCACCCAACTCCATGCCGACACGGCCCTGGCCGCCGGGGTCGGACTCAAGTCCAATGACCCGACCCTGCGGGGCTGGACGTCGACGCCGAGTTCTCAGAGTGGAGCCTTCACCTCGATCGCCGCCCCCTCCGCCGCCGCCACGGCGGCCCAGACCACGGCCACCGCCGCCCTGGCCCAGTGCCTCAAGGTCCCCACGGCCGACGTGGCCCGCGCCTTCGGTGGCTCCTCGCCGGCACGTTTGGCGCTCTCGACGACACCCGTCTACAGCGATCCCGGCGGTGGCGGACTGACGGCCAGTTCGGCCGTCGAGGCCATGCGGGGCTCGTCGATCGAACACACCGACTTCAAGGTCTTCTCCAACCCGGCCACCTTCGCCACCTGCTACCAGCCCTACGCCCAGGCCATGCTGCCCTACGCCTCCGACGCGGCGGCCGCCGCCTTCACCTCGGTCACGGTCCAGGCCACCACGGTGCCCACCATCAGCAACAAGCGTCTCCACGTCCAGGCCTTCGACATCACCCGGACGGCGGGCTCGGCCACGGCCGTCACCACGGCGGTGGCCGTCTTCGGCGGCCGGATCCAGGCCACCCTGGCCCTGACCAGTCCCTCCGGCTTCCCCGCCGTCACCAAGGGCGCATTGGTGAAGGCCGTCGAGAGCCGGGTGGTGGGCGCCCTCCCGGCGAAATAGGCCCGGCCGCTCACACCGGCCTGGCGGGAGGGGCGCTCAGGAGGACTGGAACGACCGGGCCATCGTGGCCATGGCCCGGTAGGCGGCCTCGGCCGGACCGACCTCCTCGGGTCGTAACAGGTTGGCCATGATCCGCAGCAGCCAGCCCATGATGCTGGTGGAGTGCATCCCCGTCTGCACGCAGGCCCGCATCACATCGGGGTTGCTGATCAGCCGGACGAAGTCCCGGGCCACCCGGTAGTAGAGGCCGTAGGCCTCCTCGAGCTGGACCGGGTAGTCGGCCAGGGCCGGGGTCCCCTCACCCGAGAGCGCCCGGCCCAGACAGGCCGCGGCCAGCCGGCCCGTCTCGTAGGCGTAGGCGATCCCCTCGCCGTTGAAGGGGTTGATGGCCCCGGCGGCGTCGCCCACCACCAGCGTGGTCGGTCCCATCCGGGGCCCGACCGACAGTCCCATGGGCAGCTTCCCGCCCGTCGGGGCGCCGCAGGAGCCGGCCTCCGAGAGCTCCCAGTAGCCGGGGGCGCCGTCCACGAAGGTCTCCATCAGCTTGCTGGTGTTCACGCCCTTCCAGCGCCCCTCCACCGACAGCAGGCCCACCCCGACGTTCACCCGGCCGTCGCCCAGCGGGAAGATCCAGCCGTAGCCGGGCACCACCTTGCCGTCGCCGTCACGGATGTCGAGATGGGACTCGATGAAGGCGTCGTCGTGGCGAGGTGACCGGTAGTAGCCCCGCAGGGCCATCCCCATCGGGTAGGACCTGTCCCTCGTCGTCCCGAGGGCCCGGCCGAAACGCGAGTTGGCCCCGTCGCAGACCACCACGTAGCGCGCCCGGACCTCGACCGTGGTGTCGCTGTCTCTGTCACGCACCACCGCCCCCACACACGGCGGCAGACCGCCATCGGCCACCGAGACGTCGAGTATCGGCTGCAGCGCCTCGGCGCCCTCCCAGACGAGCGCCCCCGCCTTGGCCGCCCGCTCCGAGACCAGTTGGTCGAGGTCGTGACGGGTGATCACATAGCCGTAGGACGGGAAGGACGGGTGATCGGGCCAGGCCAGGTCCATGGACATCCCGTAGGCGCACGACCGCAGCCCGTCGAAGCGGTGGCTCCCGGCCAGCGCCCCCTCGAGCCCCATGTCGGCCAGCTGCCGAACGGCGCGCGGCGTCAAGCCGTCCCCGCAGGTCTTCGCCCGGGGGAAGTGCTTCTTCTCCACCACCACCACGTCCCAGCCGGCGTCGGCCAGCCAGTAGCCGCAGGCGGAACCGGACGGCCCGCCGCCGATCACCAGCACGTCATGGACCGAGCCGTCGTCGATACCGTTGCCCTTCACGGCCGCGATGCTAGGGCCCTCCTCGACCGTCCGGCACAGCCGATCCGGCCGCCGGACGGCGCTGTTTCTCGATGTGCCTGCCGCGAATCTCGATGTGCCTGCGGCAAAGCCGTCGTGCTAGAACCGAACCGGCCATGGACCAATATCTGCCCATCGTGGTGCTGCTGGTGCTGGGCTTTCTCTTCGCGGCCCTCTCCATCGTGGCGTCCGCCCTCCTCGCTCCCCGCAAGCGGCCCACCACGGCCAAGCTCGCCCCCTACGAGTGCGGCATCGTCCCCGACCGCGAGCCCCCCCAGCGTTTCCCGGTCCGCTTCTACCTGGTGGCCATGATCTTCATCATCTTCGACATTGAGATCGTCTTCCTCTACCCCTGGGCCGTCATCTTCCGCTCACTGCGCACCTTCGGCCTGATCGAAGTCGTCGTCTTCGCCGTCATCGTCTTCGTCTCCTTCCTCTATCTCGTCTCCAACGGCGCCCTCGACTGGGGCCCGGCCAAGAGCCTGCGGCCCGCCCTCTCCGACGAGCGCCGGACCACCCAATCGACCATCGCCCGTGTCGGGCCCGAGGCCGGGCCCCCGACGGGCCGGGCGGCCTAGCGGCCGGGAGCGCCCGTGGGGCTCGAAGACCTGCAGCACAATTTCCTCACCGGCCGGCTCGAGGACCTGGTCAAGTGGTCACGTCGCAACTCGGTCTGGCCCGTCACCTTCGGCCTGGCCTGCTGTGCCATCGAGATGATGGCTGTCGGCACCGCCGACTACGACATCTCCCGCTTCGGCATGGAGGTCTTCCGGGCCTCGCCCCGCCAGGCCGACCTCATGATCGTGGCCGGTCGGGTCTCGCAGAAGATGGCCCCCGTCCTGCGCCAGGTCTACGACCAGATGATGGAACCCAAGTGGGTCATCTCCATGGGCGTCTGCGCCTCGACCGGTGGCATGTTCAACAACTACGCCATCGTCCAGGGTGTCGACCAGATCGTCCCCGTCGACGTCTACGCCCCCGGCTGCCCCCCCAGCCCCGAGACCCTCCTCCACACCATCCTCACCCTCCACGAGAAGATCCGGACCGGCGAGATCACCCAGCGCCGCTCCGCCGCCGCCGCCCGCTCCCGCCAGATCCCGGGCTGGACCCCCGAACGCCCCGACGACGTCCGCGTGGCCACCCCCCGATGACCCCCGCCACCGTGAGCCCCGTACCGGGTGGTGTCTCCACCGGTCAGGACGTCGTCTTCGCGTCGGTCGACCGCTACCACGAGACGGTGAGCGCCCATAAGACGGACGGCTTCGCCATGCTGGCCGACCTGACGGCCGTCGACTATCTCGTCCACCCCGGCCGGACCCTTCCCGACGGCGTCGTCCCCGAACGCTTCGAAGTGGTGGCCAACCTTCTCTCGCTCTCCGCCGCCCGGCGCCTCCGGGTCCGGGTCCAGGTGCCCGAGAACGCGGCGGTCATCGCTTCCCTCTGGGACCTCTACCCCGGGGCCGAGGCCATGGAGCGCGAGGTCTTCGACATGTTCGGCATCCGCTTCACCGGCCATCCCGATCTGACCCGGATCCTGATGCCCGAGGACTGGGAGGGTTACCCGCTGCGCAAGGACTACGGCATCGGCCGGGTCCCCGTGCAATTCAAAGAGTCACCGGGGCCCCGATGACGGCCGACCGGACACCGGGTGCCGAAGAGCCACCGAGGGTGGACCTCACCACCCAGGAGGGCCTGATCGGCGAGACCGAGGAGGGCGGCCAGCAACTGCTGCCCCGTCCGCAGACCGCCCCCGGGGAGCTGGCCCGCGAGCGGGGGTCGGTGCTCCGGCTTCCCGAGGACACGCCCGCCGGCGATCCCTCGGACATCGATCTCGAGGCTCCCGACGACGAGACCATGATCATCAACTTCGGGCCCCAGCACCCGTCGACCCACGGGGTGCTCCGGCTGATGATGGAACTCGACGGCGAGACCGTCCTGCGCACCAAGCCGGTGATCGGCTACCTCCACACCGGCATGGAGAAGACGGGGGAGGAGCTCACCTACCAGCAGGGGGCGACCAACGTCACCCGGATGGACTATCTCTCGCCGCTCACCAACGAGCTCGTCTTCTCCATGGCCGCCGAAGCCCTCCTCGGCATCGAGATTCCGCCCCGGGCCGTCTGGATCCGGATGCTGCTGGCCGAGATGCAGCGGGTGGCCTCGCATCTGATGTGGTTGGCCACCAACGGCATGGACCTCGGCTCCACCACCATGATGATCTTCGGCTTCCGCGAGCGCGAGATGGTCCTCGGCTTCTTCGAGAAGACGACCGGCGTGCGGATGAACCACAACTTCATCCGTCCCGGCGGCACCGCCGCCGATCTGCCCGACGGCTGGGAGGACGACGTCCTGGTCATCATCGACACCATCGACGCCCGGCTCGAGGACTACGACCAGCTGCTCACCGGTCAGCCCATCTTCCGCGAACGGACCGAGGGCGTCGGGGCCCTGACGGCCGAGGAGGCACTGGCCCTGTCGGCCACCGGCCCCATCCTCCGTTCCACCGGCATCGCCTGGGACCTCCGTCGGACCATGCCCTACCTGAAGTACGACGAGCTCGACTTCGACGTCATCGTCGGCACCTATGGCGACAACTTCGACCGCTACGCCATCCGCTTCAACGAAGTCCGCGAGTCGATCAAGATCATCCGCCAGGTCCTCGACCGGATGCCCGCCGGCGACTATCGCGTCCAGGACAAGAAGGTCACCCCGCCACCTCGCGCCCGGATCGACGAATCCATGGAAGCCCTCATCCACCACTTCAAGATCTTCACCGAGGGCTTCAAGGTGCCCGAGGGCGAGGTCTACACGGCCATCGAGTCACCCCGGGGCGAGATCGCCTGCTACATGGTCTCCGACGGTTCGGCCAAGCCCTACCGGATGCACATCCGCGGCCCCTCCTTCGTGAACATGCAGTCCCTTCCCGTGATGCTCCGCGGTGGGCTGGTGGCCGACGCCATCGCCACCACCTCGTCGGTCGACCCCGTCATGGGGGAGTCCGACCGATGACCCAAGTCCGACCGATGACCCAAGTCCGACCGATGACCCAAGTCC
>Ga0307374_10013940_pt1 | contig 11008 bp, 9 predicted proteins | sample OX3MG_FD_202532 | JGI IMG/M metagenome (GOLD analysis project Ga0307374, IMG submission 202532) | Soil microbial communities from Risofladan, Vaasa, Finland - OX-3 | ecosystem: Environmental > Terrestrial > Soil > Coastal area > Acid sulfate soil | place: Finland: Risofladan, Vaasa | collected... | reverse complement strand
GGCCGAAGAAAAGAAGTAGCGCAGACCCAAAAGTAGAAGCCTCTGTCGTTCGCCGACCCTCTCCGTCCCCCGTCCCCGTCCCCACTCGCCCTACTGGTCTTCGACCTGGACGGCACGCTGATTGATTCGCGCATCGATTTGGTGCGCAGCGTCAATGCCACGCTGGCGCACCTGGGTCGGCAGCCGCTGCCGGAAGAGGTGGTGGCCGGCTACGTCGGCGACGGCGCGGCGCTCTTGGTGCAGCGGGCGCTGGGGCTACTGCCCGAACGCAGCCTGGCCCCGCCGTCGCCGCTGCCACCCGACGAGCAAGCGCTGGCGGCGCGGGCGCTGGAGTACTTCTTGGCCTACTACGCCGAGCACAAGCTGGACGCCACCACGCTCTACCCGGGGGTGGCCGAGGGGCTGGCGGCGCTCGATGCGGTGGGCCTGCCGATGGCGGTGCTGAGCAACAAGCCGGTGCGGCCCAGCCAGCAGATTCTGGCCGGGTTGGGGGTGGCCGAGCGTTTCGGGGCGGTATACGGCGGCAACAGTTTCGCGCAGAAGAAGCCCGATCCCATCGGTCTCGAGACCCTGCTGCGCGAGAACCGGGTCAAGCCGCGGGCGGCGGCGATGATCGGGGATTCGGCGGTGGATGTGCGCACCGGCCGCAACGCCGGCACCTGGACCTGGGGGGTGACCTACGGCTTCGCCCCGGCCACGCTGCAACTGGAGCCGCCGGACTGGATGGCAGACAGCTTTGCGGAACTCACCCAGCAGTTGCTAAAATAGGGGTCTTATGGCCTTCAAAACCGGCATCGCCGCCCCGCAATCGGGAATTTACTGGTGCAGCGTGTGCAAGCTGCCCGGCCAGTTCGAGGCCGGCCAGATCCTGCCCGAGTGCCGCAACAAATGCGGGCGCGGGGGCTGGGATTTCGTGCAGGCCACCGCCCCCATCGCCCCGCCGGCCGCCTAGCCGGGTGAGGGGCCGGAGCGCCCGCTGCTACTGCACGGCCGCCGTGGTGTTGCCGCTCGCCACCAGGGCTTGGAAGATGCCCAGCACCCGGCGGCGGTAGGCCAGCATTTGCTCGGCCATGGAGGCGAAGCCGGGGTCGCGCTGGGCGGTGCGCTGCCATTGCGATTGCACCGCCGCCGGCACCTCGATGTCCTGCCGCAGTTCCTGGTAGCTGTAGCCGCGCAGGAACAGGCCGTAGAAAAACGCGGCCTCTTGTTCGGGGGCTTCGAAGGCCGCCGGCGGCCGGAGCGCCGGCGGCGCTGCGGGGGTGGTGAGTTCGGTCGCCATCATTGCCTTTTGCGCGCCAAGTTATTGGATACACCCGCGCGGCCGGAATTACAACCACCCCCGCCGCCGCCCGCGGCGGCGGGGGCCGGCGCGGCTTGACGGCGGCGAAAGAATCGGGTTACGCTGCGCCGCGCTCGCCGGGCGCCGGCTCTTCCTCCACGGCATAGAACACCAGTTGGCTGTCGCCCTGGGGATGGACGCGCTCGCGCCGCAGCCGGCCGCAGCGCGGGGGCAGCTCCAGGCCGCGGCGGGTCTCGGCGACGATGCAGGTGCCGGGGCGGGCGAGGCCCGGGCGGCGGGCGAGGGCGCCCAGCATGGCGGGGTAGGCGGCGGCGTCGGCGTAGGGGGGATCGAAAAAGAAAAAGTCGCAGCCGCCGGCGGCGCGCACCGCCAGCAGCCGCTCCAGCGCCGCCAGCCCGGCGGGGAGGGAGCGCTGCAGTACGGAGCCACCGATGATGTCCAAGCGGTCGAGGTTGTCGCGCAGGGCGCGGGCCGCCACGGGGTCGGGCTCGATCCACACCACCGGACGCGCCCCGCGGCTCCAGGCCTCGATGCCCACCGCCCCGGTGCCGGCAAAGGCGTCCACGAACAGCCGGCCCCGCACCGCGGTGCCCAGAATATTGAACAGCGCCTGGCGCAGCCGGTCCGAACTGGGCCGGGTCGCCAGCCCGCGCGGCGCGCGCAGCCGCCGGCTGCCCAATTCTCCGCCGATCACCCGCATGGCTTGAGTATAGGGGCAGCGGCCTCCGGCAGGCTTGCGGTGGGAAGGCAGGGAGCGCGGCCAAAAATGGGCGCGCCGGAGAGTGGGACCCACCCCCGCCCGCGGCGCGCCCATGGCCAGCCGAGGAGCAAATTCAGCCTTGGTGTAGTCCGTCCCACCGCCGATCGGATGCAGCTTTTCCATCAGGAAAAGCCGCACGCGCTCTCCTCGCGGGTTACAGCGACGCTGAATTTGCTCTAGAGTGGACCGCTTGCGAAGCGCGAGCCCTAGTGAATCGTGACCTTTTGGACATCCCACATGCTGGCGGAGCCCACGAAGAGTTGGTTGGCGGAGGGACAAGCGATGGCGTGGACCAGGTCGCCGGTGTCGTCCTCGCCGTGGCCGAGGCTGGTCTGGGCCCAGCCGAGCACCTTGCCGTCGAGACTGAGCTTGAAGATCTTGCCGGTGATGCCGTCGCCGGTGAACAGGTATTGGGTGGGGCCGGGGCTGACGCAGACTTCCCAAGGCATGCCCACGCCGGTGATGGTCCTCTCGAATTTGAGGTTCGAGTCATAGACCTGGATGCGCCGGTTGGCGCGGTCGGCGACGTAGATATTGCCCTGGTCGTCGGCGGCGATGCTGTGCGGGGTCTTGAACTGGTCCGGGCCGGAGCCGAAGGTGCCGACTTCTTTCAGCCACTTGCCGCCGGGCGCGATCTTGACGATGCGGGAGTTGCCGTAACCGTCGGAGACGAAGATATCGCCCTGGGGATCCCAGGCGACGTCGGTGGGGCGGTCGAACTCGCCCACGCGACCGATCGGATGGGCCGGCCGGGTGGCCTCGCCGGCAAAGCTGGGGCCATAGTGCTCAAGGAAGTTCTGGAGGTAATCGATCGCCTCCGGGGTGCGGCCGAACCACTCCACCGGCAGGGCTTCGTGGTTGAACTTGACGACCATACCGGAACCCTCGTCCACGATCCAGACATTGTCATTCTTATCCACGCGGACGGCGTGGGCGAACGACTCGGCGTAGTTGTTCGGCCCCCATTCCTTGACGAATTTGTAGTTCTGGTCGAACTCAAAGAGCATGGCGGCTTTGCCGCCGCGGGCGATTCCCTGGGGGTCGGTGCGCGAGTAGACAAACAGATGGCCTTCGTGGTTGACGGCGACCCCGACGGTTTGGCCCATGGTATAGCCCGGGATGCTGAGGTGGAGGAATTGGTCGGTGATCTGCAGCTTGGGATAGGTTTTCTCCAGCGCTAGTTGGGCGGCGACCTGGGCCGGCGAGCCGCCGAACTGGGCTTGAGCCGGTTGGGGCGCGCACAAGCCCGCGACGATCACGGCGGCAATTGCGAAAAAGGAAAACAGCGGGTACAAGCGTTTCATAGCGGTGAACTCTCCTCTGCGAGATGAAATTCCGCCAGGGACATGCCCCGGCGGTCCTACCAGTCAAACGGAACCAATGAATCCACGCACTTGGCTATTGGCCCTCCGCGGCGAGCGCCACGCGGGCGGGGGCGGCGACGTCCTCGTCCTCGTAATCCGCGGACTGGGTCTCGTCGCGGCCGGAGCCGACGCCGAGCTTGCGCAGCGCCGGGGTGAGCAGCAGTGCCAAGCACAAATTCAGCGCCAGCGCGTCGATCGCCGCGTAGGCGGTGATGGTGAAACCAGCGATGTGCAGCGGATAGAGGGTCGCGATCCCTTGCGACCAGGCCATGCTGGTGCCGGCGGCCATGCCGGCCAGCCAGCCGATCACCAGGGCGAGGGGGTGGAACCAGCGGCGGTAGAGCCCAAACACAATGGCGGGCAGGGTCTGCAAGATCCAAATGCCGCCCAGAAGCTGTAGATTAATGACGTAGGTGGCGTTGCCCCAGAGCACGAAGGCCAGCGCCCCGAACTTGATGAGCAGCGAGACCAGCTTGGCCACCCGGGCCTCCTCCGCCCGGCCCATCCCGGGCCTGAGGTACGGGCGGTAGATGTTGCGGGTGAACAGGTTCGAGGAGGCGATGGACATGATCGCCGCCGGCACCAGCCCGCCGATGGCGATGGCCGCGAAGCAGAACCCGGCGAACCAAGGCGGGAAGAGTTTGAGAAACAGAGCCGGCACCACGTCATTGGTGGAGTGCACCGAGACGCCGGCCGCGATCGCCATGTAGCCCAGCAGGGCGAGGAGGCCGAGCAGGAAGGTGTAAGCCGGCAGCAGCACCGCGTTGCGGCGGATGACGGTGCCGCTGGACGAGCTCAGCACGCTGGTGGCGGTGTGCGGATAGAGGAAGGCGGCGAGGGCCGAGCCCAACGCCAGGGTGGCGAAGGCGGTGTATTGACCGTGCGGCAGAATCAAATAGCCAGGCTTGGCGCGCAGCGCCAGCGCGCGGGCGGCGCTATGGAAGATATGGGCGTAGCCACCCAGCTTGAGCGGCACCCACACCACTGCCGCCAGCACGAAGCCGTAGACCATCACGCCTTTGATCAGCGAGATGGTGGCGGGCGCCCGCATGCCGCTGGTGTAGTCGAAGGCGGCGAGGATGAGGAAGGCGGCCACCAGCGGCCAGGTGGTGCTGGCGAAGCCCAGGGCGGCGATGGAGACCTGCATGCCCACCAGTTGCAGGGCGATGTAGGGCATGGTCGCCAGGATGCCGGAGATGGCGATGGCCAACGCCAGCCAGTGGCTGCCATAGCGCCCCTGGGCAAAATCTGCCAGGGTCACATAGTCGTGGCGCTTGGAGACGTTCCACAAGCGCGGCATCACCAGAAACACGAACGGATACACGATGATGGTATAGACCAGCGCGAAGAAGCCGCTGGCTCCGACGCCGAAGACCAAGGCCGGAACCGCGATCAGGGTGTAGGCGGTGTAGAAGTCGCCGCCGATGAGGAACCAGGAGACGACGGTGCCAAACTGCCGCCCGGCCAGCCCCCACTCTTCGATGTGGCCCAGATCGCCGCGGCGCCAGCGGCCCGAGAAAAAGCCCACGACGGCCACCAGGGCGATGAAGAAAGCGAAGACCGCCGTCGCGGTGCCGTTCACGCCTGCCATCACAGCGCCCTCGTTTTGCGGTAGACCAGGCCGGTGAGCAGGGCGCTCAGGACGATCCAGAGGAATTGGTACCAGTAAAAGAACGGAAACCCAAACAGCTCCGGACTCTCCCGGGCATAGAGCGGCACCCAGAGCAGGAAAATGTAGGGCAGCAGCAACAGCCCGTACCAGCGGCGGCGCAAACGGCGGGCGGCCTCAGAGCGTGGCGGCATTTTGCACCTCGGAGTGGCCGCTGCGCTGCGCGCGGCCAAGGGGTGGGTTATTCCCGGTCATCGTCTCCCTGCGCCATGATCCAATCCCAGTGCTGGCCCGCCTCCCGCACGATGGTGGGCACGTCGTCGGGGAGGAGGTAACCCTGCTGCGCGGTGCGGCGCGCAGCCTGCTGGACGAGCTGCAGATACTCGGCGCGGCTCGAGTAGCGCTCGGCGATGGAGCAGCGCGGATCGTGGGCCTGCTCCCGCTGCGCGCGCGTCTTGGCGAAGGGGATGAAGGAGCCGGCCATCTCCACCTGGGTGAAGGGCGCGCCCTGGGCCGGGCTGCGGAAAGCCCAGTCGGTGTAGGTGCCGAGCGGCACCGCCTGCTCGGGGGTGTGGATGCCGCCGAGGTCGTTGCCGTCGGCGTCCACCTGCGGGACCAGCAGCGGCAGAACGGCTTGCGCGCCCTTCAAGTCGTCCCGGAACCCGCCGGGGGTGAAGTAGGGCCACTCCACCCCGGGAATGGCGGGGAACTTGATGTCGCGCCGGTGGATCAGGCTGCCGTCCGAGAGCAGGGGATGGCGGCTGGGCGGGGGGAGCACGCCTTGGTCCACCCAACGATGGAGAGCCGCCAGCAGGGCGCGGTGGATCCAGCGGTAGTCGTTGGGGTTGGCGGGGAGCTGCTGGCTGCCATCCATGGCAGGGGGCCAGGAGCCGGGGGCGTGGCGGGTGCCGGCCAGCGTGTAGACGCGCACGTTGGGCGGGTCGGGCAGGTCGCGCGTGCCATCAAGGGAGGTGTGGCGCAGGGCGGCGACGCGGCCTCGATCCCAATACTCGGAGCCGGTGTCGATGAAGAAGACCTTGGGGGCCAAGGCGGGGGGAATGCGGGCGCCCAAGCCGTCGCGGCGGCCGGTGACGGGATCGGTGGTGGTCTCGTAGCGAATGGGGAAGACGGTATGGGTGAACGAACCCAGATCGTCAGGCTGGGCGAAGGGGCGGTTGAAGCCGCCGGTGGCGGTGCCGCCGGTTTGGACCATCAAGGCATCCACCGCTGGGCGGCCCTGTTCATCGAGGGTGAAGCCCTCATAGATCATCTCGCGCTGCCAGCGCCCGGTCTGCGAAGCCCCATAGGTGAGCACGTGGCGGGCGTGCACGATGGCGGACGGGCTGTACTTGATCGCCGCGGCCAGGTCGCGCACGGCGGCGAAGCCTACCCCGGCCACCGGCGGGTTTTCGCTCTCGTAGTCTACCTGGTAAGTCAGCCCGGGTTGGAAGCCGCCTTTGAGGGTGATCCAGTTGGGATCGGGGATGAGCTTGCCGCCCTGCATCCGCCCGAAGTGCCAATCGGCGCGTGGGATCAGCCCCTGGGCCGCCGCTACCCCGGCGCGCACCGTGAGGCGGTAGGCGGGATCGTCGGGATGCAGCGGGGGATAGGCGGGGGTGTAATAGCCGGAGGCAAAGTCGTAGGACGCCACGGCATGACTGGGGATGAACCAGGGGCCGACCCAGCCGGTGATGGGCTGGCCCTGGTTGGTGGCCACCGGGGCGTTGACGAGCACCAGGCCGGGTTTGCGGGGCAGGTCGAATTCCCAGCCCACGCCCACGATGGTGTAGCCGCTGCGCATCAGGTAGCCATCGCCGTATTGGGCCGGGGTGGTGGGGTCGGCGGACCCGTGGGCGCGGTTGAAATCGGAGAGCACCTCCAGGCGGCCGCGGTTGACGATGTCCAGCAGGACGTCGCCGTTGCCGGCGGCGGGGTTTTGCGGTTCCAGAATGAGGAGGTCGGCGGAGAACTCCACCTTGCCCTGGCGATCGCGGGGCGCGTGGTCGAGGTCGGCGATCATGCGATCGTGCGGGTTGCTGGGATCGAGGGAGAAATAGACCGTGCCCCGCAGCTTCTCGTAGGCGCCCACCGCGCCGAAGCGCTGTCCGCCGAGCACCGGCTGGCGGCTGGTGATCACCACCCGGGTAACCTCAGCGCGGGCGGGCGCGGGCAGCGCGGCGATGGCCGCGGCCAAGGCGAGGGCCAAGCCGGCGCACGCCGGCATCTTGGCTTTGCACAGCATAGGCATCCTAGTAGACTCCGACTTCATGGGCGGGCCGAGACTCGGGATGCGACGGTGATCTTCTGCACCCGATAGTTCAGCTCCTCGGCTGCATAGATCACGTCGGCGGTGGGGCAGGCGATGCCGTGGGTCCAGCCAAACTGGCCAGCGAGGTGGCCCGCCGCGCCCAGCTCGCCGACGACCTTGCCGTCCAGGTTCAACTTATAGAAGCGGCCCGCCACCCCGTCGGCGCTCCAGATCACCTGGTGGGGCCCCGGGGTGATGCACAGCGCCCAGGGCGCGCCCACCGTGTTGATGATCTTCAGCAGCTTCCCCTGGGGGGTGAACACCTGGATGCGGCGATTGCCGCGATCGGCCACGTACAGCGTGCCGTCGTGGGAGATGACCACGCCGTGGGGGGTGTTGAACTGGCCGGGGGCGGCGCCCCGCCAACCCCACTCTTGCAGGAACTTGCCGTCGGCGCCGAAGTGCGCCACGCGGGAATCGCCATAGCCATCGGTCACAAAGAGGCTGCCGTCGGCGGCGAAGGCCACCCCGGTGGGCTGGTAGAAATCATCGGGGCCGACAGGGCCGTGCTGCACCACGTGGGTCTCCCAGGTCCAGGCCTCGGGCTTTTTCCCCAGCACCATCTTGAGCCGGGTCTGGGGATCGAGCTCGACGATCAGGTTGCTGCCGGCATCGACATACCAGATGTTGTCGTGCGCGTCGATCGCAATGCTGTGGGGCTCATCGAAGACGTCGAGCCCCTCGCCGATGAAGCGCAGGAAGGTGCCATCGGGGTGGAACTCGATGAGCGGGTGCTTGCCGCGGTTGGCGACGTAGAGGTTGCCGTGGCCGTCCACGGCGACGCCCACGCACTCGCCGAAGTACACGCCGGCGGGAAGCTGGAAGTAATTGATGTCGAACTGGGCCGGCAACTGCGGCGGCCGCGCGGGGGCCGGCAGGGGCTGCGCCTGCTGCGGAAAGAGCGGGGCGGTCAAACACAGCGCCAGCAGGGCGATGGAGGTTCTCATGGAAGACTCGCAGGAGACCGGCGGAGGTGAACGGCGCTCCCGGCCGGTCGCTCCCGCCCCACCGGGGGGACGGGAGCGGGGGGTGGGACTACCAGAGCAGCTTCAACCCGAACTGGATTTCCCGGTTGGGCGTCAGCGTCGAATCGATCTGACCGAAGCCGGGCTCGACCGTGCCGGTGGGGCTGAGGGACTCCAGGTTGTCCACCGGGGCCTGGAAGTTGGTGTGGTTCAAGACGTTGAAGAACTCCGCGCGGAACTGAGCGTGGAAGCCCTCTTTGACGTTGCTGAGGGCGAAGTCCTTCATCAGCGAGAAGTCCATGTTGAAGAGGCTGGGGCCGATGATGGAATTGCGGCCCAGGGTGCCGAACAGGTTCATGCAAGTGGGAAAGGGGAAGGACTTGTCACACCCCAAGGGGGCGGGCGCGTTGTAGAACGCCTGGCTGGGGGCCTGGGCGGGGATGAAGCAGTCGGGCTTCAGGTACTGCACATTGCCCGGCTGGGTGACGTTGTGGGTGTTGCAACCCGGAGCGAGGGTGGGAATGGCCATGGGCTCGCCGTTGAGCTGGCCCATGGGGTCGCCCTCGATGCCGCTCAGCGGCCACAGCGGGACGCCTTGGCTGGCGTTGAGGATGCCGCCGATCTGCCATCCCTTGGCGATGGTCGCCAGCGGTCCGGTGAGCGAGTTGCCGGGCATCTGGTACAAGGCGTTGATGACCAAGCTCTTGGGCACGTTGAAGTCGGAGGGGCCCTTGATGAGGCTGGGGTCGTACCAGGGGATGGTGGGGGTGACATCGGCCGCGAAGTTGTCGCCGGCGAAGCTGCCCGAGGAGGTATCGAGCGACTTCTGCCACGTGAAGGCGGTCTGGAAGGAGAGGTTGTTGGTCATCTTGCGGGTGAGGTTCACCTGCAGGGACTCGTACCAGGCGGCGCCATTCCACACCTCCGACTGAATCAGGGCGGTGTAGGGGTTGATGAGCAGGCCAGGGACAATCCCGGTCGGGTTCTGGCTGTAGTTGGCGGGCAGGCCCAGGTTGGTGTCGGTGGTGGTGCAGAGCGTGCCCAGGCAGCCGCTGCCGATCGGGTTGGGGAACAGATAGCCCGCCGAGGTCTTATAGGGCATCACCGTGTTCAGCGTGTCGGTCTGGAAGACGTTGTGGTAGGTGCGCGAGCCGGCGTAGGCCACGGTGATGGCGGTGCTCTGGTTCAACTGGCGCTGGATGTTGAAGTTCCACTGGCTGACGTAGTTGCGCTTGGGGTTGGGCTGGATGTAGGCCCAACGCTGGGCGGCGTTGGCGGTGCTGCCGCTGGCCACCGCGGCGGCGTAGACCCCGTAGAAGGAGTTGGGATTGGTGGCCCCGTTGATGAACGCGGGCGCGCCGAAGGTCCCCTGGCCGGGTTGGCTGAGATCCACCTCGGGGCCGGCCGGGGCGGTCTGCAGCGGGTTGAGGCCGATCATGAAGGGCATGGGCAGGACATCAAAGATGCCGAAGCCGCCGCGCACCGCGGTCTTGCCGTTGCCCCAGGGATCCCAGCTAAAGCCCAGCCGGGGCTCCAGGTTGTGGATGGTGGGGTTGGTCTGGAAGATTTTGGTGCGGAAGTTGGCGCAGCCGACGGTCTGGCCGTTCTTATAGGTACAGCCGGAGGGATTGCTCCAGATCTCCTTCAAGGAGATGGCCTTGTTCTGGGTCTCCTGCATGATCGGCTCCACCTCGTAGCGCAGGCCGATGTTCAGAGTGAAGTTGGGGCGCACGTGCCAGTCGTCGAGGACGTAGCCGCCGAAGACCCAGGCGCGGTAGTGGTGGATGGTGTTGCCGCCGGGGGTGAATGGATCCACGGTGGGCATGCGCACGGTGTTGGGGATGTTCTGCAGGAAGTCGGTGAGGCTGGAGTAGCCCACGCTGCCGCCGCCGGCGGAGGAGTTGATCATGTTGTCGTGGTCGCGCAGGGCCATGGCGCCGACGCTGATGCTGTGGTTGCCGACGGTGTAGGAGGCGTCATCGAAGAGCTGCGCCATCCCGGTCCACTGGTCAAACCCGTCGCCGGGGTTGTAGCCGCCAAAGCCGGTGAGGCGCCCGCCGCCATTGCCGCCCGCCAGCGCGCCCAGTCCGGGCGCCGGCAATCCGGGGAGAATGCCGAAGGAGGTGTCGGTGGAGGCCGGAAGCAGATTGGCGACCGCGGGGCTGATCAGGTTGGAGCGGTTGTAGCCGAGGCGGACGGTGTTGATTAGCGACGGGGTGAAGACGTGCGTCTCTTCCAGCGAGATGGCCTCGTGCGGCACCTCGAAGCCGGTTATGGCGGTGCCGAGGGGGTTGGGCTTGTGCCAACTGGAATGATCCTGGTAGTAGCTGACGTGGAAGGTGTCGGTGTTGGAAAGGTTGATGTCGCTGCGGAAGGTAAAGAAGTTGTCGCCCACCGGCTCTTGCGCGTCCTGGGTGCGGCTGGCGAGGTTGCCGTTGATATTGACGCCGCCGTTGGGGAGGGGATCCATCTCGTTGATGAATTTCGCCACCGTGTTGTCCACGCAAACACCCGCCTGGCCGGGGGCCAGGTTGGTCGAGTCGGCGTAGGGGCAGGGGCCGGTCAGGGGGGCAACGCCCTGGAGGATGCCGAGGCGGGCGTTGGGGGTGAGGACCTTGGCGTTGAGCGGCAGCGCGGTGGACTGGCGCAGCCCCTCGTAGTTGGCGAACAGGAAGATCTTGTTTTTCTTGACCGGGCCGCCC
>Ga0307374_10013939_pt1 | contig 11008 bp, 9 predicted proteins | sample OX3MG_FD_202532 | JGI IMG/M metagenome (GOLD analysis project Ga0307374, IMG submission 202532) | Soil microbial communities from Risofladan, Vaasa, Finland - OX-3 | ecosystem: Environmental > Terrestrial > Soil > Coastal area > Acid sulfate soil | place: Finland: Risofladan, Vaasa | collected... | reverse complement strand
ACCGCCGGGGCCACGTTGTCTGGATGCCAGTCATCGAAGTCATCTTGGCCGGTGACCAGGCCACCCAGCACGGCCTCGGTCATGCGCGTGCGGGCCCGGGGGGCTACGGCATTGACCGTGACCCCGAGCCGTTCCATCTCCCTGGCCATGGTGAGGGTCAGTGAGACGATGCCGCCCTTGGCCGAGGCGTAGTTGGACTGGCCCACCGTGCCCCACAGACCGGCCTCGCTGGTGGTGTTGATGATCCGACCGTAGACGTCCTCCCCGGCCTTGGACCGGCTGCGGGGCGAAGTGGCCCTTCAGATGGACGCGGATGACGGCGTCGAAGGCTTCCTCGTCCATGTTGAAGGACATGGCGTCGCGCAGGAAGCCGGCGTTGTTGACCAAGATGTCCAGGCCTCCGAAGGTCTCCACGGCGGTGTCGATGAGGTGCCTGGCCCCTTCCCAACTGGCCACGTCGTCCCCGTTGGCCACCGCCTTGCCCCCGGCCGCTTCGATCTCATCGACCACGGCCTGGGCCACGGACAGGTCCGTCCCTCCGCCTTCGGCGGTGGTGCCCAGGTCGTTGACCACCACCCGGGCTCCGTCGGCCGCCAGCAACAGAGCCTCGCCCCGGCCTATGCCCCGACCGGCCCCGGTGACGATGGCGACCTTCCCGTCCAAGTGACCCACCGGACCTCCTCGAGCGGCAGGCTTACAGGGGCGCGCCCGGCCCGCAAACCGGGCGCCTCTGTCCCGCCTCGTCCGGGGGCGACTTCACTCTGATTGGGTCGCGACGGTACGCTTCTCCACCCGTTTCACGGCGGGCGCCCAAGGGGGAGTACGGAAAATTGGTCAGCCGCACCAGCGGAGCCGGATGGTGGGGAGTCAGCCGATCCGCAGTGGCGGGATCGGTCGTGGTCGTCCTCGGGTTGGTGGCTTCGGCCTGCGGGGCGCGGGTGGCTCCCTATCTGGGAGCGGGCCAGGGCGTCCAGGCCGGTTCAGGCGGCGCCGGGGCGACCGCCGGCTCGGGCTCAGGCAACGCATCCTCGTCCTCGGGCGTGTCCGGGGGATCGGCCGGCGCGGCTGTCACGCCGGGGGCCGGCGGTTCCTCGTCCCCTTCCGGGTCGGGCTCGGGTGCCGGGTCCGCCTCTTCGGGCGCCTCCTCGGCCGGATCGGCGGGCGGAGCGGGCTCCTCGGCGGCCGGGGCTTCGAGCAGCGTGGCCGCCCTCACCCCCGACAACTTCCCGTACCAGCCGGCTCAGCAGGCCGCCCTCTGTCAGGGCAGCGCCGGTAACACCGCCTCGGCGCCGGGCATCACCCCCACCACCATCACCCTGGGCAACGTGAGCGGCATCACAGGCGTGCTGGCCAACAACTTCGGCCAGGGTCCCCAGGGAACGCAGGCTCTCTTCAGCGCCGTCAATGCTGCTGGCGGCATCTGTGGCCGCCAGCTCAAGCTGCTGGTGGAGGACGACGGCCAGGACGCCGGTAAGAACGCCGCCGACATCGCCGATGAGATTCCCAAGGTCTTCGCCTTCGCGGGTTCGACCTCGGATGCCGATAATGGCGGTGTCCAGGAGATGGTCAACGCCGGCACGCCGGACTTCGGGGCGGCCATCAACCCCAACCGCGGCGTTTCACCGGTGTACTGGTCCACCAACGGGGCAACCGTCTACACCCAGAACGGCCACCCCTACCTGTACAACAGCCTGCCCAACGGCCTCAAGGCGGCAGGCAACTTCCCGTCCCGGGTAGCCCTCCTGGCCTACAGCGTGCCCATCAGCGCCTCGGCGGCCCAGGAATTCCAGAACCTCTTCTCCCAGTCGGGAGCGTCGATCTGCTTCACCGACTACAGCATCTCCCCGGCCTCGGCGTCGCTTGACCAGGATGTGCTGGAGATGAAGAGCAAGGGCTGCACCGGGGTCTACACGACCCTGGACGTGACCGGTAACGCCAAGCTCCTCGAGTCCATGTCCCGACAGGCCTGGAGGCCTGCGTTCGCGGGCACGACCTTCGACGGCTACACCCCGGCCCTCATCTCGGTGGCAGGGGAGTCCAACGCCCAGGGCTTCGAGATGAACCTGCCCTTCCTGCCGTTCAACGACAACAACCCCATCATCAACCTCTATGAATCCCAGCTGTCCACCTACGAGCCGGGCCAGGCGCCCAGCGGCTTCGGGGTCGAGGCCTGGGCCTCGTCCCAGATGTTCCTCTACGCCCTCATCAAGGCGGGCCGCAACCCGACCCGGGCCAGCCTCACCGCCGCCCTCAATGCCATTGGGACCTGGGACACCGGAGGCGCCACCGTACCGATAGTGCCCAGGGCCCGCCGCCCCGCCGGCCCCTGCACCATGGCCGTGGCCGTCAAGGGCAATGACTTCCACCGGGTCTGGCCGGCCAGCGGCTTCTACTGCAACGGTCAGCTGGTCCGAGCCGGTTGAGCTCGGGACCAGTTGAGATCCCCGGAGCGATCCGCGCCACTGGTGCGGCGGTGATCCGGCCATGAGCGCCCTGTGGCCGTTCCTGGTCATCGGGCTGTTCAGCGGCAGCATCTACGCCCTGGCCTCCATGGGCATAGTGCTCACCTACAAGACGTCGGGCGTGTTCAACTTCGCCTACGGCGGCATCGCCATGTTTTGCGGCTTCACCTTCTGGCAGCTGCGCGACGGCTGGCACATCAGCTCCTGGCTGTCCCTACCCATCCTCCTGGTGGTGGTCGCACCCGTGATGGGGCTTTTGGCCGAATACCTGTTCCGTAGCGTCATCACCCTCTCGGCCGAGATCCAGATCGTCATCGCTCTGGCCGCGCTGGCCTTCCTACAGGCTCTCGTCCCCATCTTCTACGGGGGCAGCGAACGGTCCCTCAACAGCATCTTTCCCACCTCCACCTTCCGGCTGGGCTCGAGCCTGCACGTGAGCTGGACCCAGCTCTTCACCCTCCTTTTGGCCGTAGTGGCCGCTCTGCTCCTGTCCGGGCTGCTGTCGCGCACCCGGCTGGGCCTGGCCACCCGGGCGGTGGTGGACAACCGGGACCTGGCCGAGCTCAACGGCGTGAGCAGCGACAGCGTCTCCCGGCTGGCCTGGGTCATCTCCACCGTCTTCGCCGCCCTGGCCGGCGTCCTGCTCAGCTCCACGGTCGGCCTCGACACCTACTCGCTGGTCCTGTTCTTCATCTACGCCTTCGCTCCGGCCGTGTTGGCCAAGCTGGTGAATCTTCCCGCCGCCTTCGGGTGGGCGCTCGGCCTCGGAGTCCTGCAGAGCGTCCTGCAGAAGTACGGGAGTTCGGGCAACGTCGCGAACTTCGAAGCCGCCCTGCCCTACCTCGCCCTCTTCGGCGCCCTGGTCTTTTACGGCAACGCCCTCAAGGAGATCCGCTCCTCCTTCCGCACCATCACCGTCTCGGCCCCCAACCGCGACCCCCGGCGCTTCGCAGGCTCGGTGGCCGCGGTGGTGGTCGGGCTCGCCGTGATCCCCCTGCTCATCCACGGCTCGGCCCTCGGTGATGTCAGCACTGCCCTCATCTACGCCGCCATCGCTCTGACGCTGGTGGTGCTGACCGGCTGGGCCGGCCAGATCTCACTGGCCCAGTTCAGTTTCGTGGGCATCGGCGCCTTCACTGCCGGACACCTGGCCGGCGCCGGCGGCAAGGGCTTTTTGTGGGCGGCGGTGGTGGGGGCCCTCATAGCCGTGCCGTTCGGCATCGCCGTCGGGCTGCCGTCCCTGCGCTTGTCCGGTCTCTTCCTGGCCCTGGCCACCATGGCCTTCGCCCTGATCATGGACACGCTGGTCTTCCCGCGCAACTGGGTCAGCGGCGGCTACACCGGCACCACCGTCGCCCGTCCGGACATCTTCGGGATCCGCTTCAACGGGACGTTGTCGTTCTATTGGCTCTCCGCCATTCTCCTCGGCTTGTACGCGCTGGGGGCATCCCTGCTCAACCGCGGCCCGGTGGGCCGGCGCCTGCAGATGATGCGCGACGCCCCGCTCGGCGCATCGACCTTCGGGGTCAACCTGACCCTGACCAAGCTGGCCGTCTTTGCGGGCTGCGGGGCGGCGGCCGCCTTTGCCGGCGCCTTCTACGGCGCCATGCGACTGGCGGTGGACCCCAACGACTTCGCTTTCGGCGCCTCCCTCGAGCTTCTCCTCCTGGTGGTGCTGGGGGGCCGGGCCTTGGTGCCCGGCGGCATGCTGGCCGGGGGCATCTACCTGCTCCAGCTGCTGCCCCTGTCCAGCACGGTGGAGAGCTACATCCCCCTGGGGGTGGCGGTGGGGGCGGTGGCCCTGGCCCAGTACCCCGAGGGCCCGACCACCCGCAGCGCCGTGTACATGCGGCATTTCTCCGCTCTGTTCCGCCGCCGGCCGCTGCGGGAGTTGAGCGGGGGCCGGCTGGTTCCGATCACCTTCGCGTCCCGCCGCCGGGTCACGTCCGACCCCGCCGAGGTGGCCGATGCCCGCTGAGGACCCGCTCCTGTCGGTCGGGGGGGTCACGGTCCGCTTCGGGGGCGTGACGGCCCTGTCCAGCGTCGATCTGGATGTGAGCCGGGGCACCATCACCGGCCTGATCGGTCCCAACGGGGCCGGTAAGACGACGCTGTTCAACGTCGTCACCGGCCTGGTCGCCCCGCACTCGGGCCGGGTCCGCTTCGATGGCATCGACATCACCGACTGGCCGCGGCACCGCCGGGGCCGGGCCGGCATCGCCCGGACCTTCCAGCGTCTCGAACTGTTCGGGGGCCTGACGGTGCATGACAATCTCCTGGCCGCCTGGGAGGCCTCGGTGCCCGGAGCCGTATTGGGCCTGAAGCGGCGGGAGGGACGGCGGGTCGTCGATGAGATCATCGAGAGGCTCGGTCTGGGCGACCTGGCCGGCCGGGTGGCCGGGCAGCTCTCGACCGGGCAGGGTCGGCTGGTCGAGTTGGGCCGGGCCCTGGCCGCCCGGCCCCGCATCCTTCTCCTGGACGAGCCCAGCTCGGGTCTGGACCAGGCCGAGACAGAGCACTTCCGTGACCTGCTGCTGGGGGCCGTGGGGCGCGAGACCGGGGAGCCGGCCGTCCTTCTGGTCGAGCACGACGTCGCCCTGGTCATGGAGATCTGTGACCGGATCACGGTCCTGGACTTCGGTGAGCGCATAGCCGAGGGGCTTCCTTCCGAGGTTCGCAACGATCCGCGAGTGGTGGCTGCCTACCTGGGGGACAGCGATGCCGCCTGAGGCCCTCCTGGTCGTCGATCAGCTGAGCGTCTCCTACGGCGGACTGCGGGCCCTGTCGGGGGTGTCCCTGCTCGTCCCCGAGGGAGCGGTGGTCGCCCTGCTCGGGGCCAACGGCGCGGGCAAGACCACCACCCTGCGGGCGATCTCCGGACTGGTCAAGCCGTCGGGGGGCAGCATCGAGCTGGCCGGTCAACGCATCGACGGGCGCAAGGCCAGCCACATCGCCCGACTCGGCCTGCTCCAGGTCCCCGAAGGTCGGGGCATCTTCCCCAGCCTCACCGTGCGGGCCAATCTGAGCATGGCCGGTTACGTGACCGGCCGGCGGGCAGACATCGAGGACGAGGCGGTGGCCCGCTTCCCAGCTCTCGGGAGCCGCCTCGACCAGATGGCCGGCACCCTCTCCGGAGGCGAGCAGCAGATGCTGGCCCTGGCCCGGGCCCTGCTGTCCAAGCCCCGGCTCCTGCTCCTCGATGAGATCTCCATGGGTCTCGCCCCCCTGATCGTGGCCAAGCTCTTCGAGGAGGTGCGGGCCATGGCTGCGTCCGGCACCAGCATCCTGCTGGTCGAGCAGTACGTCAGTGCGGCCCTGGACATGGCCGACTATGCCTACGTGCTGGACAAGGGCACAGTGGTGGACGTGGGCGAACCGGCCGATCTGCGTTCCGACGGCGTACTGGCGTCGTACCTGGGGGCGTGATGAGCGGGACCGGCTCGGCCAATAACCAGAACCGCCCGGGAGCCCGGAGCCGGCGCCGGCAGCTGCGCACCGGACTGGCCGGCGGGACCCTACTCAGCCTGGGCTGGATCATCACCGCCCCGGGGTTGGGTCTCGGCCAGGCCGCCCGGGCCGCCACGTCCCCGCCGGGTCCGACCTGCTCGTCCGCCCAGCTGGCGGCTACCGCCAACGCCTCCGGCCATGACATAGCCGGTTACACCCTGGGCGGTTCGGCCGCCGGCTACCGCTACGAGCTGGACAGCCCCGGTCTGCTGCCGGTCGGTGACCCGCAGCAGGGCAACATCACCGAACTGGACGTCCCCTACGCCCGGGAGAACGTCTCCTCCGGGCCGCTGGTGGCCTCCCTGGGATCAGCCGCTTACCCGGGGGACACCGCCGCCGGGGTGGGCAGCGCCCTGGGCGAGTTCGGTTTCAAGGGCGTTCCCAACGACCCGGTGCTGGCCTCGGCCGCCTACCCGCCATCGCCGAGCAGCCCGGCCTCGTCTAGCTATCCCACCAGTTCCGAGCCTTCGACGGTCAACGCCGGCGCCGCCCGGGCCGCCGCCGACCAGAACGGCGGAACATCCGAGGCATCGGTGTCCTCCTACTCCCTGGCTTCCGGTGCCACCCAGGAGGCCGGCGGTGGGCCGGCTCAGTCCGACGCCGCCGTGCACCTGGGGGCGGCGTGCGTGGACAGCGTCTCCGACGCGGTGGCCAGCGGCATCGTGGTGGCGGGCATCATCCACATCGCCAGCGTGTCCGGGTCGGCCCAGGCCATGAGCGACGGGATCAAAGCGGTGCCCGCCGCCGCCCTGCACGTCGGGAACGTGACCGTGGCCGGTCTGGCTGCCTACATCGACCAGAACGGCGTCCACCTGGCCGGCCAGCAGCCGGTGGGCTATGGCGTGGTGGCCGGGGTCCAGGCCGCCCTGGACGCAGCCCTCAAGAACGACGGCATCACCATCAAGGTGCTCAATCCCCAGACCTTGGTCACCGGCGCCGATGCCACCGTCACCTCCGGCGGGCTCGACATCGTGGTGCAGCGCACCCTGCCTGCCATCGGAGTGCCCGGGGTTCCGGCCATCACCGTCCCCGGGCAGGCGCCCATCCCACTTGGCACACCGGGTGCTCCCGTTCGCTACCAGGTGACCCTGGGTGAGGCTCAGGCCTCCGTGTTCGCCACCACCGCTCCGGCGCCGGGCTCTTTGGCTTCGGCCTCTCCCACCGGCTCGACGGGTGGGCCGAGTTCATCCTCGGCGGCGTCCGCTTCGTCCAGTTCGCCCGGCGCCCCCATCGGGTCCACATCGGGGGGCACGACCCTTTCCGCCTCGCCCTCGCCCGGGTCACCGAGCGGGGTGTCGGGACCGGGATCCGGCCTGGCCTCGGACTCAGGATCGCCCGGATCGAGCCCGGTGCCGGCCGGCTGGGTCATCATCGGGGTTCTGGTGGCCATCATGGCGGCCGCCCCGCTCCTTGGTTACGCCCGCTGGCAGCTGCTGGAAGGAAGGATCTGACCCATGACCACCGAGTTGGCCGGAACGGTCACGGCCGAGGACGTCAAGCGAGCCGATGCCCGCCGCTCGGACCTCCTGGCGGCGGCGGCCGACCGCTTCCGTCGCTTCGACCTGCGTAACACCTGGCAGGTGGCGGCGGGCTCGGTGCTGGTCCCTCTCGGGATCGTCATCATCATCCTGGCCTGGTACGGGTCGGCCCACACCCCCTACATCCAGGGCCAGATCCCCTATCTGGTCAGCGGATCGTTCATCGGCCTCGGCCTGATGGTGGTCGGCGGGCTCCTCTATTGGGCCCACTGGCTATACCGCATCTATGACCAGGCCGACCTGCACCACATGGAGCAGCTCCAGCGCGACCGCCAGCTCTTCGACCTGCTCGAGGCGGTGCTGGCCCGGGACCCCGAGGGGGTGGTCCGGGCCCGAGGGGCTCGTGGCGCCGCCTCCTCGGCGCCCGCCTCTGCGGCCGGGGCCAGCGGGCTGGTGACCACGGCCACGGGCGCCAACCTGCACCGGGCCGACTGTCCGATCATCGCCCGCCACCGGGCCGGGGTCCGCCCGGTGTCCGCCGCCGACGCCAAGGGGCGCCCGGTCTGTCGGATCTGCCAGCCTGCCCTGCCCGTCTGACCGCCCCAACACCGGGGATTTCGAACACCGAGGAGCAGCAGTGGTACGCATCATGGAAGGCATCCGCGTCCTGGAAGTGGCGGCTTGGACCTACGTCCCGGCCGCCGGCGCTGTACTGGCCGAGTGGGGCGCGGATGTGATCAAGATCGAGCACCCCGACACCGGGGATCCCCAGCGCGGCTTGGTGAATATGGGTCTGGTGCCCACCGGCCCCGGCGGGGTCAACCACATGATCGAACTGCCCAACCGGGGCAAGCGGTCGGTGGCTCTGGATCTCTCCACCGAGGAGGGCCGGGACCTGCTCCTCCGCCTGGCCGCCACCTCCGACGTCTTCCTCACCAACTTCCTGCCCCCCGCCCGGCGCAAGCTGCGCATCGACGTGGAGGACATCCGAGCGGCCAACCCCGACATCATCTACGTGCGCGGCTCGGCCCAGGGAGTGCGCGGCCCGGAGGCCGACCGGGGCGGTTTTGACGGCTGCAGCTTCTGGCACCGGGCCGTGTCAGACATCGTCACGGGTGACGAGGACTATCCGGCCCCCCCGCCCGGGCCCGCCTTCGGTGACCTGTTGGGCGGCATGACCATCGCCGGAGGCATCAGCGCCGCCCTCTTCCACCGCCAGAAGACCGGCGAAGCGCTCGTCGTGGACAACTCGCTCCTCGGCACCGCCATGTGGGCGACATCGGCCAGCATCCTGTCCGCCGGTCTCTTCGGTGCCTACAAGCTGCCCCGCGGTGACCGGCGTAACACCTTCAACCCCCTGGTCAACACCTACCGCACCAGCGACAACCGCTACATCTCCCTCATGATGCTGCAGGCCGACCGGCACTGGCCCGAGTTCACCGAAGCCATCGGCCGGCCCGAGTTGGCCCAGGACCCGCGCTTCGCTGAAGGGGCCGCCCGCTATCAGAACCGGCGCGAGTGCGTGGAGCTGATCGATGAGATCTTCGCCTCCCGCCCCTACGAGGAGTGGCGCCGGGCCCTCTCCACTATCGACGGGGTCTGGGCGCCGGTGCAGACCCCGGCCGAGCTGTTGACCGAGCCCCAGGCGCTGGAGAACGGTTACATCACCGAGCTCACCCATTCGGGCGGCACCACCTTCCGGATGGTGCCCTCCCCCCTGCAGTTCAACGAGGAGCATGCCCAGCTGACCCCCGCCCCCGAGCACGGGGAGCACACTGATGAGGTCCTCACGGAGCTGGGCCTGCCCATGGAGGAGATCCTCGACCTCAAAGTGAAAGGCGCCATCCTGTAACTCTGGCGGCGGGCTACCGCCAGCGGCTGAGGAGCATGCAGCCGGCTATCGGGCCGCCGCCGTTGGCCACCGCGGCCAGTTCGGGCTCGCCCGTCACCTGGCGGGCGCCGGCGTCCCCGCGCAACTGGAGGACGGCCTCATGGATGTGGCCGAACCCGTGCAGACGCCCGGCCGACAGCTGGCCCCCGTGGGTGTTCAAGGGCAGTGCGCCGTCAAGGGCGATGCGCCGGCCGCCCTCCACGAACGGTCCTCCCTCGCCCCGGCCGCAGAAGCCCAGAGCCTCCAGCCAGCACAGGGTCAGGAAGCTGAAGCCGTCGTACAGCTCGGCTATATCCACGTCGGCCGGGGTGAGGTCGGTGCGTTCCCACATCGACGCCGCCGCGTCCCGGGCCGACATGGTGGTGAGGTCATCGAACTGGTCCCAGGACGGCCGGCCCCGCAGGGCGGTTCCGACCGCCTCGAAGCGGGTGGCCGGGCGGGGGGCGTCGGGGGCGTAATCGGCGCTGGAGACGATGACGGCGGTGGAGCCGTCTACAGGGGCGTCGCAGTCGTACAGGCCGAAGGGCGTGGTGATGATGCGGGCGGACAGATAGTCCTCCAGGCTCATCGGATCCCGGTAGACGGCCTTGGGGTTGAGGGCGGCGTTGGCCCGCTGGTTGACCGGGATGGCCCCCAGTTGCTCCCGGGTGGTGCCGAACTCATGGAAGTGGCGCTGGGCGTTCATCGCCAGCCAGCAGGCGGCTGAGTAGGCCTTGAAGGGGATCGACCACTGCAGGGTCCCTCCCATCTGGGGGACGCCGGCGCCGATGCCGCCCCGGCCGCCCCCGCCCTGGGCGGTGGCCTCGGTGACGGTGCGGTAGCACAGGACATGGCGGGCCAGGCCGGTGGCCACGGCCATGGCCGCGTTGATGACCGCCGCCATCTGGGCCGGTCCTTCGATCCCGCCCGTGTGCCAGTTGAGGCGGAGGCGCATGGCGTCCTGGACCTCGGGGGTCCCCGGCCCGGCAAAGCCACCCGGGCCGCCTCCAGCGCCCGGGTAGGTGGCGATCCCGTCGATGTCGGCCACCTCCAGGCCGGCGTCGGAGATCGCCTCCAGGGCGGCCTCCACGGTCAGATCGATGCCGCTGCGGTTGAGGCGGCGGCCGACCTGGGACTGGCCGATGCCGGATATGACAGCCCGGTGCTCGAGGAGTTCGGCTCTGCTCACGGCGCGCCGTCCCGGGGCGCAACGGTGGCGGAGGCGGCCACCGGCCGGAACAGCGGGAGGAAGACCGGATCCCGGTCCTCGAAGACCACCTCCAGCTCCATGCCTATCTCCACCGCCCCGGGGTCGATGCCGATCACGTTGGTGGTGAGGCGGATGTCGTTCTGCTCCACCGGCACCACGATCCCGATGACATAGGGCTCCTCGGTCCCCGGCGCCCAGTTCTGATGGTTGACGGTGAAGGAGTAGAGGGTGGCCCGGCCGCTGACCGGGTGGGGCGAGACCTGGCGGGACCAGCACTTGGGACAGACCGGGCCCGGCGGATGAATGAGATAGCCGCACTCATCGCAACCGAGGAAGCGGAGCACTCCCTCCCGCCCGGAGGTCCAGAAAAACTCGTTGTCCTCATCGATCCTGGGCAGGACCCGGAAGTCAGACATCGGCGGACACTATCTTTCGGCCATGCCCGACCTGGCCGGCTTCCTGGCCGCGTTGGACCTGCAGC
>Ga0307374_10013936_pt1 | contig 11011 bp, 7 predicted proteins | sample OX3MG_FD_202532 | JGI IMG/M metagenome (GOLD analysis project Ga0307374, IMG submission 202532) | Soil microbial communities from Risofladan, Vaasa, Finland - OX-3 | ecosystem: Environmental > Terrestrial > Soil > Coastal area > Acid sulfate soil | place: Finland: Risofladan, Vaasa | collected... | reverse complement strand
GATCCCCGCCGGGTAGCTGGTGAGCTCGCCGAAGACGACCCGGCCGCCGATGTCGTAGAGGTCGACCCTGACGAAATCGGTCTCCCGCCCGAGGGTCTCGGCGATCTGGAGCATCCGCTCGAGCGAGTCCGGTGGGGACGGTGTGGGGTCGGCGGGCGGCTCGGCGAACTGCGTGGCGACGCTGCTCCAGTCCGGACGGAACAGGTCGCAGCAATGCCGGCCGAAACGGCCGGTGTGGACCTCGATCAGGCGGACACCACCGTTGAAGACGTAGAGCTTGTAGTCCTGGGGGATCTGCCCGCCGGCCCCCACGAGCAGCTCCTCCACCATGATCCGCCGCGGGATGTGGCGATAGCCCCATTCGAGCTCCACATCGGCGTAGCTGGTCGCCAGCCATCGGCGACTCGTCTCTACGAGGCGGCGCCGGTCGATCCCGGTCCGCGCCGTCGTGATCACCCCTGGTGCCTCCCGGGCGGCGTCGTCGGGGGCGATCGTCGAGGCGATCCGGTCCGAGACGATCCAGGCGAGCCCCGAGGCGTGGTTCGGCTTGACGACGAACTCCGCCGGGAAGTGCTCGACGTCGAGCCTCGCCGGGTCCGATTCCACCGCGATCAACTGCGTCAGCACCTCGGGGCCGACGGCGCGGGTGACGTAGTCGCGCACCGCCACCTTGTCGGTCGTCACGGTGAGCAGCGGCCGACGGTCGTAGGCCATCTTGTAGTGGAGCTTCTCCGAGAAGCTCTGGGGGTGGCGGGTGGGCCACGACCGCTTCCGGTACCAGTAGAAGAGGCGGGAGCGCATCTCGAAGGGCAGGCGCGGCGAGAAGAGGACGCGCCGGGCCCCGTCCATGAGGCGCGTGGCCGGCGGGCTCATCGGTCGGTGTCGGCGCCGGACACGGCCACGGTCACCCACGCAGTATGGCTGGGGACCGGTGGGCGCGGACAGCCGGGGTCAGAGCCGCTCGACGTTCGGTCCCGTGACCCGGTTGCAGGTGTCGAGAACGTAGGCCGCCCGGGCCACGATGGCCTCGAGGTCGAAGCGGTCGTGGTCGGTCACCAGGACGACGGCGTCGGCGTCGGCGGCCTCCTCGACGGTGGCCTCCACCCGGACCACCCGGGGGTCGATCCTCAGGTCGCGGACGTGGGGATCGGCGGCCCGCACCTCGGCGCCCAGGGCCGCCAGGCGCTCGGCCACGGCGATCGCCGGTGACTCGCGGGCATCGGCCGTGTTGCGCTTGTAGGCCAGCCCGAGCACGAGGATGCGGCTGCCCCGTACGGCACGGCCCCGGGTGTTGAGGGCCAGCATCAGGCGGCGCACCACGTAGTCGGGCATGTGCTCGTTGATGTCGTTGGCGAGCTCGATGAACCGGAAGCTCTGCCCGATCGTCCTGCGCACCTTCCACGACAGGTACGACGGGTCGATCGGGAGGCAGTGCCCCCCGACCCCGGGCCCGGGCCGGAAGGGCATGAAGCCGAACGGCTTGGTCGACGCCGCGTCGATCGCCTCCCACACGTCGACGTCGAGCGCCTGGGCGAACATGGCGAGCTCGTTGACCAGGGCGATGTTGACGTGGCGGAACGTGTTCTCGAGGAGCTTGGCGAGCTCGGCGACCTGGGTGGTCGACACCGGCACGGTCGTCTCGCACAACCGGTCGTAGAACCCCCGGACGGCGTCGAGCGAGGCGGCGTCGATGCCCGACACGACCTTGGGGGTGTTGACGATCCCCCACGTCGGATTGCCCGGGTCGATGCGCTCCGGGCTGTAGCCGAGGTGGAAGTCCGTCGCCGCGGTCAGCCCGGACTCCTCTTCGAGGATCTGGCGGACGAGCTCCGTGGTCGTCCCGGGGTAGGTGGTCGACTCGAGGATCACCGTCGCCCCGCGGCGCAGGAACCATCCCAGGGTCCGCGCCGACTCCTCGATGAACGACAGGTCGGGCACGCCCTCGCGCAGCGGTGTGGGGACCGTGACCACGGCGATGTCGAATCCGGCACAGTCACGGGGCTCGGCCGTCGGCCGGTAGCGCCCCGTGTCGCGGCACCGGGCGAGCACCTCGTCGCTGATGTCCTCGATGTAGGACTCGCCGCGCAGGAGGTGGGCGATGCGTCGCTCGTCGGTCTCGATCCCGACGACGTCGAAGCCGACCTCGACGGCACGCACCGACAACGACAGCCCGACGTACCCCTGGCCCACGATGACGACTCTCTCGGGATCGGGGCTCATGGCATCCTTCGGCTCTGCGCGGGCCCATTCGCTGTTCGGGCGACGGACGACGAATTCTACCGGTCCACGGCCGGTTACCCGGGGCTCAGGCGGCCGGTAGCGTGAGCGACGACATGATCCCCGTCTCCGACCCCACCCGGCAGAACACGGCGCTGCTCCCCGAGCTGTCAGAGGCCGTCGGCGCCGTGCTGCGCCACGGCCGGTTCATCGCCGGGCCGGAGGTGGCCCAGTTCGAAGAGGTCTTCCGGACGTGGCTCGGCGCCCCCCACGCGGTGGGCGTCGGGAACGGCACCGACGCCATCCGCCTCATGCTCGAGGCCGCCGGGGTGGGTCCGGGTGACGAGGTCCTGATCCCCGACTTCACCATGATCGCCACGGCCGAGTCGGTGGCCGCCCTCGGCGCCGTACCGGTCCTCGTCGAGATCGAGGCCGGCACGTACATGATCGACGCCGATGCCGCCGCCGCGGCGGTCACCCCCCGGACTCGGGCGGCCCTCGTGGTGGACCTGTTCGGTGCCCCCTGCCCCCTGCCCGAGCTCCCCGGCGGGATCGAGGTCTTCGAGGACGCCTGCCAGGCGCACGGGGCCACCCTCCACGGTCGGGCCGTGGGCACGCTCGGCCGGGCCGGCTCGTTCAGCTTCTTCCCGGCCAAGAACCTCGGGGGCATCGGGGACGGCGGCATGGTCACCACCGGGGACCCCGACCTGGCCGACGCGGTGCGCCGCCTGCGCAACCACGGCCGGGTGGCGCAGTACGAGCACGACCACCTGGGATGCAACAGCCGGCTCGACTCGGTGCAGGCGGCGGCATTGCTCGTCAAGATGCGCTACATCGAGCAGGGAAACGCCCGCCGCCAGGCCATCGCGGCGGCCTACGACGAGCGTTTCGCCGAGCTCGACCTCGACCTGCCTCGGGTGGCCGACGGTGGGCGCTCGGTCTACAACCTCTACGTCGTGGCCAGCGACGACCGTGACACCCTGCGCGCCCGCCTCGCCGAGCGCGAGGTGGCGACGCTCGTCCACTACGAGCGGCCGATGCACCGCCAACCCGCCTTGGCCGGCGTGGCGGTACCGCCGCGCCGGCCCGAGCGCACCGAGGAGATCTGCAGCCGGGTGATGTCGTTGCCGTGCTTCCCCGAGCTGTCCGACGGCGAGGTCGAGCACGTCATGGAGGCCGTGGTCGCGGCCGTCACCGGGGGCTGAGGACCACGGGCGCTCCGTCGCGCAGCGATCGCGTGCCCGCCTCGAGCACCCGCAGCACCGACAGGGCTTCGTGCACCCCCGCCGGGGACCGGCGCTCGCCCGTGCGGATCAGGTCGAGGAAGTGGTCGCACTCCGCCGCCAGTGGCTCGGTGTCGGCGAACGGCACGGCGGTCGCCCCCCCGTCGCGCAGCGTCGTCGAGATCTCCCCGCCGGACTCGGTGACGTCCACGCCCCGGTCGAGCAGCCGCACCTTGTCCACCGGCTCGGCGTCGTCGAAGACGGCCATGGCCTTCGAGCCGACGACGCTCAGGCGTCGGCGTCGGTGGGGCGACAGCCACGACGCGTGGACGTGCGCGATCTGCCCGGTCGGGAAGCGCAGGGCGGTGTAGACGTCGTCTTCGCGCCCGGGCCGGATGAACGCCTGGCCGAAGCTCGAGACCCAGTCGGGCTCCCCACCCGTCAGGGACAGGATGACGGCGACGTCGTGCGGGGCGATGCTCCACCAGGCGTTGACGTCGCTGCGGACCTGGCCGAGGTTCGTGCGCTCGCACTCCACCGTCCACAGGTCGCCGAGGCCACCGGTGTCCACGATGCGGGTGAGGGCGCGCACCGCCGGGTGGAACAGCAGCAGATGGCCGACCACGACCACGAGCCCGGTGTCCTCGGCGGCTGCCGCGATGGTGGCGCCGTCCTCCACCGTCAACGCCAGGGGCTTCTCGATGAACACGTGCTTGCCCGCCCGCATGGCGGCGACGGCCAGCGCCGCGTGGGTGGCCGGTGGCGTGGCCAGCACCACGGCGTGGACCTCGGGGTCGTCGATCACGCTGCGGGCGTCCGCCACGATGCGCGTGCCCGGGAGCGATTCGCCGGCGAGAACGCGACGCGCCGGGTCCTGGTCGGCGAGCACGGCCAGGTGCCCGCCCGGGCGGCCGGCGAAATTCCGGGCCAGGCTCGGTCCCCAGTAGCCGTACCCGACCTGTCCGACGACCACGGCGTCCATGGAGGACGAGCGTAGGCGCACCGCCGCCGGCCTCTACCCATGAGGCTGGGCAGAACCTTGGAAGAGCCTGGGTTTCAGCATGGTGAGCGGATCGCTCGAACGCGGGAGCGCCGTGCCGCCGGTGAGCACTCGGCGCGCCCCGGGCGCGGTCGCACGCAGCGCGCCCCGGGCGCGGTCGGCACTCGGCGCGCCCCGGGCGCGGTCGCACGCATGGTCGTCCTCAAGACGCGGTCGCCGACGGCCGACGATCACAGTGTGAACAGCAGTGTCGGTACGGACGTATCTGTTCGGTCGCGCCGTATGCTTCCTCATGCCCATGCCCGTCACGCCTCCACCGAGCAGATGATCGAGGTATTGGCACCAGAGCCCGACGGCCCGTTGCCACCGGGGCCGGCGTCGCCGGCGGACGTGCGCATGTCGGTCTTCCTTCCCACGTATCAGGTGGCTCGGTTCATCCCCGACGCGCTCGAGTCCCTGTTGGCCCAGACGTTGCCACCGCACGAGATCATCGTGGTCGACGACGGCTCCACCGACGACCTCGACGCCGCCCTGGCTCCGTTTCTCGACCACATCGTGCTCATCAGGCAGGAGAACCGGGGTGCGGCCAACGCCTGCAACGTCGGCGTGCGCGCTGCCACCGGGGACTTCGTGGTGCTCCTCGACCCCGACGACCGGTACTTCCCCGAACGGCTCGAGCGCATGGCGGAGCTGGCCGTGGCCCGCCCCGACCTCGACATCCTGACGACCGACGCCTTCATCGAGGTCGAGGGGGAGTACACCGGTCGCTACAACACGGCCACCAATCCCTTCGAGACGGTCGACCAGCGCCTCGGCATCATCCGGACGAACTTCATCTTCGGTCTCCCCGCCATCCGGCGCACGACGTTGCTGACGGCAGGCGCGTTCGACGAGTCCATGGTCTCGGTGTTCGACTGGGAGTGCTGGATCCGCCTCATCATCGGGGGGTCGCGGGTCGGCATGGTGAACGAGCCTCTGGCGGCCTACCGCTTCCGGCCGGGCAGTCTCTCGGGGAACCGCCCCCGGCTCCTGCGCGGGCGTATCAACACGCTCACGCGGGCGCTCACGCTCGACCTGCGCCCCGCAGAGCGCGCCGCCGCCGAAGAGGGGATCGTTTTCGCCCAGCGGATGTTGGCATTGAGCGAGCTGCACACCGCCCTGCTCGAGGGAGCGCCCGACGTGCGGACACGCGCCGTGCGCGTGGTGCGCGACAACAGGTTCGCGGTGAGCAGCCGGGTCAAGGCGGCCGCCTCGCTGGCCACCCCTCGGGTGGTCCGCAGGTTCCTCGCCCGACGTGAGGAGTGGCGCAGCAGTCGTCCGAAGGCGGTGCGCTCCGCCCGGGAGTGAACGGCCCGCCGCAGCGGCGCCGGGGGCACGACGCGCGCAGGCGGCGCGGGCCCGACCGGCGTCGGCTCAGCGGGCCTGGCCCGGGGCGTGCTCCGCGGTCACGATCTTCCAGACGAAGCGCAACGGCCCGTCGTCGGCCCACACCCCGATACGGCGGAGGCACAGCGGGTGCGTGCCCGCCCCGTTCCTGCCCGGTTTGGTCGTGTACCCGAGGACGTACCCGGCGTCAGCCGCCGTCCGGCGGGCGGCCCCGTCGTGCTCGCCGTAGGGGTAGGCGATGACGTCGACGGGGTGCGCCAGGTTGGCCGCCAGGTCCTGGCGCGACCCCCCGACCTCGTCGGCCAGCCGCTCGGGCCCGAGCTCGGGCAGATGGGGGTGGGTTCGGGTGTGGGACCCGATCTCCACCCCGGCCGCCTCCAGCCGCCGGACCTCGTCCCAGCTGAGCACCGGCTCGCCGTCGAGCCAGTGGGCCGTGGACCCGAGCGCGGTGGTCGGGACGAAGAGCAGGGGGTGGTTGGCCACGTGGGCCTCGAGCGGCGCGGCGTTGTCGCGATAGCCGTCGTCGAACGTGATCACGTAGCGTCGGCTGTCGAGCGTGGCGTCGGCGCGGCGGTGAAAGTGCTCGACCTCGTCCGACCCCATGGGGCGGAACCCCAGCCGGTCGAGCAGCCGCATCTGCCGGTGGAACCGCGCCGGGGAGGTGTCGAGCTGGCGCTGGCCGGGCTTGGCCTCACCGGCGAGCCGGTGGTAGTTGAGCACGACGTACGAGCTGCGCGTCAGCCGCGACCACTGGGCCGCGGACGACGCCCGGCGCACCCCGGCCCAGAACGCGGCGTCGGCGCGCAGTCGCCACAACCCGGCGGGGGACCGTCCCGGTGCCCGCAGGGCCCTGCGCATCGGGGGTGCGGTCAGTAAGGCCCGGCGCATGGCGCGCACGCGCCAACCGGCGTTGAACCACGAGCCGACCTGCAGCCACGGGAGCAGCCCGGGATCCTCCCGCACGATCGCCGGCGAGACCGCGCCGCGGGCGCGGCTGACCGCGTCGAGGTGGGCCAGCGAGCGGATGGCCACCGGCTCGCCCCAGACGAGGTCGGCCCCGTCGCGGCGCAGGCGGGCCACGATCGCCTCGGCGCCGGCCGGCCCCGCGGGCACCCCCCGCGACACCGGCCGCATGGTGTCGGCCGGGCCGTCCACCTCGGCCACCACCGGGTCGAGGGGGCCCTCGTCGGGACGGAGGTACCCGACGAGCTGGTGCCCGCGCCCGCCCGACGCCACGGGCGCTCCCGGCTCGGGCACGTCGACACCCGTCTCCTCGGGCCACGCCCAGCAGCGCACCTCGATCCGGTTCACGGCGTCAGTATGCAGTCCTCGGTTCCGCTGCGGGTGGCGGATCTCCGTTTCCCCGGTCGGTGACATGCCTGGCCGGTTCGCGCCGTGTGCCGCGCGTGCCGTGGCCTGGGACGCGCTGTCGGTGAACTTGGCGACAAGCCCGGTGAGGAGAGGGTTGAAACCTCTCCGCAACCGCGTAAGAGTCGGGAGCGTCGTCGGTCCCGTTCGGACCGAAGGGGGGCGCATAGCGAAGAGAGGTCTGCCGATGGCAGCACTCGGAACGCCCCCGCGACGAGCGCCGCGACCTCCTCGACTGGTGGGACTCCTCACCGTCGTGGGCGCCGTCGCCGTGATGGCCGGTGGGGCGCTGGTGGCGACCAACACGGCGGTCGTCAGCGGTGCCGCCACCACCACGCTGTCGTTGAGCACGACGGCTGCGGGGGCGAGCTGCAACGACAGCAACCCGAGCGCGCCGGTGTGCAGCGGGCTGGCGTCCGGGGAGGTCATCAATGTCTCGGGGACGGGGTTCAGCCCCGGGTCACTGGCCTCCATCGTGGAGTGCAACTCCGAGCTGGCCCAGCCCGTCATCCTCTTCCTCGGCGTCGACGTGCCCGACAGCTGCTCACCGCTCTCGCTCGTCACCATCCCGAGCTCGGGCAAGACCAAAGGCACGTTGACGGGGTCGCAGACCCTGAAGACCGGGACGGTGGGACCGCCGATCACCGGCCAGCCGACGACGTGCACGCAGGTCGTGCCGAGCACCTCCACCATCACCGGCTGCTCGACCTCGACGAACGCCGCCACCGATGCTGTCAACTACCCGTGCCCGCCCACGCCCGCCCAACAGGCGGCCGGTGACACGTGCGTCCTGGCCATCGGCGACCAGGCCGGTGACCGTGCCATCGGGGTGGTCCTCTTCGGGAGCGAGACGCTGCCGACGTCGACGACCACCACGATCGGAGGATCCACGACCACCACCGGGGGGACCACCACGACGGGCTCGTCGACGTCGACCACGGGCACCACCACCACCACGACGACGTCGCCGACGGGCACGTCCACCGCCACCCAGGTGAGCCCGCCGACCGTCACCCTGGGCCCGTCGGGTGCCGTGTCGGACAGCGTGACCGTGCACGGGACCCCGACGCACGGGAGTCCCACGGGGAACGTCAACTTCTACGTCTGCCAGACGGGGACGACCGGGACCCTGACGACGGGCCCCTGTGCCGCCACGGCCGCCGACCATGTCAGCACGGCCCGTCTCAGCGCGGGCGCCGGCAACACGGCGAGCGCCTCGTCGGGGTCGTTCGTCCCGACGTCGGCGGGTACGTGGTGCTTCTCCGCGATCTACGGCGGTGACTCCGTCTACACCGGCTCGGCCGACGACACCGGTCCCACCAACCTCGACCCCGGCGAGTGCGTGCTCGTGCAGGCCGCCCCGTCGACCCTGGCCTCGTTCATCTCCACCGCCTCGGTCATCCTCGGGCCGACCGGCTCGGCCACCGACGCGGTCACCGTCGCCGGGAACGTGGTGGCGGGAGCGCCAACGGGGAGTGTCGCCTTCTACGCCTGCCACACCAGCGTGACGTCGACCCTCACACCCGGTCCGTGTCCCGCCCACGGCACGCCGGAGGACGCTCCGGTGAGCCTGATCCCTGGCGCGGGCGCGACCTCGGCGGCCACGTCGACGGCGTTCGTCCCGACGTCGGTGGGGACGTGGTGCTTCTCGGCGGTCTACGGGGGGAGCTCGACGTACGCCGGGTCGTCCGACAACACGGGTCTGGCCAACCTCGACGCCGACGAGTGCCTGCTCGTCGGCCCCTCGTCGGCGGACGCCTTCACGAGCGCCCCCAACGCCGCCGCCACCGCCGGGAGCTCGTTCGATTTCCTGGTCTCCACGTCCGGGAGCCCCACGCCCGTTCTCAAGAAGCACGGCCGGCTGCCGCGCGGGGTGCACTTCGTCAACAACCACAACGGCACGGTGATCATCACGGGCGTCCCCAACCGCACCAAGGGGATCGGCGTCTTCCACCTGACCCTGGTGGCCAAGTTCGGGGCGGGCAGAGCCAAGAAGGTGGTGATCCAGGCCTTCACGCTCACGGTGGCGTGACGCCTGCACCCTCCGGTGTGCCCGGAGCGGTCGACCGTGCCCGTCGGCCCCGGTCGGGCGACCCGACGTCCGGGCCCGGGCGTGACGGAGCGGCCGGCGACAAGCTCACGGAGTACCGGCGGCGGCGCCACGCCTCGGTGACGCCCGAGCCCGTCCCCGCCGCCGACCCTGGTCTTGCCGGTGGCGACCCTCGCCATGCCGGTGGCGGCGGCCCGGCCGCCCCGAGGGTCTTCGTCGTCCAGGAACACCATGCGAGCGCGTTGCACTGGGACTTCCGCCTCGAACGCGACGGCGTCCTCGTGAGCTGGGCGGTCCCGAAGGGCCTTCCCCTCGACGGCCGGACCAACCACCTGGCGGTGCACACCGAGGACCATCCGCTGCAGTACGCCACCTTCGAGGGCACGATCCCCGAGGGCGCCTACGGGGGCGGCCGGGTCGTCCTGTGGGATCACGGCACCTACGACGAGTTGAAGTGGTCCGATCACGAAGTCATGGTCGACCTCCACGGCGAGCGCGTCCAGGGGCGGTACGTGCTGTTTTCGACCCGGGGGCGGGGCACGGGCCGAGGTGCGGGCCGGGCCCGCGACTGGTTGGTGCACCGGATGGACCAGCCCGCCGAGGGCTACGAGCCGCTCTCGCGCCACCTGCGACCGATGCTGGCCACGACGGGCCCGCTGCCGAAGGACGACGACGCCTGGGCCTTCGAGCTCAAGTGGGACGGCGTCCGCGCCATCGCCGTCGTCGACGGGGGCCGCATCCACCTGACGTCGCGCAACGGCAACGACCTCACGAGCGCGTTCCCCGAGCTCCGGGCCATGGGCGAGCAGCTCGGCTCCCGCCAGGTGGTGCTCGACGGGGAGATCGTGGCGTTCGACGAGGCGGGCCGTCCGAGCTTCCAGCTTCTGCAGCCACGCATCCACGCATCGGAGGGCCGGCGAGCGGGGCGCGCCGGGTCGGCGCCGGCCGTCGTCTACGTCCTCTTCGACCTGCTGTACGTCGACGGCGAGTCGCTGCTCGGCCGGCCGTACGGCGAGCGCCGTGGTCGCCTGGAGGCGCTCGGCCTCGAGCAGGCCCCCGACGGGCGGTGGGCGCTCAGCCCGCGCTTCGGGGGGCCGGGGTCCGACGTCCTGCGAGCGAGCCTCGACCAGGGGCTCGAAGGGGTCGTGGCCAAGCGCCTCGACTCTCCGTACCTGCCCGGCAAGCGGTCGAGGACCTGGACCAAGGTGAAGAACTTCCGGACCCAGGAGGTCGTCATCGGCGGCTGGACGCCCGGCGAGGGGCACCGCCGGGGCTGGATCGGCTCCCTGCTCCTCGGCATCGCGTCCCCTGACGGCCTGGTCTATGTCGGCCAGGTCGGCACGGGCTTCACCGGGGAGTCGCTGGCGGAGCTCGGGCAGCGCCTCGAGCCCCTGCGGTCCGCCGCCAGCCCCTTCGCCACCGAGGTGCCGCCCCGGTACCGGAACGTGGCCACCTGGGTGGAGCCCCGGCTCGTCGGTGAGGTGCGCTTCGGCGAGTGGACCAAGGAGGGCCGGATGCGCCATCCCTCGTGGCGCGGGCTGCGGACCGACAAGGGGCCCGACGAGGTGCGTCGTGAGCCCTGAGCCCCCGCGGGTGACCGTGCGCGTGGGGGAGCGCGAGCTGCAGCTGTCGAATCTCGACAAGCCGCTGTACCCGACCGGGTTCACCAAGCGCGACATCCTCGACTACTACGCCCGGATCGCACCGGTGATGCTCCCGCACCTCGCCGGTCGCCCGGTGACGGTCAAGCGGTTCCCCCAGGGGGTC
>Ga0307374_10013935_pt1 | contig 11012 bp, 9 predicted proteins | sample OX3MG_FD_202532 | JGI IMG/M metagenome (GOLD analysis project Ga0307374, IMG submission 202532) | Soil microbial communities from Risofladan, Vaasa, Finland - OX-3 | ecosystem: Environmental > Terrestrial > Soil > Coastal area > Acid sulfate soil | place: Finland: Risofladan, Vaasa | collected... | reverse complement strand
TGCTGTGATGCCGAGTACGAACTGCAGCACCACCAGCACCACGATGAGCCAGTGAAACGTCTGCGCTACAATCCCGTAGCGCGTGGTTGTATTGACCAGGGTCATGATTGGTTGTCGCGATTGACCACCCATCTGTCTTCGCAATCTCCAGTACTGGATTCAAGCAGCACGGCGTTTCCAATTTAGGTAGGATACCCGAGATGAAACCGCAGCCTCATATTCCAGCATGCGGCCGGGCACTCAGAAACACAGTGCTCGCAGTGGCCCTGCTGGGCATCGCTGGCTGCGCGAGCGTAACGGTCAGACAACCAGCTGGGCAGTCGTTGGCGTCACTCCCGGCGCTCATTACCAAGGGCGCCAGCCGTTACATCATCCAGTCCGGGCTCTCGGATATACGTATCTTGGTATACCGGGCCGGGCCTTTGGCAGCTTTCGGCCATAACCATGTTATCCGCGCCGGCGTCCACGGTGACGTGTATCTGAATCACGATTTTACGCTTTCAGGTTTTGCTTTCTCACTGCCTTTGGCAGAACTGCGCGTGGATGTGCCGGCGGATCGTGCTGCGGAGGGCGCCGATTTCGCAGCCCAGCCCTCGTCCGCCGCCATTGCGGGAACCTTGCACAATATGCTGGGCCCGGCGGTACTCGATGCCGCCCGTTACCCGGACATCCGGGTGCGCTCGGTGCGGATTGCTGGCCCGGAATCCGATCCGGAGGTAACGGTGCGTATCACGCTGCATGGCAGCGAGCACGATTTGACAGTACCTGTCGCGCTCGATAAAAACGGCAAACGCCTGACGGCAACCGGGCGCTTCGAGATCCGACAGAGCGATTTCGGTATCACGCCCTTTAGTATTTTTGGCGGAGGGTTACAGGTGGCAGATGTGGTGAAAATTCAGTTTCGCATCCTCGCGGAGCAGGAATGATTGTCCTGATACGATCAGTGTGAACCCTGTAAACCGGTTTCTTTGTTATCGCTCAAGTTTTCGTTTCAATTCGTAGAGCAGATCCAGCGCTTGTTTAGGCGTGAGGTTCTCCACCTCCAGGTTGCGCAGTTCTGCCAGCGCCGGATGTTCGGGCGTGAACAAGCCCAGCTGTGGTTGCTGAGCGCGTTGTGTTGCATCGCTTGTATGCTGGCGTGATCCGGCCTCCAGGGCGGCCAGGCGCCCACGGGCTTCCGAGATGACCGCTTTGGGGATGCCCGCCAGGGCCGCCACTTGCAGTCCGTAACTGCGATCTGCCGGCCCGTCTTTCACGGTGTGTAGAAACACCAGGCTGTGTTGGTGTTCGGTGGCATCCAGATGCACGTTGGCGATGGCCGGCACCAATTCTGCCAATGCGGTGATCTCGAAATAATGGGTCGCGAACAGGGTGAAGGCCTTGAGCTCGCGCGCGATGTAGCTGGCCGCCGCCCACGCCAGCGACAGGCCGTCGTAGGTGCTGGTGCCGCGACCAATCTCGTCCATCAGCACCAGACTCCTGTCAGTGGCATTGTTGAGGATATTGGCGGTCTCCAGCATCTCCACCATGAATGTGGAACGTCCGCCGGCGAGATCGTCGGAGGCGCCGATGCGTGTGAAGATGCGGTCCAGCGGCCCGAAGATCGCCCTGGCCGCCGGTACGTAACTGCCGATATGCGCCAGGATCACGATGAGCGCCGTCTGGCGCATGTAGGTGGATTTCCCACCCATGTTGGGACCGGTGATGATGAGCATGCGGCGCTGTTCGTCGAGCTCCAGGTCATTGGGCACGAAGGGCGTATCGAGTACTTGTTCCACCACCGGATGGCGGCCGGCTTCGATGTGCAACAGCGGCGCATCGGAGAGTTGCGGCGCCGCGAGCGACAAGGCATCGGCGCGCTCCGCCAGATTCGCGAGTACATCCAGTTCAGCGAGTGCGGCAGCGGTCTTCTGCAGACTGCCGAGTTGCAGGATGAGCTGGTCCAAAAGTCCGTCATACAGGGCCTTCTCGCGCGCCAGCGCCTGTTCGCGTGCTGACAGCACCTTGTCCTCGAAGCCTTTCAATTCCGGCGTGACATAGCGCTCCACGCCTTTTAATGTCTGGCGGCGCATGTAGTCGGTAGGCACCTTGTCCGCTTGCGCACGGGTGACCTCGATGTAGTAGCCATGCACGCGGTTATAGTTGACGCGCAGTGTACTGATGCCGCTGCGTTGGCGTTCGCGCAGTTCCAGGTCGGCCAGATACTGGTCGGCGTGTCCGCTGAGTTTGCGCAGCTCATCGAGCTCGGCATCGTAGCCCTCCGCCAGCACACCGCCTTCGCGAATAAGTGCCGGCGGCGTCTCCAGCAAGGCCTTTCGCAATAGTGTATGGGTCGACGGATGCTCAGCGGCATCCGCGGCCAGCCGCTGGATCAGCGGCGAATCCAGCGCGTGCAGTTGCGCTTGTAGCGCCGGTAGTTCTCCTAACGCATAGCGCAGTTGCGCAAGGTCCCGCGGGCGCGCCGACTTGAGCGCCACACGCGCTAGGATCCGCTCGATGTCGCCGATGCAGCTAAGCCGTTCGCGCAGTGCTGCATAACGCCGGTCTTCCAGACACGCGGCCAGTGCCTGGTAACGCAGTCCCAACAGCGCATGATCCCGAAGCGGCCGGCTCAACCAGCGACGCAACAGGCGCGAACCCATGGCAGTAACGCAGCGGTCCATGATGCCCGCCAATGTATGTTGCGGCTGGCCGGCGAAACTGCTTTCCAGTTCCAGATTGCGCAAGCTGACGGCATCGAGGATCAACGCATCGTCGCGCCGCTCCACCGCCAGGCCGGTGATGTGTGGTAGTGCCGTACGTTGGGTCTCCTGCACGTATTGCAGCAATGCACCGGCGGCGGTTATCGCGATACCCAGATCATCGGCGCCGAATCCTGAGAGCTCGCGGGTTTTGAATTGCGCCGTCAGCAGACGCGTGGCACCCGTCAGATCGAAATGCCAGGGCGGACGGTGACGCGCACCGCTGCGCTCCAAAAGTGAGCGCGGCAGCATGCTGTCCTCAGCCAGCAGCAATTCTGCTGGCTGCAGGCGCTCCACTTCTGTCAGCAGCGCATCTTGTCCCTCCACTTCCAACAACGTGAACCGGCCGCTGCCGATATCCAGTGCCGCCAGTCCATAGTGCGAACCAGCCGCGTGGACTGCTACCAACAGATTATCGCGGCGATCCTCCAGCAGAGCCTCGTCGGTGACTGTCCCGGGGGTGATGATGCGTACCACCTTGCGTTCCACCGGGCCTTTCGCGGCAGCTGGATCGCCGGTCTGCTCACAGATGGCCACGGACTCACCGAGTCTCACCAGCCTAGCGAGATAGCTTTCCGCCGCGTGATAGGGCACGCCCGCCATGGGGATGGGTTGGCCGGCAGATTGGCCGCGCTGGGTCAGGGTGATGTCCAGCAGGCGCGCGGCGCGGCGCGCGTCGTCATAGAATAGTTCGTAGAAATCCCCCATGCGGTAGAACACCAGGATATCCGGATGCTCGGCCTTGACGCGCAGGTATTGGCGCATGACCGGCGTGTGGTCGTTAAGGGTTTGGTCGCGCTGGTGGTTCATGGAAAGCTCGAAGTTGAAGGGGGGATGCTAGTGACGGTGAGCGGCGATGGCAAGCAGTGCTACCCTGTACACATGCGTAAAGCCACGATCCCCGACACTGAGACCAGTGATACTGCGCTGGCGGCGCTTGCTGCCAGGCTCTCCGAAAAAATCCTGGAACATGAACTCAAGCTGGCATCCGCGGAATCGTGCACCGGCGGCTGGATTGCCAAATGCCTTACCGATATATCCGGAAGCTCCGAATGGTTCGAGCGCGGCTTCGTGACCTATAGCAATAGCGCCAAGATGACCATGCTGGGCGTGAGCGCCGATACCCTGGCGTCCCGTGGTGCGGTTTCCGAGGAAAGTGTGCGCGAGATGGCCGCGGGCGCGGTACGCCACAGCCAAGCACAGGTGGCGGTAGCCGTCAGTGGCATCGCTGGACCTGCGGGCGGCAGTGCGGATAAACCCGTCGGCACAGTTTGGATTGCCTGGGCCTGGCCGGACCGCAGTGTCAGCGCGAAAGCTTTTCATTTTGGCGGTAACCGTGAGGCGGTGCGCCGCGCGGCGGTGATGGAAGCCCTTAAAGGCCTGCTGGATGGCATCGGCCACTGAGGTCCAACGGCTGTTTTTCGCTTTGTGGCCTGACGATTCCCTGCGTCACACACTATATAAGGTCACCCGGCACACGCTGCGCTTGAGCGGTGGGAGGCCGGTGCAGCCGGCGAATTTCCATATCACCCTGGCATTTCTTGGCAACCTGGATGCAGACGGCGAGCGACAAGCCCGCCAAGCGGCCGACAGCTTGGATGCCGAACCCTTCGAATTGCAATTGGACCGTCTGGGCTTCTGGCCCGAACCAGGGATGCTGTGGGTGGGAAGCACACAGGTGCCGGTTGCGGTGCAGACGCTGGCGGCGGAGCTGGTGAAGGCGTTGCGGATGCGGGGACTTGAACCCGACCCCCAGCCCTTCATCCCGCACCTGACCCTGGCACGCAAAGTGGTCCAGCCAGGACAATTGGGTGAACTGCGTCCGCTGCACTGGCAAGTGCAGGAATTCGCATTACTGCGTTCGCTCACGCATGCGCACGGCAGCAAATACCAGCCACTCGCGTTCTGGCCGCTTGGCTCCAGGGCTGCGGGGTCCGGGGAACTGTGAAATAATAGATTTCCTGGCAATTTCAGCTGAAATTCTGGCCATTACCCACAAGTACACAGGTGTCCAATGGATGAGAACCGCAAGAAAGCGCTGGCTGCTGCACTCAGCCAGATCGAAAAGCAGTTTGGCAAAGGATCGGTCATGCGTCTCGGTGACCATACTGCCTCCCGTGACGTGGACGTGGTTTCCACCGGCTCGCTCGGCCTCGACATCGCACTCGGTGTCGGCGGCCTGCCGCGCGGCCGGGTGGTAGAGGTTTACGGTCCGGAAGCTTCCGGCAAGACCACCTTGACCTTGCAGGTGATCGCCGAGATCCAGCGCAAGGGCGGCACCGCCGCCTTCGTGGATGCGGAGCACGCGCTGGATCCCACATACGCCGGCAAGCTCGGTGTGAACGTGGATGATCTTTTGATATCGCAGCCGGATACCGGCGAACAAGCGCTGGAGATCACCGACATGCTGGTGCGCTCCGCGGCCGTGGATGTGGTGGTGGTGGATTCGGTGGCCGCGCTCACCCCCAAGGCTGAAATCGAAGGCGAGATGGGCGATTCTCATATGGGTCTGCAGGCACGCCTCATGTCGCAGGCGCTGCGCAAGCTCACCGCCAACATCAAACGTTCCAATACCCTGGTGATCTTCATCAACCAGATACGCATGAAGATCGGCGTGATGTTCGGCAATCCAGAAACTACCACCGGCGGCAATGCCCTCAAGTTCTATGCATCAGTACGCCTCGACATCCGCCGCATCGGCGCCATCAAGAAGGGCGAGGAAGTCATCGGCAGCGAGACCCGCGTCAAGGTGGTGAAGAACAAGGTGGCGCCGCCGTTCCGGCAGGCGGAGTTCGAGATTCTTTATGGCGAGGGCATCTCACGCGCCGGCGAGATCATTGAGATCGGTGTGCTGCAGAACCTGATTGAAAAATCCGGCGCCTGGTACAGCTACAAGGGCAAGAAGATCGCCCAGGGCAAGGAAGCGGCGCGCGAGTATATGCAGCAGAATCCGGAGGTGGCCGCCGAGATCGAGCAGGTTATCCGCGACAAATTGTTACCGAAAAAAGTGAAGGCACCCGCGGGTGAAGCAGTCGAAACGCAGGAAGCTTGATGAAGAGGATGCCCGCGACCCTGCGCGGGTCACGGCAGTGGCGCTCAGATTACTGGCCCGGCGTGAACATTCCATCCGGGAATTGACCACCAAGCTGACGGTGCGCGGTTACGAACCGCAGACGGTGGCGGTGGTGATCGAAGCGCTCGCGGACCGCAATCTGGTGTCGGATGGGCGCTTCGTGGATGAGTTCGTCGCCAGTCGCGTGCGCCGCGGCAGTGGGCCGGTGAAGATCCGTGAGGAACTGCGCAGCCGCGGTGTGGCGGAGCCCCTGGTGGATGCTGCCCTCAGTGAGCAACGCGGCGCATGGTTGACCAATGCGGAAGCGGTGCGTCGCAAACGTTTTGGTGCGCCACTGCCACGGGATTTTTCAGAACGCGCCCGACAGGCGCGTTTTTTGCAGCAGCGCGGCTTTAGCGGTGAACAAATTCGCCAGGTGCTGAAGGGCGATGTGGAATTCGGTGATTAGGAGACACGGCGCCGAGCGCCGTTGCCACACACTATGATGACCAGCAACGAAATCCGCAAAAGTTTCCTGGAGTTTTTCCGCTCCAAGGGTCATACCATTGTGCCTCCGAGTCCGCTGGTGCCGGCCAACGACGCCACCCTGCTGTTCACCAACGCCGGCATGGTGCAGTTCAAAGACATTTTTCTGGGCCGTGAAAAACCCAGTCATCTGCGGGTGGCCGATGTACAGCCCTGTCTGCGTGCCGGCGGCAAGCACAATGATCTGGAAAACGTCGGCTACACCGCGCGCCATCACACCTTCTTCGAGATGCTGGGCAACTGGTCGTTCGGCGATTATTTCAAGCGCCAGGCCATCGTGTATGCATGGGAACTGTTGACTGAGGTCTGGCAACTGCCGCCCGAGAGGCTGTGGATCACTATATATAAGGATGACGACGAGGCCCACGCGATCTGGACCCGTGAGATCGGCCTGCCCAAGGAGCGGGTGGTGCGCGTTGGCGATAAGCCCGGCGCGCCGAAGTACCAAAGCGATAATTTTTGGCAGATGGCCGATACCGGCCCCTGCGGACCCTGCACCGAGATTTTCTGGGACCACGGCCCCGGGGTTGCCGGCGGCCCGCCGGGCAGCCATGATGAAGGCGACCGTTACGTGGAGATCTGGAACCTGGTGTTCATGCAGTTCGACCGGGCCGCCGACGGTCGCATGACCCCGCTGCCCAAACCCTGCGTGGATACCGGCATGGGACTGGAGCGCATCGCCGCGGTCATGCAGGGTGTGAATTCCAACTACGACATCGACCTGTTCAAGCATCTGATCAAGGCGGTTGCCGAAGTCACCGGTTCAACAGACTTAAGCAGTCCCTCGCTGCGGGTGATCGCCGATCATATTCGCGCCTGCGCTTTTCTGATCACCGACGGCGTGTTGCCCTCCAATGAAGGCCGCGGTTATGTGCTGCGGCGCATCATCCGCCGCGCTGTACGCCATGGTTACAAGCTGGGCCAGGAAAAACCCTTCTTCCACAAACTGGTGAAAGCGCTGGATAAGGAGATGGGCGAAGCCTATCCGGCGCTGCATAAATCAGTGAAACATGTGGAGCAAGCTTTGCTGCAGGAAGAAGAGCGTTTTGCTGAAACCCTTGAACAGGGCATGCGGTTGCTGGGAGATGCCATTTCTGGACTCGTTGACCAGCGGATTCCCGGTGGAATCATCTTCAAGCTGTATGACACTTACGGCTTCCCGGTGGATCTCACGGCAGACATCGCGCGCGAGCGTGGGCTCAAACTTGATCTGCCAGGATTCGAACAAGAGATGCAGAAGCAGCGGGAGCGTGGGCGCGCCGCCAGCCAGTTCGGAGCAGAGTATGCTCAGGACGTGGATATCAAGAGCGAAACTAAATTTACCGGTTACGATGCCCTGAAGGATAAGGGCAAGATCATCGCGCTGTTTCGCGGCAAAGAATCGGTCAAGGCGCTGAAGTCCGGCGAGCAGGGCATGGTGATCCTGGACCAGACGCCGTTCTATGCGGAATCCGGCGGGCAGGTGGGCGATCGCGGTGTGTTGCTCACCGCCAAAGCCGAATTCAAAGTCGAAGATACCCAGAAACGCGGCGGCGGTGCCCATGCTCATCTGGGCAGCGTCATCAAAGGTGAGCTGAAGCTCGGCGACAGTGTGAAGGCACAGGTGGACGAGAAACTGCGCGCCGCTACCGTGTTGAATCATTCCGCCACCCATCTTCTGCATGCGACGTTGCGCAAGCTGCTTGGAACTCATGTGACGCAGAAAGGTTCGCTGGTGGCGCCTGACCGGTTGCGTTTCGATTTCTCCCATCATCAGCCGCTGACACCGGATGAATTACAGCGCATCGAAGACTTGGTGAATGAGGAGATACGCAAAAACGCCGAAGCCGATGTGCGGGAAATGGGTTACGACGAGGCCATCAAATCCGGCGCCATGGCATTGTTCGGCGAGAAATATGGCAGCTCTGTGCGCGTCATGAAATTCGGCGATTTCTCCACGGAGCTGTGCGGTGGCACGCATGTGCGCCACGTGGGTGACATCGGCCTGTTCAAGATCGTGGGCGAATCCGGCGTAGCTGCCGGTGTGCGCCGTATCGAAGCCTTAACAGGAGAAGGCGCGCTTGCCTGGGTGCATAAGGCCGAGCACACCCTGCGCAGCGTCGCCGACATGACCAAAGGCAGCCTCGAAAATATTGAGGACAAGGTCAGTCAGCTGCTGGAACGCAACCGCAAGCTTGAAAAGGAACTGGAACAATTAAAGGGCCGTATGGCCAGCCACCAGGGCGGAGATCTGGCATCCGCAGCCATCGATATCAAAGGCCTTAAGGTACTGGCCTCACGGCTCGATGGCGCCGATGCCAAGACCCTGCGGGATACGCTGGACCAGCTCAAGAACAAACTCGGTTCCGCGGCCATCGTGTTGGCGGCCGTCGAGGACGGCAAGGTCCGATTGGTGGCGGGTGTCACCGCGGACAGCATGGACAAGATAAAAGCCGGGGATCTGGTGAATGTGGTGGCCGAACAGGTGGGCGGCAAAGGCGGCGGTCGGCCGGACATGGCTCAGGCGGGCGGCAACGATCCCACCAAACTCGACGCTGCGCTCAAGTCCGTGCCGGATTGGGTGCGGGCGCATATCAAGTGAGCAGACCAGCAACTGTAACGCCATGAACGATGCAGGCAACAGGCCGTGACGCTGATCGTGCAGAAATACGGCGGCACCTCGGTAGCCGATTGTGCACGTATCGAACATGTGGCGGACAAGATATGCAGTGCGCGCCGCGATGGCCATGATCTCGTAGTCGTGGTCTCGGCCATGGCCGGCGAAACCGACCGGCTGCTGGGTCTCGGCAAAAGCATCGCGCAACGTCCCAGCGCCAGAGAGATGGATGTACTGCTGTCAACCGGCGAGCAGGTGAGCATCGCGCTGTTGGCTATCGCTCTGGAGAAGCGCGGTTTTCCCGCGCGCTCATTTACTGGCGCACAAGTCTGCATCCGCACCGACAAGGACCACAGCCGGGCGCGCATCGAATCCATCGACGACGGCAAGTTGCGCTCCGTGTTGGCCAGCCAGTGTATTCCGGTGGTGGCGGGTTTCCAGGGCGTGGACGAGATCGGCGACATCACCACCCTGGGGCGCGGCGGTTCCGACACCACCGCGGTGGCCTTGGCCGCAGCGCTCAAGGCGGATGAATGCCACATCTATACGGATGTGGACGGTGTCTACACCACCGATCCACGCATGGTGCCGGAAGCACGGCGGCTGGCGCGTATCACCTTCGAGGAGATGCTGGAGCTGGCGAGCCTGGGATCCAAAGTACTGCAGATACGTGCCGTGGAGTTCGCCGGCAAATACAATGTCCCCCTGCGTGTGCTGTCCACCTTCAAGGACGGCGAGGGCACGCTCATCACTTATGAGGATGTCACCATGGAAGCCGCCATCGTATCCGGCATCGCCTTCAACCGCGATGAAGCGGAGATCACGCTCATCGGTATCAAGGATGAGCCGGGGTCTGCTTATCGCGTACTCGGACCGATCTCCGATGCCAACATCGTGGTGGACATGATCGTGCAGAATGTGGCGCGCGACGGCCGTCTGGATTTCACTTTCACCATCCATCGCAATGACTATGACCAGGCCATGGAAATCCTGGAAGCCAATCTCAAGCACATGGGGGCTAAACAGGTGGTGGGTAATGACCGGGTGGTGAAGATTTCCCTGGTGGGTGTGGGCATGCGCTCGCACTCAGGCGTAGCCGCAAGTTTGTTCCGGACGCTCGCCGAGGAAGGCATCAGCATCCGGCTGGTCGCCACCTCCGAGATCAAGATTTCAGTGGTGGTGGATGAGAAAAATCTGGAAGCCGGCGTGCGTGCGCTGCATGCGGCTTTCCGTCTGCACGAGCTTCCCCAACAGGAAAATCTGCCAAAACCTTCGGCGCCAGTGCGCAAGGGCGGCGCCGCGGGTTGAGAAGCGCCTGGAAAACCCTCAGAATACGCAACCCCGCCAACTCTGACGGGATGTTTTAATAGAAAAACAATACTAAAAATGGAATATCCAAGGTGATTGAGTGAAACAAGGAGAAAACCATGTTGATTCTGACCAGACGGGTGGGCGAGACCATCATGATCGGTGACAACGTCACCGTCACGGTACTGGGTGTCAAGGGCAATCAGGTGCGCATCGGCGTGAATGCCCCCAAGGACATCGCCGTGCATCGCGAAGAGATCTATGAGCGTATCCGGCACGAGCAGGAAAGCGGCAATACCGCGGCACCGCCCGAAGCCTGAGGCTTACTGCAAGTACAGTTTTGACCCACCCGGTGAGGATCAGTATCATCCCTGCCGGTGAATTGCTTTCCCTGGTGACTATTTTGATGTCGGGGTTGGCCGCAAACGGAGTGCAGATTTTTGCTCCTGCAAAATCTGCACTTTCGCCATCCCTAGCGGTCGGATAGCCGAGCTAGTCGACAAAATCGCCGGGAGTGATTTTGAACACCACGTAGTGGTGGCCCCGAAGGGGCGGAGGGCAGGACGCCCGGAGTAACGCGCGCTCCTGCTGTGGTCTGATGACCACTCTGGCTGGGGAGCTCGAACAATTTAGTATATATTCGGAGAGATGGCCGAGCTGGTCGAAGGCGCGCCCCTGCTAAGGGCGTATACGCGCAAAACGCGTATCGTGGGTTCGAATCCCACTCTCTCCGCCAATGTTCAATAAAAAGGGGCTTTTAGCCCCTTTT
>Ga0307374_10013933_pt1 | contig 11013 bp, 10 predicted proteins | sample OX3MG_FD_202532 | JGI IMG/M metagenome (GOLD analysis project Ga0307374, IMG submission 202532) | Soil microbial communities from Risofladan, Vaasa, Finland - OX-3 | ecosystem: Environmental > Terrestrial > Soil > Coastal area > Acid sulfate soil | place: Finland: Risofladan, Vaasa | collected... | reverse complement strand
GCTCGAGACGACCGGTGCGAAATGAAAATCAACGGATCACCGACCACGACGGGTCGGACAATGAGCGGAGGTCCCGCTCAGACATTCTCGTGAAAGATCAGGGCTAGGCTGCTGCGTTGGGGCGACGAACGCGACTTTGACCGAGCCCATTTCGACATATCTTGGAATACCACCGAAACCCTCTCTTGAGGTGATTGACTGAACGATCATGGCAAAATCTCGCATCGTTGTAGATGGATCAAATATTGCGACCGAAGGGCGAAGCGTGCCGAGCCTTGATCAGCTCGAAGGCGCCCTCGCAGAACTCCGTAAGGAGTATCCAAAGGCAGAGGTCACCGTTGTGGTCGACGCGACCTTTGCCCACCGTATCGCGCCCTCGGAGCTGCGCCGGTTTGAGGACGCGCTCGCCAAGGGAAAGTACATCTCCCCGCCGGCCGGAGCGATCGGGCGCGGAGACGCCTTCGTGCTCAAGATCGCTGAAAAGTCAAAGGCGATCGTGCTCTCAAACGACTCGTTTCAGGAGTTTCATGGCGAGCATTCCTGGCTGTTCGATAGTGACCGGTTGCTTGGCGCCTCTCCGGTCCCCGGAGTTGGCTGGATCTTCATCTTAAGGACACCGGTGCGCGGGGCCAAGAGTCGGGCTTCAGTACTTGGGGTGCGGAACCTTCCTCCCATGCCAAAGCCAAAAACACCACCGCCGAGCAGGGTGAAAAGGGCGGCGCCCGCCGCGGGGCGGGTCGAGAAGAAAGACAAGGATGAGGTAAGAGCTGAGTCGATGGAGCGACCACATCGTCGTGTCGCTACTTCGGTCGCTGCGGTGAACGATCCCACAACGTTTATCACCTTCATCGCGGCGCACCCGCTTGGTGAGGTCATCGAGGCGGAGGTCGAGAGCTTTACCTCCCACGGAGCGATCATCCGTTATCAGAATGTGCAGTGTTACGCACCGCTCTCGGGGCTCGGTACTCCGGCTCCGCGAAGTCCGCGCGAGATCCTTGAGCGCGGAGAAATTCGCAAGTTCGTGATCCGCGGACTCGATTCTCAGCGGCGCGGAATCGAATTGGCACTTCCTGAGGCGGTGGTTCAAGGGGTCGAGGTCGCTCCAGCTCGCCAGGGAGCCGAGGACAATGCGCGTCGAAAGCCTTCACGGGTGACAAAAATGGCCGCGGTGACGAGCGACGGCGCGAAACCCGTCGAGCCTTCAGCGAAAAAGGCGCCTGCGAAAAAGGCCGCCGCGAAGAGGGTGGCGACAAAGACGCGAACAGATGCGAAGTCGGAGTCTGCAAACCCGCCGGCTAAGTCATTAACGAAAGGGACAGTGCCGACGAAGAGCGCATCACCGAAGAAGGCTCCGCAAAAGACAACAGCCGCGAGACCCGTATCCGGCGTGAAAAGGGTAGCCAAGCGAGCGGTTGCGAAAAAGGCAGTCGAGCGCCGACCCGACGCGAAGAAGGCCGTCGGTAAATCTCCAGGTGCCAAAAAGAGCGCTTCCCGGGTCGTTGGTGCAAGGAAGAGGGGGTCACTGTGACCTCATCATGGAATATTGAGGATCTCATCCCGCACCGCAAGCCATTCCTGCTCGTCGACGAGATTACGGAACTTGTTGCTGGCGAGCGAGCGAAGGGTTATTGGCTCGTGACGGGGGAAGAGTCGTTTTTCGAAGGACACTTTCCGGGAAGACCAACGCTCCCAGGGGTTCTGATGGTTGAGTCACTCGCCCAACTCGGGGCAGCCTCGGTGCTCGCCGACGAACGCTTTCGCGGTCGCATCCCTCTTTTTGGTGGAATTGACCGAGCGCGGTTCCGCCGTCAGGTGACTCCCGGAGAACGACTTGATCTCGAGATGGCCATGGGCCGAATCTCGACTCGAGCCGGTACCGGCCATGGCATTGCCTCGGTTGGCGGCGAGATCTGTTGTGAACTGGACATGCTGTTCTTCCTCGCGCCCGCCTGAAGATGGTAAAGCTCGCGACCTGGAATGTGAATTCGCTTCGGGCAAGAATTGACCGTGTCACGGACTGGGTAGTGCAGGTACAGCCAGACGTGCTCATGCTCCAAGAGACCAAGTGCAAAGACGGAGCTTTCCCATCGCGCGCGTTTGAGGACCTTGGTTACGAGAGTGTGCACTTTGGCAATTCCCAGTGGAATGGTGTGGCCATCATCTCGCGCATCGGTCTCGAACAACCTCGGCCAGCATTTTTCGATGAAGATTCCACCGAGGTGAGCGAGTGTCGGGTTATCTCCGCGACGTGCAGCGGAATTCGGCTCTATTCGGTTTATGTCCCGAATGGGCGAACAATCGAATCTGAGCACTACACATCGAAGCTTGCCTGGCTCGGACATCTTCGAGCAGATCTCGACGCTACGTGTTCTGCCGCGCAGATGGTGGGAGTTTTCGGGGATTTCAATGTCGCTCCCGAAGATCGCGATGTTTGGGATATTGACCAGTTTGTCGGCGTCACCCATGTCACAGAGGAGGAGCGAGCAGCGGTTCGAGAACTTTGCGCTTGGGGTCTTTATGACGCAGTTCGCGAGCTGCACCCCAACGAGGACGCCCTCTACACATGGTGGGATTACCGAGGGGGATCGTTTCACCGAGGATGGGGAATGAGAATTGATCTCGGTTTAATAAGTGCCCCGTTGCTCGAGCGGTTGCGCTTCGCGGGAATTGACCGCGATGCCCGAAAAGGACCTCAACCCTCTGATCATGCCCCGCTCGTCGTTGAGATCGACCTCGAGTCCGCTGTCTAGTCCCGTGGACTAGCTTTGAGCGCGTGGAGTTACTCGATCAAAGTGCCATCTCTTCGGCGATTGTTGGCGGTCTTTGGATCCATCAGGGCAAGGAACTCGTCCGAGTCGTGCGGTGCGATGATTTTGATGCCGCTCTCGAGTTCGTGAACTCGGTTGGAGCGATTGCACGGCGCGCGGGTCACCATCCCGATGTTGATATCCGTTGGAATGTGGTGACGCTAAGGCTCTCGACGCATTCCCTGGGCGGAGTGACTGACGCAGATCTCGCGCTTGCCAGAGAGCTCGATGTCATCTGCTGAACATGTGAAATGGTGACAGATTCGCGGTTTCCGAGCTATCGCTACCTCGGTCTCGATGAACTCGGAGATCAACGCCATCTCGTCGTTGACGGAGCACCGAGGCCCAACACGACGACTGTGCTTTCGCATTGGCCTATCAGTCCCACGCCCACCGGCCTCTGGCGCGATCTCTCTGCGGAGATCGTCTATGCCTATCTCCTCGATCCGGACGCGTGGGATCGTTCAGTGGAGGTCGTAACCAATGACCACCTCGATGTCGATGGATTGATCAGCCTTTATTTTCTGATCAATCCCGACCGAGCTGTCGAAAAAGCGGAACTGCTCATTGAGGTAGCGCGTGTCGGCGATTTCGGGGTCGTCCGTTCGACTCAAGCGGCAGAGATCGCCTGGATTCTCGAAGCTCTGATGCAAGATCCAGACCTCGCAATTGTCGACCTCGTTGACTCGGCCGTGACGCCTGGGCGCGCAACGACGGTCATGTATCGAGCACTGTTGGCCCTGCTTGAAAGGATTATCGAATCTCCGGAGCGCTACGAATCGATCGTGAGAGGACCGCGCGAACGTTTCCAGGCGACGATGGTTGACCTCGCAGCGGGGAGAGTCGCGCTCGAGGAACATCTGGAGAGCGATCTGTGCATAGCGCATGTGGATCGAACTGTTTCAATCGATGAGGGGTCGAATATTGTCGAAGGAGTACCCATCGGAGTCGACCGCTATGCGATTCACAGCGCCACGTCAGCATCGCGCATCCTCGTCTGTCACGGTCAACGGTTCGTTTATTACGACCGGTATGAGACTTGGGTGCGATATGTCTCGCAGCGTCACCTGCTCCGACGAGATCTCCAGAAGCTCGCGCTTCAGCTCAATGCGATCGATAACGTTCAGTGGGTCGCTGGACACCCCTCCACGCTCGCACCGGTCTTGCACCATGGTGAGAACGCAAGTTCACTGACTCAGGATTGTCTTGTGAAAACGCTCCTTGATTTTCTGAGCCAGTCACCGGTTGCATGGAATCCCTTCGAGTCTCACGGCGGAGCTTTTGCGACAAGTTGATCCGGGGTCGCAGCGGACCTAGAGCGGAAGATCCCACATCGGAAACCAGCGATCAAGTTGAGGCTCAATCGGGAGTTCGTTTCCAAGTTCATTCTTGATGCGTAGTTCGATTTCGTTGTTTCGTCGTTCGCCCGCCTGGGGTACGAACGGATAAAAGGTACCTTGTTTAAAGAGATAGACCAGGTAGGTCGAGGCAGCGCCATCCTTTTTTGCATCGAGTGGACGGAAACCAAACACCGAACAAAGGAGCAGTGGCCCGAATCCGTGATCGTCAAGCGTCGAGTTGACGAAGTGCGTACGCGTCACAAGGGTGTCGAAATCTGTGCCGTTCAGTACCATCCAGTTGTAGTTGTACCTGTCGGTTGTCTCACGCAGCGTCACCCCTGAATCTGCAGTCGCAGCCGCGTTGCTTCCATCTTCAAGAGTGAGGAGTCCAGTTATCTCGCTCCGTGCCGCCGAAAATGACTGCGCATCGAGTGACTTGAAACACACTCCGGCCCGAAGGGTCGAAATGAGATTCTCCGTCGCCTGGAGGCTCACGGCGGCACTCGAAAGAGCAAAAAGGTGTCCGAGGTCGGGCTGGGCGACCTTGCTCTTTCCGAGCAGAGCGTCAAAGAGACCCATCGTGAGGATCCGTTGCTATGAGATCTGTTGGCGCATCTGCGCATCCAGTTTTGCCAGGGCATCGAGACGCTTTTGGAGCGAAGGGTGCGTCGAAAAGAGTGTCGAGAGGCTTACCCCGGGTGCAAGTGCCGGCGCGAAGTAAAAGGCGTTGAAGTGCTCAGCGGCGCGAAGATCGCGACTCGGAATGCGCGCCATCTCTCCGCTCACCTTCTGCAGAGCAGTCGCAAGCATATTGGGATTTCCGATCAGGATTGCCCCCGCTCGATCAGCTGCAAGCTCTCGATAACGCGATAGCGTCCGGATAAGGACGAAACTGATCGCGTAGATAAGCGCGGAAAACGCCATCAAAGCCATCTCGATCGCGAATATGTTTCCGCCGCTGTTGTTCTGGTTGTTCCGGCTGTTGCCGCCCATACCCCCGAACATTCCGGACCACATCAGCACCCGCGTCAACATGCCCGCCATGATTCCGAGAAAGCTGGCAATCGTCATGACTGCGACATCGCGGTGTGCGACATGGGAGAGTTCATGTGCGAGCACTGCCTCGAGTTCCGGTTCGGTGAGCCTGCGCAATAGTCCGGTAGTAACGCAAACGACCGAGTGCTTCTGGTTTCGCCCAGTTGCGAACGCGTTCGGAATGTCGGTTTCAGCAACTGCGATCTTTGGCATCGCCATGTCGGCCATTGAAGTCAGTCGGCTGACCACGCCATAGAGCTGGGGTGCCTGCTGTTCTGTGACGAGTTTGCCACCCATGGAGAAAAGCGCTATCCGATCTGAGTAGAAGAGCTGGACGACCAGGAAGCCTCCTGCAAAAATGACGATGATTCCAACGGATATGTGAGCAGCGAAGAGACCTGCGACGAAGACCGCGTAGAGAAGTCCAATGAAAAAGATGGTGATGGTCATGCGCGCGCTGAGCTGATGGTCGGCGGGGAAGCGATGTTGCGTTGCCATGAGGTGGAACTCCTGTTTCGTTACTTGTCTTCGAGACTAAAGGGATCTTGGTTCGAGTTGTCGTCAACGCTCTCGCTGTTGCCCGATTCGGTCGTCGCTGCGATCTCTCCTGCAACGGGGGGGACAGTGGCAACCTGAGATTTCAATTGGGCGAGTTCGGCCTCAACGGAGTCGGTCTGCGACACGGCGTCAAGCTGTGCCTGGATTGAGTCCGAGGATCCGCTCAGGTCGGTAAGGGCACCCGATGCAAGGAGTTCATCGATCGCCCCAGCGCGAGCCTGCATCTCTCCAATCTTGTCCTGAGCGCGTTGCATCGCAAGCCCGGTATCGCCCATCGATTTCGAGATTCCTGATACGGCCTCTCCGATCTTGGTCTGCGCCTCGGCCGCGGTATAGGCCGCCTTCATCGTCTCCTTTTGGGTGCGGAACGATTCGACCCGGCTCTGCAACGTCTGGGAGGTGGTGACGAGGTGTTCCTCTTGTTCGACGAGCTGATCATGCTGGCCCTTCATACCTTCGAGTTGCGTGGCGATCGCCGATCGCCGCGAGAGCGCCTCTCGGGCGAGGTCTTCGTTGTTTTGGCTGAGTGCAGTTGCCGCCTGTTGCTTGAGCTTTTCCGCGCTTGTTTTTAGCTGTGTTGCCTGTAACTCAATGCGCTTTCTTGCGGTCGCGATGTCGGCGAGGCCACGTCGGACCTGCTGCAACTGCTCGAGCTGCTTCTCGTACGAGAGGTCGAGCGTCTCGCGCGGATCTTCGACGCGGTTGAGAGCCTTGTTTGCTTTGGCCTGGACGACCTGAGTGAGGCGCTTCATAAAGGCCATTGGGTCCTACCCTCTTTCTGGCTAAGCCGGTGGATATCGCGTGCCCATCAAGGTGTGACAAGACCAGATTTGATCTCTTGCCGTCCGAGTTTACGCATTTCAGCCGCTTGGCGATACGCGAACTGAGTGACCAAAAAAGCCACTGTTTTCCGTGATTGTTCAAATGATGTCCGACATTGCGACGTGATCTGGCCGCTAGCGTCGTTGCGATGACCGAATCACTGTGTCTGCTCAGCGTCCATGCTCACCCCGATGACGAGGCCTCGAAGGGTGCCGGTACTGTGGCCCGCTATCACGCCTTAGGCGTGCATACCGTGCTTGTGACCTGCACCGGGGGCGAAGAGGGTGAGATCTTGAACCCTGCGGTCAATCTGCCTGAATATCAAGCTGACCTCGCGGCTGTCCGTCGGCAAGAACTTGAGCGAGCTGCGCAGATAATCGGGTATGACGAGCTGGTGATGCTCGGATATCGAGATTCGGGCATGGCCGACTCGGAGGCAAACCTCCATCCCGAGAGTTTTGTCCAAGCTCCCTTTGAGGAGGCAGTGGAGCGCCTCGTCAAGGTCATCAGGCGAGTTCATCCTCAAGTCGTCATTACCTATCCGGAGGAGCAGAGAGGATATCGTCACCCAGATCATCTGCGTGTGCACGAGATCTCCCGGCAAGCCTTTGATGCAGCCGGGGACCCAGAGCAGTTTCCTCTTGCCGGAGCCCCATTTGTCCCAAGCAAGCTGTATTACTCGGTATGGGCAAAGGACCAGTTTCTTGCTCGCCACGGAAAGTTTGTCGAGACCGGTATAGAGTCGCCCTACAGCGCGGGGATGTTCACCGCCTGGTTCGATCGCGAGGAGATTGCTTCGACGACGCGGATCGATCTCGACGGTTTTACCGAGGTCCGCACCCGCGCGTTGCTCGCCCACGAAACGCAGATTGACCCGGCCTCAAATTTCTGGTTCGGTCTTCCTGCCGAAGTCGAACAGGAGATCTTTAGCTACGATCTTTACGTGCTCGCAAAAAGCAACGTCTCCGCGCTCGATGTACATGAAGAAGATCTGTTTGAGAACATCTCGGTTACAAGCCTTCGCTAGATACAAGCAGAGCTTTCAGTTTCTTTCTGGCACGAAAATCATTTGATACGGGGGTTTCTGGGGTTTACTACGATGAGCAGCGTGCATAAACCAAGGAGCTGGGCCGAGCGAGCGGGCGGCTAGTGGCTCCGGAGATCCTTCATCTATCGAGTGTTACTGGCAGTCCGCTTCTCGATCGCAAGGGCGAGCGGATCGGACGTGTCGAAGACCTCGTCGTGCGCGCGACTGGTGCGGCGCATCCACCCGTTGGAGGACTCGTGGTGAGAATTGGTGGCCGGGAGCTGTTTGTTCCGATTGAACTCGTCTGGGAGATCCGGCCACATCAGGTCCAGCTTCAGGGCCAAAAGCTCAATCTCTCCCGATTCGAACGCCGCGCTGGTGAACTTCTCCTTGCGCGGGACCTATCGGCGCGCCACCTCATCAACGTTGTTGGAGCGCGACTCATCCGCGCAAACGAGATCGAACTCGCGCTAGTTGACAATACCTGGCAGGTGGTGGGCGTTGACCCAAGTAGTCGCGGCGCGATCCGGCGCATCCTGCCCCGGTCATTGGGAAACAAGATTGCTCCGGGAGGCATAGTCGACTGGGAGAGCATTGAACCGTTCGTCTCTCACATCCCCTCAGCCCGGATGCGGATTCCGTATCGCAAGCTTGCAAAGTTGCGTGCTGCGCAGATAGCTGACCTTGTCGAGGCAGCTTCGCATGACGAGGGGAGAGAGATCATCGAGGCGGTCGGCCTCAATAGTGAACTCGAAGCCGACGTCTTCGAGGAGCTTGATGAGGAACACCAGGTTGAATTCCTTGATGCACGCACCAATGAAGAGGCGGGGCGTCTGCTCGCGAGGATGGAGCCAGACGATGCCGTGGACCTGCTCAATGATCTCGATCAGGAGCGGCGTATTCCGATTCTCGAGGCGATGCCTGCGCCTCAGCAGGCGAAGCTTAGGCGCCTATTGAATTACAACCCGGAGACTGCGGGCGGATTAATGAGTCCAGATTTTCTAGCGCTCAACCGAGAGACACTGGTATCGCAATCACTTGAGGCGTTGCGTACGAGTGCGGTCGCCGACGAGATTCTCGTGACGATCTATGAACTCGATGGAGAAGATCGACTCACTGGGACGGTGTCGGTTGTGCGGCTCCTGAAGGCGAATCCTTCCGCGAAACTCGAGGACATTGCCGAGCGCGATCCGGTGTCAATCTCGGCGGACGCGGATATTCACGAGATTGTCCGAAAGATGGCAGACTTCAACCTCTCCAATCTGCCTGTCGTTGATAACGAACTACGAATTATTGGTGTGATCACCTTTGATGATGTGCTCGAAGAGATGATTCCGACAGGGTGGCGCCGAGAATTTGGGATGACGACGCTCGAAGACTGAGCGCGGCCGATGCTCGTGCTGAATTGTCCGTATGTCGGTGAGATACCGACTGCCCTATCGTTTCAGGAAAGCGTCCGCAACGCCTCCGGATCTTGTTCATGTCGGTGATGGGTGGTACGCGTGGGGCGAATCCGCTACCATGTGGGCGAAAGCAGTCGCACCTCGTTCGGTGAGGCGGCTCGTTGGACAAAGGCCACTGACCCCACCTGTCGAAAGACACTCCGGGTCAGACCAGTCCTCTCCGGATTAAGGGGAGGACCAAAGTGGCTGGTCGAATCGACTTACGCCGGCGGGTGCCAAAGCTCTGACGAGAGAGGTGCGCCGAGGCGCTTGGATAGTTCCCGGGCGCAGCGGCGATTCCGGCGCCCACCGGAAGTCCTTCCTCTCATGCGTGTGGCTTCAACGGGCCCGATGAAGGAGGAGTGCTGACCACCGACTATTGGTTATCGATCCAACTTTGCGCGCGCCCCTTGATAAGGAGCCACTAGGGCGGTCCTCTCTTTAGCCGGGTGAGGCGCGTCGTGAAGGGTCAGCGCCGCGCAGACGCGGAGGGGAGGTGAACTGTTCATGCCAGACCGGAGCGACCGAAAGGTCATGCGCAACCACACCTCGCATGCGAACGCCGAGATCCGGGGAGCCTTTGGAACGATCCGAGATTCGGATGCAACTTCATCGCGTTCATTTAAAAAGACCATTTTTACATTGCTCGCAGTCGTCGGTCCCGGGATCATCGTCATGGTCGGAGACAACGATGCCGGCGGTGTTTCGACGTACGCTCAGGCGGGTCAGAACTACGGACTGAGTCTTCTCTGGACCCTTCCACTCATCATCCCGGTTCTGATTGTGAATCAGGAGATGGTTGTCAGGCTTGGCGCGGTCACCGGAATTGGATACGCGAGACTCATCTCCGAGCGATTCGGGCGCCTGTGGGGTCGCGTTTCTGTCATTGGGTTGTTTCTCTTGAACTTTCTCACCGTTGCCACCGAGTTTGCGGGAGTGACACTCTCGCTCGGATATTTCAACGTGAGCAAGTATCTCTGTGTACCAATCGCGGCCGTACTTCTTGTCGCGATCACGGCTTCGGGGAGCTTTCGGCGCTGGGAGCGCTTCATGTTCGTCTTTGTCTTTGCGAATTTCCTGGTTATTCCGCTTGTCATCTTTGCGCACCCACATGCGGGCCCAATCTTTCATGGTTTTGTCACTCCGAAAGTAGCTGGTGGTGTGAATTCAACTGCGGTTCTGTTTGTGATTGGAATCGTTGGAACAACGGTCGCTCCCTGGCAGCTGTTCTTTCAGCAGTCCAATATTGTGGACAAAAAACTCACGCCGCGATGGATCAATTATGAGCGAGTTGACACAATCCTCGGATCAGCGGTGACCGTACTCGCGGCGACGCTCATTATCTCGACAACCGCGTTTGCATTTTCTTCTCATGTCGATCTCTTCGGACATTTCGTGAATGGATTGGCCGTTGCCAAAGGCCTTGACCAGACGCTCGGCAACAGCGCAGGAGCGCTCTTTGCACTTGTGCTGTTGAACGCATCGATGGTTGGCGCGGCGTCGGTCACATTGACGACCGCATATGCGTTCGGGGACATCAAAGGGGCGCGTTCGTCGCTTGACAGGAGTTTTTCCGATGCGCGTCAGTTCTACGTCATTTTCGCGATTCTCGTCGTGCTCGCGGCAGGAATCGTGCTCCTCCCTCACGCTCCACTCGGTTTATTTGTGCTCGCGGTACAGGCTTTCGCGGGAATTCTCCTGCCGACAACAATGATCTTTGCCCTATTGCTCTGCAACGATCGTGAAGTACTTGGACCGTGGGTAAACCGTCCCTGGCTGAACGTCGTTGCGGGACTAGTCATCACCATATTGCTTGGGATGTCCGCGATCTTGATGATCACAACCGTCTTCTCGAACGTTTCTGCTGGCATTCTCTTGGTCGTTCTCATCGTTGCAGCAGTGGGAGGAGTGGCAGTAGGGATTCTTCTGGCTCGAAGTTCAATCGCCGATGAACGGATGAATCCACAGCTGCGCGCGCGACC
>Ga0307374_10013932_pt1 | contig 11014 bp, 12 predicted proteins | sample OX3MG_FD_202532 | JGI IMG/M metagenome (GOLD analysis project Ga0307374, IMG submission 202532) | Soil microbial communities from Risofladan, Vaasa, Finland - OX-3 | ecosystem: Environmental > Terrestrial > Soil > Coastal area > Acid sulfate soil | place: Finland: Risofladan, Vaasa | collected... | reverse complement strand
CGCAATCACCGTTTATGCAACGCCGTGGTGGCGAGCCGGTGATGACCATGAGATCGCCACCCATCGACGTGTACCCGACCATGGTGGAGCGATCATTTAACGCAGATGGGCTTCGAGAAAGAGCCGTACCTGTTCGAACGATCCTTCAGCTTCGGCTGAGGCGTGGCGTCGTCTTTGCGGATCTAAAGCGAATCCGTGACCAACGTGCGGGTAGACGATCATCGTCGACGATACGCTATTGCGCTCGAGCGTTTCGTGCAGTAGCAAGAGATCACCGGCTGGGGTGCTGGCGTCTCGTTCGCCGTAGATCCCAAGCCAGGGCATCTTGAGTGCTCGAGCTGCGTCCACTCCACTAAGCACGCCAGGCCACCGCGATGAGGTTAGACCAGAGCCGTAAAAGGTCACCGCGGCTTCGATTCTCAGTGTGGCAGCTGCCCAAAGTGCGATGGTGCCTCCCATGGAGAAGCCGACGATGGCGACTTTTCGGACTCCGTGTGCGCGAGTCCATTCGAGGGCACCCTCGAGGTCGACCGAGAGGCCCTCTGCGGTGAGACTGTCGTGATAGCGCCGGGCTTTGTTGAAGACCCGATCGGTGACCACGGGAGATCCGACACGGTGGTACAGATGTGGCGCGGCCGTGATGTAACCACGGGCAGCCAAGCACGAAGTGAAATTTTTGATCGCGTCAGTCACGCCCCAAATTTCGTGAAGTAGAACGATTCCTGCCCGTGCGGTCCCCCACGGTTCTGAGACGGTCAGAGACATCCCGCCGGTGACGCAGGTTTCAATCACTGGTGGCAGATTGTCATCGGAAGGGAGGGGTTGCGTGGCGCTAATTCCGTTCAAAAGTTACCCCGTCTGTCCGCTACCGATGCTGTCACTGCTGGGCTCCCCGTGACTATCGCGATCGCCGATGCTCGCAGGGTCTACACATGATCATTCACCACACTGAGAATCGCTTTGCTGGCGAGACCTTGAAAATCGCCGATTCATCTCGCTTGAATCATATTGCGCTCAGTCCGGTCACACGTGCCTCGTGATTCGATGGCTTTGTTGTTCTTGACATGAGTACTAACTTTCTTGACATTCAAGATGAGATGGGCCCAACTGAGCAGTGCCCAATCTGCCTTCAGCCAAACTCCTTTTGGCTGGATCCCACATGAGAAACAAATCGTGTTGCCAACACCACTATTAACGAAATATCTAACGGTGATGCCCGAACTTCTTGTAAAGGATTCGGGCCGCGCGGAAGCAACAACACTTAAGCCAAGCATTCGTTCAGCAGCCACCTTCTCCGCCATTCGCTAAGGCTTAACAGCGATTGAGGCCCAACCGTAATCACTGACTCTGACTTCCGCGCGAGCGAACCCAGCGTCGCGAAGGCGCGACGTGACGGTCGTCGGATCCACAGGGTTGTATATGTCGTCGACATGTCCGGATTCACCTTCTGGCGTCGCCAGCGAGTCCCCCACAGCGAAGACACCGCCGGGCTGTAGGACTCGAACGACCTCAGCGAAAAGTCGGTCCTGGAGTTCTGATGTCGGGACGTGGTGCAGCATAGTGAAGGAGACAGCTCCACTGAACTGACCATCTCGAAACTCGAGGTTGGTAGCATCACCCTCAACGATCTTCACTCCCAGAGAATCGGCAAATCGCTCTTTGAGCAGCGCTACCAGTTCTGGGTCTATCTCCACGGCCGTTAGGTGAGCCGCCCGTTCCATAAGCACGTCGGTGGTTGCTCCATAACCAGGGCCGACCTCAATGACGTCGGGGCCGAGTTCCTGATCGCCCATAGCCCAGGGAAGGACTTCCTCACGAATGTGGGCTCGCCATTCATCGCTGCCGCATACTTTGTGGCCCTCATTCATCTCTTCATTATCTCTCTGACAATGATGGCCACGGATTATGAGTCGGACCGACAATCAGAACGCGTTGGTCAGTGCTCTAACCACAAAAAGGCTGACGATTGTCTTGTCACACTGGTCTGCCCCTGTTACCTTACCGCAGTGGAATGTCGCTGGGAAAAGTTCCCCTCAACTTTGAGCGGCTGCTCAACCCAGAAGAAGAGAAAAATACAGTCACAAAAACGACTGAAGGCGCACTCTCGAGAACTCTCTTCATTCTTAAATGTCTTTCGCTAAGCGCACTCCGGTGAACGGCCACCTGGCACCGGGCGGGAAAAAATTGCGATAGGTGGCCCGGGCGTGGCCCGGCGATGTTATCGACGAACTCCCGCGGAGCACGTGCTGGCCGACCATGAACTTCCCGTTGTACTCACCCACCATCCCCTTCAGTGGTTTGAATCGGGGATAAGGAAGGTACGCGCTAGAGGTCCACTGCCACACCTCGCCGAAAAGTTGACGGAGCTCATTCTTGAACGTGACAGGTTTGGCCGGGCGCGGATGTAGCGCGACCGCCTTGACCTCGGGTGGCGAACTCACCGTCGCGACCGCCTCCCACTCCGCTTCCGTGGGAAGCCGCAATCCCGCCCAGCGAGCAAAGGCGTCGGCTTCGTAGTAACTAACGTGCACAACGGGTTCGTTCAGACCGAGAGGTTGCCGGCCGTGCAACGTGAACACTTCCCACCCGTTTCGACCCTTTGACCAGTAGAGAGGCGCTTCGCGTCGCTCGGCCTGATTCACCGCCCAACCGTCCGCGAGCCAGAGATTGGCGTGGTCGTATCCGCCGTCTTGCATGAACTCAAGCCAATCACCAGCAGTAACCAAGCGGTCGGCAATCGCGAATGGATCCAACCAAACGGTATGTCCGGGCGATTCGTTATCGAATACGAATCCGGACGTGAAATCCATACCTCCGGCTGCGTTCGAAGGACTGTCCACCCCCACTTCCACGGGTCCGCCGTCGTGAGCGACCCATCCGATGGTCTGCGTAGCGTCCGTGAAGATTTTGCCGGTCGAATCAGGGGAATAACTCGGAGCGAGTGGGCTGATACCGAGTACGTGCTTGATGTCCATCAAAATGAGTTCCTGATGTTGTTGCTCGTGGTGGAGACCGAGTTCAACAAGCGCTGACACTTCCGCCGAAGAACCCGCGACCAGTAGGCGTTCCATCGACTCGTCCACGCTGTGGCGATAGGTCTTGATCTCTACGACGCCAGGACGTGAGAGCAGCCCGCGCTCGGCTCGAGCGTGCCTTCGTCCCGCGCTCTCGTAGTAAGAGTTGAAAAGATAGAGATACCCATCATCTATAGGCCGGTATCCAGACCCGTGTGACATCAGGGCGAACTGCTCAAAGAACCAAGTGACGTGTCCAAGGTGCCACTTGGTCGGGCTGACGTCGGGCATTGATTGGACCGTCTGGTCTTCTGCAGACAAGCACTCTGCTAGCGCCTCGGTTGCGGCGCGAACCTCGCGGTAACCCTCCACAGATGCGCTCGGAGAAGCGCTGGACGGTCCGTTTGATTTCTCCACTAAAGGCTCACCAACAACACGTGCCCGGCTTGATTCCCTTCGGGCGAGGGTCAAAGCGAAGTCTCCCGCAGCGTCTTGGAACTGCCGTAAGACGGCGAACCCTGCTGACGCCAGTTCCCGAGCGACGCCGTCGAGGCGGAACTTGGCAGAGATCTCAGTGCGAACTTCTTCGCCGTCATCGAAGTGAACCGAGAGTCCGAGATCCGGAATCATGACGTCCTGTGCACCGAGGGATCGAAGACCCATCTCAATAATCTCGGTCTGGGTATTCCACCGGACCACGTATTCGAAGCGGTCGGGATCAAAATCGGATCCGAGGTTCGCGTTGATGACGTGCAAGACGTTCTTCTCAAAGGCGGCGGTTACTCCTTGCGAATCGTCGTACGCGGCCACCAAGCGACGCGGGTGCTTGACGAGGTCCGTCCCCAGCAACAAGTGCTCTCCCTCTCCTAAGAGATCTGCGAAACGCGAGAGTGAACCCGCGCGCGCCGCCGGACCAAAATTACCGATCGTCCCACCGAGGAACGCCAGGAGCCGTCCCGAGCCCTCGGGCACACAGGAGAGATCTTCGTTGAAGTCCGCCATCACTCCGGACACCGCAGTACGGGGGTAGCGCTCGACGAGTGCATCGATCGAATCGAGCAGTGCCTGTTCGGTCGCGTCCAGCGCAACAAAGGCCTCGAGTTGTTCGACATCGTAAAACGCGTCCAAGAGCACCCTGGTCTTCGCCGACGTCCCCGAGCCGAGTTCAATCACGCTCGTGGCCCCCGAGATCAACACGATCTCTTTCGCGTGCTCGTCCAAGATTGCTCGTTCCGCACGTGTCGGGTAGTACTCGACCAGTTCAGTTATCAGCTCGAAGAGGTCGGAGCCCACCCCTTCGTACAGCCACCTCGACGACAGCGATTTCGGACCGGAGCCAAGTCCTTCACGTACGTCTCGACCGAGAGCGGCCAAGGCCTCACCGTGCAACGTTCCCGATCTCTCGGAAGCCAACGCGGTCGCGCCCTCGAACTTCTGCCCGGGTGTGTGCGTGTCCGTCACGAATGCCCTCCGGACTGTTGTCAGAGATACTGGCCCCACTACGCTGCTCACAATAGTGGGGCTCGAGAGAAAGCCGTTCAGTGGCCATTGACGTCGAACAGGGTTGCGTCGCACAGAATTCACTTCGGCCCGATGTTCGATCGGTGCTTTCCTATTGGTCCGACTACTACAATCCCGACGGACCCGCGCCGCGTCGCGGCTACTCAACGGGGTGGATCGCCCAGCGCCTCCACGCGATTCTCGCCGAGCGCGGAACCGTTGACTACTGGGACAACGCTCAACGGCCGCTCGGCATGTCGGCCGACGTGTTCGTGGGGCACTTCTGGGCGTTCGCGGACTGCGCTCGCGCCAATGACTTCGACCACCAGGTGGCGTTCTACGTCCTCTCGGATCCGGTTCAAGGCGCCGCACTTTTGCGCGACGCCGCCGAACGTTACGGCGTGCCGTTTCCGGAGTGGGACCTACCGCCGGCGAACTTCGATCACGAAGCCACGATGGAACTCGCTGACGCGGTGCTCCTCGTCGGTAACCAAACGACGCTCGCCACGTTCGACGCCCGCTGGCGTTCGAAGATCACGTTGGTCAACTACGCCTCCGGCTCCCCGTGGCAACACAGCGCGACGCTGAAGCGACGTCGCGAGTTCGTGTACGCGGCCACGACCTGCGGGTTGCGCAAAGGATTCCTTGACGTCATCGAGACGTGGCGAAGTATTCGCGCTGGTACCACGCAGCTGCACGTGATTGGTCAAATTGACGAGCCCTACCGGGGACGGCTGGACGCGTCCGGTGCGCCGGCGGTGAAGGTCTACGGCTGGATCCCCTCGACGTCGAGGCGTTACCGCGAACTCCTGCAATCCTGTCGCTTCGCCTACATCCCGACGTGGGTCGAGGGACAGATGGGAACGGTGCTCGAAGCGATCGCTGCCGGGTGCGTTCCCATCACCACTCGGGCCTGTGGCGTGGACGATCGGGTTCTCGAATACTGCGTCGTCGTCGAACCGGGACAACCAGAACAACACCGAGAGGAAATCGCCACAATGCTCGCCTGGGCCGACGCTGAGTTCAGCGACCGTCAGGCGGTCCTGCGCGAGACAATGGCGCGCGTGCACACGTGGTCGGGCTTCGATGAACGAGTGCGGAGAGTGGTGTGGAATGCCAACTGAATTCTGGAAGGAGGGGGTAACCATTCAGCCGAACTTCCTCACAGTCGCAGAATGTGAGAAGCACTGCCAGTCGGTGCTGGAGCTCAATCGCGCCGTCGGACTCCCGCTCATCGAACGCCAGGTGCGCGAGAGGTCCCTGCGCTACAAGGTCGTCGACGGACTGATCATCGCCAAAGCAATCCCCGAGATTGACGACCTCACGAAGCGCGTCGAAAGTGCGCTCGAGCACACGTGCGGTCCGGGTCTGCGTCCCCTGGGGGACGTCGTTGCGGCCCGCAACGTCAACGTCACTCCCCCGGGCGGCGAATACCGTTGGCACTACGACCGCAACGCCGTGACCGCGATTCTTTATCTGAACGAGGTCCCGGGCGGCGAGACGGAGATATTCGCGAACTACCGACTACTCTTTCGACGCGGACGCCACCCACGACTTCAGCAGTGGCTGGATGACTTGCTTCGACTACGGCTCGTGCGACGTCTCTTCGGCCACCAGAGACTGGTGACGCCCCACCAAGGAACGCTGTTGATCATGCGAGGAAACACCACATTGCACAGTGTGCGAGCGGTGCTCGGCACGGAAGACCGCATCGCCGCTGTTCTCTCCTTCGACTTCCCGGGCGACGAGAACCAGCGCTCAGCGCTGAACAATTATCTCTATACGAGTGCACCACCAGTTGAAGGAGACCCGAACTACAGCGTTTGACAACCGTTATGTGTAGTCAAGGAACGTCAAAAGATGGACAGCAATAACGTTGTCGTCGAGTCCGAATTCAACGTCTCCTCCGTCTTGCTGACACAAGGTTCGCAGCTCCAAGATGCGTGACGAAAGAAGGATGACTTGTGAAATAAGGGAGAATTTGGTCCCGTCGTACAGTGGAGAGCCGCTCAGTTACGGACGTTATCGGACGGCTTTCAATCCCTCCTAAGGCAACCAAAGATCTTATTCTGCTGAGATCGGCTACATTTAAGCGCAAAATTACCTCTCGCGAAGCCATTCTGAAGCCTTTTCAGAGTCAACCGCTTTACCGCGAGGAACTGCCTTATGGGTGACCCAGCATTGCTGGCTGCGCGTGGAACACAGTGTCACCTCCGCGCATGAAAGAGACGAAGCTCCACCATCGACGCACCGACGCACCGACGCACCGACGCATCGATGCGACAATGATCAGCAAAGCTCTCAACGCAACAATTCCCACCTCCCGCATACCTGTGTAGTCCTCCGGCCCCAACGAGGGAACGGCCAGCAGTCAGACGATGAGCAGGCTGCGCCTGAGTTGGCATACGGTGTCTTCTTGCCGGCCATCCCGCTGAACGAGATTCCTATGGCCACCGGCTTCTTGGCCGCTTTTCGATCATCGGAATGTGGGTGATTTTACAGACCCGTCTTAGAATCGCGGCCGATTCGTCATTGACATTTCTCGTCGCGTCCTCTCAGTACGGTAATTCAACCTCAAACTCCGTCAGCAGGCCGCGCTCCAGAGGATACGTTGGTTGCTCGGTTGCGCAGCCGTAAGACCGCGAGTCGGGGTTCGGTGATGGCTTCGGAAGTCACACGCCAACGGAGTTGGTCCGCAATGACCGAGGTTCTACCCTCCGCACCTCGATGCTCCCGTGGACGACCCTTGCTTCATAGACCGGTTGGGGCTGGGTTGCCGGACCTCGCCGAATTCCTCCGGACTCGAGGTCGAACACGCTGCCATGCCAAGGGCATGTGATGCACGCTCGGCCTACCTTGCCGTCTGAGAGTGGCGCACCCCGGTGCGTACAGCGATTGGCGAGGACGTGAACTCTTCCTTCCTGCTCAAGAACCAACAGGCTCACACCCGCAGCGGACACCGCATGTGGAGCTCCATCCTTTACCAATGTCTCGTCACACACGGGCTGCCACTCCTGTGGGCCCGTTTGGAAGGCGTTCGTGTCGGTCCCGACTCCAAGGTCATAGGCGAGATGGCCGCCGAGATATCCGGCCACGACCATGAGTGCGCCTCCGGCCAAGGCCGACAACGTACCGGCACTGCCTGACTTACGTCGTCGGATCCATGAACCGCCATACAGTGACAAGGCTGCCAGATTGAGGCCGGCGTGGACAGCGCCCACGCGCTGCTCGGCCCCACTGGTATCTGACCAGTCCGACACGCCGGCTAGTACCGTCGGCACGGCGCTCATCACACCGAGCCCGACCAATCGTCGCGCCGCAACAGCGTTATCACCCGGGGTAACGTCGAGCACCGATGCGCCCATCCATGAACCGATCGGAATAGCGACCAACAACGGATGCAACGGGTGCCCAAGCCAGGTCCCGCTCAATGCATCCTTCACGGCTCCGTTGTGAATGAGCTTGATCGCCACGTTGTGGATTGGACCGCCGATGTCGTCAACTGATTTTGACCGCTCGATCGCCTCGGTGATGCGGTGAATAAACGCCATCTTTTCACGGTATCAGGTGGGTACGCGCTCGAACCGAGACCGCCGAGTTCCAGCCCCGACGTCAGCCATGTTGCTGCTTCGATCGGATTCGTTTTGAGCCATGCCAGGCGCCACAGCTCATTCAGGCAACCTCGTCATCGTCGTCGAAGTCCTCGGTCTTGCGCTCTTGAGTCAGCCGTAGCTAAATCGCCGCCGAGGACCGACCCCAGAGCACTCAATTTATTCCTCTAGCCTTTCCGGACCGAGTGTCGAGGTAAGGCAAACCGGTCAGTCAGTTGAGGGTGGACCTCGGCGTGACGAGGAGCCACTCACGACTCCACGTCTCGAACGACAACCCGTTCTCCGAGGCCGCGTTCAAGACGCTGAAGTACTGCCTGACGTTTCCGTCACGCTTCGGGTGCATCGAGGACGCGAGGATCTTTGCCGAGGAGTTCTTCACGTACTACAACCACGAGCACCGACACTCGGGCATTGGGTTGCACACCCCGGCGTCGGTCCACTACGGCACGCACTTGGAGATTCGAGAACAGCGACAAATCACGCTCAGTGCCGCCTTCGAGGCCAACCCCATTCGCTTTCGTCGACTCGCACCACAAGCACCTTCGATCCCTGAACTCGTCTGGATCAACCCACCAGAATTGGAGGTGGCCGCTAACAACTAAATTCGACTGCGTGTCTCATTCGACCTGAGAGGTTCCGGTCGGCAATAGCGCAAGGAGCTCAACATCCTCAGCGGACTCGGGGCTCGCTCGTCAAAGCTCAGCCCTCGCCCCGTGTGGAACGCTTCGCCTAGTCGGAGCAACAGACTCAACTGGTTCGGTAGCGTGGTGAAGTTCCCGCCCATGTAGAGCGGCCTCCATTCTCTGCTCCGCTGCCACCCAACGTGCAAACGACTAGATCTTCGTCAGCGCGCCGCCCTTATGCATCGCGACGTGATCGGTCTTATCACTCTTAATCTCGTACTGCGGGTCATCGACACTACAGCGGTGGGTGTGACCTTTGTACTCCACATCTTTTGTGTGCACCTTGATGATTTTACCTTGCACGTGGCCGGCCTCAGAGTTCCAACGTACGTTGTCTCCAACTGAGAATTTCTTAGCCATTGAGTTGCCTTCCGATTGCCAACGAGGTCGCTAGATCACGCCAGTTTAACCCCATGCAACGTGACAAAAGCTTGGAAATCCTTGTGCCACCATTCAAGAGGGCGGTCTCGCTCGGAGTCTTCAGTGACGAAAGTGGCCAGCATCGAGCGCGTGCCTAGACCGGTGACGTCAGTTTTCTGGTCAGCGACCACGAACGCGGTATTGACGACGAGCCCGAACAATGCTGAGCCGGTCCATTGCAGCGTTAGTGTTTCGGGATTTGACGAGATTTGGTGGTGAGAATGTCGAGGAGATCAGCGAAGGATTCGTGAAAGCCGGCCACGCCCTGATCTTCGAGTATGTGGCCTACGTCGTTCATGTCGATGGAAATCTCGGCCAGACGATCCATGACGTCAGCGGCGTCGTGCACGCCGGTATCAATGGTGCGAGCAACCGTGCCGTGGTCCTCGAACGAGGCAATGGTTGCTTCAGGCAAGGTATTCACCGTCTCGGGGCCAATCAGACTATCAACGTAGAGCGTGTCAGAATACGCGGGGTTCTTGGTCGACGTCGACGCCCATAGCGGTCGCTGCGCGTGTGCGCCGAGCACCTCGAGTTCCGCCCATCGATCGTTGGCAAACTTCTCGCGAAATAGTTGGTAGGCGAGTCGAGCTTGGGCGACAGCGGCGCGGCCCCGCAGGGCGAGCGCTTCGGCGGTGCCGATGGCATCGAGGCGTCGATCAACCTCAGTGTCAACCCGGCTGACGAAGAACGACGCCACGCTGTGGACGGTCGCTAGGTTCCCGCCTGCCGCAGCGAAGGTCTCCAGGCCCGACAGGTAGGCCTCGATCACCTGGCCGTAGCGCAAGAGTGAGAAGATTAACGTGATGTTGATACTTCGCCCCTCAGCCGTCATGGCCTGAATAGCCGGAATACCCTCAGGTGTCGCAGGGATCTTCACCAACACATTGGGTTGATCGATCCGTTGGTGAAGTTGACGCACAGCGGCGATTGTGCCATCAGTGTCGTGGGCGAGTTCCGGAGCGACCTCGATTGACGCGAACCCGTCGGTGCCACCGCTTGCGTCGAATGTCGGCCGTAGTACCGCGAGTGCGTCGCGAACGTCATCGATGACCAACTCCCAGTAGCAGTCTTGGATCGCGGTGCCGCTGGCGCAAAGGGCGGCAAACTGTTCGTCGTATTCGTCCGACCCCTCGATCGCCTTGGCGAATATGGTCGGGTTGGTGGTCAATCCACGGATGCCGTCGTCGACGTAGCGCGCCAGTGTGCCGTCACGAAGATAGGTACGAGTCAAGTTGTCGAGCCATGGGCTCTGACCCTGCTCGTTGTACAACCGGTGCAGTTCGGTCAAGACGAGATTTCCTTGTCGTGTTCGCCGGGGAATACGTCGGTTTCAGACCGATGCCAGGCAGGGTGATCGCCGCCCGTTTCGACGTTAAACCCGTACTCGAAGACCAAGCTACCTCCGAACGTCGCTCCGAGCGACACCAACAGAGCGATGATCACCGATAAGACGACGATCCCGATTGGCGTCACGGCTGCGGTGTGGTAATCGTTCAACCGCCAAGCGACGTCAGCCAGTGCCAACACCGTGACTGTGACCATGATCGTGGCGTGGGTGTTTATCGTGCGGCGGGCCTGCGTTCCGGCTTCGGACGACTTCCACGCATCCCATAGCCCCGAGAGCGCCGCAAAGATTGAAACGGCTACACCGCCGACGAATGTGAAGGTGCCGGCGTGCCACAGCTCACGAGCCCAGGTGTGGTCCTTGCCAGCGACCGCTGAGATGACGTCGAAAACGGCCGCCAGCACGTATGCGGCGATGGGAAAGTCGGTGAGGGGTGGA
>Ga0307374_10013931_pt1 | contig 11015 bp, 7 predicted proteins | sample OX3MG_FD_202532 | JGI IMG/M metagenome (GOLD analysis project Ga0307374, IMG submission 202532) | Soil microbial communities from Risofladan, Vaasa, Finland - OX-3 | ecosystem: Environmental > Terrestrial > Soil > Coastal area > Acid sulfate soil | place: Finland: Risofladan, Vaasa | collected... | reverse complement strand
ACCGGTGGAACTGGTCCTCCACCGTTCGCCACAATGCCGCCACCTGGCACCGGTGGAACTGGTCCTCCACCGTTCGCCACGATGCCGCCACCTGGCACCGGTGGAACTGGTCCTCCACCGTTCGCCCAAATTGCTGGCGCTGAGTTGTAGGACGCAGAGAATGTCGCGGCATTTGCGGCCGTGACACTCCGGAGCCCTACAGCTCCCGTTAACAACAACAGCACAAACGCAACTACCGTTAGACACTTGTACATACTTCCTCCGGACGGAAACTAACCCGGCCGAAGTATATGTACTAGTGTTCCTTTTTGGAACAAAATTGTTACATTGTGTCTAAACGATAAACACCATTGGACGTTTACCCGCTGGACGAGGCTTCCCATCCATTACGGTGTGGAGCGGCTACGCTCGATTTGTCCACGTGTAGGGTAGGATTCAGGGCCGGCAGGGTCAACGGTACATCAGTACTATCCGTGCCTGGCACCATAGTCCTGCCTGCACCATCGCGCCAGCGGGAGAGCAGTGCGTGAAGGAATTTTCTGCATGGCGCAAAGCTTTGTGGGGAGGGATGAGCTGCGGATGGCCGGCAGGGGATCCGTTCCCTTTCCCTGCTTGACAGTATTCCGAGGCGCTCCTTACCATAGGGAGCTTTCATTTTGCCGGTGTAGCTCAGGGGTAGAGCGAGGGTCTCATAATCCCTAGGTCGAGAGTTCGAGTCTCTCCGCCGGCACCACTGACTTGGCCGCGCGCAGCGAGCAACGGCGCCGAACAGTTCCTGTTTTTTCTCCAGCCAGCGCAGACGTCTCTTTGCTGCTTCGCGATGATGCGATATCTTGCGTCATTGGGACGCGGCTGCACTGGCCGGTGACACTGGCGGCGAGCGCGATACCGTCAAATACCCTCGAGTCATAAAAGTTTTTCAGGGGAGCAAACTTTGCCGAAAATAACTGGCGGCCGATTCATTGCAGACTTCCTGAATGCCCACCATGTAAGCGCCTTTTTTTTCGTTCCCACAATGCTGAGCCGCGCCCTGGCGGAGATGGACGACCTGCCCATCCGGCGCGTGCTGGCGCACGGCGAGAAAGCCGCCGCCTACATGGCGGACGGATACGCGCGCGCCTCGGGACGGCCGGGCGTTTGCGCGGCACAGGCGGTTGGCGCGGCAAATCTGGCCGCGGGATTGCGCGACGCGTACATGGGGCACAGCCCGGTAATTGCGCTCACTGGAGGGCGCCTGGGGCGCCAGAAGCACAAAATCAATTACCAGGAAATCGACGACTATCCGATCTTCAACCAGGTGACCAAGGCAAATTTTCAGGTGGACGAAGCGGCCCGGTTGCCGGATCTGCTTCGGCAGGCGTTTCGAGAAGCCACGTCGGGCACGCCCGGTCCGGTGAATCTTCTGTTCGCGGGGAAGGAAGGCGACATCGAGCATGACGTCGCGGACCTGGAACTGATCGTCGAGGAATCCTCGACGCGCGTTCCGGCGCACCGCCCCGCGCCGGAATCGGCGCGCATCGCCGAAGCGGCTCGCCTGCTGAAACAGGCGCAGCGTCCCGTGATGGTCGTGGGGGGCGGAGCGCGATGGTCCGGCGCCGGACCGGAAGCCCTGAAGCTTGCCGAAGCGCTTTCCATTCCCGTGGCGTCTTCCTTGAATGCCTACTCGCTGATCCCGGACGATCATCCGCTCTATATCGGAGTTCCGGGTTCGTACTCGCGCTCGTGCACGAATAAAATTCTGATGCGCGCGGATCTGGTTCTCTATATCGGGAGCCAGACCGGCGGGCAGGTCACGCATTTCTGGAAAATTCCCGCAGCCGGCACTCCCGTAATTCAGGTCGGAATTGATCCTGGCGATTTGGGCAGGAATTATCCGAATCGTGTTTCGCTGCTGGGCGACGCGAAAGTGGCGGTGCAGGCGCTGAGCCAGGCCGTTGCCGGCGATGCGGGCCCGGCGCCGCAGCGCACTGCCTGGACAGGGGAGGCAAGAGCGGCGGTGAAGCAATGGCGGGAAGAAGTGCGGCCCCTGCGAGAATCCGAAGCGGCCCCCATGCGCCCGGAGCGGATTCTGAAAGAAATCGGGGACTGGCTGCCGGAAAATGCGATCGTCGCATGCGACACGGGCCATGCGGGCATGTGGTCGGCGCAGCAACTCTGGGTCGAGGGCAAGCCGTGGGACTTTATCCGCGCATCGGGTTCGCTGGGATGGGCCTTTCCCGCGTCGCTTGGAGCGAAGTGCGCGCTGCCGGACAGGCCCGTAGTGTGCTTCACCGGAGACGGCGGTTTCTGGTACCACATGCAGGAACTGGAAACGGCCGTGCGCTGCAGTATTCCCACTGTCACGTGCGTGAACAACAACAACGCACTGAACCAGGAAACGTCCATTTTCCGGCATGCCTACGATGGAAAGCCTTCGAAGAAGTCCTCCGAGATGTGGCATTTCTCAAAGGTGAATTTCGCCGCCATCGCGGAAAACATGGGCGCGCTGGGCCTGCGCGTCACAAAGCCCGGCGAATTGCGCTCCGCGCTGGACCGCGCCATTTCCAGCGGCCGCCCCTCAGTCATCGACATCGAGAGCGATATCGAAGCGCTTGCGCCGAACGCCTGGGAAGGCTGATGCGGGAAGAAGTGGAAGACATGCCACTCATCCAAAAACCCGAATTCCGCCGGGCGAAAAGAAAAACGTGATGGAGAAGTACGACGTCATCGTGATCGGTGGCGGAAACGCCGCGCTCTGCGCGGCGCTGTCCGCGCGCGATGCCGCGGCTCGCGTGCTGGTCCTCGAACGCGCCCCCGAACATATGCGCGGAGGAAACACGCGCCACACGCGCAACCTCCGCTGCTCGCACGCCGCCGCCGATGAATATTTCTCCGGACCTTACTCCGAACAGGAACACCTGCAGGACCTGATTGGCGTGACCGGCGGCCCGGCCAACCTGGATCTGGCCCGGCTGGCGGTGCGCGAATCGAGCAAGCTTCCCGCGTGGATGAGCGCGCACGGCGCGCACTGGCAGCAGCCGCTTGCCGGCACGCTCCATCTGGGTCGAACCAACCGCTGGTTTCTGGGCGGCGGAAAAGCGCTGCTGAACGCGTACTATCAGACGGCGGCCCGCAATGGCATCGACGTCCGCTACAACGCCCTGGTGGAAGATCTGGTCATCGAGAACAATCGATTCGAGGCGGTGCGCCTGAAAACCGAAAACGGGGAAGAAATGATTTCGGGCCGCGCTGCCGTCGTGGCGGCCGGAGGATATGAAGCCAATCTGGAATGGCTCCAGCGGCACTGGGGGGCAGCGGCCGACAACTTCATTATTCGCGGAACCCCCTACAATGACGGCACGATGCTGGCCGCGCTGCTGAAACATGGCGCGCAGCCCATCGGCGACCCCAAAGGCTTTCATGCCATTGCCGTGGACGCCCGCGCGCCGAAATTCGATGGCGGCATCGTGACGCGCCTGGACGCAACGCCATTTGGGATCGTCGTTAACCGGCAGGGACTCCGTTTTTACGACGAAGGCGAGGACCTCTGGCCGAAACGCTACGCGATCTGGGGAAGCCTGATCGCCACGCAGCCCGGGCAAATCGCCTTCTGCATCGTGGACGCCAAAACCATCGGAAAATTTCTTCCCCCGATGTTCAAGCCGTATCAGGCCGATTCGCCGGCAGCGCTCGCGCCGCTTCTGGGCCTCGACCCCGGAACTTTCGTAAATACGGTCACGCAATACAATCGCGCGGCCGCGGAAAACACGGAAATGCGGATCGAACGCCTCGACGGCGCCTGCACCAGGGGGATTTCCCCGCCAAAAAGCAATTGGGCGATTCCCATCGATCGCCCGCCGTTTTACGGTCTTCCGCTGCGCCCGGGAATCACGTTCACCTATATGGGAGTGGCCGTGGATGAATGCACGCGCGTGCTGGATCAGGGCGGCCGGCCGTTTCCGAACGTGTACGCGGCCGGAGAAATCATGTCTGGAAATATACTCACCCGTGGGTATCTCGCGGGCTTCGGCATGACCATCGGCTCGGTATTCGGCGAACTTGCCGGCAGACAGGCGGCGGCCCATGCCCGAACCTAAATTGCCCGAAAGCAATCTGCCCGAACATAAGCTTCCCGAACATAACCTGTTCGACGAAGCCAATCGCCAGCTGGTCATTTGCAATGCCTGCCGCTACTGCGAAGGCTTCTGTCCCGTCTTCCGCGCCATTGAAACGCGCCGGGATTTCCACCAGAGCGACGTATTTTATCTCTCCAACCTGTGCCACGATTGCCGCGCCTGCTACTACGCGTGCATGTTCACGCCCCCGCACGAATTTGCCATCAACATTCCAACAATTCTGGCGGAAGCGCGCATGGAAACCTACCGCCGGTGGAGTTGGCCGGGCTTCCTAGCTCAATCGTTCAAGAGCCGGGGCATCACGGTTGCGCTGGCCGGCGCCGTAGCAGCCGTGGTGATGTTGCTATCGCTGCTGCTGATTCCCGCGGACACCCTTTTTTCCATTCACACGGGAGCGGGAGCGTTCTATGCGGTAGTTCCTTATCTGGTGATGGTCGTCGGCGCACTTGTTCTTTTTTTTTATGCCCTGGCGATCTGGATGCGCGGCGGGTCGCGCTGCTGGTCGGAGACGCGCGGGATCTTGCAGCAGCCTGGCGGCGGCAAAGCGCTCGCCAGAGCGGCCGGCGCGGCGCTGGGCCTGCGATATCTGAAGGGCGGAGGACCCGGATGCCCGTACCCGGATGAGCGCCCCTCCGGCGTCCGGCGCCTGTATCACTCTCTGACGGTTTGGGGCTTTGCGCTGGATTTCCTTTCGACAACCCTAGCGTTTATCTACCAGGATTTTTTTCATGTCCTGCCGCCTTACTCGCTGGGGAGCGCTCCGGTGATTTTCGGCGGCGCGGGCGGTGTTGCATTGATCGTGGGAGCGGGCGGGCTGATCTGGCTGAAGCTGCAAAGCGATGAAAAACCCGCGGCAACCGGCGCGAAGCACATGGACTACGTGTTTCTGGGGACGCTGGGCCTGGTCGCACTTACGGGCATGCTCACCCTTATCCTGCGCGCTACCTCCGCCCTGGGAATTTTTCTGGTTCTGCACCTGGCGTGTGTTGCGGCCTTGTTCGCCACCGCGCCGTACGGAAAATTCGTGCACTTCGTGTATCGAACCCTCGCCTTGATCCGCTACGAGATTGAGCAGAGCCGGCTGCAGCAAAGCGCCGGGCACTAGCCCGGGAAACATCCCCTGACGCCGGGCGCGCGGATTCCACAGATACCTGCTTGAACTGCTTGACCACCCCGCGTATGATCTGCGCAAATCTGTGACCGAAATCAAGATTCCGAAGTGCGGACTTTGCCGCGCAGGGTGAAACAGGCGCAAAGGCCATGGGGGAAAATTCTATGTCTCGAATGACACGAATGCCGGGAATATCCGGAAAAATACTCGCTCTCATTGGACTGCTGGCCATTGTCGCGGCAACGGCATCAGCGCAGGCGGTGGATGCGCGAAAGGCTTTGGAAGCGGCTTCCAAAGCCATGGGCGCGGACAACCTGAAGACGATTCAATATTCCGCGCACGGCTGGTACTCGCGCATCGGCCAGACCTACGGCCTGGCCGAAGACTGGCCGCATTACGAGGTGGACAACTACACGCGCTCCATCGACTATGGCGCAAAATGGTCGCGCGTGGATTACACGCGCAAGCAGGGAGATTATCCGACGCTCGGCAATCTTCCCATGCCGGAACAGCACGTGACGTCCATCCTGAGCGGCACCTACGCCTGGGACATGAACGGCGACACGCCCGTTCCCCTCACGCGCCTGTACCTGGGCGGCGTGTCGTATTCCGATCTGCGGCAACTCGAGCTTGTGCTGACCCCGCACGGATTCCTGAAAGCGGCGCTGGCGTCCACCGACGCGACCGCGATCACACTGCCCATCGTGGGGGCTTCCGACTTCGGACTGTCACAGCATGGCCGGTACGTGACGATCGTCTCGTTCACTATGGGAAAGTACAAAGTCAATGGAACAATCAATGACCGGAATCTGGTCGAGCTGGTGGACACCTGGTTCCCCAATCCCGTGTACGGCGACATGGACTACGAAATGCGCTACACCGAATATAAGGATTACAACGGAGTGATGTTTCCCGGCCTGATCCATGTGCATCAGGGTGACCCCCGGCTGAACCCGGCGCACAACTACTTCGAGATCCATGTGACCGACGTAAAACCGAACGTCGCGGTGACCACCATGCCGGTTCCGGAAGTGGTACGAACGGCAACGGTACCGCCGGTCAAGGTGGTGAGCACAAAGCTGGCCGACGGCGTCTGGCTGCTGGGCGGGGGAACCCACAACAGCGTGCTGGTGGAATTCAAGGACTTCGTAGCCGTGGTGGAAGCGCCGCTGAACGAAGAGCGGTCGCTCGCGGTGATCGCGGAAGTGCACCGGCTGGTTCCGAACAAGATGATTCGTTACGTTGTGAATACGCATCACCACATGGACCATGCCGGGGGACTGCGCACCTACCTCTCCCAGGGAACCACGATCGTGACGCTCGAATCGAACAAACAGTATTACCTCAACATCATGTTTTACCCGGCCCCGCGGGAACTGAACCCGGACCGCCTGGCCAAGTACAGCCCGATGTACATGATCAGTCGGCGTCCCGCGCCGATCGATACGGTGGGCGGCGACACGCGTGGCGAAGGGAAATACGTCATCACCGACGGCGAGCACATGATGGAAATCTTCCACGTGCAGGACCTGGCATACGATTTAGGGGACCCTTCGTTGCGCAAAGGCAATCACAGCGAAGACATGCTGATGGCCTATCTCCCGAAAGAGAAAATTCTGATCAATGCGGATCTCTATTCACCGCCATCGCCCGGGGAGAAGCCGCCGGTTGTCAGCCCCGGAATGCGCACGCTGTACGAGAACATGGTGAAGCTGAAGCTCGACGTGGCGACGCACGTGCCGATTCACGGCCATCCCGGCACCAACGACGAATTCCTGAAAATCCTGGGCAAGCCGTAATAGCGTTCTGGAATACGGGGCAGGGAAAAGGGAGCAAGGGGTGCGCGCCCGGCGGGGCAAGGACGGCCTGCGCCGCCCGCAATACAGGCAACAACGATCCGCACGAACTTGCGTCTCAAGAAGGGGGCGGGCTGTTGTGTTTTCGGCAAACTGTTTTCGGCAAACTGGTTCGGCCATCTGGTTCGGCCATCTGGCTTAACCGGGCAGGCAACCCGCTAAGATTTTCAAATTCCCTGCTCGCGGAGTTTTTCCGGTGAAGCAAGCGGCAGCGCATCCGCTGACAAATTGAACACCATCCCCACAGAACATGCCGCCGCGATCAGCGCGCGGCTGGACCGGCTTCCCGCCACGCGGTACGTCTGGAAACTCGTATTGCTGCTGTCGCTGGGCGGCTGCTTTGAGTACTACGATCTTTTTTTCACCGCCTATATCGGCCCCGGCCTGGTCCGCAGCGGTATTTTTTCAAGCACTTCGGCGTCGTTCTTCGGATTCAGCGGACTGGCCGCGTTTGTGGCCGCGACCTTCGCGGGGCTGTTCATCGGCACGCTGGCGTTCGGTTTCACGGCGGACCGCTCCGGCCGCCGGATCATTTTCACCTGTTCGCTGTTGTGGTACTCGGCCGCAACTATCGTGATGGCCCTGCAGCACACCGCCGCCGGAATCCTGGTGTGGCGCGTGATCGCGGGCATCGGCATCGGCGTGGAACTGGTGACGATCGACACCTACATCGCGGAACTGGTGCCCAAGCAACTGCGCGGGCGCGCGTTCGCCTTCAATCAGATCGTGCAGTTTTGCACGGTGCCGCTGGTCGCGCTGGTGGCGTGGCTGCTGGTGCCGCACCAGCCGCTGGGGCTCGACGGCTGGCGCTGGGTGGTGCTGATCGGCTCGGCGGGGGCGCTGTTTGTGTGGGTGATTCGCCGGGGCGTGCCGGAAAGCCCGCGCTGGCTGATTGCCCACGGCAAGCTGGAGGAGGCGGACCGCGTCATCGCGGCGATGGAGTCGCGCATCGAATCGGAAATCGGAAAGCCGCTGCCCGCGGCGATTGCCGTGGCGCGCGCACCGGCGAAGGGAACTTTTGCCGATATTTTCCGGCCGCCGTACCTGGGACGCACGCTGATGCTCGTGGTCTTTCATTTTTTCCAGACGATCGGATATTACGGATTCGCGTCCTGGGTGCCCACCCTGATCATCGCGGCGGGGATTACAACCACGCTTAGCCTGCGCTATTCGTTCCTGATCGCCCTGGCCGCGCCGCTGGGACCGATTCTGGCGATTCGCATCGCGGACCGCTACGAACGGAAGTGGCAGATCGTGGTGAGCGCGATCTTCATCGCCGTATTCGGCCTGCTGTTCGCGCAGCAGAAGAATCCCGCCTGGCTGATCGCCTGCGGCGTGATGCTTACCTGCTCGAACAATTGGATGTCCTTCGCGTTTCACGCCTACCAGTCGGAACTGTTTCCCACGCGCGTGCGCGCGCAGGCCGTGGGCTTCGTGTATTCGTGGAGCAGGCTGAGCGCCATCTTCAGCAGTTTCCTGATCGGCTTTTTCCTGCGCGATTTCGGAGTCGGCGGAGTGTTCGCATTCATCGCCGTGTCCATGCTGGCCGTGGTGCTGTCCATCGGGATTTTCGGCCCGCGCACGCGCGGCCTCGCCCTGGAGGAGATTGCCCGCTAGGACCGCGGCACGTGCCTGTTTACCTGCAATCCGGAACTCCCGCTGGCGGGCGGCGGACAATCGCAGTAACCTGATTGCAGGACGCCGCCGCAACGCGGCCCCCTCCGAGGCGCACCATGAAGCATCACGGAAAGACGCATCGCGGAAAGATCTCCTGCGCAATCCTGTTCGGACTCGTCCTGGCATGCGCCGGCATGCTTTTCGCGCAGGGCTCCGCCGACCGGGCGTTGTTCGTGAACGGAAAATCCGCGGGCACGGTCGTGCAGATCGGCGGGCGATCGTATGTCGATCTCGACACGGTCGCAAAAATCACGAACGGATCGGTGACCGTCGAACCCAATCGCGTACTGCTCACGTTTGCGGCGACCGGGACCTCGCCCGACGCAGATGCGGCGGCGCCGCCACCGCAAACGGGATTGTCGAAGGAATTCGCAAGGCTCGCAATCGCCGATCTGGCCGAGATGCGGGAGTGGCGCGGGGCCATCGGCACGATCTACACGTACGGCCTGCCGGTGGTGGGAACCTGGCCACAGGATTACTGGAACCGCGCCAATGCCAACCTCATGCAGGCGGCCGTGGCCGCAACCACCGCTTCTGATCAAGACGCGCTGCAACTGCTCAGAAATGAATTTACGAACCTGGCGCAATGGGCCAGCGACATGGTCGCGACGCGCCAGGCTTTGAATGCCACCAAATCGGTCAATCCCAACGCCATGCAGAACGATGCGACGCTCTCAAAAATTTCCGCGTGCAGCCGGTTTCTGAACTCCATGCTCGTCAGCGGAACGTTTGCCGACGACCCCAGTTGCCATTAGATCTGCCGCCAGGTTTCCACCGGGTCTGCCGTCTCATTGCTGCCTCTGCCAGGTCATGTCCACACTCACCGGGATCTGGTCTTTAATCGGAACGAAGAGGAGTTCAGGGGGAGGGATTTTGAAGTCGGAGACCGTACAGGGAATCGTGCCGGCAAGATGAATCTGGTTGCCATGCGCTTCGAGGTGGAACGGGACCTGCTTGTACGTGGCGGTTTGGCCCGCGAACTGTACCTCCAGGTCGGCGTGAATTTCGGAGGACTTTAGAGCAGACTCCGGCACCTCGGTGCGCACCACGATCATTGGAAACTCGGCGCCGCGCGTCACTTGCAGCATATGCAGATCGCGGTTCGTGTCGCCCGAGGTAAATGACTTCACCGGAGCGGCAATGAGAAAACTGCATTGCCCCTGCTGGCAATCCCCCTTGCCCCGCGTGTCGTGGCTGACGCCGGCTACCTCGTGAAGCGGATGAGTGACGTGATAGGTAAGCGTCGATTGCTTGAGCGCCCAGGTGGTTTGTGTCGCGGAAGACTGCGGAACATGAGCGCGAGAAGGCTTTCCGAACGTCAAACACAGGAAGAGGACACACAGCCATTTACAATTGTTCAGAAACGCCGTGCTATTGAGCCTCATTGGAACCGATCCTTGGTCCATGCTCATTCTTGACCCATGCCCATCCTTGACCCATGCATGAAAGATCCATCAGACGCCCTTCATTGGTTGCCGTTTCCGGCGTATTCGGCGCCGATCACGGGCCCGGCCGCGCTTTCGACGCCATGATGATGGAAGTGAAATAAGGCGGCGACTTGGTGGCCCAGGCCGGGAATCCAATTGGGCTTGGTTTCCGAAAGCAGCGCCAGGCCATAGGCAACGGCAGTGATGACTGCGATATCACTATGATATCTGGCGATGCCGTGCAACCTTTCCCCCTGATTCAGCTGAGATTCCGCCATCGCGCCGGCAAGCGGTGTCAGGATCATTCCGGGGCCGTGAATCCAGGCCATCGCTTTATGGAAGCGAATGGGTCCGCGGGCATGAACGCCAGCGACTTTGGGAGCGAAGATCGCGTAGTAGGCCGTGGCGCCGTACAAACCCGCCGTTGCCGAACCGAGACCGATATGGAGATCCCGGTGGGCAGGGTCGCTGTGCCTTCCGCCAGCCAAAAAGCCACTGATGACGGTGGCGGTCAGAGGAAGAGCCGTGATAAGCCCGAGTTTTTGATGGACCTGCAGCATGTGCGAACGCCTGTTGAGCAGAGCCTGTTCCTGGACGCTTCCCTGCGTCTGGGCGGTACTGAAACCCAAAGAAGAAAGAGAAAGCGCCGCGGTCAATTTGAGATTGAGGGTTTTGTTGACGCCGCCAGCCAGCGTGACGCGCTCGGTTTCCGCGCTGAATCCTGCCGCGGATATGGAGAATTCATATTCACCGGGCGGAAGATCGGAAAACGAGTAATTGCCCGATGAGCCGCTTTGCGCCGAAGAGGATTGCCCGGTAGCGAGATTCT